>Ga0055526_1002820_pt1 | contig 11503 bp, 10 predicted proteins | sample AraplaCol_mMF_r2_FD_55013 | JGI IMG/M metagenome (GOLD analysis project Ga0055526, IMG submission 55013) | Arabidopsis root microbial communities from North Carolina, USA - plate scrape MF_Col_mMF_r2 | ecosystem: Host-associated > Plants > Roots > Endosphere | place: USA: North Carolina... | reverse complement strand
TGCTGCTGGCCATGGCGCGCGACGTGCGGGTCATCCTGATCAAGCTGGCCGACCGCACCCACAACATGCGCACGCTGGGCGACGTCCCGCGCGCCAAGTGGAGCCGGATCTCGCGCGAAACCCTGGACATCTACGCGCCCATCGCCCACCGCCTGGGCCTGAACACTACCTACCGCGAGTTGCAGGACCTGTCCTTCCAGCACCTGCACCCCTGGCGCTACGTCACCCTGACCAAGGCACTGCAAAAGGCCCGCGGCCGCCGGCGCGACGTGATCAAGCGCGTGCAGGGCGAGGTCGAGGCGGCCTTCGCCAACGCGCAGGTGCCCGTGGTCATCTCCGGGCGCGAGAAGACGCTGTATTCCATCTACCGCAAGATGGACGAAAAGCACCTCTCCTTCGCCCAGGTCACCGACCTCTACGGCTTTCGGGTCATCGTCAAGGACCTGACCTCCTGCTACACGGCCATGGGGGTTTTGCACCAGCTCTACAAACCGCTGCCGGGCAAGTTCAAGGACTACATCGCGATCCCCAAGATCAACGGCTACCAGTCGCTGCACACCACGCTGGTCGGCCCCTTCGGCACGAACATCGAGTTCCAGATGCGCACCGAGGCCATGCATGTGGTGGCCGAGTCGGGCGTTGCGGCCCACTGGCTCTACAAGGCCACCGACCCGGACAGCGATGCCTCGCAGCGCCTGGGCACACAGTGGCTGCAGTCGCTGCTCGATATCCAGCAGGAAACACGCGACGCCGCCGAGTTCTGGGACCACGTCAAGATCGACCTTTTCCCCGAGGCGGTGTATGTGTTCACGCCGAAAAGCCAGATCATGGCCATGCCGCGCGGTGCGACCATCGTGGACTTCGCCTACGCGATCCATAGCGACGTGGGCCATCGGGCGGTGGCCGCCAAGGTCAACGGCGAGCAGGTGCCGCTGCGCTCCGAGCTTCACAACGGCGACGTGATCGAGATCATCACCGCCTCCGTCTCCAGCCCCAACCCGGGCTGGCTGGGTTTCGTACGCACCGGCAAGGCGCGCTCCAAAATCCGCCATCACCTCAAGACCATGGCGCTGTCGGAATCGCAGGAGCTGGGCGAAAAAATGCTGGCCCAGGCGCTGCGTGCCGAGGGCATAGAACGCGAGCGCCTGCCCGAGGACGACGAGGCCCACCACGCGACCTGGGAAAAAATCCTGCGCTTCACCGGTAACCGTTCGCGCGCCGATCTGCTCACCGACATCGGCCTTGGCAAACGGATTGCCAGCATGGTTGCCAAGCGCATCGTGATCCTGCTTGCCGAAACCGGCGAAAAGCCCAATGCGCTGCTGATGAGCCGCGAGCGCTACACCGCCCACGAATCAGTGTCGCAGGGCGCCCTGGTGATAGACGGAAGCGAAGGCACTTCGGTGCAGTTCGCCCCCTGCTGCCGGCCCATCCCGGGCGACAGCATCGTGGGCTACCTGGGCCGCGGCGAAGGACTGGTCATACACACCGACGACTGCGCCGTCGCCAAGCGCCTGCAGCACCGCGACAGTGAGCGCTTCATCGCGGTCGACTGGTCGGATGAACCGGTTCGCACTTTTGAGACCAACCTGCTGGTCACGGTCTCCAACGGCAAAGGCGTGCTGGCCCGGGTGGCGGCCGCGCTGGCCAGCGCCGAAGCTGACATTACGCATGTCGACATGGAACAGGAACCCTCGCACGACGCGACCGACCTGCGCTTCGGCGTGGCGGTGCGGGACCGCGTCCATCTGGCCTCGGCGCTGCGCAGCGTCAAGCGCACACCTTCGGTGCTGCGGGTACAGCGGGCCAAGTCGACAGGCTAAACCGTACGCCGCCTAGCCCGCCGTGCGCTCGTCCGGCGTCGGGTAATCGACCTTGAGCACCTCCAGCGTCTGCAGGCCCTGCGGCGTTAGCAGGCTCACCTCGTCCCCCACGCGCGATTTCAGCAACGCCCTGGCCACGGGCGATATCCAGCTGACCTGCCCCAGGGCGCTATTGGCCTCGTCAATGCCGAGTATGGTCACGGTGCGCTCGGCGCCGCTGTCGTCGGCATAAGCCACAGTCGCGCCAAAAAAGACCTGGTCGCTGCCGTGGTGGATGGAGGGATTGCTGACTTCCGCGATTTCCAGTCTTTGCGTCAGGAAGCGGATGCGCCTGTCGATTTCGCGCAGGCGCTTCTTGCCGTAGAGGTAGTCGCCGTTTTCGGATCGGTCGCCGTTGCTGGCGGCCCAGTGGACGATATCGACGATCTTGGGACGTTCGTTGTCGATCAGGTCCAGCAGTTCGCTGCGCAGGCGCTCGTAGCCCTGCGGCGTGATGTAGTTTTTGCCGCCTGCGGGCAGGGGCGCGAGCGCGGGTTCGTCATCCTCCGGCTCGGTTTCTTTGGTAAAGGCTTTGTTCATGTTCCGGCCACCATAGCACTCCCGGCCGGGTCCGCGAATGCCTCTTAAAAATCTTCCATCCTGAGAACCAGGGGATTGTCGGGCGTGTAGTTCACGCCCGCCACGACCAGGTCGGCGGCCCGCGCGTGGATCATCTCGGCATCAAGCTCGTAAGCTTTTTTGAGGGCATCTCCGGGCGCAGCGCCGAAAAACTCCTCCATGACCTCGCGCGAAATCTTGACGGGAATCGCCTGGCCCGCATGCGATATCCCAAAGCTCAACCAATCGCCATGGTCCTCGACTTTCAGTGCATCCATGTCTCTCCTCCGGAATAAGCATCCAGAATAACGGAGCACATGTGTGGCGTACAGCCCATCGGGAGCCACTTGGCCCCAGGAAAACACTAAGAACCTGTTCCAGCCTGAACAGGTTCCAAATAAAACCCCAGGTACAAAGAAAAATAGCCTAGAGGGGTAAGCCTCTAAGCTATTTCAATCACTTTTAATAAGTGGTGCGGCTGGCAGGAATCGAACCCACGACCCCTTGGTTCGTAGCCAAGTACTCTATCCAGCTGAGCTACAGCCGCCAAGCCTCAAATTATAACCTATTTAAATGGCGGGGCGAAAGATGTGCTGAAGCGCTCAACCAAAGGATATGAAGCTGCGCACTCGGGCAGCCCAAGCACCAAGCCGACCGCCTGATTCTGGCGCCTCTCAACCCCATCACCCACGACGTCTAAATTCGGATAAGCGCGGGCACCTCGGGTGAATGCTGCGGTGCGATGGCACCCAGCAACATCCCCACCGCCCCGAACGATGATGAACGTGGCCGGCCGCAATGGCAGCGGAGCGGAGGAAGGTTTTTAGGGAAAGTTGGTAAGGCCGATACAGTAAAACCAAATTGGCCTGACCTTTTGGACCCGAATCGCCATGTTTTATGGCACGGTCGCGTAAACTGCAACGACCCGGAGAAACCATGCTGGACCAACTCAAACCGGTCGATAACCGTCGGCTCTACCAACAAATTGCCGACCAGATACGCACCTTCATTGACAAAGGCAGCTACATCGCCGGCATGCGCCTGCCGCCCGAGCGGGACCTGGCACAGCAGTTGGGCGTCTCACGCCCGTCGGTGCGCGAGGCCCTGATTGCCCTGGAAATTGAAGGCAGCGTGGAAGTACGCATGGGCGCTGGCGTGTACGTGTGCAACGCGGCGCAACGCAAGCCCCAAGCCCTGGCCGCCATGGGCGAAAGTCCCATCGAGCTCATGCAGGCGCGTGCCGCCATCGAGGGCACAGTCATACAGCTGGCGTGCGCGAGGGTCACGCCCCAGGCCCTGGCGGCACTGCGCCAGATCCTGGACAACATGCTGGCGGCCGTAGCGCAAGACCGCTCCCCTTTGGTGTTTGACCGCCAGTTTCACCAGACCATTGCCGCCATGACGAGCAACGCCGTGCTGGAACGCATTGTGGGTGAGCTGTTTGACGAGAGGCACAGCCCGATTGCCGCGCGGGTGAGTGCGCACTCCGAAACGGGGCAGACCTGGGCCATCGCGCTGCAGGAGCACGAGGCCATCTTGCGTGCGCTGGAAAACCGCGACGTGCTGGCAGCGCAAACCGCGCTTCGCATGCACCTGCTGGCCTCCGAGCAACGCTGGGTGGAAAACAACGGCCGCGAATGGTCTTGAGCTAAGGCCCGTACGCCTTATCAACTGGTCAGGCCTGTGTCCTCACACAGGCCTTTTTTGCGCCTTTTCGGTCTGCCTCCAGCTCAAAATCTGGGGTAAATACCAGTGCACATTCGCACTTTGGTAAGGCCAAATACGCCATATCGCGTCAGGTGGCCTTACCAATTTGCAAGCAGCAAATACCTCCTTCCGCCGTCCTTGAGCGCCCCACAGGAGCCTGCATTGCTGCCGTCCGTGTCCGATCCCGTGTATTCCGAAGCACCCAGCTCCGCGGCAGGCGCGCTGCTACGGCTGGAAGGTATTACCAAACGCTTCCCCGGAGTGCTGGCACTGGATGGGGTGAGCTTTGAGGTGCGGCGCGGGGAGGTACATGCTGTGTGCGGTGAAAACGGTGCCGGCAAATCCACCCTGATGAAGATCGTCAGCGGGCAATACCAGCCGGACGCGGGCACCCTGCACTACCACGGCGAAGCCTGCACCTTCCGCTCGACCGCCGAGTCCGAGGCCGTGGGCATTGCCATCATTCACCAGGAGCTGAACCTGGTGCCCCACCTGTCGGTGGCCGAAAACATCTTCCTGGCACGCGAGCCGCGCAAGGGCTGGCTGATCGACCGCGCCGCGCTGCGCCGCAATGCCCGGCGGTGCCTGGACCGGCTGGGCCTGGACATCGCGCCGGATGTGCTGGTCAAGACGCTCTCGGTGGCGCAGCAGCAGATGGTGGAGATTGCCAAGGCCCTGTCGCTCAACGCGCAGGTGCTCATCATGGACGAGCCCACCTCGTCGCTGACCGAATCGGAAACCGAAAAGCTCTTCGCCATCATCCACGAACTCAAGCGCGCGGGCGTGGGCATTGTCTACATCTCGCACCGGCTCGATGAACTGGCCCAGATCGTGGATCGCGTCACCGTGCTGCGCGACGGACGCCATGTGAGTACCGACCGCTTTGCCGACACCAGTGTGGAGCAGATCGTGGCCAGGATGGTGGGACGCTCGCTGGACGATGTGTTCCCCAGGCGCAACTCGTCACCCACGCCGGACGTGTTGCTGCGCGCGCGGGGACTGACACGCCAGGGCGTGTTCCACGACGTGAGCTTCGAACTGCGGCGTGGCGAGATTCTGGGTTTTGCCGGCCTCATGGGCGCAGGCCGCACCGAGGTGGCGCGCGCCATCTTCGGCGCCGACCCGCTGGACGCCGGCGAGGTGCTGCTGGGCGAGCAGCGGCTTGCCATCCGATCGCCGCGCGATGCGGTGCGCCACGGCCTGGCCTACCTGTCGGAAGACCGCAAACACGATGGCCTGGCGCTGAAAATGACGGTGGCGCAGAACATTACGCTGGCCAATATGGACGCGGTGTCCAACCGTGTCGGCATGATCCGCTTCGACCAGGAGCAGGCCGCCGCCGCACGCTATATCGAGGCCCTGGGCATCCGCACCCCCAGCAGCAGCCAGATCGTGCGCCTGCTTTCGGGCGGCAACCAGCAGAAGCTGGTTATCAGCAAATGGCTGTTCCGTGACTCGCGCATCCTTTTTTTCGACGAGCCTACGCGCGGCATTGACGTCGGTGCCAAGTACGCGATCTACCAGCTGCTGGACCAGCTGGCGGACCAGGGCATCGGCGTCGTGATGATCAGCTCGGAGCTGCCTGAAATCATGGGCATGACCGATCGCGTAGCGGTGTTCCACGAAGGACGCCTCGTCACCGTGCTGACTACCCGCGAGACCAGCCAGGAGGAAGTCATGCACTACGCCTCGGGCCGCAGCATCCCACCCATCCCCGAGTTTTCCCCCGGACCTACCGATGACTGAACGACAAAAAGACCTGTTCCAGAAATTTGCCGCGCTGGCCAGCCTGCTGGGCCTGGTCGTGATTTTCTCGTTCACCAGCAACGCCTTCTTCACCGTGGGCAACGGCATGACCGTGGCCCTGCAGGTCACGTCCATCGCCTACCTGGGCATTGCCGCCACCTGCGTGATCATCACAGGCGGCATCGACCTGTCGGTGGGCGCCATCCTGGCGCTGGCGGGGGTGGTAGCCGCCATGGCCGCGAAGGCCGGCGTCCCTGTGCCGCTGGCCATGCTGGCCGGCCTGCTGGTTGGCGCCCTCTGCGGCCTCATCAACGGGCTGTGCGTGACGGCGCTGAAGCTGCCGCCATTCATTGCGACGCTGGGCATGATGCTGGTCGCCCGCGGCGTGGCGTTGCAGATCACCGATGCCAAGGCGATTGGCGGCCTGGGCGACAGCTTTGCCGAGCTGGGCAACGGCTCGCTGTGGCGCATGGTGAACATAGGGGCGGACGGCTTCCCGGACGTGGTGTTCGTCGGTATTCCCTACCCCGTGCTGCTGATGGTCGTGCTCGCGGTGGCCGTGTCCATCCTGCTGAACCGGGCCACGCTGGGCCGCCACCTGTATGCCGTGGGCTCCAACCTGGAGGCCGCGCGCCTGTCGGGCGTGAACGTGCAACGCGTCACGCTGTTTGCCTATGTGTTCTCCGGCCTGCTGGCCGGCCTGACGGGTTGCGTGCTGATGTCGCGCCTGGTCACCGCGCAGCCCAGCGAAGGCCTGATGTACGAACTGGACGCCATTGCGGCGGCCGTCATCGGCGGCACCTCGCTCACCGGTGGTGTGGGCACGATCTCCGGCACCGTGATCGGTGCCTTTGTGATCGGCATCCTGCGCAACGGCTTGAACATGGCCGGCGTCTCCGCCTTCACCCAACAGATTCTGATCGGCCTGGTCATCCTGCTCGCGGTATGGATAGACCAGATGCGCCATCGCAAGTGATCCCTACCGGCAGGGCTTACCGGGACATTCACAACAACCCATCGACAAAGAGGAATGACATGAAACAACTGCTGAGTACTCTGATTGCGTCGGCCCTGGTGGCCGCATCGTCCTTGGCCATGGCGGCTGACAAGGAAATCGCAGTGATCGTCAAGACGACCAACTCCGACTTCTGGCAGAACGTGAAGAAAGGCTCGAACGACGCCGCCGCCAAATCCAAGGGCTACACCGCGACCTTCCAGGGCGCGGCATCCGATACCGATCTGGCCGGCCAGGTGGCGCTGGTGGAAAACGCCGTGAACCGCAAAGTCGCCGGCATCGTGCTGGCCCCGTCCGACCCCGACGCGCTGATCCCCGCCATGAAAAAAGCCTGGGAAGCCAAGATTCCCGTGGTGCTGATTGACTCCGCCGCTTCCGATGCCGGCAAAGCCTACTACCAGTCCTTCCTGGCTACCGACAACAAAGTCGCGGGCGAAATGTCGGCCAAGACCCTGATCGACAAAATCGGCACCACCGGCAAGATCGCCGTGATGTCCTACACCGCCGGCTCGGGCTCTGAAATCGGGCGCGTGGGCGGCTTCATCGACTATGTGAAGGCGCACTCCAAGTTGCAGATCGTCGGCCCCTTCTATTCCAACTCCCAAATGGGTACGGCACTGAACCAGACCACCGACGTGCTGGCCGCCAACCCTGACCTGAAGGGCATCTTCGGCGCCAACGAACCCACCGCCATCGGCATGGGCCGTGCGCTGGCCCAGGCCGGCAAGGCCGGCAAGGTCGTGGCCATCGGTTTTGACGGCAACTCTGACCTGCAGGGGTTTGTGAAGGACGGCACCATCGAGGCGATTGCGGTGCAAAGCGCCTACGAGATGGGCAACCTGGGTGTGAAGACCGTGGTGGAACTGCTGGAGGGCAAGAAGGTTCCCCGCTTCCGCGACACCGGTGTGTTGATGGTGAACAAGAAAAACATCGACAGCCCCGCTGCCAAAAACGTTCTCTACTGAATCCCCCTCCTCCTGACGCACCCCCGGCGCCACGCCGGGGGGCGGCCCTATGCACACCACGGATCTCAAAAAACTTCCACGCGTTACGCGTGTACACGCGCTGAGCGCCGTGTGCACCGGTTCCCGCCTGAAGCCGCCATGCTGATCGACGCCCATCAACATTTCTGGCGCCTGGCTGACCGCGCAGGCCACTGGCCGCCGCCTGCGCTGGTGCCCATCCACCGCGACTTTGCCCACGCCGACCTGGAGCCGCTGCTGGCGCAATCCGGTGTCACGGGCACAGTGCTGGTGCAGTCGCTGCCCACTGTGGCCGACACCCTGCAATTGCTGGAGCTGGCCGACCGGCACCCGGTGGTGAAAGGCGTGGTGGGCTGGGTGGATCTGCTGGCGAAGGACGCACCCGAGCAGATCGACGCGCTGGCCCGTCACCGAAAACTCAAGGGCCTGCGCCCCATGCTGCAGGACCTGCCCGACCCAAGCTGGATAGCGCAGGCCGCGCTCACCCCCGCCGTCACCGCGATGCAGGCACACGGCCTGGTGTTTGACGCGCTGGTGCTGCCCCGGCACCTGGGCGCCCTGCTGGCCTTTGCGCAGCGGCATCCCGGCCTTGCCATCGTCATCGACCATGCGGCCAAACCGGAAATCGCGCTGGGCCGGCTGGATCCCTGGCGCCAGGACATGGCGGCCCTGGCCGCCCTGCCCCGGGTGCACTGCAAGCTCTCTGGCCTGCTGACCGAAGCCGGCGCACACGCCCGGGCCTCCGCACTGGAGCCCTATGTCGCGCACCTGTTCGCCACGTTTGGCGCAGAGCGCCTGGTCTGGGGCAGCGACTGGCCGGTGCTGAATCTGGCCGCCGAATACGCCGACTGGCTGGCCATGGCACAGGCGCTGTGCAAGGACCAGCCCGGCATGGATGACACACATATGGCCGCCATTTTTGGCGGCAACGCGCGGCGCATTTACCGCCTCGACTAGAACCGGGAGATCGCCATGCAACGAATGGGCTGGGTCATCGGCATAGAGCCCCAACACATCGCCGAGTACAAGCGCCTGCACGAGGCCGTGTGGCCCGCGGTGCTGCAACGCATCCACCAGTCACAGGTGCGCAACTACAGCATCTTCCTGCGCGAACCCGAAAACCTGCTGTTTGGCTACTGGGAGTACCACGGCCAGGACTTCGACGCGGACATGGCCGCCATCGCCGCCGATCTGCAAACCCAGCGCTGGTGGTCCCTGTGCGGCCCTTGCCAGCGCCCCCTGGAATCCCGCAGCCCGGGGGAGCACTGGGCAGCCATGAAATCCATATTTCATACCGATTAACCCAAACCCAAGGAACACCATGCTGACAGTTATTTGCGAAACCCCCGGCGTACTGCGGGCGCAGGAAAATCCACGTCCCACGCGCCAGGCCAACGAGGTGCTGGTACGCGTGCGGCGCGTGGGCGTGTGCGGCACCGACCTGCACATCTTCACCGGCAACCAGCCCTACCTCGCTTATCCGCGCGTCATGGGCCATGAGATCTCCGGTACCGTGGAAGAGGCGCCTGAGGACAGCAAGCTCAGCGTCGGCGATCCGGTGTTTGTCATGCCCTACCTGTCCTGCGGCGGCTGCATCGCCTGCCGCCAGGGCAAGACCAATTGCTGCGTCAACATCCAGGTGCTGGGCGTGCATCGGGACGGCGCCTTTACCGAGTACCTGTGTGTGCCCGCGGCCTTTGTGCACAAAGCCGAAGGCGTGAGCCTGGACCAGGCTGCCATGGTGGAGTTCCTGTCCATAGGCGCCCACGCGGTGCGCCGCGCCGAAGTAAAAGCCGGCCAGCGCGTGCTGGTGGTGGGCACGGGGCCCATCGGCATGGCGGCCCTGCTGTTTGCGGGCCTTCGCGGCGCGCAGGTGACGGCACTGGACACACGCACCGAACGCGTGGAATTTTGCAAGCGGCACCTGGGTGCACATGCGGGCGTGCTCGTCGGCCCCAAGGACCTGGAGGAGCTGGGCGCACTGACGCAGGGTGAGTTCTACGACGTGGTGTTTGACGCCACCGGCAATGCGCGTGCGATGGAGCGCGGCTTCCAGTTCATCGCGCATGGAGGCAAGTACGTCATGGTGTCTGTGGTGCGGGACAACATCACCTTCTCGGATCCCGAGTTCCATAAACGCGAGGCCACGCTGCTGGGCAGCCGCAATGCCACGGTGGAAGACTTTGAGACCGTGCTGGCCGCCATGCGCGCCGGCAAGATTCCGACGGATGCGCTTAACACTCACCGCATGCCCCTGGCCGAGGTGCCCGCCAGCTTCGAAAACCTGCTGGACCCCACGCAGGGCGTGGTCAAGGCACTCATCGAATGCTGAAGCGGGAGCGCGTATGAGCCATCCCATTCTGCAGTTCGGCACGGGCCGGTTTTTGCAGGCGCATGTGGACCTGTTTGTGTCCGACGCACTGGGCCAGGGCCAGGCGCTGGGCCGCATCACCGTGGTGCAAAGCACGGACAGCCCGCAGAGCAGCGCGCGCGCCGCCGCGCTGGCACAGGGCTACAGGGTAGAGGTGCGCGGCATGCAGCGAGGCCGGCCTCTGCAGGCCACGGTGCAGGTGAATTCCATTGAAACGGTATGGCACGCGGACCGCGACTGGGCACTGCTGTGCGATGCCATGGCCAACGGCGTGCAGGTCATCGTTTCCAACACCGCCGACACGGGCTATGCGCTGGACGCGGCCGACACTTCCAAGCTGCTGCAAGCGCCCCAGGCCACACCACGCAGCTACCCCGCCAAGCTGCTGGTGCTGCTGCACCACCGCTGGCAGCGCAGTCCCGAGGCGCCACTGACGCTGTACCCCTGCGAACTGGTGAGCCGCAACGGCGACACGCTGCGCGCCATCGTGCGTGACCTGGCGCTGGACTGGGGCGCCCCGCCGGCCTTCATTGACTACCTGCAAACGCATTGCGTATGGGTGAACTCCCTGGTGGACCGCATCGTTTCGTCCCCGCTGAAGCCCGCCGGTGCCGTCGCCGAGCCGTATGCGCTGTGGGCGATCGAACGGCAAGACCGCATGGTGCTGCCCTGCAGCCACCCGGCCATCGTGCTGACCGACGACCTGGCCAGCTTTGAACAGCGAAAGCTCTGGCTGCTGAACCTGGGCCACACCTTTCTGGCCGAGCGCTGGCAGCTAATGGACGGCCCGGCCGACCTGACGGTGGTGCAAGCCATGCACACGCCCGCGCTGCGCGACGCGCTGGAGGCCGTATGGATCGACGAGGTGCTGCCGGTGCTGGATGCCGAGGGGCGAGGCGCCGCAGCCCGCCCCTACCTGGAAGAGCTGCGCGACCGCTTGCTCAACCCGTTTCTGGAACACCGCCTGGCCGACATCGCCAAGAACCACGGCGAAAAAAAACAACGGCGCATGGCGCCGGTGGTGCAACGCGCGGAGGAACTGCGGCTGCCTGTTGCGCAGTCGCAGCTACGCAGGGCCTTGTCCAGAAAATAGGATGTTGAATCCGTCGAAATCCGATCCGCCTGCAAGCAGATCCGAAGTGACTTAAATAACCTAAGTCATTGTCAACGTTGAAGAAATGGTAGGGCGTGAGTGACTTGAACACTCGACCAAAGGATTATGAGTCCTCTGCTCTAACCAACTGAGCTAACGCCCCACACA
>Ga0055526_1002810_pt1 | contig 11530 bp, 10 predicted proteins | sample AraplaCol_mMF_r2_FD_55013 | JGI IMG/M metagenome (GOLD analysis project Ga0055526, IMG submission 55013) | Arabidopsis root microbial communities from North Carolina, USA - plate scrape MF_Col_mMF_r2 | ecosystem: Host-associated > Plants > Roots > Endosphere | place: USA: North Carolina... | reverse complement strand
CAGAGCGCGCCGAAAGACAGCGCTTCGGCCATCGCCCAGTCGATGCCCTCGCCGGTGGCGATCATGTTGGCGCGGTTTTCCATGAAGCGCTGGATCGTCCGGTGCACATTGAAGCCGGCCGGGATCTCGGACAGCTTGCGGCCAATCTCCTTCAGAGTCTTCATCGGCACGGCGGTCTTGCCGCGGCGCTGCTCGTCGGCATTGTCGGCCGTGCGCAGGCCCGACCACTCGCCGTCCAGCCAGTCGGCCTTGTTAGGCTTATACTGCTGGCCAGCCTCGAACTCCTGCTCGAGATGGAGGCGCCAATCAGCCTTCATCTTCTCGACTTCGCCTTCAGTGAGCAGGCCCTCGGCGACGAGGCGGGCTGCATAGAGCTGCAGCACGGTCTTGTGGGCGCGGATCACCTTGTACATCTTCGGCTGCGTGAAGGACGGTTCGTCGCCTTCATTGTGGCCGTAGCGGCGATAGCAGAACATGTCCAGCACCACAGGCTTGTGGAACTTCATGCGGAATTCGGTGGCGATCTTCGCGGCATAGACCACCGCTTCCGGATCGTCGCCGTTGACGTGCAGGATCGGCGCCTCGATCATCTTGGCGACATCGGACGGATAGGGCGACGAGCGCGAGAAGGCCGGGTTCGTGGTAAAGCCGATCTGGTTGTTGATGATCACATGCATGGTGCCGGCGACGCGGTGGCCGCGCAGACCGGAAAGGCCGAGGATTTCGGCAATGACACCCTGACCGGCAAAAGCCGCGTCGCCGTGGATCAGCAGCGGCAGAACCTTGGCGCGTTCGGAAAGCGGGATGATGTCACCGTCCCAGACCGCGGCATTCATGTCCTGCTTGGCGCGGGCTTTGCCCATGACGACGGGATCGACGATTTCGAGATGCGACGGGTTCGCCGTCAGCGAAACGTGGATCTTGTTGCCGTCGAATTCGCGGTCGGAGGAGGCACCGAGATGGTACTTGACGTCGCCCGAGCCCTCGACCTCGTCGGGAGCGGCCGAACCGCCCTTGAATTCGTGGAAGATCGCCCGGTGCGGCTTGCCCATGACCTGGGAGAGCACGTTCAGGCGGCCGCGATGGGCCATGCCGAACACGGCTTCCTTGAGGCCGAGATGGCCGCCGCGCTTGAGGATCTGTTCCAGCGCCGGGATCAGCGATTCGCCGCCATCGAGGCCGAAACGCTTCGTGCCCTTGAACTTGACGTCGAGGAACTGCTCGTAGCCTTCGGCTTCGACAAGCTTGGCAAGGATCGCCTTCTTGCCTTCCGGCGTGAAAGCCACGCCCTTGTCCGGTCCTTCGATGCGCTCCTGGATCCAGGCCTTTTCTTCAGGATTGGAGATATGCATGAATTCGACGCCGAGCGTCGAGCAATAGGTGCGCTCGAGGATTTCGATCATCTCGCGGATGGTCGCATATTCCAGGCCGAGCACGTTGTCGATGAAGATCTTGCGGTCGTAATCGGCGGCCGTGAAGCCGTAATTCTCCGCCGACAGCTCGCGATAATCGTCGACCGGAGCGGCGATGCCGAGCGGGTCGAGCTTGGCATGCAGGTGGCCGCGCATGCGGTAGGCGCGGATCATCATGATGGCGCGCACGGAATCGCGCGTCGCCTGCAGCACCTCGGTGCTGTCGGCAGGCTTGCCCGCAGCTTCGGCCTTGGCCTTGACCTTGGTCTCAATCACCTTCTCGACGATGCCCCAGTCGCCATCGAGCGCCGAGACGAGATCGCCGCTTGCCTGCAGCGGCCAGTTCTTCTTGCGCCAGGAAGCGCCCTTGGCCGCCTTCTTCACATCGTTCGGATCGTCTTCCAGCGCCTTGAAGAAGGACCGCCACTGATCGTCGACCGAGTTGGGATCGTCTTCATAACGGGCGTAGAGCTGCTCGATATAGGCAGCATTGGCGCCATCCAGAAACGAGGTGATCTGAAATTGCTCGTTGGCTTCTTGCCGTGCCATGGTGATATGCGGACGCTTCCGTCCGCCTCCTGACTTTGATGAATTTGCCGGCTCGATCGCCGGCTGCCGCATTCCGATTGCCGCCTGTCCGCGGCGCATCTGCTGGTCTCGTACCGTCAAGGCCGGGCGGAAGGCGCAGATGCCGTTCCTCCGCCCGGGTCTTTAAGTGGTTTTAGCCTTTGAGGACTTCAACCAGCGTCTTGCCGAGGCGGGCCGGAGACGGCGACACTTTGATGCCTGCCGATTCCATCGCCGCGATCTTCGATTCCGCATCGCCCTTGCCGCCGGAAACCACAGCGCCGGCATGGCCCATGGTGCGGCCCTTCGGCGCCGTACGGCCGGCAATGAAGCCAGCCATCGGCTTCTTGCGGCCCTTCTTGGCTTCGTCCTTGAGGAACTGCGCAGCATCCTCTTCAGCCGAACCGCCGATTTCGCCGATCATGATGATCGATTGGGTAGCTGCGTCGGCCAGGAACATTTCCAGGACGTCGATGAACTCGGTGCCCTTGACCGGGTCGCCGCCGATGCCGACGGCCGTCGTCTGGCCGAGGCCTTCGTTTGACGTCTGGAAGACGGCTTCATAGGTCAGCGTGCCCGAGCGGGAAACGATACCGACCGAACCCTTGCGGAAGATCGAGCCCGGCATGATGCCGATCTTGCACTCTTCCGGCGTCAGGATACCCGGGCAGTTCGGGCCGAGCAGGCGCGACTTGGAGCGGTCGAGGCGCGCCTTGACACGCACCAGGTCCATGACCGGGATGCCTTCGGTGATGCAGGTGATGAACGGGATCTCGGCGTCGATCGCCTCGATGATCGCATCGGCGGCACCTGCCGGCGGAACATAGATGACCGTCGCATCAGCGCCGGTCTTTTCCTTGCCTTCGGCAACGGTTGCGAAGATCGGCAGGCTTTCGCCCTTTGCGCCGGTCCAGGTTTCGCCGCCCTTCTTCGGATGGATGCCGCCGACCATCTGGGTTCCGTAGTAAGCGAGCGCCTGTTCGGTGTGGAACGTGCCGGTCTTGCCGGTTAGGCCCTGAACGAGAACCTTGGTGTCTTTGTTGACGAGAATGGACATGCGAGGCCTTTGTTTAGGAGAGGTTGGAAGACGTGGAGGACGCGCGACGATAGACGCCGCTGACGACCTCCTGCCAAGTATCGCTGCCTGCAGGCGAAAAGCTGACGCCCATCCGGTAGCAGTCTTCATTTTCAAACGTGAATACGGTGCGCTGGCTGCCGCGCGGCGAAGTCTTCATCAGCACAAGCTCACTGCCGTTCCACTCGCCGGACGCCGGTACGGGCGGCGCAAAACCTGCGGTGTCGAACTGGTAGAGTTTGTAGGTCTGGTCCGAAGCATCGAAGCCGAAAATATTTCGCGCCTCGAACGAAACAGCACCATCCCGCGTCTGGCGATAGCGCTGCTCGAGGAAGAATCCGCCGAACAACGCCTCGCCGGAAAACTCAGCACTGGCCTTGCCTTCGCTCGTCCACGCCGACGCCGCGACGCGCTCGTCCCCTTCCCACACGCCGGCGAAGGCGTTGAGGCGGAAATGAGCAGCGGAGGGCGTGGACTGGAAGGCCATGATCGTCCTCAGCCGTTGATCGCCGCGACGATCTTCTTGGCCGCATCGTCCAAGTCGTCAGCCGCCGTGATCGCGAGACCCGACTCGTTCAGGATCTTCTTGCCGAGCTCGACATTGGTGCCCTCAAGGCGCACGACGAGCGGAACCTTGAGACCGACTTCCTTGACCGCGGCAATCACGCCCTCGGCGATGACATCGCATTTCATGATGCCGCCGAAGATGTTGACGAGAATACCTTCGACCTTGGGGTCCGCGGTGATGATCTTGAAAGCCGCTGCCACCTTCTCCTTGCCGGCGCCGCCGCCGACGTCGCAGAAGTTGGCCGGCTCCTTGCCGTAAAGCTTGATGATATCCATGGTCGCCATGGCAAGGCCGGCGCCGTTGACCATGCAGCCGATATTGCCGTCGAGCGCGACATAGGCGAGGTCCCACTTCGAGGCCTCGATTTCCTTGGCATCTTCTTCGGTCTCGTCGCGCAGCGTCTTGACGTCGTCGTGACGGAAAAGCGCGTTGCCATCGAAAGACATCTTGGCATCGAGGACGCGCAGATGGCCATCCTTCATGACGATCAGCGGATTGACTTCCAGGAGAGCCATGTCCTTTTCGCCGAAAGCCTTGTAGAGCGCCGGGAAGAGCGCCTTCGCATCTTCGGCGGCAGCGCCGTCAAGCTGAAGCGCCTTGGAGATCGCGGCAACGTCGGCAGCCGTCACGCCGGCTTCCGGATCGATGGCGATCGTCTGGATCTTTTCGGGTGTGTCGTGGGCGACGGCTTCGATGTCCATGCCGCCTTCGGTCGATACGACGAAGGCAACCCGGCCGACCGAGCGGTCGACCAGCAGCGAGCAATAGAGCTCGCGGGCGATGTCGGCGCCGTCTTCGATGTAAAGGCGGTTGACCTGCTTGCCGGCTTCGCCGGTCTGCGCGGTCACCAGCGTGTTTCCGAGCATTTCCTTGGCGTGGGAAACGACTTCCTCGATCGACTTGGCGAGGCGAACGCCGCCCTTGGCATCCGGACCGAGTTCCTTGAACTTGCCCTTGCCGCGGCCGCCGGCATGGATCTGGCTCTTGACCACGTAAAGCGGACCGGGAAGCGACTTGGCGGCAGCCTCGGCTTCTTCGACCTTGAGAATGGCCACACCCTCGGCAACCGGCGCGCCATAGCCCTTCAGCAGAGCCTTGGCCTGATATTCATGAATGTTCATGGGTCTATCCCTGTTTCGATTACTTCAGCGCCGATTACTTGAGGGCAGGCGCGATGTTGATGCAGGCCTCGCAGAGACCGGCGACGGCGCCGACGGACTTGTCGAAGGCTTCCTTCTCGGTCTTGTTGAGGTCGATCTCGATGATGCGCTCGACGCCGCCGGCGCCGATGACGGTGGGAACGCCGACATACATGTCCTTGACGCCGTACTGGCCGGTGAGATGGGCCGCGCAGGGCAGAACGCGCTTCTTGTCCTTGAGGTAGGATTCGGCCATCTCGATCGCCGAGGCGGCCGGCGCATAATAGGCCGAGCCGGTCTTCAGCAGGCCGACGATTTCGGCGCCGCCGTCACGGGTGCGCTGGATGATTTCTTCGAGGCGTTCCTTGGTGACCCAGCCCATGGTGACGAGATCGGTGAGCGGAATGCCGCCGACCGTCGAGTAGCGGGCGAGCGGCACCATCGTGTCGCCATGACCACCGAGCACGAAGGCCGTGACATCCTGGACGGAGACGTTGAATTCCTTGGCAAGGAAAAGACGGAAACGCGAGGAGTCGAGAACGCCGGCCATGCCGACGACCTTGTTGGCCGGAAGGCCGGAGAATTTCTGCAGCGCCCAGACCATGGCGTCGAGCGGGTTGGTGATGCAGATCACGAAGGCGTTCGGCGCATACTTCTTGATGCCGGCACCGACCTGCTCCATGACCTTGAGGTTGATGCCGAGAAGGTCGTCGCGGCTCATGCCAGGCTTGCGCGGAACACCGGCAGTGACGATGCAGACGTCAGCGCCCTCAATCGCCGAATAGTCGCTGGCGCCGGTCAGATTGGCATCGAAGCCTTCGACCGGAGAGGACTGTGCGATGTCGAGGCCCTTGCCCTGGGGAATACCGTCCGCGATGTCGAACAGGACGATGTCGCCCAGTTCCTTCAGGCCGGCGAGGTGCGCCAGCGTGCCACCAATCATGCCAGAACCAATGAGTGCGATCTTGTTACGCGCCATTTCGCTGTTTCCTTTGCGATCAAATTCGTCGGACGGACGCAACAAGGCACCGCCCAATGACGCAATCGCATAGACCCAAAGCCAAAAAATGGCAATCCATTAATTTTGATGCAGCGTTTTCAATCGTTTAGATACAAAAATTCTTACGTAAACGTAAAACATTCTGTCACCGGATTGTTACTCGGCGGCGCGTTTCTCATGGTGCAGCGCAAGATATTCNGCACTGCGCATCTCGAAAAGCCGCGACGTCGTGCGGTCGAATTCGAAACCTTCGGTACCCTTGCGGTGCACCAANAGTTCCTCCGGCATCGCCGCNGCGGAGATGTAAAGCCGCACGGCATGATCGTAGAGCGTATCGACCAGAATGATGAACCGTTTGATCTGGTTCCGCTTTTCCGGCCCGAGCAACGGAATGTGATCGACGAAGACCATATCGAAGCGTTCGGCGATTGCCAGAAAGTCGGCTGCTCCGAGCGGCTTGTCACAAAGATCGGCGAAGGAAAACCGCGCCATCCGGTCGACGGCGAGCGGCACATGGATGTGGCGCCCCTTCATCGGGATATCCAGCGGCTGCGCCTTGCGCCCATGCAGCGCCTGCGTCCAGGACGCATCCATCGCCATGTCATTATGCTCGTTGATCGGCACCAGATAGACCGGCTGGCTGTTCAGCTTCTCCATCCGGTAATCGGTGGGCGAATCCAGCGTTACGACATCGACATGCTGCTTGAGTAAGGTGACGAAAGGCAGGAAGAGGCCGCGATTGAGGCCATCCTTATAGAGATTGTCGGGCTCGACGTTCGAGGTCGCGACCAGCACGCATCCGCGTGCGAAAAGCTCGGAGAACAGCCGCGACAGGATCATCGCATCGGCGATATCGGTGACCGTGAACTCGTCGAAGCAGAGAAGCTCGGCTTCCTCGTAAAGCGCGGCGGCGACGGGCGGCATCGGATCGGCCTGCTTCGTCTCGCCGTTCTTGAGCTTCAGCCGGTGCGCGGCGATGCGGTTATGCACATCCGCCATGAATTCGTGGAAATGCGCCCGGCGCTTCTTCCTGCACGGCGCCATCGAGAAGAACATGTCCATCAGCATGGTCTTGCCGCGCCCGACGCTGCCGTGGATGTAAAGCCCCTTGTGGCCGTCGACGGATTTCTTCTTGGCGGCAAACAGCCAGCCAAGCGCGCTCGATTTTGCCGCCGGCCGCCGTTGCTTGAGCCCGGCAAGCACCCGGTCGAGGCTCTTTGCCACGTCCATCTGTGCGGAATCGACCTGAAGTGCCCCCGATGCGGTCAGCGCTTTAAGCTGTTCGCAGACGCTGAGCGCATAATCCGGCATTGGTTGCATGAGGGCATATCCGCCTGTCAGTCGTCGCAGCAGAGCTGCCGGAACATTTACCGGCTGAGGCTGATCGGCTGACCCGTGTTCGTCTGTCCGTCAAAGCGGTTGTCGGCCGTCTTGTAGACGCTGCCGATCTGGTTGCCCGAACGGTCCTTGAGCAGCACCTGCTTGCCGGAAACTTCCCAGGACCCCATTGCCGTCAGCTCGCCGACGCAGCCGCGGGTACCACCGCGCGAACCGCTGCCGAGATTGGTCAGCGTCAGGAACATGTCGCAGCCGCCGTTGACGCGCCAGCTTCCGACCATCGATTCCTTGGTGACATCAAGCGCATTCGCCGCCATTGCGCCAGGCTGAGCGCCCGGCATCGGCGCCGTCGCCGTCGGCGCGGCCGGAAACTGCGAACTTCCGGTCGGTGGCGGAAGCTGCCCCCCCTGTACCGAGGGCACCGGCTGCGCCGTCAGCGGCGCCGGCGTGGCACTGGCGTTGTTGGAGCTGTAATCATATGCCGTACGCTGACAACCGGCTAGCGACAGAACCACCACCAGACCTGTCATCGCATATCGCAACTGCATCATCATACTCCTGAATTCGGCTATCGCCGTAGAGAAACGGGCGTGAGACAAGTCCGATTATCGTAATTCGCTTTGGTTAATCAAGTCGGGCTGCACAAATTGCCCGTGACAACAACTAACCGAAAAACGATACAGTTCAACTGTCCCGCTGCAAAACTTCCTGCACATAGAATTTGTCAGCAAGGTGTTGCGCGCGTTCATCTCTGTCAGGATGCCTGTCGAACTCGCGCAATGTCTCGGAAGAGCGCTCCAGCGAACTCAAGAGAATTGCACCATGATGCGAATGCCCTGTTCGTGCACAGATGCAAAGCCGCGACCTGATCTCTGTGACGGCTTCGGGATCGAAGCCGTCTATTCCGTCGTGGCATGCATGCTGATCAAACCCGGCGCTCGACCATCATCTTCTTGATTTCGGCGATCGCCTTGGCCGGGTTGAGGCCCTTCGGGCAGGTCTGCGCACAGTTCATGATCGTGTGGCAGCGATAGAGACGGAACGGATCCTCGAGATTGTCGAGGCGTTCGCCGGTCGCCTCGTCTCTGGAATCGATCAGCCAGCGATAGGCCTGCAACAAAACGGCCGGACCGAGATAACGGTCGCCATTCCACCAGTAGCTCGGACAGGAGGTCGAGCAGCAGGCGCAGAGGATGCATTCATACAGGCCGTCGAGCTTCTGCCGGTCCTCGTGGCTCTGCTTCCATTCCTTGGCCGGCGCCGGCGACACCGTCTTCAGCCACGGCTCGATCGAACGATGCTGGGCATAGAAGTTGGTGAGGTCGGGAACCAGATCCTTGACGACGGGTAGATGCGGCAGCGGATAGATCTTCACCGCGCCCTTGATATCGTCGAGGCCCTTGGTGCAGGCGAGCGTGTTGGTGCCGTCGATATTCATCGCGCAGGATCCGCAGATGCCCTCGCGACAGGAACGGCGCAGCGTCAGCGTCGGGTCGATCTTGTTCTTGATGTAGAGCAGACCGTCGAGCACCATCGGCCCGCAATCGTCGACATCGATGTAGAACGTATCGATCGACGGGTTCTGGCCGTCATCCGGGCTCCAGCGATAGACGCGAAACTCGCGGGTGTTCTTGGCACCCGCCGGCTTCGGCCAGACCTTGCCTTCGCGCATCTGAGAATTCTTGGGGAGAGCGAGTTCAACCATAGCGGGTTCCTCTTGAGATCAGTACACGCGAGCCTTCGGCGCGATCTTCTGCGGATCGATGCCTTCGGCGATGAGCTCGGTGTGAACCGGCCGGTAGTCGAGTTTCACGTCGCCGGCCTCGTTGACCCAGGCGAGCGTGTGCTTGCGCCAGTTGACGTCGTCGCGGCCGGCGAATGCACCCTCGGTATAGTCCTCGCGCGCATGCGAACCACGGCTCTCCTTGCGGGCCTCGGCGCCGTAGATCGTCGTGATGGCGTTGGCCATCAGGTTCTGCAGCTCGAGTGTTTCCACGAGATCGGAGTTCCAGATCATCGAACGGTCGGTGACCTTCAGATCGCCCATTTCCTGCCAGATCGCCGAAATGCGCCGGCAACCGGATTCCAGCGATTCCTGCGTGCGGAAGACGGCGGCGTCTTCCTGCATGGCGCGCTGCATCTTCTCGCGCAGTTCCGCCGTCGGCGTGGCGCCGCTGGCGTGGCGCAGACCGTCGAAGCGGTCCATGATCCTGTCGCAGGCTGCGACGTTGAGATGCGGGACCGGCGCTGCGCGGTCGATCACCTCGCCGGCGCGGATCGCAGCGGCGCGGCCGAAGACCACGAGGTCGATCAGCGAGTTGGAGCCGAGGCGGTTGGCGCCGTGCACCGAAGCGCAGCCGGCTTCACCCACGGCCATCAGGCCGGGGATGATCCGTTCCGGATTGGCGCTGTCGGCGTTCAGCACTTCGCCCCAATAATTCGTGGGAATGCCGCCCATATTGTAATGAACGGTCGGCAGAACCGGGATCGGCTCGCGCGTGACGTCGACGCCAGCGAAGATCTTGGCGCTCTCGGAAATCCCCGGCAGGCGTTCATGCAGAACGGCCGGATCGAGATGGTCGAGATGCAGGAAGATGTGGTCCTTGTTCTTGCCGACGCCCCGGCCCTCGCGGATCTCAAGCGTCATGCAGCGCGAAACGACGTCGCGCGAGGCAAGGTCCTTGGCCGAAGGCGCGTAACGCTCCATGAAGCGCTCACCCTCGGAGTTGACGAGGTAACCGCCTTCGCCGCGGGCGCCTTCGGTGATCAGACAGCCCGAACCATAGATGCCGGTCGGGTGGAACTGCACGAATTCCATATCCTGCAGCGGCAGGCCGGCACGCGCCACCATGCCGCCGCCGTCGCCGGTGCAGGTGTGGGCCGAGGTTGCCGAGAAATAGGCGCGGCCGTAACCGCCGGTCGCCAGCACCACCATCTTGGCGGCGAAGCGATGGATCGTGCCGTCGTCGAGGCACCAGGCGACGACGCCGGTGCAGCGGCTGCCGTCTTCCGACATGATCAGGTCGAGCGCGAAATACTCGATGAAGAATTCGGCATTGTTGCGCAGCGACTGACCGTAGAGCGTATGCAGGATGGCGTGGCCGGTACGGTCGGCAACGGCGCAGGTGCGCTGGACCGGCGGGCCTTCGCCGTAATTCTGCATGTGGCCGCCGAACGGGCGCTGGTAGATCTTGCCTTCCTCGTTGCGCGAGAACGGCACGCCGTAATGCTCGAGCTCATAGACCGCCTTCGGCGCTTCCATGGTGAGATACTGCATGGCGTCGACGTCGCCGAGCCAGTCGGAACCCTTGACGGTGTCGTAGAGGTGCCACTGCCAGCTGTCCGGCGTCATGTTGCGCAGCGAGGCGGCGATGCCGCCCTGGGCCGCGACCGTATGCGAGCGGGTCGGGAATACCTTGGTGATGCAGGCGGTGCGGAAGCCCTGCTCGGCCATGCCGAGCGTGGCGCGCAAGCCGGCGCCGCCGGCGCCGACGACGATCACGTCGTAGGAGTGATCGACATACTTGTAGGCCTTGCCATTCTGGGCGGGTGAAGTCGGTGCCATATCAAGCTTATCCTACGAATGCGATTTTCAGAATGGCGAAGAGACAGAGGCCGGCGATCAGGATNGCAAAGAACGTGTTCAGCATCAGCAGCGCGATCTTGCCGAACTCNCCATGCACGTAATCCTCGATGATGACCTGCATGCCGAGTTTCATGTGGATGACGCCGGAGATCACCATCAGCCCCATGACAACAGCGACGAAGGGGTTCGACAGCGCGCGAACCACATCCGCATAAGGCGCGCCGGCATAGACGAGCATGAAGATGAGAAAGAAGAGGATGAGCGGAACATTGGCGACGGCCGTCAGCCGCTGGCGCCAGAAATGGTCCGTGCCGTCCTTGGCGGAGCCGAGCCCGCGAACCTTGCCGAGGGGGGTGCGCATATCCATGAGAGGACCTTCAGAAGCGAATGAGGAAGCCGATCACCCAGACCAGCACGGTCAGACAGAGCGACCCGATGATGTTGGCGATGGCGAGCTTGGTCGAGAATTCCTTCCCGAAACCGTAACCGAGATCCCACATGAAGTGGCGAAAGCCGCCGAGCATGTGGTGCAGCAGCGCCCAGGTGTAACCGAGAAGCACGAGCTTGCCGAGAANGCTGCCGAGCACCCAGTTGGCCCAGTCATAGGAGCCCTGGCCGCTTGCCGCCGCGATCAGCCACCANGCGACGAGCAGCGTGCCGACGTAGAGCGCGCCACCGGTAATGCGGTGGACGATGGACATGATCATGGTNGGAATAGGTTTGTAAATCTGCAGATGCGGCGATAGGGGCCGGTTATTTGTCACGTTCGCCATCAGAACCTCGCGGCGGCTTCTCTGCGCTCCCGGATTTCGGAGCATGCTCAGTCAACCACACGAATGACAAAA
>Ga0055526_1002795_pt1 | contig 11557 bp, 8 predicted proteins | sample AraplaCol_mMF_r2_FD_55013 | JGI IMG/M metagenome (GOLD analysis project Ga0055526, IMG submission 55013) | Arabidopsis root microbial communities from North Carolina, USA - plate scrape MF_Col_mMF_r2 | ecosystem: Host-associated > Plants > Roots > Endosphere | place: USA: North Carolina... | reverse complement strand
GGCAAGGATGGTGGCGGCTTCGAGATCATCTCGGGCGGCAATTTCCACGGCCAGTACCTGGCGCAGGCGATGGACTTGCTGGCCATGGCGATCACGGACCTTGGTAGCATCTGTGAGCGTCGCGTGGCCCGCCTGATCGACCCGACCCTGTCGTGGGGCTTGCCGCGCAACCTGATGTCCGGCCTGCGCGGCGTGAACACCGGTTATCCAGTGGTGCAATGCTCGCTCAGCTCTCTGGTGATGGAAAACCGCACGCTATCGATGCCGGGTAGCGTGGATTCCATCCCGTCCAAGGCCAACAGCGAAGACCACATTTCCAACTCCACCTGGTGCGCACGCAAGGCGCACACCGTGGTGCAGAACACGCAGTACATTGTGGGCGTGGAAATGCTGCTGGCCGCGCAGGCGCTGACCATGACCGAGCACCTGCTGCCGGGCTTCAAGCTGGGCGAGGGCACGCAAGCGGCTTACGATGAAATCCGCAAGCAGATTCCCGCCTGCCTGGAAGGCGATCGCTGGTTCCACAACGACATCCAGGTCGCACACAGCTTCGTCACCAGCCGCTCGGTGCAGGAAGCGGTGACCGCGAAGGTTGGCGAGTTCGTCTGACGATGTGCAGTTCCCAGGAAAACGGCCCGCATGGGCCGTTTTTTATGCCGCGCTTCAAAAACAATGGAGTAGATCTGAATGACAAAGCTGAAATTGTTCTTAAAGATGGTGGCAAGCTTTCTTGCGTTGCTGCTCCTGTTCATCGCATTCGTGTTCTTTGTAAATCGTGAGGACAAGCCACCATCCGATTCCGTCATCAAGTTGCAGGGTATTGCGGCTGCAAGCACGCCTGTCAGAGACCGTGACAACGCCTTCGTTTATGTGATGGGCTTTTCGGCGCCGGACAATGCCGATGTGATGGCGGAAGGCATCGCGCGCGTTGAACAGATGCGCAAGTCAACGGAAACATTGGAGGCGTTTGATGTACCTGAGCCGCGTAACGCCGCGTTGAAGGATCTCGCAACCATCTGCAAGGAGAGCATTCCTGCCTGTGCGGAGCAGCTGCAGCGCGACCCCGCCCGCCTGCGCGATTGGGTCCGGGACAATGCCCAATTGATTGAACGCTATGAGCGCCTGCTGGAATTCAGGCAGTGGCGCGAAGACGGGCCGGCTGACGCGCTTTCGCAGAGTGCAGCATTCGGCCAGGTCTATCAAGCGCAACGCCTGATGCATTTCAAAGCCTTGTCGCTGGAGGTCAATGGAGATGCAGCGGATTGCAAGCGCATGTTGGAAAAGGAATATGGATTCTGGCGAATGGTCCTGGCCGAGAGCGCCAGCGCGAACGTCAAAATGATCGCTGCCCGCAGCATTGAACTTCATTTTGAGCTGGGCAATCTTGTGGTGCGCCGATTTCCACCAGCGTTGACGATGATGGCGATTCCGGACGGCTGGCGCGAAGCACTTTCAAGCCGCGAACGATCACTGGCGAAGATGATGGCCAACGAATGGAAATCTTACGACTCGCGGTCCGACGACGAGCGCTCCAGGAATTGGGGGGCAATGCTGTTTGGAAGTTTCCTGTACCAACCACAAGCGACGAGCAATGCGAATGCGGATCGTATGCTTCGTGTAGTTGAACTGTATGACCGTGACTACGCCGCGATTCCGCAGGCAGCTGCCACTTTCCTGGCGACGTACGGGACTGAGAAGAAGGCCGCAGCCGACATTGGCGTCTACAACCCAATCGGCAGGATCCTGCTCAATATGGAAGGTATGGACCCTTACATCGCGTTCGGATTCCGGGTCGTCAACCTGGAAGGAATGCGCAGGATGGCACTGCTGGCTTCCCAATTGCGGAGCAGCGGCGCCAAAGGCAATGACGTGGCTGTAGGCGTGCGCACAAGCGATCTGCGCGACCCTTACGATGGCAAAGGGTTCGCCTGGAATCCGGAGAACAGTTCCCTCATGTTCAGCCGAGCGCTCGAAGGGAGGCCGGATTTCAAGATCGCCTATTGAAGCGTAATGGGCTAATCTATGCCCGGCGCAGTAGATTTGGGGCAGCATAATGGTATGCTGCCGCCTTGAAGAAATCTTTGCTGTCCGGAGGTAGGCCTTGCGAAATCTGAAGTCTTTGTTGTTGAAAGTCGTGGCCGGAGTGTTTGCTCTGCTGCTCCTCGTCGTCGTAACCGTGGTCCTTGTGAACCGCAAAGACGAGCCGGTATCGCAAGCTGCCTTGAAGTTGCGGCACATTGCCGAAAGTTCGGAGCAAGTTGCCGACGGCGATAACGCTTACGTTTACCTTTTGGGCTATTCAGCACGGGAAAATGCAGATGTGCGGCCGGAAAGTTTCGCGCGCGTCAAATGGTTCCGTGACTTCTTTGCGCGCTCCGGGCCATCCGAGCTTTCAGAATACCCGGGTAAGGATCACGTTCCTTCGGAGGCAAGTGACCCTGAGCTCAAGCATTTGGCGGCCCTCTGCAAGGATGATAACCGCGCCTGTGCGGATGCGCTGGAACGAGATCCAGCCCGCATCCGGACTTGGGTACAACGCGATGCCGAGCTGATTGGGCGCTATGAGGGCCTTATCGAATTTACGCGTTGGCGGGAACTCTGGCCAAGTGATGTCCGGGCGCCAATTCCACGATTTAGCCAGGTTGCAGAAGGGCAGCGCCTGATGCTCCTTAGAGCTTGGCTCATGGCTGGGCAAGGCGATGTGAAAGGTTGCAAGCGCCTTNTGGAGCAAGACCTGAAGTTCTGGCGCATGACCCTCGGCGAGAGCTCGAGCCTGATCAGCAAAATGATTGCGGCCGGCGCCATTGAGCGTCATTTCACAATGGGCAATCTTGTGCTGCGCCGATTGCCGCCTGCTTCGGTGATGGCCGCTATTCCGGAGAATTGGCGCGAGCCGATGTCCTTTCATGAAACTTCTATGGCTAAAGTCATGGCAAACGAATGGAAGTTTTCCGATCAGTTGATTGGACCTGTGGCGGCGTCAAACGAATTGCAATCGATGGTTTGGGAGTTTGATTCCGACATCCTGGCGTCAGGATTTCTAGGGAGATTCCTGTTCCAGCCTCAAGCCACAAGCAACGCAAATGCGGAGCGAATGCTGGCGGTTATGACGTTGTTCGAGCGTGATCAAAAGGAAATGCAGTCGGCAGCGAAAGAAATGTTATCCACCGAGGCATTCGCGCAGAAAGGCATCACCGAGCTTGGAATTTACAACTTTACAGGCGCACTCTTGTTAAATCTGACTGAGCCGGATACTTTCGTGAAGTACGGGTTCCGCGTCGCGAACCTGGAGGCTATCCGCCGGGTCGCTTTTTTGGCATCTCAGCTCCGGTCGGCCAGAATAGAGAGCAATAAGGTTGCAGGAGAACTGCAAAAGAGTGGGATTCGCGATCCGTTTGATGGGAGGCCGTTTGCGTGGGAATCGACGCAGGCGAACCTGGTGTTACATCGCACTCAAGGTGGAAATGCTGATTTGAAAATCGCGTATTGAATCCGTCATCAGCCCCAGTTATGCCATTGGCCGTCATCCCACCACTCGACGGCCAAAATGATCTTGATCTCATAGGGCTTATCATCGCCATTGGTATAGATATTCAGCCCTAGGGAGCGCGCGAGTGTTACGTTAAACCTTGCGAATGCCTGTCGTACTTGTGCGGTTGCCGTTTGTGGGTAAACCGCGAAGCAGACCAGACGTTCGTGCTCGTCGATAGCCAGCAATTGACGGGCAATGACGCATCCATCAGCGTCACGCGCATACGCCACTTGCTTGTTTGCGTCGACCAGGCAGGCCACCGAAGAATATTCACAAAGACCGCCAAGCCCCAGGCAACTTCCAACGTAACTGCCTAGCATCAGGATTTCAAACGGATCCGTTTCGATCGAAATGCTGATTGCGCCGTCGTCAATGAGTTCGCGGAATTCTATCGAACCCCACAAGGCAGGGTTAATGCGGGGATGCTGCGCGTACCACTGCCGATTCAGCGGGTGATCCAGGTAGGAATGTATGCCGCTATTGGCATAACCAAGAAGAAAGCGCCGCAAGGTCTTCTTGTTGCCACCGTCAATACTGGCGTGCAGGCGAACCGCATGATTTGCACCTGTCGATTGATTGCGCAGGTTGAATGGACCATCGATGTGGCGCCAAGCCATTACTTCGAGCGCGGCGAGTTGGGCGGAAGGCAACCGTGAGAGGGTAACGCGGCAGTGACGCGCTAGCTGTGCCTCACTCAGTCTTGGATTTCCGCCCAAATGTTCTCGCAGGCGGCGCGGCAAAGGGCTGTCCAGTTCGTACTCCGTACAAAGCCGCAGAAGTCGCTCGCATGCCGTTAGTGCCGGCATTGCTTCCCAATCGGTGGCAAACCAAGGCGTCCCGGCGGCATGGGCAAAGAGACGCCTGCGCAAATTGTATTCGAGACAGCCGAGCAAAGACATCGACCGCATGAGTCGTTTCGGCGCGGACGCCAACATGAACAGCAGAAAGTCCGGCATTGCTTCCGCCAAGCCGTAAAGTCCTCGACGTATCAACACCGCATTGTTGTCCCGGCGGCAGGCATGCTCGATAACGAGCCAGGTTTCATCACAAATTTCGGCGAAATTTTGCAATCTGCCGCCGTGCAGATGAATGGCTATTGCCGACAGCGGGCCGTTTCCGGTTGCCCGGGCTGGAAACATGGGGCCACAGAGTCGCACCTGCAGTGGCAGGACGACTGGCCAACTGTTTTGCAAGGTGACAGGATCGTCCCAGTCGCAGACATAGTCATTTTGCATGGCGACAAAGCGCTCACGCCGGTCTGCGGGCAATGCAAGCAACTGACGCTGAAGGCCTGAGAACATGCCGAGGCGCACCCGCCATTGCGCCGCGCGCAAGGCAGGGTTTGCAAAGTCCCACTCGCTAACCCGGAAGAGCGACAGCCAACGATCGGCAACCGGGCTCTCGAGGAGCTCCCAGCTGGTTTCCGTGAGCACTCGTGCGAAACCTGGTTGCGTTGCACAGCTCTCCCAGGCGCTGCGGGCCCAATGCATGCCTCCATCGCCAACTGCAGCCAACATGCGCGCGATATCCACGACTGGAACCTGTTCGGCATGAACAGTTGCACGCAGGCCTTGGGTCAGTACATCGGAACTGGTGCCGCTGGCAGGTAGCCGGCAGCCGATCAAAGTGTAGGCGACGCTGACTCCCCGGCCCAGGTTGTCGAGTGCGATGTCGAGAAAGGATTCGAATCTTGCGTCCTCATCGCTTAGGCCATGAATGGCGGCCAACTGCTCGCTGCTCATCTGGTCGGGTTGCAGGCGATAAGACTGATGCCTGAGAAGACACAGAAGGAAGGCGGCTTGGCGCACCTTCGGTAAGCCGAGTGCCTTCTCAGCCCACCAGTGCGCTGACGCATCCAGTGCGCAAAGGCGCGCCAGAATAGGCAGCAATCCTCCTTGCGAGGGGGCGCCAAGTCCGCGCCAGAGATTCAGCCAGGCGATGCATTGATTAGCAGGCCGGTCCCGTAACATCCAAAAGAAATTGCGCCTGAACACGCTGGGCAGGTCCGCGCCTGCGCTGTGTCCCACTGCGGCACGCAACGCGGCAACGGTCGGCTTACCTGCAATGAACTTATCGGCCGGCCAAGGATTGCCATCCGGCCCAAGTACGGGCAGGTTCGCAAAATCGTGCCGTGCGAAGAAACCGTCGAGCAGGCGGTCGTCGGCTATCCATGCATGCAAGTTCAGCGCGTCGACGGCAAGTTTTGGCGGTCGGTATTTGGTTCCTCGGAACGCCCGGGGATGCGCTGCTGTCGCAGCTGGCCTGGTGCGCGCAGAGATTTGATGCGGCATTGTAGCAGGCGCATTTTCCTGCCATTCGGACATCGTTGCCCAGAATACCCGCCAGAGCGCCGTCCATGCTGTGCTGGCGTCGCGAGTTCGACCCAGCGCCGTCCAATCTGCCAATAGTGCTGCTCGCTGCGTACAGGTAGCGTTGTCCAACTCTTCCAAGGATCGGTTGACGATAATCGGATGCAAGGTGTCTTTTTCGAGGTCGCTGATACATGCACTGATCCCATGGCGAGTTCGAATCAGGCCTAGCAGGATTGGCGTGTGCAGCGTTGACATTTACCTCGGATTTAACGGCGATCTGGATTTAGACAACATGTTATCGCGCTGGTGCGCGCAAGGCAATTGGAAGCTCAGCGCCAATTAGCGGTTCGCTCGCAAGCGCGTGCCTGTCGCTGTTGCCAGAGTGGCTGCCAGCTGGTTATGGCGCTCGATCACGAGCGGGAGATCAATGGTCTGCAGGATGCCGTCTTTCACCACCGCCTTGCCGTTGATGATGCTGTAGTTGACGTTGGCCGGCGTGCAGAAGACCAGGGCAGCTACCGGATCGTGCAAGGCGCCGGCGAACCCGATCTGGTCCAGCTTAAACATGACTATATCGGCCGACATGCCAGGCTTTAGGGCGCCGATGTCGTCGCGGTTCAGGACTTTGGCGCCACCCAAAGTCGCCAGCTCCAGCGCCTGGCGGGCAGTCATGGTATCCGGGCCGAAGCCTACGCGCTGCAGCAGCATTGCCTGGCGCACCTCGCCCAGCATGTGGGCGCCGTCATTGGAGGCGGAGCCGTCGACGCCAAGGCCGACAGGCACTCCGGCGTCGATCATCTTGCGGATCGGCGCGATGCCGGAGGCAAGGCGCATGTTGGAGCATGGGCAGTGCGCAATGCCCGTGCCTGTCTTTGCGAACATGTAGACGCCGTCATCGTCGAGTTGCACGCAGTGGGCGTGCCACACGTCATGGCCCACCCAGCCACAGTCTTCGGCATATTCGGCCGGCGTCATGTTGAATTTCTCGCGGCTGTAGGCGATGTCGTTGACGTTCTCGGCAAGGTGAGTGTGGAGCGACACGCCATGGTTGCGCGCGAGTGAGGCTGCTTCTTTCATCAGGTCGCGCGAGACGGAGAATGGGGAGCAGGGCGCCACGACAATGCGCTGCATGGCGTGGCGCTCGGCGTCGTGATAAGTCTCGATCAGGCGCTGCGTGTCGCGCAAGATCGCCGTCTCATCTTCGACTACGCAGTCGGGCGGCAGGCCGCCTTTCGACTGGCCAACGCTCATTGAGCCGCGGGCGGCGTGGAAGCGCATGCCGATTTTTGCGGCGGCTTCGATACTGTCATCGAGCCTGCAGTCGTTCGGGTAGATGTACAGGTGGTCGCTGCTGGTGGTGCAGCCTGAGAGGATCAGCTCCGACATGGCGGTCAGCGTCGACACGTGCACCATTTCGCTGTCCAGGTTGGCCCAGATCGGGTACAAGGTTGGTCAGCCAGTCGAACAGTTCACCATTCTGCGCGGTTGGAATGACGCGCGTCAGGCTTTGGTACATGTGATGGTGGGTGTTGACCAGGCCGGGGATCACTACGTGGCCGGAGGCGTCGATCACTTCGTCTGCCGATTGCGGCAAATCGGTGGTGGGGCCGACTTGTTCGATGCGTTGCCGCGCACGAAAATGGCGCCATTGTCGATTTCGCGGCGCTGTTCATCCATTGTGACAACCACGCGCGCGTTCTTGATCAGGAGAGTTTTGCTCATTCAGTTCTTCTCGAAATGATTAAACACTGCGGAAACAATGCGCGGGGCAATGCGGAAACAATGTCAGGGATTGTTCGGTCCTGCCACTTGCGGTGCAGGACCGGGGAAGTTTAGCCGACTTTCGGGATCAGCATCGGCTGCGGTACGTCATCTTCTTCGTCCTCGTCGTGTTCGGCGACTGGGCGATCAGGCAGCACCAGGTTCAGCACCACGGCTACGATGGCTGCGGTCGAAATGCCCGAGCCGAAGATTTCGTGCACGAAGGCGGGGAGTTTGGACAGCAATTCCGGACGGACCGATACGGCCAGCCCGCAGCCCACGGACACCGCGATCAGCAGGCCGGTGCGCTTGTCGTGTTCGACGTTGGACAGCATCTGAACGCCAGCCGCAATAATCATCGCAAACATCATCAGGCCAGCGCCGCCCAGGACGGGTTGCGGGATCGTGACGACAACCGCGCCTAGCACCGGGAACAGGCCGGCGGCTGCGAGGAATACGCCGGTCAACGCAACGACGTAGCGGCTGGCCACGCCGGTCAGCGAAATCACGCCGACGTTCTGCGCAAAGGTCGAAACCGGAGGTGCGCCCAGTACGGACACGAAGGCCGAACCGAGGCCATCGCACAGCACGCCGCGGCACAGCAGCTTACCCTTCATCTTGGTGTTGGTCGCGGAACCCAGCGCCATGAAGGTGCCGGTGGTTTCCACGATGGTGACGACATATGCCAGTGCCATGGCCAGGATGCCGCTAATCGGGAAGGTCATGCCGAAGTATAGTGGCTGCGGTACTGCGAACACCGCGGCTTTCTGAACGGCCGAAAAGTTCACCAGTCCAAGGCCCAGGCATACGCAGTAGCCGATTGCAATGCCGATCACCACGGCGGCGGCGGAAATGATGCCTTTGCCGAATTGAACCAGTGCGATCACGGTAGCCAATACGAACAATGCGATGCCAAGGTTGACCGGATCGCCGTAGTTCGCGCCTGCGTTCTTGCCGCCGGCGGCCCAGTCCACGGCCACAGGTACCAGCGACAGGCCGATCATGGTCACGACGACTGCCGTCACCTGGTGCGGGAACAGCTTGCGGATCTGCGGCATGAAGAAGCTGCCGAGGATCATGATTGCGGAGCCNGCGAGGGAGGANCCGAGGATGCCTGGCACACCGTGTTCCAGGCCCACGCTGATGGCGGCGCCGACGAAGGCGAAGCTGGTGCCCATCACGCAGGGCAGGCGGATGCCGACCCGGCCTACGCCTATGCACTGAATGGTGGTGACGATGCCGGAGCCGAGGAGGGCGGCGTTGACGAGGGCTACAATCTGGTCGGCGGGNAGNTTCAGGACTGCGCCGACCACGAGGGGGACGGCGATGATACCGCCCAGGGCTGCCAGCATGTGCTGGGCCGCGAGGAGGGCGGTTGTGATAGGCGGTGGACGGTCGTCCACTTGGTATAGCAGGTTGTTCATGGTGTCTCCGTTATAGGATTTTTGTCTGAACTACTTTTTCCGGTGCTATCCGGCATGCCGCTGCGGGTCAGTTCAGGGGGCGGCTTGAGGGCCGCACCCCTGCATCAATCAGAAATGGTACTCCGCGCGAATCATCGGGGTTTTTGCCGTGCTGCCGGGGATATTATGTGGATTCCCGAACTTGTTGCGCCAGTATTGATATTCCAGGCCGACCTTGAAGGTGTTCGGCTTGGCGCCCAGGTGGCCGCTCAGGTCGTACATGATCTGCGCGTCGATGTTCACCTCCGGGGAAGTCTGGCCGCCGAATTCGTCCTTGCCTTTGCTGCCGATCCAGTTGGCGTAGCCTTCGAAGCTGAAACCGGAACCGAGCGGGATGCCCCAGGCGGCATTCAGCATCGCGTGCGTGTCGTATTTGTAACGCTTTGCGATGCCTAGCGGCTGGTTGCTCTCCCACATGCCCAGCAGGCTCACATTCAGGAAGCCCGGCACTTCCAGCATCAGGGTTGGGCCGGCCACGATCATGCGCTTGCGCGAGTTGTAGCTGTCGTCGTTCTTGGTGTTCCAGTCGAAGCCCGCGGTGATGCCTACGCCGCGCACCGGGCCGAATTTGAAGTCCTTGCCGCTTACCTTGCCCAGGTCCAGGGTGTGGCGGTACAACAGGTAGGCTTCGTGCGCGTTGTTGTCCTTGCCGTCGGAACGCAGGAAGTCCAGGTTCATATAGTTGCCGCCGTACTTGTAGCCATCGACATAGGTCCAGCTCAGGATCTGCTTGTTGATGTCGTTCGGGTTATACGGTTCTGCGAATTTGCTGCCGTAGCGGTAGCCAATCGAGGTGTCGCTCCAGTCGGCGGCGCTGGCTTGCTGTGCGCCCATCGACAGTGCCAGGACAGCGATGGTGCCCGCTGCCGCTACGCGTAATGCTTGCTGCATGGTGTCTCCTGTATTTTTTGATATGGAGACCCGATTATGTCCGTGCACGTCATGGTTGATATTCACCACCGTGTATATATCGCAATGGCCCGACGTATATGATTTTCTTCATTCACAAGAGGAGACCATATGGGCAAACTGAGTACACACGTCCTGGATATCACGCAGGGCAAGCCTGGCGCGGGAGTGAAAGTGAAGCTTTTCCGCGTTGAGGGAAATACAAAAGTGTTGTTGAAGACCGACACCACCAACCAGGACGGCCGCTGCGAAACGCCTTTGCTGACTGGCGGCGAGGTCGTGGCGGGCAAGTACGAACTGGTTTTTGCGGCTGGCGACTACTTTGCGGCGCAAGGCGTGGCGTTGCCGGAGCCGCGCTTCGTCGACGAGGTGGTCATTGCCTTCGGCATTGCGGATCCTGACGCGAACTATCACGTGCCGATCGTGGTGTCGCCATGGGCATATTCGACGTACCGCGGCAGCTAGGAAAGCGTGATGACTACTTTGAAAGCTTTCCGCGCCAGCATCCTGCATTTCACGGCCGATCCAGCCTTTCATGCCAACGCGCACGCCTGGCATGAGGACGGCCTGCTGGTCATTAACGACGGCCGCGTGCAGGCGGCCGGCGACTACGCGCAGCTGAAAGACACGCTGCCGGCCGATACCCAGGTGCGCGACTATCGCGGCAAGATCATCATGCCTGGCTTTATCGACACCCATATCCACTACCCGCAGACGGACATGATCGCCTCGCCGGCGCCAGGCCTTTTGCCATGGCTGGATACCTATACTTTCCCTACGGAGCGCCAGTTCAAGGATCCGGCGCACGCGGGCGAGGTGGCCGACTTCTTCGTCAAGGAACTGCTTCGCTGCGGCACCACTACAGCCATGGTGTATTGCACGGTGCATCCGGAATCGGTCGATGCGTTCTTTGGCGCGGCTGAAGCTCGCAACCTGCGCATGGCTGCTGGCAAAGTGATGATGGACCGTCATTGTCCAGACTTCCTGCAGGATACGGCGGAAAGCGGGGCGCGCGAAAGCGAAGAACTGATTCATCGCTGGCACAACAAGGGCCGCAATATGTATGCGCTTACGCCACGCTTTGCGCCGACTTCCACCGAGGCTCAGATGCATATGTGCGGCGAACTGGCGCGCGCCTATCCAGACACTTACGTGCAGACGCATGTGGCGGAAAATACCGACGAAGTGGCGTGGGTCAAGTCGCTGTTCCCGGATGCGCGCAGTTACCTGGACGTGTACGACAAATACGGCCTGCTGCGCCCGCGCTCGATGTACGCGCATTGCATCTGGCTGGACAACGAGGATCGTGCCCGCATGGCCGCTACCGGCGCCGCCGTTTCGATGTGCGCTACGTCCAACCTGTTCCTGGGAAGCGGCTTGTTCGACTTCGCAGCGGCTGACAAACAGAATGTAGCGTTGTCGCTGGCTACCGACGTTGGGGGCGGGACTTCATTCTCGATGCTGCAGACCATGAACGAGACCTATAAGGTCGCGCGCATGGGCGGGACTTATTTGCCGGCGCTGCGCATGTTCTACATGGCGACGCTGGGCGGTGCGCGCAGCATGCAGCTGGAAGGTAC
>Ga0055526_1002761_pt1 | contig 11641 bp, 9 predicted proteins | sample AraplaCol_mMF_r2_FD_55013 | JGI IMG/M metagenome (GOLD analysis project Ga0055526, IMG submission 55013) | Arabidopsis root microbial communities from North Carolina, USA - plate scrape MF_Col_mMF_r2 | ecosystem: Host-associated > Plants > Roots > Endosphere | place: USA: North Carolina... | reverse complement strand
AGTTATAATATTGCCTCTTTTCCCTGATAGCTCAGTCGGTAGAGCGACGGACTGTTAATCCGCAGGTCCCTGGTTCGAGTCCAGGTCGGGGAGCCAGAATTAAGAAAAGCCCAGCCGTAACAGGTTGGGCTTTTTGTTTTACGCGGGAGNATGACATGGCAAAAAAGAAAGAAGAACTCGATCCGGAAACCCTGGANCTGATCCAGTGGTGCATCGAGGTGGAAGGTTTTCTGGTCAAGGGCGGNGCTACGGTGGAGCAGGCCCAGGACCATATCGAAGAGCAGATCGAGTGGTTCACTGACCTGTTCTATGANGGCCTGACGCCGGAGGAAGCGGCCAAGGAAGCCCTGGCCTGAGGCCGATTCGCGCCATCGGGGCGCGGTTTCGTCGCAAACTGATTGCGTGGCAGGCGCCCCTAAGGCGAAAATGCTTGCCATGCAAGCAATTCTTCAAATTTCCCAGTTTCCCTTGCGCCGGTTTGCCACGCATGGCATGTACATCGCGCTCTTCAATTTCCTGTGTGCCGTCCTGATCACCTTTGTATTTGGCGGCGGGCAGCGGTTCACGACCAATCTCCTGGCTTCCATGTGCATCGGCACCATTACCTGGCTGGTGATCGATGGCGCGCGCTTCCTGCTCTGGGGACAGGAAAGAATCAGCTGGCTGTTCTTCCTGCCGGTGGTGGTGTTTGGCGTGGGCGCGGGCGTCTTGCTCGGTACGCAACTGACGGCCTGGCTGTTGGGGAAACCGACCAGTATCCTGCACTACCTGGCTGGGAACAGCGGCATCAGCGCCTTATTGTTCACCGTGCTCGCGACTGGTGCGGCGACCATGTTCTTCTCCAGCCGCGACAGGTTGTCGCAGGCGCGCGCCGAAGCGGCACTGGAGAAAGCCCGCGCCGAAGCGGTTGAACGCCAGGCCTTGCAGGCGCAGCTGCAATTGCTGCAGGCGCAGATCGAGCCGCACATGCTGTTCAATACCTTGGCCAATCTACAGGGTTTGATCGCGCTCGATCCGCCACGGGCGCAAGCCATGCTGGACCAGTTGATCATCTACCTGCGCGCGACGCTGAGCGCATCGCGTGCCCAGCACACGACACTGGAGCAGGAGTTTGCGCTGCTCGAAGCTTATCTTGGCCTGATGTCGGTGCGCATGGGCGCGCGCTTGAGCTTTGCGCTGGACCTGCCGGATGTTCTGCGCAAGAGGGAATTGCCGCCCATGCTGTTGCAGCCACTGGTCGAAAACGCAATCGCCCATGGCGTCGAGCCGAGTGTCGCCGGCGGCCATGTCCAGGTGACCGCGCGGACTGCCGGCGGCGGCGTGGAGTTGCTGGTATCCGATACCGGGCGCGGCCTGGATGCCGGTCCGGGCAAACCTGGCACTGGCCTGGGACTCTCCAATGTGCGCGAGCGCCTGCATGCCTTGTACGGCGAGCGCGCCAGCCTTTCCCTCGAAGCAGCGCCGCAGGGCGCTATTGCACGAATTCTCCTGCCATGATTACTGCCCTGATTGCGGAAGATGAAGCGATCCTTGCCGCCACCCTGAGCGCTGCCTTGCAGCGCCAGTGGCCCGAGCTGTCCATCGTGTCGACTTGTGCCAACGGTATTGAAGCGCTGTCACAGGCGGTGGCCTTGCAGCCGCAGGTGCTGTTCCTCGATATCAAAATGCCCGGCAAGTCCGGGCTGGAAGTGGCGGAGGAATTGGCCGATGCATGGAGTGGGCCTGCGCCGTTCCCGCAGATCGTGTTTGTGACCGCCTACGACGAATATGCGGTGCAGGCCTTCGACCGCGAGGCGGCGGACTATGTGCTGAAACCCGTGAGCGACGAGCGCCTGGCGCGCACTGTGGCGCGCTTGCGCCTGCGCTTGCAGGACAAGCCGGCCAGTGGCCTGGAAACGCTGGCGGCGCAATTGCGTGCGCTGGGCGTGCCTGTGGTAACGCAGCGCCTGAACGTGATCCGCGCGGCGGTCGGCAACCAGGTGCGCATGGTGCCAGTGGCGGACGTGGTGTATTTCGAGGCGGCCGACAAATATGTGAACGTGGTGACGGCGGACAGCGAGGTCCTGATACGCATGAGTCTCAAGGAACTGCTGCCGCAGCTCGATGAGCATGTGTTCTGGCAGGTGCACCGTGGCACCATCGTCAATTCTTCCTGCGTGTTGAGCGCTTTGCGGGAAGAGGGCGGCAAGATGTCGCTGGCTTTGCGCGGCAGGCCGGAGAAGTTGCGCGTTTCACCTTTGTACGCGCACCTGTTCCGGCAGATGTGATTCAGAAGCCGCGCTGGATGCTGGCCAGGGCCATATCCTTCGCATAGCGCCCGGCCAGGCCGCTGAAGTGGCGGTAGCTGGCGCTGAGCGTCCAGGGGCCATTGTTCCAGCTGGCAGTGACGGTGCCAATCCTGCTGCCATTCTGGGGCTGCCATAGCATGTCGGCCGCTATCTCCACGTCATCGATATATTGCGCGGCGCGCAGCAGGCGGTTGCGTTGCTGGCCGGGGGCGGCGCTGCGGTCGGTCCAGGCTTCGCCGAGGACCGAGAATTTGCTTTCCGTAGTCCAGGTGAAGCCCGCCAGTGCTTTGCCGCCGTGCGCTGGGCGCTGCTGCCAGAGCAGGGAGGCGTGCATTTCGATGCCGTCGCCTGCAACTTGCGAGAACGAGGCTCCGGCTTCAATGCCATTGCGTCGCGACAGGCGCAGCACGGCATATTCGTCGCGCGCCCCGCGCTGCCAATATTGGCGAATGGCGATGGCTTCGTCGTCGCGCTGGCTGGCGCCTTTGGCGGCACGGCCGCGGCCCGGGTTGGCCCAGACTATCGTGGTGGCGTTGTCCGCAGTGAAGCGTTCCCAGGCCAGCATCGGCACGCCAACCAACGCCAGTGGATTCAGGGCGCGGCGCTCCTCGCGCTGCACCACGTCGAGCGGGCGGAAGGCGTAGCCCACGTCCCAGCTCATCACCTTTTTGCCGGCCGTCAGGAAGCCGCCAGCCAGCGCGTCTTCGTAAGCCATTTCATTGGCGCGCAGTTGTACGCCCCCGCCATCGATGCTGGTGGCGGTGAGCACCGAGCGTAGCGGGCCCTCGCGCCATCGCAGTTCGCCAGCCTGGAGCGATTGCGTGCCAAGCTGGGCGCGGGCGTTGGCGACCATTTCGCCTGCCAGCGCGGTCGCCGGCCCAGCGGTGGCGATCAGCGCTGCGCACAGGAGCTTACGGAGCGGCATCGGAGCGGCCAAGGTACATCGGGTTGAACAACTCATCGCCGAACTGGCGCGGCTTGCTGGCGAGGGTGGTGACGACCGTTTCGCGGCCGGTATTGATTTCGTCCCGCAGCACCATGCGGTTCTGGCCGAAACGCGCCTGCTTCAGGCGTTTGTTGGATGTGGCGTACAGGTCGGCGTGCACCGGATGGTAATCGGACTTGGCAACCTGCAGCACCACGCGCTGGTAGCTCAGCGTCTTGCGGGTGGCAGCAAGTTCCAGCTCGAGGCAGGCCTCGCCGTCCACCTCCACTTCGCGCGCGATGCTGCCCTGGTAGTCGCCGGACCAGGTCATGGTGGCGATGTCGCCGGTCGAGGCGTCGCCGAGCAGCTTTTGCAGCGGCGTGATGCGGATCGGGCGCGCGCTGCCGGGCAGCAGCATCCAGAAGTCGTCGCCGGACATCAACACCTTCTGCCCAGCCTCGCCGGGAGAGCGGAACAGGATCAGCGCCTTGCCGCCGGGGCGGATCAGCACCTGGTAGCGCTTCTCCTTATCCGGCTTGCCGTCCTTGAAGGTCTGTACCAGGGTGTCCACTTGCGACGACGCGTCGCGCAGGCGGAACGAGTCGGCTTTGCGCAGGATCCCGGGAATATCGAGCGCTGCGGCGCTGCTGCATGCTGCGGCAAGGACGGCTGCAATCAGGGGCTTAAACATGGGCGAGTGCCTCCACAACGGATTGGTTGGCAGCCTTACGGCTGACAAGGAAGGATGCGAGCGTAGCGAGCAAGGTCACGGCCAGCGCGGCGCTTACGTACAGGACGGGCGAGATGGCGACTACCAGCGGGTAGCCGCCGGTGCGGCCGGGAGGCGGCGGCATTTGGAGGCCCAGCACCAGCAAGGCCATCGACATGCCGGCAGCCAGCACCATTCCGCACAGTGCGCCACCACCGCCCAGCACCAGGCCTTCCAGCGAGAACAGGCGGGTGACTTCGCCGGGCGTGGTGCCCATGGCGCGCAAGGTGCCGATCTCGCGGGTGCGTTCCAGCACGGCCATCGACAGGGTATTGGCGATAGCGAACAGCACGATCACCAGCACGATCACGCCAAGGAAACCGAAGATGCGGTTGTACAGGCCTTTCACGCTTTGGTAGAACAGGGCCTGGTCAAGCCAGGTGCGCACTTCGAGCTTGCCGGCGTACTGCTTGCGCCAGGCGGCGCCGAGCGCGTCGCTCTGTTCCAGTTCATCGAGATAGACGCTCAGGTAGCTGACCTTGTCGGATACCAGCAGCCCTTGCGCGGTGCTGAGTTCGACCATCGCGAGGCGCTTGTCGATGTCGCTGATGCCGCTGCTGACGATCCCGGTCACCGTGACGTCGACTGCGTTCAAACTGCCGGCAGTGGTGGTGGACATCAGCGTCAGCGATGTTCCGGGGTGTGCGTGCAGGATGTGCGCCAAGCCTTTGCCAAGCACGATGCCGGGGCCGGCGGCCGGCCCTTCTTCCAGCAGAGCGCCTTCTTCGACCTTCATGAACGGTCCCTTGACGAGGAATTCCTGGCGCGCGTCGACGCCGGTGCCGAGGAAGATTTCGCTCTTCTCGCCGTTGCTGACCAGGCCGGAGAACTGCAGGCGCGGCAGCACGCGCGTGACGCGCGGCTGGGCAAGCAGTTCACGCGTGAGCTGCCTGCTGCCGGCCAGACCATGTTCCAGCGGCATATTGTCGTTGCCATCGAACTGGCCTGGTGCCGCCAGGACCAGGTGGCCGGTGTCGCGCGCGCTGGCCTGCGCCAGTGATTGGTAGGTGTACAGCGCGAAGCCGCCGCCCAGCAAAGCTGCTGCGGTGCCGGTGGCTGTGATGGCCAGGGTGACCAGCGAACGGCGCCGGTTGCGCATGGCGTTGCGGCATGCCAGCGACAGCCATTTGAAATCAATGCGCATGGCAGGCTCCTTTCAGGACTCCATCGTCCAGCAGCAGCGAACGGTCGCAATGCGGCAGCATGCGCTCGTCGTGGGTGGCGACGAGGAAACAGGTGCCATCGCGGTGCGCCAGGGTGCGCATCAGGGCGACGATCTGCAAGGCGGTTTGGGCGTCGAGGTTGGCGGTCGGTTCGTCGGCGATCACCAGGCGCGGGTTCTTGACGATGGCGCGGGCGATGGCGACGCGCTGGCGCTGGCCGCCGGAGAGCTGGTCGGGCTTGTGGCTGCCCAGTCCCGCCAGGCCGACGCGCTCCAGCGCTTCGTGCACGCGGCGGCGCCGTTCGGCCGACGGCACGCCCAGCAGGTAGAGCGGGTAGTCGATATTGTCATGCGCTGTCATTACCGGCACCAGGTTGAAGCCCTGGAACACAAAGCCGATGGCCTGGCGGCGCAGGCGGCTACGGCGCGCCTCGTCATTGGCCGGCAGCGGGTCGCCGTCGAACAGCAATTCGCCGCCATCGGCCTTGTCCAGCAGGCCGCACAAATTAAGCAGGGTGCTCTTGCCGCTTCCGGAAGGTCCCGTGACGGCGGCAATCTCGCCGCGCACCAGGGCCAGGTCGACCGCTTGCAGGGCGCGGATCACGTTGCCGCCCAGCGTATAAGACTTGCTTGCGCCGCGCAGCGACAGCAGTGGTTCTGCCGCTTTCATTGGCCCAGTTCCTTCAGGCGGGCGGCAGCTTTGGCCACGGACGGTGTGCCGGCCTGGGTGGCGACCACCTGGCGCATGTAGCCGATTTCGTCAGCGCTGCGCTTTTCTTCGGCCGCAACGCGGGCGGCAGTGGCGAATGCGCTGGCGCGCAGTGAAGCAGGGGCTTGGGCCAGCGCAGGCGAATCCAATGCTTCCTGCAGCGCGCGCTTGGCGCCTGCGCGGCGGTGCATGAATTCGGGCAGGTTGAGCAGGGTGTTGGCGGCAACCAGGCGCGTTTCGATGCTGGCGGGCGCGCCGTTCAGCAGCACCGTATCGTGCTCTGGACCCAGCAGCGATACGGCTTTCTCCACCATGTCGGCGCCTTTTTCCGCGAACTTCATTTTGTCCCACGGCATTGCGGCGTCGCGCCCGCGCATGGCAATGGCTGCGCCCTGGTAGGCCAGGAAGACCGGATTGCCGGGCTGGCTGCCATTCAGCTTTTCAAAGGCTTCGATGGCGGCGTCGCGCGCCGAGGCATCGCCGGCGGAACCGGCCGCAAACTGCTGGCGCGCTGCGGCGAAGGCTGCATTGTCGACGGCCGGCGCCGCCAGGCTGCTGCCGCAGGCGAAGGCGATTGCCAGGGAGAGGATGGTGTGTTTCATGTTGGCTCCATAGTCGTTGTTGGTGCATCAAGACTATGGAGCAGGCGCGCCGGGCGCCACGGCAAAGCGACGAAACCGGGTTCCGGCGGCGCGAAACCGCGTCTATGCCGACCCGGCTTCGGCAGGACCGCGCGCTCAGGCGACGTGGTAGACCATGGATGCGCCGCCCACCGGTGTGCCCCGTTCGTTGAGCTGGGCCACGTTGATCTGGTACTGTGCCCCTTGCGCCGCAGCTGATGGGATGCTGGTCTGCAGCGCCAGCGGGTACATCGTGGCCGGCTCTTTTTCCATCGTGACCTTGACCACTGACTGGCGGATGTCGACATAGCGTTTGCCATTGCGCAGCACCACATCGCCGCCTTCCACCGTCACGTTGCCGAGCGTGCGGTGCGGCAGGCAGACGAAGTGCGAACCTTTTGCCAGCGTCAGGATGCCGCAGCAGCAGGCGAAGCGGGTCTTGACGCGGGTGTCGTGGAGGAAGACCAGGCCGCAATCCTTGTTCATGCCGTCGTCGCCGTGCGTCTGCCCGGGCATCGGGTCGGACTGGTTGTCGAAGTCGATGGCGGGGAAGGCTGCGCCGTCTTCATCCAGCGAGAGCGTGAGCGGCATCGCTTCCGGCAGGTGGCTGCGGTCGATCACCAGCGTCATGCGCGTTTCGCGGTTGTAGCGGCTGCCCGCTACAAAGGGGAAGGCAGCGCGGGCGCCGGCCAGTACGTCGATCACCGACAGGTTGCGCTGTGCGAGGTTGTTGCGGCGGGCGCTGATCGGATCGCCGGTCAGGGGCGCCGTGGCGAAGGCGTAGTCGTTGTCGGAGTTGACCACGGCCAGCAGGCAAGGGTGCCATGGATGGTTTTGCTGCCAGCCGTACAGGTCTTCCGTTTGCGCCGCCTCGATGCGGAACTTGGCCATGACCGTGCCGCCGGCCGGCACGCTGGCAAAGCTGGTGGTGATGCCGGTGGGGCTGACGTGCATGCCGTCGACCTGCGTCCAGTCGGGCGGGTAGACGAATTGCAGCCCGACGTAAGGCGTGATGCGGGTGCTGACCGTGACGTTGCGCGCATCGCGTGCGCCCTTGTTGGTGACCCGGACGTAGATGTAGTTGGCCTGGCCGCGCTCCACATTCTTCGATTGCAGCGGGTCGCTTGGCACGAAAACGTTGTCGTCGTTGATGCGTACCACGATGTCGGAGAAGTCCCAGAAATTGCCCCCGGTGAAAGGCTCGGTGCCGCTGTCGGCCGGTGCGTCCTTGATCATCACGTCGGCTTCATCGAGGGCGCGGAAGACGTTGATGCGGCCGTAGCCCATTTCCTGGTTCCAGCTGCCATTCGACTTGCCTGCGGTGTCGGCATAGGCCACGGCGCCTACTTTCTGCGCGGTGCGTTCGATGTGGGCGCGTACCTGCATATTGTCCAGCGTCGGGTAGACGCTGCGGATCAGGGCGGCCAGGCCGGCCACATGCGGCGTGGCGGAGGAGGTGCCGTTGAACACCAGGTCATAGTCCGTGGCGTTGTAGCCAGCCGCGCCTTGCCGGTCGGTGGTGGGGATGTGCACGCCCGGCGAGACCACCGAGATCTGCGGGCCGAAGTTGGAGCCCCAGGGTTCGCCGTCCGGGCTCATCGGCGTTTTGCGGTTGTCGGCTTCGTCCGAAGCGCCGACGGCGATCACCAGCGGATTGGTGGCGGGATAGGTGATCGGGCCGTTGTAGTTGTGGGTGGCGACGCACATCACCAGGTCGTTGTTGAAGGCGCTCTGGATGGCTGGGTCGATGATGGCCGGGCTCCAGCCGTTCCAGCCGAAACTCATGCTGATGATGCTGGCGCCGTTGGCGGAGGCGTAGTTGATGCCCGCTGCAACTTCGACGTCGGTCCAGGCATCGAAGGCAACGGGCAGAATGCGCGCATCGCCTGCCACGCCGGTGACGCCGGTGCCGTTGTTATAGGTGGCGGCCACGATGCCGGCGCAGGCGGTGCCGTGGTTGCCGGTGGGCGAGCCGTCGCCGCTCATGGTGCCGAGGTTGATGCCGGGGGCGGCGAAGCGCAGGTCCGCGTGGGTCAGGTCGCAGCCTTCATCGAGCACGCAGACTACGGTGGTGGCGGCTCCGGTCGTGATGTCCCAGCCGGTGGTACCGGGGCCGCCGGCTTCAATGCGCGTCATGTCCCACTGCTGCGGGAACAGGGTGTCATTGGGGGCGATTGAGGTTGGCGTGAGCAAGGGCATGGTCTCGAACTGAAAGTCCGAGATCGGCGCGTTGGGGATCTGGCGCAGGCGCTCGCGCAACTGGTAGGCATTGATTTCCTTGACGTTGCTGATCTGGAGGTAGTGGTGGCCGTTCAGGTAGCGCGATTTCTCCGTGATTTCCTGGATCGCCGGCTCGGCGGCGCCTTTGGCGCCAAGGCCTTCGGGCAGCTTGAAGCCGGCATCGCGCTGGCGCAGCTTGACCACGGCTACATGGGGCAGGGGCGCCATCAGGGCGCGGCGGCCGCGCTGGCCGGCCTGGCGGTAGACCGGGCCGATCCAGTCGATCCCGAGCTGGGCGCCGGCTTCTTCAATTTTGGCGAGGCGGCCGTCATCCAGCGGGCGGCGTGACTGCACGAAGTAGCGGGTCCTGGTGTGGTTCACGCGTTCACCCGGCACCATGCCTTCATCCGCTTCATCTTCCAGGAACAGGTCCACGCTGTGCAGGAATTGTTCGACAGCGCTGCGCTCTTTCGGCTGCTTGAGTGCGACGAGAAGGCGGGTGGTGTCGAGCGCCAGCGTGGCGCCCGAGGCATGGCTCATTTCTTGCGGAAAGTTCTTCATGATGTCTCCTGGCGAGTTCGGAAGTCCCCTTTTGTTGCGGGGATCAAGCCAGTCTAGGAGGCCTGATTGATCCGGCTTTGACCTGCGTCTATCATGCGGCATAAACCAACCGGAGACAGCCATGAAATACTTCGCTTCTGTCGTTGCCGTGCTCGCCTTCCTCGCTGCCCAGCCTGCCATTGCGCTGGAACAGTCCGCTTCTATCAAAGTCACCAAGCTGATGCAGTCGCCAGCGAGCTGGAACGGTGCTGCGCTGGCTTACCCGAGCGGGCAGGCGGAGGTGACAGGCCTGCTGGTTGAAATCGCGCCGGGCGGCGAAACCGGCTGGCACCTGCACCCGGTTCCATCGTTCGGCTATGTGCTGGAAGGCGAGCTGGAAGTGAGCCTGAAAGACGGCAGCACCAGGCGTGTGGTGGCCGGCCAGGCGCTGGCCGAAGTGGTGAATACGCTGCACAACGGCCGCAACGTGGGCAAGGGACCGGTGAAGCTGGTGGTGTTCTATGCGGGAGTCACTGGTAGCACATTGACGATCAAGGAATAGTGCCTGAATGTTATAGTGGGTATATAATGCGCGCTATTTTGCGGCGACAGACCGCAACCTGTGGGGAGAATAGGGGACATCCATCAAACCGCCCACAAGGAAAGAACATGATGAAGTTGTCCAAAATGCACGTGCTGGTGAGCCTGGCTACTGTGCAGATGGCTGCCATGGCCCAGGAAGCAGCCCAGGCCCCAGCCGGCCAAATGGAAGTAGTGACCGTGACCGCACAGCGCCGCGCAGAGAACATCCGCGACGTGCCGGTGTCCGTGTCCTCGATCAAGGCTGAGAAGCTGGACATCCTGCTGTCCGGCGGCCAGGATATCCGCGTCCTGGCTGGCAAGACGCCATCGCTGAACGTCGAATCGTCGACCGGCCGTGTATTCCCGCGCTTCTACATCCGCGGCTACGGTAACGCCGACTTCGCCGTGTTCGCCTCGCAGCCGGTTTCGCTGATTTACGACGACGTGGTGCAGGAAAACCCGATCCTGAAGGGTTACCCGATGTTCGACCTGGCCAACGTGGAAGTCCTGCGTGGCCCGCAAGGCACCCTGTTCGGCCGTAACACCCCGGCCGGCGTGGTCAAGTTCGAATCGGCCAAGCCAAGCCTGCGCGGCGTGGAAGGCTTCTACAACGTTTCCTACGCAACCAATGCCACCGTCAACCTGGAAGCAGCTGCCAACGTGCCGCTGTCGAAAGAGTGGGCGCTGCGCGTGTCGACCCTGCGCCAGCATCGCGACGACTACGTCTCTAACACCTACACCGGCGAGAAAGACGCGCTGGAAGGCTACAACGAGCACGCAGAACGCGTGCAGGTGCTGTACCAGCCGAACGGCGTGTTCAACGCCTTGTTCAACGTGCACCAGCGCCAGACCACCGGCAGCTCGCGCCTGTTCCGCGCCAACATCATCAAGAAGGGCACCAACAGCTTCGTGGACGGCTTCGATCCGGAAAAGATCGCCATCAACGGCCGTGAAGACCAGGAACTGAAGACCCAGGGCGCGAACGTGCGCATGAGCTGGGACCTGGGCGCGCACAAGCTGTACTCGATCACCGGTTACGAGACCGTGGCCCGCTACAACTCGCGCGGCGANATCGACGGCGGCAATCCAGGCGACGCCCCGGCAGTACCGTTCCAGGTTGCCACCGCCGCCTTCGTNCCNGACATCAAGCAGTACTCGCAAGAGTTCCGCGTAGAGTCCAAGTACACCGGCCCGATGAACTGGCAGGCAGGCGTGTACTACTTCGACGAGAAGGCAGTGGCAGGCCAGGACAACTTCAACGTTGCCGGCACCCAGACCTCGCGCGTGAAGTCGCAGCAGAAGAACGAAGCCTGGGCACTGTTCGGCTCCGTGAACTACGCCGTGACCGATGCCTTCACCGTACGCGGCGGCCTGCGCTACACCGAAGACAAGAAGGACTTCGACACCCTGGAAACCACTGGCACCACTCTGGTTGGTCCTAAGTCGGTTTCCGAGTCCAAGGACAAGTTCAACTGGGACCTGAGCGGCACCTACAAGCTGAACAACGACGTGAGCCTGTACGCACGCTATGCCACCGGCTTCCGCGCGCCATCGATCGCGGCTGCTTCGACCGCAGTGCCGATCACCGTGGCTGACGCCGAGACCATCACTTCGATCGAAGCTGGTGTGAAGGCCGACCTGTGGAACCGCCGCGCACGCGCTTCCCTGAGCGTGTACGACTACGACGTGAAGAACCAGCAGCTGACCGTGGTTGGCGGTAACTCCAACGTCACCAAGCTGATCAACGCTGCCAAGACCAAGGGCCGCGGCATCGAAGGCGAAATCGAAGGCTTCATCACCAACGACTTCAAGATGTCCGCCAGCGC
>Ga0055526_1002756_pt1 | contig 11650 bp, 10 predicted proteins | sample AraplaCol_mMF_r2_FD_55013 | JGI IMG/M metagenome (GOLD analysis project Ga0055526, IMG submission 55013) | Arabidopsis root microbial communities from North Carolina, USA - plate scrape MF_Col_mMF_r2 | ecosystem: Host-associated > Plants > Roots > Endosphere | place: USA: North Carolina... | reverse complement strand
TCCGCCAGGGCAGAGCGTTGGCGCGCCAGGCCGTTTTCTCCGGGCAGCCGAACGCGGGCAACACCGGGTCGCGGCGGATTGCTGCGACACGCATCGGCGAGCCAGCCGGTCTGCCGCAGAAAGGCATCGCGGCCGCCAAAGGCGTCAGGATCGAAAACCTGGACGGTGACAGCAGCATTGGTACCCTTCAGCCCGTCGACGCGACCGAGCCCTGAAAGACCTTGGGTAAAGGCTTCGACATGAAGCGCCATGCCATAGCCCTTCTGGCCATGATCGAGCCCTCCGACCGGCATAAGCGTGCCACCGCGTTCGATCACTCGCGGATCACGGCTGGGCTCGCCGTTCTCGTCCATCAGCCACGCATGATCATATTGTCGGCCCTCGCGGACCAGACGTTGCGCCATGTTGACCGTCGTGATCGAGGCGCTGATATCGATCAGGATCGGATCGCCGGGCGTCGGAATGCCATGGGCGACGGGATTCGGCGTGTAGATGCCCTTTCGCCCGCCGAAGGGCGCGACCTGCGCCCCCGATGGACTGGAACTTGCGATGCTGACCATATAGCCGCGATCGGTCGCGATGGTGAGATATGCGGCAAGGCAACCGATGTGATGGCTGTCGGCGATTGCGATCGTCGCCGTGCCGTAGGTCGCCGCACGCTCGCAGGCAAGCTTCACCGCCTCCGATGTCAGCCAGGCACCGGGCAGGCGCTGCCCCTGCCACGCAATGGCCGGCCCGCGGTCGGAGACCACCTCCGGCAGACCTTCGCGCTTCATCACGCCATCGGCGATACTTTGGAGATACCAGCCGGCCAATGCCAAACCATGCGTCGTGTGCCCCATCAGATCGGCTTCGAGGAGATAGTGGGCGACGGCGTCCGCTTTCTCCTCCTCGAGCCCGGCAGCGGCAAACAGCGCCCGTGCAAATTGGCGCAGCCGATCCGGCGCATAGCGGATGTCGGATGTCTCGCGCATGGCTTACTCCATTATTTGCCGGCGCCAGGCCGTCGGGTCAGCGCGCCAGAAAGCGCGGGTGAAGCGTCACACCGTCGAGCGCGGCAAGCACGTTCTCGGCCGACATGATGGAAACGGCGCGTTTCGCGTCGAGCGTCACGCCCGCGACATGTGGCGTGACGAGCGTGTTCGAAAGCTCTAACAGGGGATTGTCGATGCCCGGCGGCTCGACGGCGAAACTGTCGAGACCGGCTCCGGCGAGGTGCCCATCTTCGAGGGCAGCGACCAATGCCTTCTCATCGACGACTTCGCCCCGCGCCGTGTTGATTAGGAACGCACCTTGTTTCATCTGGCCGATGCGGCGGGCGTTGATCAGGTCTTGCGTCTCAGGTGTCAGCGGACAGTGCAGACTGACGATATCGGAGTTCGCAAGAAGCGTATCGAGATCTGTTTCGCGGCTGACCTCATCGCCAAAGGCGCTGTCTGGCGCGTGTGGATCGAAGGCTGAGACGGTCATGCCGATCGCGCCGGCCATTTTCGCCAGCGTCTGGCCGATGAAGCCGAAACCGACGAGGCCAAGCCGCTGGCCGCGCAGCTCGCGTCCCTTGTACTGGTTCTTGTCCCAGATGCCGTCCCGGATCAGCGCGTCTTGGCGCGGCAGATCCTTGACCAGAGCCATGATCAGCGCGAGCGCATGCTCGGCAACGGAGTGCCCGTTGCTGCCCGTAGTCATCGACACCGGAATGCCGAGCGCTGTGGCTGCCTTCACATCGATGTCGTTCGTCCCGACGCCGTGCTTGGCAATGTGCCGGAGCTTTCCGCCCGCCTGCATTTCCTCTGAACCAAGAAGATCGGCCAGCAATCGCACGATGACGGCATCCGGTCGGTGGGCCTTCATTGTTTCGATAACGGCTTGCCGGTCGATATAGGGCGGTGTGGCAATGACGCTTGCTCCGGCCTCCTCCAGGAGCGAGCGACCTTCCGGCGCCAGTTCGCCGCCGAGAATGACAACAGTCTTTTCCATCGCTCATTTCCTCCAACGAGCAAAGCGGCAGGCGGCGCAACACTGCGCCGCTGACAATGCAACAGCACCCGAAGCGTTAAAGCGCACGTCGGCGTGGAGACCGCGCCATCAGCCGTGCATAGGCAATGGCCGAGAGCATATTCACGTGGTTGGCCTTGCCCGTGCCGGCAATATCGAAGGCCGTCCCGTGGTCGACCGACACGCGATCGATCGGCAAGCCGAGCGACACGTTGACCGCCGTGTCGAAGGCAATGAGCTTGATCGGGATATGGCCCTGATCGTGATACTGCGCGATGACGAGATCGAAGGCGCCGTTGTAGGCACGGGCAAAGACCGTATCCGCCGAGATCGGGCCAACGACATCGATCCCCTTCGCCTGCGCCAGCTCGACGGCCGGGGCCAGGAACTCGGTATCCTCGGTGCCAAACAGACCGTTTTCGCCGCAGTGCGGATTGAGGCCGGCGACCGCAATGCGCGCCTTCTTGCCAAGGCGCATGAAGTGGTTGTGGCCTGCCTCGATCGTCGCCAGCACGCGCTCGGTCTTCGCGCGCTCGATCGCGCCCTTCAGCGAGATATGGGTAGAGACATGGATGGTGTTCAGCCGCTCCGAGGCGAGCAGCATGAACGAGCTCTTCGAACCTGTGAGATGCGCCAGCAGGCCGGTGTGACCATCATAATGGTGGCCAGCAAGGTTCATTGCTTCCTTATTGATCGGCGCGGTGACGATGACATCGGCGTCGCCCGACATCGCAAGATCGACCGCGCGGCTGATGTAGCGAACCGAGGCATCGCCCGCCACGGGGCTCACCTTGCCGATCTCCGGTAACGGTGCGCCGAGGTCCACCTCGTCGACGGCAATCTTGCCGGCGACCGCTGCATCCGCCGGCGCAAAGGAAAGTCCGGTTGCTGCCGTTCGATTGGCGCGCTCGAGCGCCTCCGTGTTACCGACGATGACGAAATCGCGCCGCTCCTGTTCCGGCATCGTGGCGAGCGCCTTGACGATCACCTCGGGGCCGACGCCCGCCGGATCGCCGAGCGTCACGGCGACTTTCGCATTTCTGTCCATCACTCACGGTCCTCTTTGAATGGAAGCGCGCCTTAGAAGGCGGCTTCGTAGATCGAGCGGATATCGGCGCGCGACAGGTCGCGCGGATTATTGTCGAGCAGGCGGCGGATGGCAAAGGCATCCTCGGCCATCGCATCCAGATCGCTTTCCGGAACGCCGAGGCCGGAGAGTTTCATCTCAATNCCGAGTTCGGCGCAGAAGGAGTAGGCGGCATCGAACACCGACGCGATCTCGTCGGAGGTCTCGCGACCAAGCGCGTCCATGACGGCACGGGTCTTTGCGGGCACGGCCGGGGTGTTGAATGCGAGAACATGCGGAAAGATCAGGGCGTTTGCCGCGCCATGCGCGACATGCCAGCGTGTACCGAGCGGATAGGCGAGTGCATGGCCGCCAGCCGTATTGACCGGGCCAAGACAGAAGCCGCCATAGAGCGAGGCAAGCGACAGGCCCGCACGCGCCTCGGCGTCGGATCCGTCCTTGACCGCCCGCGCGAGATACTTTCCGACCAACCGCGTACCCTCGATGGCGTAGAGGTCAATCATCGGATGCGCCTTGCGATTGGTGAATGCCTCGACACAGTGTGCCATGGCATCGACGCCCGTCGCCGCTGTCGTGCGCGCAGGCACGCTGAAGGTCAGCGCCGGGTCGACAACCGCGATATCGGCCAACATGTGCATGCTTTCGACGGCGAGCTTCGCCATCGTCTTGGGGGTCGGTGACCAGAGCTCTGATGCCGGCCTCGCTTCCCGTGCCTGATGTGGTCGGCACCTGCGCCAGAGCAACGCGGCGCGGTCCGTGGACCTTGTTCGGTCCTACGACGTCATGAAGTGTTTGCGATGAGCCGGCGAGAACAGCTGCGAGCTTGGCAAGATCCATGGCGCTCCCGCCGCCGAAGCCGACCACAAGCTGCGCATCCGCCGCGTTCGCCGCCGCCAGCACCTTGTCGAGATTGTAATGTCGGGCTCGGGCGTCACATCGGCAAACACCGTGACCTCACCCTTGAGGGCAAGCGCATCGACCCGCGTCGCATTGAAGGCGTCGGAAATGACGAGAGTCCGGCGATAACCCTTCTCGCCGGCCCACTTGCCGAGCCGCTCCGCCGTACCGACACCGAACTCGATCAGATGCGGCCGAACGATTGTGATAGGCGAATCCAAGCTAACCACCGGACCAGTCCTCCCCTGCAAGTGCTAGCGACACATCAGGTCGCAAAAGATGTAAATTTGTTATACAATGATCGTGTATTTGGCAAGCGACACATTCGATAGTGTCGAAATAAATCGCATTTCTCCTCGAAACCATCGCAGGAAAGAAGATACATTGCATAAGCTAACATATTGAAATTGATTATAACACTCATGCGATCCGTTGTTTGGCGGCGCCGAGAGAGCCAGCACCGAATCGTCGGAAGTAGGGCGCAAAAGTTGTCAAAAACAAACACCCAATCCAACGCGTTTCATGCTCTGATGAAGCCGGGTCGGATCGATGAGGTTCACAACTGACAACCTGTGAAGGCGTCAGGCAATCATATCCGCCGAAAGCCGGACGTATTTGATGGCTCGGCGATAGTAGGTATAGGCGATGTGCACGGCGCCATCTGGTCCCTGGACAATCGAAGGGTAGGAAAACTCGCGATTCACCGAGTCCTTCGAGTTGTTGCTCAGGCAATATCCATCGCCGGTATCGAGGTCGATACGACGTGGGAAGCTTGCGCCGCCGTCGTTGGAGAAGGCGAGACTGAGCGGGGCGCGGGGAACGCCCCAGACGGCCTTGCGGCGCTCGATCGCCGGTGCCGACGCCGCCTTGATCTCATCGTCACCTTCGATCTCATCGTAGAGCGAAAGGCGCCGAGCGTCCGACATCGACGCATTGGAATGGTTATAAACCATTGCTATCACGCCGTTTTTGAGCTTTGTCGCCTGAATTGACGAGTTGTTGTTCGGCAGATCGATCGGCTGCGGCACACTCCAGTGCTCGCCGCCATCACTCGAGCGACTGCACAAGACGGATTCGGCGAACCGATTTCGATAGAAGGCGACAAGGTTGCCATCGTCTGTCGGAACGATGTTCATATGGACCGCCCCAATGCTGTCAGGGACCTCGGTCATGGCCCAACTCTCGCCTTGGTCGCGGGAGATCAGCACGCCTGCCGTGTCCACGTCGCCAGTCCAGCGCTCGCCGGGCAATCCGATGCAGCGAAAGACCGGCAGGAGCCAAGCGCCGGCCTTGTTGACGATGATCGGCTGGCGAACAAAGGTGCCTGGGATGTCGCAGAGAAGGCGGACCTCTCCGAAGGTTTTGCCGCCATCCTCGGAGGTCCGACATTTGACAACAGAACCATCCTGATTCCCCGAGGTCTGCGAGGTGTAAAGCAGCCAGACTTTTCGATCTGGAGCCGTGAAAATCAGCGGATTCTGCTCGGATTTGGTCGGGTCGTCGGACATTTTCTCCGGCTGCGACCAAACATTGGCATCCGGGGCAAGCCGCGACATGTAAATGGAAATGTCGCCCATCCCCTCCATCGTGCCGCCAAACCAAACGCAGGTGAGCGTGCCGTCAGGCAGAAAGGCGAGGTTGGCGGCATGGTTCTGGATGCAAGGGGAGGGCAGATAGGCATCTGCGCGCCCCCTTTCGTTCGCGTTCGCGACGATCTCTCCGGTCATCAGTGCCGGAACGGCCTCGGCTTGCAAAGCGGTGGAAGTCATGGTCGCGCTCCCTACGGCAGCTTGGCGTAGGCTTCGGAAAGCGCGACGTGGTCAGCATCGCTGATCGGCATCAGCGGCGCACGCGTGCGCTTCCAGGCAGCGTTGCCGGTCTTCAGCCCGACCATGGCTTTGATCGTCGGGATCTGCACGTAGGAATTGGATAGTGTTCTATAGGCATTGATGCGAGCCTGGGCAGCCTCGACGGCGCCGGCCTGCGTCTCGTCATGCACCTTGTCGTACACGGTTCGCAGCGAATTCGCGACGAGATTGGAGGTTGCCGTGATGCAGCCCGCACCTCCGATCTTCAGCAGCGGCAAGAGCAGCGGATCGGCGCCCGCCAGCACGGAGAAGCCCGGATAAGCCGCGATGATCGCCTGCATGTTATTGAAATCGCCGGCCGATTCCTTGATCCCGACGACCGTGTCGGGGAAGGCTTCTATCAATCGGCCGATCAGCGGAATCGAAAGCGGAACGCCCGAAACCTGCGGGATGTGGTAGAGAATGACCTGCAGCCGGGCGTCGGCGATCTTTTCCAGGACCTGCGAGTAGGCGGCGAATAATCCGTCGTCGGAGACTCCCTTGTAGTAGAAGGGCGGCAGCATCACGACCTTCGTCACGCCGAGCGAAAGGGCGTGCTTGGTCAATTCGACGGTTTCAGGAATGGCAACGACACCCGTCCCCGGGAGCAGCTTGTCGGCCGGCACGCCCGCCTTGAGCGCTGCCTCGAGAATTGCACGGCGCTCGCTGGAGGAGAAAGAGTTTGCTTCCCCCGTCGTGCCCAGCAGGGCGATGCCGTGGCACCCTTCCTGCAACAGTCGCTGGCAGTGCTCGGTGAAAAGGCTGAGATCCGGGCTGCCATCCGCATTGAGTGGCGTCGCGGCCGCGCTAAATACGCCTGTAATCTTGTGATTGCTCATATCGTCCTCCTCGGATGAACGCCGCGAAAAAAGCGGCAGCGACCGGAAATCCGGCCCGCAAGATGGCGTTTTCTTCATCCCCTGAAGCTTTGTTGTCAATATGACAATACAGAGAGCGTCAGTTGTGATTTTTTAACATGTTGAAAAAACTAAAGAAAATATTTCGTTCGTTTTGCCGAGAGCGCCATCGATTAATTTATGTTGACATATTTACATTATCGAGCGAGTGTCTGCGCCATGTCGTGACGCACTTTCGGGAACAGAGTGAAAGTGGTGCCGTCACTGATTTTGTCATGGGAGGACACGATGACTGATCGGAATGAAGGGAATATTGCGCAGAAAGCGCAGATGTCGCGTCGCGACGCGTTGAAGCTTGGCCTCGCCGCCGGCGTCGGCCTCACAATCTTCGGCATGAATGCTCGCATCGTGCTGGCCGATGACGGTCAGGTGTTGAAGGTTGCCAATCCGGCCTTCAACCAGGATTGGTCGCCGTTGCGCGGTGGCGGCGTTCCGTTCCGCTGGAACTCGATCTGGTGGGCCTCGCCGATGTATTTCGACAGCGAAGGCAAGATCAAGCCATACGTCTTCACCAGCTGGGAGTCGCCAGACAACAAGGTCTGGACCTTCAAGATCGATCCCAAGGCTGTCTTCTCGGATGGCAGCAAGATCACCTCGGCTGATGTCAAGGGATCCTGGGAAGTGGCCTCCATGCCCAACACCAAGAGCCAGCGTGCCGACCAGGTGCTGAGCAAGGTTCAGGGTTACAAGGAAATCGGCGCCGGTTCCGGCAACGAGCTGACGGGCGTCGCCACGCCTGACGAAGGCACCGTCGTCGTGACGCTGACGGAAGCCGACCCGATCTTCTTCATGCGCCTTGCCAACCATATCGCGCCGATCACCAAGGCCGCGCAGTCTCGTGGTAGTGACGGCGAGGAAGTGGCGGACTGGTACAAGCCCGACAGCAGCGCCGTCTATTCCGGCCCGTTCAAGCTGACGAGCATCGACATCGACGCCGGCAAGCTGGTGTTCGAGCCGAACGAGAACTTCTTCGGGCCTAAGCCGAAGCTCGCGCGCATCGAAATCACCTCGATCGAAGACAACGTCACCGCGACGTCGCTCATCAAGTCCGGCGAGTTCAACGCACATACGGAACTGGTCACCTCGACGATTATCCAGGACCTCGGCCCCGAATTCTCCGCCGGTCCGCTGATCCCGACCAGCCAGCACTTCTGGTTCAACGTCACCCGCGCACCGATGGACGATCCGAAGGTTCGCCAGGCATTGATCATGGCGATCGATCGCGACGGCCTCTTCAAGGCTTCCTATCCTGACGGTCCGCACAAGAAGGCCGACCAGATCCTGAATTCCGTTCCCGGCGCCGAAAATTCCGGCTTCGAGCCCTATCCGTACGATCCGGCCGCGGCAAAGAAGCTGCTTGCCGAATCGACCTACGGTGGTCCGGAGCGCCTGCCGAAGATCCTCTTCGTCGGCATTTCCGCCCCAGCTATCGAGGCTGCGGCCCAGTTCATTGCCGAGCAGTGGCGCCAGAACCTCGGTATCACGGCCGTCGACATGAAGCCGCAGCAGGACTCCTATGCCGGTCCGGACCAGAACGCCGTCCAGATCTTCCGCGACGACGTCGGCACTCGTGTTCCCGATGCGTTTCCTATCTCGCCGGCTGCATCGCCTCGACCTCGTCGAACGCGCAGAACAAGCTTGGCGGCTACAAGAACGACAAGGTCGATGCGGCACTTGCCGAAGCGGCAACGAAAGCCGTCGATGATCCGCAGCGCGTCAAGCTCGCCCAGGATGCCCAGAAGGCATTCCGCGACGATTGGGCATTCATTCCGTGGTATTCTCAGGCGATGTCCCGCTGGGCCACCAAAGAGGTCAAGGGAATGGAGAAGAACCTCGACTGGCAGGTCGTGGCGCCCTGGGACATTTCGATCGGCTGAGCCGGCACGAAACTCTGAAACAGATAGCCCTCGGGCACATTAGCAACCGCGCGAAGACCGCAAGGCCTTCGCGCAAGTTTCAAGAAGACATCGCATGTCCGCCTTGACGCGGAAGGTGTCTGCCAACCGGTGGGAGATGACCTTGTTACGCTATGTGCTGACCCGGTTTGCCATCTGGATTCCGTCCGTGCTGATCGTAATGCTGGCCGTCTACGCGCTGGCTTTCTACGGCGCCGGCGATCCGATCAAGTTGATCTTTCTGCGCGCACCCGGCGACGTCGCCTACAATCCGCAGCGCATCGAAGCCATCCGCGAAAGTGCCGGCCTGAACAGGCCCTTCATCGAACAGTTCGCCCTTTACATCTGGAACCTGCTGCATGGCCAGTTCGGCAATTCGCTGACATCNGGCCGCTCGGTCTGGGCGATGGTGTCGGCNGCAGCCCCCGTTTCTTTCAAGCTTGCGCTCTGTTCCATCATNCTNACGACTGTTATCGCCATTCCGCTTGGCATGATCGCCGCGATGAACCAGAACAGCCGCCTCGATTATACGATCCTCGGCAGCGCGCTCTTTCTGTGGGCGATCCCGGCCTATGTCGCCGGCCCGCTGCTGATGGTCGGCCTTATCGTGCTGCTGCCGATGGTCAAGGTGCCGTATGGCTGGGGTGGTGTTTTCGATGTGCGCATCCTGTTGCCGCTCATCGTGCTCTCATTTCAACCNATCGCGCTGATCGTCCGCCAAACGCGCGCCGCCGTCATCGAGGTGCTGTCTGAAGATTTCGTCCGCACCGCCCGCGCCAAGGGNGTGCCCGAGATGGTCGTAGCGCTGCGCCATATCCTGCGCCCGGTGCTGACGCCCGTCGTGACACAGCTCGGCCTGATCATGATCACCATTGTCAACGGCGCGATCTTCGTGGAGCTCGTCTTCGGTCTTCCCGGCCTCGGTCGCCTGACCGTGCAGGCGCTGACCAATTCCGACTACCCCGTCATTCTGGCGATCACGCTCATCGGATCCTTCCTGGTGATGATCTCGAACCTTCTGGTCGACGTTCTCTATCCGCTGCTTGATCCGCGTGCCAACGATGCAAGAAGGAGCCGCTGACCATGTCCGCCATCCCTCTCTCTCCCGTCGCAGCTCAGGAAGAAGCACCCGTCAGCCTGTGGCGCGACGCCTGGTATCGCCTGAAGCGCAACAAGCTTGCCGTCTTCGGCCTGATCGTCGTGGCAATCCTCGCTTTCACAGCGATCTTTGGCCCGTATCTGACGCCCTATGACTACCTGAGCCAGGATCTGCAGGCCCGCAACGCCGTTCCATCGCTGCAACATCTCTTCGGCACCGATGACCTCGGCCGCGACGTCTTCAGCCGAGTCGTCTTCGGCACCCGCACGGCCTTCCTGGTCGCAGTCATTGTCACCGTCATCGCCGTCTTTATCGGCACGATCCTTGGCGCCATCGCTGGCTTCTTCGGCAATCCGTTCGACCGCGTCATCATGTGGCTGACGGACATGACCATGTCGGTGCCGAACCTGCTCCTCGTCGTCGTCATCAATGCATCGCTGAAGTCCCCCATCACCAAATGGATGGAGGCGCAGTATCTGGCGACGCTCAATCCCTTCTATCGCCAGACCATCTGGGTCGACTTCATTCTGGTCTTCGGCTCGATGGCGCTGATCTCCTGGCCGCCTTATGCGCGTCTCGTTCGCGCCCAGGTGCTCTCATCCGCAGCCGGCCCTACATCACGGCCGCGCAGGCGCTCGGCCTTTCGAACTGGATCATCATGAAGCGCTACGTCATTCCGAATGCGCTTGGCCCGTTGATCGTCTCCGTCAGCGCCGGCCTTGGCACCGCGATGGTTCTGGAAAGCGCCTTCAGCTTCCTCGGCATCGGCGTCAACCCACCGACCCCAAGCTGGGGCAACATGATCTCGGACGGTCTGCGCGTCTGGCAGCACTATCCGCATCTGCTGGCCGCCCCGGCAGCCGTTCTCGGCCTTGCCTCGGTCGCCTTCAGCTTCCTCGGCGATGGCCTCAACGACGCACTCAATCCGCGGGGTTCGAAGTGATGAACACCACCCGATCCAACGAAAAACTCCTCGATGTCCGCGGCCTGACGGTCGAAATCGATGGCAGAAACGGCCCGGCGGTCGTGGTCGATGGCATCGATCTGCACGTCAACAAGGGCGAGACGCTTGGCGTCGTCGGCGAATCCGGCTGCGGCAAGAGTCTGACCATGCTGAGCCTGATGCGGCTTCTACCCAACAAGATCAAGGTCACCAAGGGATCCGCGAGCTTCGACGGCCACGACCTGCAGAAGATGTCGAACAAGGAACTGCGCAAGGTGCGCGGCGGCGACATCGGCTTCGTCTTCCAGGATCCGATGACCTCGCTCAACCCGGTGATGCGCATTGGCGACCAGATCTGCGAGCCCTTGATCTATCACCGTGGAATGAAGAAGGCCGATGCGCGAGTCCGCGCTGTCGAACTGCTGCGCCTCGTCGGCATTCCCGGGCCGGAAGAGCGCCTGCAAGCTTATCCGCATGAACTCTCCGGCGGCATGCGCCAACGCGTGATGATCGCGATCGGCCTTGCCTGCAATCCGAAACTGCTGATCGCTGACGAACCGACGACGGCGCTCGACGTCACCATTCAGGCGCAGATCGTCGATCTGGTGAAGGATCTGCGCGCCAAGCTCGGCATGTCGGTTGTCTGGATTACCCATGACCTGGCGCTGATTGCCGGTCTCGTCGATCGTGTCGCCGTGCTTTATGCCGGAACCGTCGTCGAGGATGCCCCGGTTGACGAGCTTTATGCCCGCCCAAGCCATCCCTATACGCGCGGTCTGCTCGCCTCGATTCCGAAGCTCTCGGATGCGCCCGCAAGCCGGCTCTCGTCCATCGGCGGTACGCCGCCGGAGCCGGGTCGCCGCCCCAAAGGCTGCCCCTTTGCCCCACGCTGTCCGCTGGCGGAAGCCATTTGCCACGAGCGCGTACCGAAACTCGAACCGCTGTCAGGCGCCGGAAACCACCGTACGGC
>Ga0055526_1002740_pt1 | contig 11691 bp, 10 predicted proteins | sample AraplaCol_mMF_r2_FD_55013 | JGI IMG/M metagenome (GOLD analysis project Ga0055526, IMG submission 55013) | Arabidopsis root microbial communities from North Carolina, USA - plate scrape MF_Col_mMF_r2 | ecosystem: Host-associated > Plants > Roots > Endosphere | place: USA: North Carolina... | reverse complement strand
CATCGAGGCAACGACGCCCAGCTCCTTGAAGCGCTGGATGTCCTTGGTCTCGACGACCTCGATATGTTCGATGCGGTTCGGCTGCGGTCGCGGCACGGAGGCTTCGGCAAAGGCATCGAGCACGAGGCTGACGCCACCGTCGCCGATCGCATGCACCGCCGTCGGGAAGCCGTTTTCGTTGGAGGCCTTGATCGCGGCTGCAAGCTGCTCCTTGGTTTCGAACGGCTTGCCCTTCCAGCCGTGCTGGTCGGAATAGTCCTCATGCATGTAGGCGGTACGCGTCGAGAGCACGCCGTCGATCACCGACTTGGTGTAACCGAGCTTGAGCATCGGCCCCTTCTTCTCCTGCTCGCCGGAATCCGCGGCGACCTTGTCGACCTCGTCGCGATCCTTCACGGCGGCGGCGATCTTCTTCGGGTCACCCTCGAAGAAGCCGTACCAGACGCGAAGCGGCATCTTCTTTTCGGCGAGGATCGCGGCATAGTCGTGCACCGCGGCGAGATCGGACATGTCGTTGACGCCGGTGATGCCGAGGCTGTTGGCAAATTTCATCGTCTGCAGCAGGGCCCCGCGCCGTTCCGCATCGGCGACCGCCGGCCGATGTTTCTCGACGAGGTCGCCAGCGCTCTCGAGCAGAATGCCGCTCGGCTCGCCCTTGTCGTTGAGCACGACTTCGCCGCCCTCCTCGACCTTGGACGTCGCGGTCACGCCGCCCACTTCGAGCGCCTTGGAATTGACCCAGTAGGAATGGAAATCGATGTCGCGCAGGATGACGACGCGATCCGGCACCACGGCATCGAGATCCTCCTTGGTCGGTAGCTTGCCTTCGCCGAGGGTGTAATCCCAACCGCCGCCCATCAGCCAGACGCCCTTGGGCAGGCGCGCATCGGCTTCCTTGATCTTTTCGAGCCAGGTCTTCTTGTCCGGAATGTAGGAGAGATCCACACCGGTCACCATGTCCATGCCGGACGTGAGATGCGTATGGCCGTCGATGAAGCCCGGGGTGACGGTCTTGCCGCCGGCGTCAATCACCTTTGTTTCGGCGTCGGCCAGCCCCGTGATCTCGTCATTGCTGCCGATCGCAGTGAACTTGCCGTTCTCGACCGCGAAGGCCTGAGCCTTGGGCGTACTCTGATCGACCGTGCGCACGTCGCCGTTCAGCACGATCAGATCCGGCGCCGCCCAAACCGGCTGCGCTGCGCAAACCATGATCGCCAGGACCGAGGTCGCGCTCAGCGCCCGGGTTACTGCTGCCAATGTCATGAAATTCTCCTCCCGCGACTGCATCCCTCCACCCCCGGCGAGCCGCGCGACACCGGCGTTGAATGGATGATGCTGCAAGTCGGGAAGGCAGCGATATACTCCCTCGGGCTAGGTTTGCCGTTCGTCCATCTCGGCCCGATAGGTTTCGGAATCGAATTGTTCGTTGACGTCGGGCCGACCGCCTGGTGTCAGGTCGAGCAGGGTCCACATCGGTTCGACAGTGCCGAGATGCCGCGGATCCTGCCCGGGATCGGCTGGTTCGAACAACAACTCCGAAGCCCAACTCAGCCTGATCGACCCGTCGCCATCCTTGTGGAATACGGTCAGGATTGGGACCTGCTGTCCATCTTCACTCTCACCATGGTAGTCGCGCTTGAAGCTGTTGTTGGCGGCCGAAAGCAGCTTCAAAGCCCGCCAGCCGCGGTCGGCAGCGAAGGCGGAAACCCTTTCGATCGGCGCCTTCGCGACGGCGGCGATGTTGACGCCGAAGCCTTCGACATGCCGCACAGCGCCCTCCCAATTGTCGAGCAGGGCGGTACAGGAGGGGCACGGCCCATCCTCCAGAGCACAACCTGCCATCGGGCCGCTCCGCGGTCCGGCGCGCCTATCGGAGTGGTGACGCGGAAACATATAGTGATAGAGGATCAGGGTGTCGGTGCCCGGTCGAAACAGCTCGGAGAGCCGAACCTTGGCCGGAGAGCCCGTCTCATCAATATGGTCGAACTCATAATCCTCAAGGACATGCCCGCCCGGCGGGAGTGCACGGATTTCGGCGGCGACGCTCTCCATTTCGCGCCTGAGTGCTGCCTCCCGTTGCAACAACCTGTTGCGCGCATCGCGATAGTTGGGGCTTTCGTTCGGAAAGGTCACGCCCATGGATACCTCCATCAAAGCGGATGTCGAGGCATCATAGCACAGTCCGTTGCGCGCCGGGTCGCACCTGAGGTGAGGCAGCCACTCCGAGCGCACCTTGAAAAGAGGCACGATCGCTCCTACGGCGCTGCAGGCGCCGATCGTTTGACCACGCTCTTTTCGAAAACGACATCGCCCGTGGGCGATACGTTGAAGCGATAGGCCTCGTTCATGAACCTCTTGCCGGAATGGGTAAAGGCGAGAACCCGCTCGCCGTCGGTCCGCACATGCGAAATCCCGAAATTCGTGCGCTCGAACGCGAAGACTTTCTTGCTGGCGTCAGTCGGATCCTGCACGTAACCCAGCGTTTTGAAGAATGCGGCCAGCTCCGTGCAGAAAATGATCGCCGGCGTGGTGCGCGCAGCTTTCCCAAGCGCCGCCATCAGCGTTGCGCGAGGGTGGATGTATTCCTTGGCTTCACTCTCATCTCCCGATGAAATCAGCGAAACGACGGCGCCGATTTCCTTGAGAAATTCCATGTCGAAATCGGCAGAGCCATGATGAGGCGCTTTGAGGATTTCCGATCGCAGGGCGGCCGACGGCAAGGCCTCGCGCAGGCGCTGGCTTGCTTCCTGGTTCAGGTCCCCGGTGAACATGAACCGCACATTGCCGAACCGCAGCCGAAAATTGATGGAGTGGCCGTTGATCGTGTGCGACGCCGAATAGGCGCCCTGGCCGCTCGCCGCCACAGTGCCGAGCATCAAGTTGGCGTCATCGGGCGGCGACCGCAGAAAGCGCAACGCAGGCTGGCCGCCGACAGTCTCGACGATTGGCCCGAGAATATCGACGGCGATCGACTCATCCTGAAGAAAGTCGAAGGCGCCGGCGGAAAGGTGGTCGATCCGTCGACGCTCGATGCCGTTGCCGGTAACCGTCTGCACCCGCCCCTCCCAGGCGGCAAGCGTGTCGACCCATTTGTTGAAGGGACGATTCCTCTCTTCGCGCGGCACGGCCGCCTGGTCGTCGACGAGGCCGACGATGAATACACGCTCGTCCACCGCTACGGACTGCCCGAGCAGCTCAGTATCCTTGCGCCGTTTCTGATTGCCGTCTTCGCTCGGCCGTTTGACGATACCGTTGTGATAAACCCGCCTCGGCGCGATGAAGATCCGCTTGCTCGGGCGGCTGTCGGCCTCCGACTTACGCAGTTCCACCAACCCCTCGAAATGGTCGGCATCCCCATGGGTGATCAGGATCAGATCGACCACCAGTGGATCGGTGTCGCTCGTATTCGGGAAGCGGGCGTTGGCGTGACGGGCAAAGAGCTGGTTGTCACCGCCATCGATGAAAATCACCTTGCCTTCAGGGGTCTCCAGGATGAGACCATCACCCTGCTGCACGTCCACCATCGACAGCCGCAGCAAGCCCGTGTCGCGCAGCCTGGTCTCGGCCCGGATGAAGCCTTCGTCGATTTTTCCGCGCGCGCCGAGGATTTCGACACGCATACGACTGCCTTCGGTCGAGAGCACGTTGCAGCGGTCGCCCCAGTAATACTGCCCTTGACTGCCATCGGCACGGCGGAGATTTACGACGTCATCATCAAGATATCGCATGAGCGCCCCCGTCATTGGACAGGGACAGCTTATGGTAGCATTTTGTCATATTCAATCGACACCGCCAAATCCGGTGGTCGAAGGTCGCCATAACTGGCTGCCCGATTTCACCGCAACCGACCCCCTCCGACGATCATGTCCTGTCGCCGGCATTAAAGACGGGAGGTGAGGGAAGCTTCCGGCTGGCGCCCTGGCTTCCCTGGGGTGAGGCCGATCTAGCTCAGCTAAAGAGCGCCTTCAGTCGCGGCCAGAGGCCGATGGCCGAGCGAACCCGCCGGGCGGCATAGGCAGCACGTACCGAGCTGCCGAAATTGCAGTCGCAGACGATGTCGTGCAGTTGGTGGTCCGATATTTCAAAGAACCGTTTTGCTTCGCCGTAGCTGTCATCGGCAAGGCCCACGAGCCGCAATTGCGGATCCTCGAATGCGACGGTCATGGGGGAACCGTTGACCTGCATGGCTTGCCGAACGGCAGCGGTCGCACGTTCGGTACCGGAAAGCGTGCCCAGCCGGCGATCGGGATTGCTTTCCAAGAGTTCGGCCCAACGTTGGAGCCGTTCCGTTCTCGTCATGACGGGAGCGGGACGGATTTCGGCGAGCGCTTGCAATTGTTCAATCGATTGATGCTTCATAGTCGTCTCTCCTGGTCCGAAGATGCGACCTCGGTGTGCGCCCCTCCACACGCAGGTCGCCGCTTCACCAACTCGCCAGCGGGAACCACAGTTCCCTTGCCAATAAAAAAAATATCGTCGACGCGTACCTCCGCGCGAAGCGCGCCTTTGCCCCCAACTTTCGCTGGCAAAAGTGCCCGAATTCTTCGCCCTCACCCGGCGAAACTACGCGCGGCAGGTGCCGAAAACAGCGGGCGCTCGTTTTCAATATCCGTCCCCCTCAGCAGCGGGTATTCTTTCCTTCAACCGATCGGGAACGATTTTGCCGGATCCGCATCAAACGGTGGTTTGGAGGTGGATGATGAAGGATGTTCTCTTGCAAACAACACCGCTCGCGCTCGACCCCGATCATTTGACGGACCACGATCTCGCCCAGGGTGCGCTCGCCAATGATCCCGAAGCGTTCCGCACCATCATGCGCCGGTATAATCAGCGGCTCTTCCGCATCGCACGCGCCGTGGTGCGCAACGACAGCGTCGCCGAGGATGTGGTGCAGGAGGCCTATCTTCGCGCCTTCGAACACTTGGAAACGTTTCGCGGCGACGCCAGCCTCGCCACCTGGCTTCATCGCGTGGTGCTCAATGAGGCGCTCGGACGTCTGCGAAAGTCGTCCACCCGACGAGAAGTTCCGCTGGCAACCGAGCAGGCGAGCGCCGACATCGTGCCTTTTCCCAATGCGGCAAGCTCGGAGGATCCGGAGCGAGCCCTTGCCCAACGGCAGATTCTGCGCCTGGTGGAAGAGGCGACGGACGCTTTGCCGGAAGCGTTTCGCCTGGTCTTCACCGCGCGCGTCATTGAAGCCATGAGCGTCGAGGAAACCGCCGCCCTGCTTGGCATCAAGCCGGAGACGGTCAGAAGCCGCCTGCACCGCGCCCGCCAGCTCCTGCGCCAGCATATCGACCGCAAGATCGGACCCGTTCTGATGAATGCGTTCCCCTTTGCCGGTCGCCGCTGCGAACGGCTGACGGCCGCCGTCATGAGCCGGCTCGGGTTCGTCGGGTGAAATTTTCGGGAACCTTCGTCCGTGGCGCGCATCCAATGGGTGTCATCCACAGAGACCGGCGGCAACGCTCCGCCGGAGAGGAGTTCCCGATGTATGCCCGCCTGACCTCCGCCCTCGCCCTCGCCTGCCTCATCAGTGGCGCCAGCCTTGCGGCGGGCAGCGGGATCACCGATCCCCAGATCGCCCATATTGCCTACACCGCCGGCGTCATCGACATCGAGGCGGCCAAGCAGGCTCTCAAGATTTCCAAGGACAAGGACGTCATCGCCTTCGCCAACGACATGCTGCGTGACCACGAGGCTGTGAACAAACAGGCCCTCGATCTCGTCAAGAAGCTCAACGTGAAGCCCGAGGACAACGACACCAGCCGCGCGCTGACGAAGGCCGCCACGCAAGAGCGCGAAAAGCTGGCGAAACTGAGCGGCACCGACTTCGACAAGGCCTATGTTGCCAACGAGGTTGCCTACCACAAGCAGGTCAACGGCGCGCTCGAAACCCTGCTGATCCCGTCAGCGAAGAACGCCGAACTCAAGGATCTGCTGGAGACCGGCCTCAAGCTGTTTCAGGGCCACCAGCAACATGCCGAGCATGTCGCTGCCATGATGAAGTAGGTTGCGCCGTGATCTCGAAACTGAGCCTTGGTGCTCTTTGCGGTCTGGTCCTGATTCTGGCCGGACCGCCGGTGCGGGCCGAAACCATCCGGGTCACGGTCGAAAAGCTCGTCTTTTCGCCCGCCGAGATCAGCGCTGTCGTCGGCGACGTGATCGAATGGCAGAACAAGGACGTCATGGCGCACACGGCAACGGCCAAGGACGGTTTCGACGTGGTGATCCCACCCGGAAAAACGGCGACGCTCACCGTCACCAGGGCCGGCACTTTCGACTATTACTGCCGCTTTCACCCGAACATGAAGGCGCGCCTGCAAGTGCGGTGAAAGCGGAAGACCGCTCTTTTACGGTTGGGATGAGGGGCCCCCACTCCCGACCACGACGGCGGCGCAACATCATCAGAGCGCGTCGCCGTTCACGGTGAAGTCACCGAACGCCGTCTGTATCCAAAGCCGGAATCATGCGATGAAGCCGTCGGTTTCATTCGACAGGCGGCACGAGCATGAAGAAGATCGGTTTTCTTTCCTTCGGACACTGGACACCTTCGCCCCAGTCGCAGACGCGATCCGCGGCCGACGCATTGCTGCAGTCGATCGATCTCGCCGTCGCGGCCGAGGAACTGGGCGCTGACGGCGCCTATTTCCGCGTCCATCACTTCGCCCGCCAACTCGCCTCGCCGTTCCCGCTGCTGGCGGCGGTCGGCGCCAAGACCAGCCGGATCGAGATCGGCACCGCCGTCATCGACATGCGCTACGAAAACCCGCTCTACATGGCCGAGGATGCGGGTGCCGCCGACCTCATCGCCGGCGGACGCCTGCAGCTTGGCATCAGCCGCGGCTCGCCGGAACAGGTAATCGACGGCTGGCGCCACTTCGGCTACCAGCCGGCCGAAGGCGAAACAGAAAGCGACATGGCAAGACGGCATGCAGAGGTTCTGCTCGACGTCCTGCGCGGCGAAGGTTTCGCTGCGCCCAACCCGCGGCCGATGTTCCCCAATCCTCCCGGCCTGCTGCGCGTCGAACCACACTCCGCAGGGCTTAGGGAGCGCATCTGGTGGGGCGCCAGCTCAAACGCCACCGCTGTCTGGGCTGCGAAACTCGGCATGAACCTGCAGAGCTCGACGCTGAAGGACGATGAGACCGGCCTGCCGTTCCATGTCCAGCAGGCGGACCAGATTCGCGCCTACCGGGAAGCGTGGAAGGCGGCTGGTCACACGCGCGAGCCGCGCGTTTCGGTCAGCCGCAGCATCTTCGCGCTAGTGGATGATCGCGACCGCGTCTACTTCGGCGGCGGAAACCAGCACGAGGACAAGATCGGTTTCATCGACGACAAGACGCGGGCGATCTTCGGGCGCAGCTACGCCGCCGAACCGCATGTTCTCATAGAGCAATTGGCCAAGGACGAAGCGATAGCGGAAGCCGACACGCTGCTGTTGACCGTTCCGAACCAGCTCGGCGTCGACTACAACGCCCATGTGATCGAGGCGATCCTGAAGCACGTCGCACCCGCTCTCGGCTGGCGCTAGGGCCGGCAGCCCGCCTCGGCGGAAGCAGGCAGGATTGTCGCGATTGGAGCTCCGATTGCCGACGATCGAGCCCATAAGCATTCCCTCATAGACATTTCCGGCGGACGTCCTACAATTCCGTGCACCCCATTCTGCGGAAGGGCGCGATATGGCTGAAGAACGCGCTCAACGGCGTCTCGCCGCTATCGTGGCTGCCGATGTCGTCGGTTACAGCCGCCTCGTCGAACTGGACGAAGGCGGTACACTTGCGGCGTTGAAAGAACGCCGTAAGCAGATTCTCGATCCCCTTGTCCGCGAGCACAACGGCCGCATCGTCAAGACGATGGGCGATGGTGTGCTGGTGGAGTTTGCCAGTGCCGTGAATGCAGTCAGCTGTGCGATCGACATTCAGAAGGGCATGGCAACAGCCAATCAGGGCCTTGCCGACGACCGCCGAATTCTTCTGCGCGTCGGCATCAATCTCGGCGATGTCGTCGTCGAAAGCGGCGATCTCTACGGCGACGGCGTCATTGTCGCCGCGCGGCTTCAGACCATGGCTGGTCCCGGCGAAATCTACGTCTCCGGCAACATTTACGACCAGGTGCGGCGGCGCCTCTTTTGCGATTTCGACGCGCTTGGCCCCCACGCGATCAAGAACATAGTCGAGCCGGTTTCTCTTTATCGCATCAGCACGGCGACCTTGAGCCAAGGCAGCGGCGCCAGGGCCTCCTTGCCGTTGCCCATCAAGCCCTCCATCGCCGTCCTTCCCTTCACCAATATGAGCAACGAGCCGGAGCAGGAGGTCTTCGTCGACGGCTTGACCGAAGACCTGATCACCGACCTCTCCAGGGCCGGCGGGCTGTTCGTCATCGCCAGCAATTCGGTTTTCGCCTACAAGGGCCGGCATGAGGATGTGCGCCGCATCGCGCGCGAACTCGGCGTTCGCTACGTGCTGGAAGGCAGTGCCCGACGGGCGGCCGGGCGTGTTCGCATCAACGCCCAACTGATCGACGCCTTGCAGGGCGATCACCTGTGGGCGGAGAGGTTTGATCGCAGCCTGGAGGATATGTTCGCCGTTCAGGACGAAGTGACGAGCAGGATCGTCGAGGCCCTGGTCGGGCGCCTAACTGACGCACCGGCCCGGAACCGCCCATCGAACCTGAAAGCCTATGACTATTGCGTCCGGGCGCGCACGCTCGGTCTGCAGACCGCAGGGGCAGCCAGAGAGGCGATCTTTCTTCTCGAGCGGGCGCTCGCATTCGATCAGGACTATGCTGAGGCGCACCGGCTCCTGGCACTGAACCTCTGGCTGAGCTGGGAATTCTGGGACCAGCCGATCGTTCCCTATCGGCAACGCGCCGTCAGCGAGGCGCAGAATGCGGTAGCGCTCGACCCCAACGACGCCGGGAACCGCTGGGTCCTGGGCATCATTCTCGGTCACGAGTGCCGCTGGGAGGAATCCGACGCCGAATTCGACCTGGCGCTGACGCTTGATCCGAACCATGCCGACGCCTGGGCGATGCGCTCCGACCTTATCGTCCTTTGTGGTCGACCGGCACAAGCGATCGAACACGTTCACAAAGCGCTCCGACTCAACCCGCATCCGCCGGGCTGGTACTACTGGATGCTTGGGCAAGCGCAATACGCCATTCGCGACTACGAGGCCGCGGTCCAGACCTTGCGCCACCCGGAAACCTACCGGGCGACATCGCGCCGCCTGCTTGCTGCCAGTCTGGCGCGGCTCGGTCGCCTGGACGAGGCACGGACCGAAGCGCAATTGTTTTTGATGAACAATCCGAACTTCACGATCGGCCAATGGGCCGCATCGCAACCGTTCCGGGACGAGACGATGCGGCAGCACTTCGTGGAAGGCTACCGCCTGCTGGACCTGCCCGAATAGGCGGCCCCATTCGGGAGACGCGCCAACCGACAGACGCGTGAGATCGCTATACCACGCGTCGCCTCTAAGCATTGTCGGTTGGATCCGCGGCAGCGAGCTTAAGGAACCTGTGGCGGATGCGCGACACCGAGATAGTAGTCGCCCTCGCCGCCGCTCTGATACTCACCCGTGTAGCGCTGGCGGGCGTCGCCCAATGTGCGTGCCGGCGGGCGATAGACGTAGCCTGGCGCTGGATCCATATAGATACTGCCTGTTGGCATCGGATCGACATAGACCGCCCCTGGCGCCGGCTCCACATAGACAGGCCCAGGTGCGGGCTCGAGATAATACGGACCCGTCGACATCAACCTATTCTGGGTGCCTGGCGGATTGTGCGGATCGATACCAGTATAAAAGCCGTTGGCCAGCACCGGACCAGCTGCCCCACTCAAGGCAAAGACGATTGCGGCGAATGACATCCTCTTGGAAACTCTCATAGCGTTGCTCCTGTCTCGGCTTCGCATCCGGCCCCGCGCAGGAGGCCCAGCAGGCTGCGCCTCCTGTCGGATGCTGCCCGAGAGATAAACGCCTGATCGCTGCAACCGTTCCGCCGCAGCCTCAATGCAGACCGAAGAGATTGAGCAGTTCTTCGCGGTGGCGGACAAATTCGGGCGCGCTGCGATCGCGGGGTCGCGGCAGATCGATCTCGATCAGCCTTGGTTCGCCACCCTTCTCGCGTGGCAGGATCAGGATACGGTCGGCGAGGTAGATCGCCTCCTCGAGATCATGGGTGACGAGAACGGTCGTCACATCCTCATCCCGCCAGATCCGTGCCAGTTCCTGCTGCATGCTGATCTTTGTCATGGCGTCGAGCGCGCCGAGCGGCTCGTCGAGCAGCAGGATTTCGGGCTGGACCGCCAGCGCACGAGCAATGCCGACGCGCTGCGCCATGCCGCCGGAGAGTTGCCGGGGATAGGCGCTTTCAAACTGCTGCAGGCCGACGAGCTGGACATAGCGTCGTGCCCGGTGCCTCGCCTCGCCGCGCGAGAGCCCCTGCGTCTCCAGCCCGAAGCCGACATTGTCGAGCACCGTCAGCCAAGGCAGCAACCTCGGCTCCTGGAAGATCACCGCGCGGTCGGTGCCGACGCCTTTCGTCAGCTTGCCGTCGATCAGCACCTCTCCGGCATCCGGATCCTCGAGCCCTGCCAGAACCCGCAGCAAGGTCGTCTTGCCGGAACCGCTGGCGCCGACGATCGCGAGCGTCTCACCTGAGCGGATGTTGAGGTTGATATCCCTGAGGACGGGCAATGGCGCGCCGTTCAGGCGGTAGGACTTGGAGAGATGGCGGATCGCCACCTCTCCACGACGAAGGTTCTGGGCAACGCTCATGGCCGGTCCTCAGTTGCTGGCCGATGCGCCGTCGACGGCGAAGAGCACGTCCTTTGGCGTCAGCTGGCCTTCCTTGAGCTTGCCTTCACGCACCAGAACGTCGATCCAGAACTGAAGGTCACGCTCGACGGGCAGGCCGCCCGCACGCACGCCGTAGCCACGGAAATACTGGGCGATGTCAGGATTTTCGCCACGCGCCTGCAATGCCTTTGCGAGGATTTCCTTGGTTTCCTCGGGATGCTCACGCGCGTAGTCCAGCGCACGGGCCGACTGCAGGACGAAGGTCTTGGCGGCTTCCGGATGTTCCTTGATGAAATCCCGGCGCAGCACGACGAAGCCTCCGGCAATCTCGCCGAGCACATCGGTGTCGTCGAAGATCGCACGCAGGCCACCCTTCTTGCGGGCTGCCCCTTCGAAGGTCGTCTGCCAGTAGCCGAAAGCGGAAATATCCACCTGGCCGGAGCGCAGAACCTGCTCCAGCTGCGGACCGGGGACGACAACCTGGTTGGCGGCGTCTGTCGGCAACCCGACCGAATGCAGGGCTTCGCGGATCGTATAGTCGAGATGGGCGCCCAGCGTGTTGACGGCAATGCTCTTGCCGGCGATGTCCTTGATGCTCTTGATGGGGCTGTCTTCGAGCACGTAGAAGATCGACTGCACCTCGTCATTGATGCCGTTCGAGGGATAGGCGGCGACGAAGTCGTTGCCGCTGATGATCGAATTCAGGACGGCGGACGTCGCGGCACCGCCGATCTCGACGTCGCCCGAGGCCAGCGCGATCAGCGAGGCCGGGCCGCCCGTGGCGTAGCCGACGCTCTCGATCGTGATGCCGGTGCCCTCGAAGTATCCGAGTTCCTGGGCAAGCTCGTGCGCCGACAGGCCACCCTGGCTCGCGAGATAGCGCAGCTTC
>Ga0055526_1002709_pt1 | contig 11771 bp, 8 predicted proteins | sample AraplaCol_mMF_r2_FD_55013 | JGI IMG/M metagenome (GOLD analysis project Ga0055526, IMG submission 55013) | Arabidopsis root microbial communities from North Carolina, USA - plate scrape MF_Col_mMF_r2 | ecosystem: Host-associated > Plants > Roots > Endosphere | place: USA: North Carolina... | reverse complement strand
TGGCCAGCGGCCCCATGGTTATGCCATCGCTCAATCCATCACCGACGGTGACTGCCTCGGCCGCCTTGACGAAGCCGTCGAGGAATTTTTCAAAGACGCGCTCCTGGATGAGGAAACGTGTTGGCGCCACGCAGATCTGGCCGGCATTTCGAAATTTCGCAGCGGCCAATATCCTGACCGCAAGATCGATATCCGCATCGTCGAAAACGAGAGCCGGCGCATGGCCGCCGAGCTCCATCGTGACGCGCTTCATATGGGCGCCGGCGAGCGAAGCCAGATGCTTTCCGACCGCGGTCGATCCCGTGAAGGAGATCTTGCGGATAACAGGGTGCGGGATGAGGTGACCGGAAATATCGGCCGGAATTCCGAAAACCAGATTGAGGACGCCCGCCGGCAGGCCGGCGTCAGCAAAGGCGCGAACAAGCTCGGCGCAGCTTGCCGGCGTCTCCTCCGGCCCCTTCAAGATGATCGAGCAGCCGGCCGCAAGAGCTGCCGAGACTTTTCGCACCGCCTGATTCAACGGGAAATTCCAGGGGCTGAAGGCGGCCACCGGGCCGACAGGCTCCTTGACCACCATTTGCCTGACATTGGTTGCTCTCGGTGGGATCAGGCGGCCGTAGGCACGGCGAGCCTCTTCGGCAAACCAGTCGATGATGTCGGCAGCACCCATCGTTTCCGCCTTGGACTCTGCCAGCGGTTTGCCCTGCTCCAATGTCATTAGTCTCGAAATGTCGGCAGTGCGGCCGCGCAGGATCTCGGCTGCGCGGCGCATAAGCTTTGCCCTGTCGAACGCACTGACCTGCCGCCATTGTTCGAACCCTGCGGCGGCGGCCGAAAGTGCTTCGTCGAGATCATTCCCGCCGGCATTTGAAACGCGGCCGATGACCTCACCCGAAGCGGGATTGACGATGGACAGGTGCGCGTTCGACCCGTCCCTCCAGAGGCCATCAATGAAAAGCTGGGTATCCGGATAAGCCGACATATCGCTCTCCATTGCTGTCAGTAACCGAGCGCACAACCATCTTTTCGATGATCGGAGCCGCCCAGCAGCGTGTTGTGTTGATCGTCGATCCAGATCGCCTGAGCACCGCCGATCGCCCAATTCGGAGCGACAACCTTGAAACCGCGAGCTTCAAAATCGTGAGCGATGGAGGTGCGAAGAAGTGCTTCGGCCTCGACCGTCGCCGTGCCGGGGAGCGGAAAGAGCCGGGGCAGATCGATGGCGCTCTGGATGTCCAGACCGAAGTCGAACAGCTTGGAAAGGAAGTGGGCGTGGCCCATCGCCTGATAGTGCCCTCCCATGACCCCGAACGACAGGACAGTTTTGCCTTGGCGCGTCACCAGCCCGGGGATGATCGTGTGCATGGGTCTCTTGCGCGGCCCTATCGCGTTCGGATGGCCCTGTTTCATCCCAAAGCTCTGTCCACGGTTGTGGAACAAGACGCCGGAGTTCGGCGCCATCAAGCCGCTGCCGTAGGGATGGAAGATCGAGTTGATGAAGCTGGCAACATTTCGGTCCTTGTCGACGACCGAAATATAAACCGTGTCCGAATGCTCGGCGCCGTCGAAGGCCGCCGCGGCGTCGGCAACTCCATTCAGGTCGATCTTGGCGGCAAGACTGTCGGCGAGTTCGTCGGACAACAGGAACTCGACCGGAACATCCGATACTTCAGTGTCGGCTATCCTCCGGTCACGGGCGGCATAGGCCAGCCGCGTGGCTTCAACTTCAATGTGCAGATTGTCGACGCCGAGTGGATCGCCCCTGCGTTCGAAGCGCTCCAGGATCTTCAGGATCATCAGTGCGATGATCCCCTGCCCGTTCGGCGGGCATTCATGCACCGTCCATCCTCGATAGGTCGCGCTGATGGGCTTCACATATTCGCCGGCGGCAGACGCAAAATCCTCAAGCGTATGCAGTCCCCCCAACGAATTCAGCCGCGCCACCATGTCTTCCGCCACGGGACCGCGATAGAAGCCGTCACGTCCCAAGGCTGCTATCGTCTCCAAAGTTTGGGCCAATTCCGGCTGTCGTTGAACCGATCCGACGGGCGGAACCTCGTCATCGACCAGGAAAATACGGCGCGTCGAGGGATCGCGCAGCAGCATATCGCGTTGGTTGGAGAGGTCGGCGGCCACGCGCGGCGTGATCCCATAACCGTCGCGCGCCAGCGCTATCGCGGGAGCGAGAATTTCCGCCAGCGACATCCTTCCATGATCGGCGACAAGGCGCGCCCATGCATCCACCGCACCGGGAACGGTCACCGCATGCGGCGACGATCGCTCGATCGAAGTGATCCCCTTGTCCCGGTACCACTCGAAATGTGCCGCAGCCGGTGTGCGTCCCGAGCCGTTATAGGCAACGACATCATCATTTCCATTTGAGGCAAGCAGCGCAAAGCAATCACCGCCGATGCCGGTGGATCCGGCCTCGACCACGCATTGCACGGCGCAGGCACCCACCGCAGCATCGATTGCCTTGCCGCCGGCTTTGAGGATATCGATCGCCGTCAAAGTCGCCATAGGATGTGATGTTGCTGCCATCCCATTGCGGCCGACAGCTATCGATCGTCCCGGCATTTCGAAGTTTCGCATGTCGTCGATTCCCTTGCTCAGTAGAGGCCGGTCGCCCTGGCCCAGGTGTAGGTGTCATCCAATGCACGGGTGGAGCGATCGAACAAGTCGTTGATCTCAGCCTCGGTGATGATAAGCGGCGGGCAAAGCGAGTAGTTGTCGCCAAGCGCGCGTGTGATGACGCCATGGACCTGGGCCTGCTTGCCTGCGTGAATGGCAATGCCGTCCGCTGGCTTGAACTGCTCTTTCGTTTCCTTGTTGCGAACCAGTTCGAGAGTGCCGATGAGGCCGCGGCCGCGGGCGTTGCCCACGAGCGGATGGTCGCCAAGTTCGTTCAATCGCCGCTGGAATACTGGGGCGACGTCCCTGACGTGGCCGACAATGTCGCGCTCCTCGTAGATTTTCAAGGTTTCCAAAGCGACGGCGGTCGCAACAGGATGGCCGCTATAGGTGAAACCATGTCCGAATGTTCCGATTTTCTCGCTCTCTGCGACGACTGCGGAATGGACCTTCTCGTTGATCATCAGTGCGGATATCGGCTGATAGGCTGCAGAAAGCTGCTTTGCCATGACGATCATATCCGGCTGAAGCCCGAAGCTTTCGGAGCCGAACATCGTGCCGAGCCTGCCGAAGCCGCAGATGACTTCATCGGCGATCAGCAGCACGTCGTATTTTTTGAGGATTGCCTGGACCTTCTCGTAATAGGTCGGCGGCGGAACGATGCAGCCGCCGGATGCCATCAACGGCTCGGCGAAAAATGCACCGATGGTTTCCGGGCCTTCGGCGAGGATCATCTGTTCGAGCGAATCGGCACAGCGCGTCGCAAATTCCTCTTCCGTTTCCCCCGGGCGGCCGTAGCGATAAAATTCCGGGCAATCGGTATGCAGCACCCGGTCAATAGGCAGATCGAAATCGCGATGGTTGTTCGGAAGGCCGGTCAGGCTGGCCGAAGCGATCGTCACGCCGTGGTAGGCCCGCATCCGCGATATGATTTTCTTCTTTTCCGGCTTGCCGATGGCATTGTGATAATACCAGACAAGCTTCATCGCCGTGTCGTTGGCCTCGGAACCCGAATTGGCAAAGAACACTTTCGACATCGGCACCGGTGAAAGCTGGATGAGCCGGTCAGCAAGCTCGACTGCGGTCTCATGCGTCTTGCCGCCGAAGCTGTGATAGAAGGGCAATTCCTTCATCTGGCGGGTTGCCGCGTCTACCAGCCGTTGTTCACTGAAACCGAGCGACGCACAAAACAGCCCGCCAAGCCCCTCGATATATTTATTGCCGTCGCTGTCGATGATGTGGATCCCCTCACCCCTGGCGATCACCATCGGGCCGTCCTTCAAATGCTGCGAGGCGTTTGTATAGGGATGAAGAACGAAGGCGGCGTCGCGGGATTCGAGGGAATTGAGAAGGATGGTCACAGTGGTTCTCCAAATGATGGGTGTGTTTCGATGGCGACGCTGGGCCGGTCAGCCGGCGCGACCTCTCGGTGCGCCGGCTGCCAATCGCTGCCGAAATGGGAGCTCTTCCGCTTGATCAATCAAGCTTCGTCTTCATCCACTTCTCAGCGAGCTTGTTGATGGTGCCGTCCGCTTCAGCGGCTTCGATCGCGGCATCAAACATCGACTTCAAGACGGTGTCGTCCTTGCGAAGGCCAGCCGCGATGCCCTGCCCGAAGACCCCACCCTTGAAGGTCGGACCCGCGATCTTGTAGTCTTTGAAGTCGTCCTTGCCGAGCGTTGCATTCAGTGACGTCTTCTGGGCGACGACAGCATCGATGCGACCGGCCTGGAGGTCCAGGTCATGCTGTTCGACCGTCTTGTATTCCCTGGTATCGACGACACCCTTGAAATAGGCATCGAGAAACGCAGTGTTCGCCGTCGAGACCTGGGCGCCCACGGCCTTGCCCTTCAGGGCGTCCCGAAGCGGCTGCAATTCCTGCTCGACTTTCGCCTTGTCGCCGGCGAGATCGACCGTCGTTCCCGTTCCCGGCAGATCTGCGAGAGGACCTGATTTATCGACCATGAAGGCGGCCGCAGTCGGGGCATAGGGCTTGCTGAACGAGATGACGGCAAGACGCTTTTCGGTAACGATCATCGAAGCCATGATGGCGTCGAACTTCTTCGCGTTGAGCGATGGAATGAGCCCGTCCCAATCCTGGGCGACGATGGTGCACTTGATCTTCATGCGAGCGCACAGGTCGTTGGCAAGATCGATCTCGAACCCTGCGAGCTTGCCGTCCGGGCCGGTAAAATTCCAGGGCTCGTATGCGCCCTCGGTTGCAATGGTGATCTCCGTCGGTTTCGTCTCTGCAACGGCAGCGCCAGCCGACAGGACGCCAAGCAGAGCGGACGTCAGCAAAAGTTTTGATACTTGCATTTTGGTATTCCCCTTTTTGTTGCGCCCTGCCCCTTTTCCAAAAGCAAGGCTGTGGCAGACTCCACGCGTCCAGCGATTTGCTAGGACGCGCGAACCTTGATTGCCTCTGCCGTCAGGCAGAGGAGTTCGAATAAGACCTGAGCGGCAATCTGCGCCGTGTTCGAGGTTGGATCGTATTGCGGAGCGATCTCTACGACGTCGCCGCCGACGATGTTCAAACCTGCAAGTCCGCGCAGAATTCCAAGCGCCTGGGCTGATGTCAGCCCACCGACCTCAGGGGTCCCGGTGCCGGGCGCAAAAGCCGGATCAAGAGAATCGACATCGAAGCTGACGTAGGTCGGACCCGATCCGACGATTTCTCTCGCCTTTGCGATCACGCCCCTTATGCCAAGGTCGCCAACTTCTTCCGCGTGGATGACGGTCATGCCCGACGCATAGGAGAATTCCCAAAGATACTCGGAATTCCCTCGAATTCCGATCTGGATTGTGCGCCTGGGGTCAAGAACGCCATCCAGAACCGCCTGGCGGAACGGTCCGCCGTGATGGAATTTGCAGCCCTCAAATGAACCGCCCGTGTCGCAATGCGCATCGATGTGGATCATCCCCACTGGCTGATGCCTGCCAATCGCCTTGAGAATGGGAAGGCTGACCGAATGGTCACCGCCGACCGCGAGCGGCACGACACCAGCCCCTACCAAGCGGTGGACAAATCGTTCGATATCTTCGTGAGACACAGCAAGATCAAAGCGGCTTTTGAACGGGACATCGCCCACGTCGGCAACGCGCGCATGGGCCGTCGGGACGGCTCGCAGGACATGATCGTAGGGACCGACGCGATCGACATTGCGTACGGCTCTCGGTCCGAACCGTGCACCCGATCGGTTCGTCACCCCGAGATCCATGGGGATTCCGAAAAGCGCAATGTCTATGTCCATGAAATCAGGCGATGCATCCGGACGATACGGAGCCTTCAGCAAGGTCGGAACACCGCAATAAGGCGCCTGCCGGCTATCGCCCTCCCCGAAAACCAGTTCGGCGACCTTTCGAAACTCAGGATCGAACACTTCACCGCCTGAAGCATTCGAAAAACGCTCCCGCAATTCGTCCAGGCTGAGAATCTCCGGCATCGGACCTCCACGTGTTCTGCCCCTTCAGGCCGCGATCAAAAAGCGGATGAAGAACCATTGCTTGTTGTAGCCAACATTGTATACATAATCGTATTCTGCTTGATCGAGCAAGAGGGAAAACGTTATGGTGTCATTCGCCGATACCGGTGAATGGACCAGAGATGGAAGGGGAATTGATTGGCACCGACCAAAACGGAACAGCGAGGATCATTGCGCGAGAGCACGTATGCGCAATTGAAGGACCTGATCCTCAGCGGCCAGCTTCGCCCCTCGGAGCGCCTTTCGGAAATTGCGCTTGCCAAGCGTTTCGGCGTCAGCCGTACGCCGTTGCGTGAAGCGCTGATGAAGCTTGAAGAGGAAGGGCTTATCGTCGGGCAGCGGAATTTCGGCTACACAGTGACCGATCTCGACGTCACCAAATTCTGCAATCTGCTGGTCGTTCGCGAAGCGCTCGATGTTTGCGCGGCCCAACTCGCCTGCGAGATGGCGACTGAGGAAGACCTTGATCGGCTTCGGGGCGTCATCGCCCAGATGGTGGAACTCAAGGAAACGACCAATGAGACGCCGTCGGACGCCGCGCGGAATCTCGATCTTGGACTGCACATCCATCGCGTGATCGTCGAATCGACCCGAAACGAGGCCCTCGTGAGGGCGACGGATCAAATTTACCAGCAGCTTCGCCTCGCACTTTGGCTCGAAGTCCTTTGGGTCGATCTGGAGCACACGGATCTCGATGAGCACCGAGCGATCGCAGATGCCATCTGCGCACGCGACCGGGAGGCGGCCGCCATTGCAGCGCGGGCCCATGTCCAAAGCTCGCTCAAGAACATGTCGAAGCTCCAGCGCATTTGGGCGCACCGGCGCGCTGCCGAGTGAAGCAACCCTGATCTGTCACCAAGAGGTCCACGCATGGCATTTATCGGTAGTTATCTGGCTCTCGTCGGTTTCGGGCCGACCGGTTGGGGCTGGCTGCTTCTGACGGCAGCGGCCATGACAATCGGTGTATCCATCTGCGGCTTTCTGGCTGGAACGGTGATCGGCTCGGTCGTCACCTTCATGCAGCTGTCCCGCCACATGGCGCTGCGCTGGCTTGCCGACTGCTACACGACGGTCCTTCGCGGTGTACCGGACCTTCTGGTCATCTATCTGTTCTATTTCGGCGGCAGCGCATTCCTCGGATCTATCGGCGGCCTGTTCGGGTATCAGGGTTTTATCGGAATGCCGGCTTTCTTGACCGGGACCTTGGCGCTTGGCGTGGTCTCGGCAGCCTATCAGGCCGAAGTATTTCGAGGGGCCTACAAATCGGTTGCACGTGGCGAACTTGAAGCCGCCAGCGCCGTCGGTATGCGGCCATGGCACAAGTTCAGGCGCATCGTCGCCCCGCTCGTCCTCCGTTACGCCATTCCTGGCCTTGGAAACACCTGGCAGCTCGTGTTGAAGGAGTCGGCATTGATATCCGTCACGGGTCTCGTCGAACTCCTGCGCCAGTCGCAAATCGCGGCCGGATCCACCCGCCGACCCTTCGAATTCTACCTGTCAGCGGTCATTCTCTATCTCGTCGTAACCTGGTTCTCCTCAATCGTATTCAGACGAATGGAAGCTCGAACGACCCAGGGCGTAAGGAGAGCGCTATGACGGATATCGGTTTCATGTGGGATACGTTTCTCACGCTTCTGACCGGCGTGCCCCTCACCCTCGAACTTGCGGTCACGTCCATCCTGGCAGGAAGCATATTGGCGCTTGCACTCTCGCTACTGGCGGTGACCGGCGGTGCAACAGGACGAAACATAGCCGGCGCCTATGTCTTCGTCTTCAGAGGTTCGCCTCTCCTCGTTCAGATGTTCCTGATCTACTATGGGCTCGGCCAGTTTCGGCACGGGTTACAGGACCTCGGGCTCTGGTGGTTCTTTCGCGAGCCCTATTGGTGCGCGGTGCTCGCGCTCACTCTGAACACGGCCGCTTACTGCAGCGAAATTTTCCGCGGCGGCCTGCGGGCGGTTTCCAGCCAGGAAATCGAGGCGGCGCGCGCCTGCGGCATGTCGGGCGTTCTTCTGTTCCGACGGATCATCGTGCCCATCGCCATCAGGCATGCGCTGCCGGCCTACGGCAACGAGATCATCCTGATGCTCAAGGCAACGGCGCTCGCGTCCGTCATCACGATCATGGAAGTCACCGGCCTGGCCGGAAAGTTGATCGCCGACAGCTTCCGTGCCTTCGAGATCTTCATCGTCGCAGGGGCGATCTACCTTGCAATCAATTTCATTGTTACGCGCATGCTCTTGCTGGTCGAATTTTGGCTTTCGCCTCACATGCGTATGCGGCTGCAATCTTAGATGGGAGTATGCATGTCTGACAGGGGAACAATTTCGGCGAGCGACAATAAGGACAAAAGCGCTGCCGTTTCGGTCAAGGAACTTCGGAAATGCTTCGGCCCACTGGAAGTCTTGAAGGGCGTTTCGTTCGAAGCGCACGAGGGCGATGTGATATCCATTCTCGGTTCGTCCGGATCGGGCAAATCGACGATGCTCAGATGTCTCAATATGCTCGAAACTCCCGACAGCGGGGAAATCCGTATCGGCGGCGAGGTGTATGGCCTGAAGAAAACGGGGCACAGAACCGTGCCCGCCGACCGCAGGCAGGTCGATCGGATGCGCGAACACATCGGCATGGTGTTTCAAAGTTTTAACCTCTGGTCGCACATGACGATCCTGGAAAACCTGATCGAAGCACCGGTGCACGTGCAGAAACGCGACCGCGCGGAATGCATTGCAGAGGCCGAAGCTCTGCTTGAACGGGTCGGTATCGCCGACAAGCGAAATTTCTATCCCGCGCACCTCTCCGGAGGGCAACAGCAGCGCGCTGCGATCGCGCGCGCGCTCGCGCAGCGTCCGAAGGTCATGCTGTTTGACGAGCCGACCTCCGCCCTCGATCCCGAACTCGTCGGTGAAGTGCTCAAGGTGATGCGCTCGCTTGCTGAAGAAGGTCGCACCATGCTTGTTGTGACGCACGAGATGGCGTTTGCGCGCGACGTTTCCAATAAAGTGGTGTTTCTCCACAAGGGTGTCATCGAAGAAACCGGCGCACCTGCCGAGCTTTTCACGCAGCCGAAGTCCGAACGATTTCGGCAGTTTCTGTCGGGACGAGGCGACGTCGTTTGACGTCTGCTCCAGATCAATGCCGACACGCCGGTCGCCGCTCGTTTAGCGCTTGCGGGCCCGGGGCAGCAGGTTCATGCTTGTCTTCTGTATTGAAGCCCGCCGATAGCGGCTGAATAGCCGGAGCAAAGTGGGCTTTTCGTGAGACGCGTGCGATGGAGTGCGCCGGCTGCGGTTTCGATATTCAAAGCGGTTTTGCTTTCTGTCCGCGATGCGGCGCAAGGCAACCGCTCTCCTGCGCCGCCTGCGGCTTCGCGTGCCAACCCGATTTTGCCTTCTGCCCCCGATGCGGCGCGCCGCTTTCCGGCAAAGTGCAATCCGCATTGAAGCCGAATGCCGAGCCGGCGGTAACGGATAAATCAGACAGCGATGCCGACCGGCGGCCGGTCACCGTGCTCTTTGCCGATCTCTGCGGCTTCACCACCCTGAGCGAGCAGATCGACCCCGAAGTCATGCGTGTGCTTCAAAACGAGTTGTTTGAAGAAATGACCCAGGCGGTCGAGACTTATGGAGGCTTCGTCGACAAGTTCGTCGGCGATGCGCTGCTGGCGTTGTTCGGTGCGCCTGTCGCGCATGAGGACGATCCGATTCGCGCGCTTAACGCCGCACTCGATATGATCGATCGGGCCACGAAGGTCGGCACGCGCTGGCATTCACGCGCCGGTGTGCCGCTGCGTCTGCACATCGGCATCAACAGCGGCCCTGTCGTCACCGGCAGTTTCGGTGCGATCAGCACAAAATCCTATTCCGTGACCGGAGACACCGTGAACACGGCGCAGCGCTTGCAATCCATGGCCGGCGAAAACGACATCCTCGTCGGACCGCTGACCTATCGCCTCACCCGCCATGCCTTCGCCTTCGACAGCCTCGGCGCGCAGACATTGCGCGGCAAAAGCGGAAACGTCCATGTCCATCGCCTGACGGGCCTCCTGGAAGCGCCGCATACGGCGCGTGGACTCGAAGGATTCGGCCTGCAAGCGCCGATGATCGGACGGGATGCTGAGCTGTCGCGGTTGCTGACATGCCTCGATCTTGCCTGCGGCGGTGCTGCACAGCTTGTCCGCCTGATCGGCGAAGCGGGTATCGGCAAGTCGCGGCTGGTGAAAGAATTCGTCGCAATCGCCGCCAATACCGCCCGTTTCCAGGGACTGGCCATCCGCCAGGCCACCTGCTCTCCCCTCGGCGAACAATCCTACGGCACGCTTGCTGCGGTCGTGCGTAGCGCCTACGGCATCGGCGAGCGGGACGATCCCGAAAGGACACGGCACCTGCTGGCAACGGGGTTCCGCGCCCTTGATCTCACACCGGAGGACGTCGACGGGTTGTTGCCGCTGTTTCTACATGTCCTCGGCTTCGGCGACCCTGACGGCGCGTTGCGGCACATCGAACCGGAGCAGTTGCGGCGACAGATCTTCTATGCGGTCCGCACCGTCTTCGAGCGGCGGCTGGGGCAAGGTCCTCTGCTGCTTGTTATCGAGGACCTGCATTGGGCGGACGCCGCCTCGCTGGAAGTGCTTCGCTTCATGATGGATCGGCTGGAGCGCAGCCGGTTGATGATGCTCGTGGTCTACCGGCCGACATCGAAGACCGACCCGCTGAATTCCAATCGTGTCAATGTCACCGTGCAACGTCTTGACCCACTCTTTGCAGCCGATGGGCAGAAGCTGCTTGCCGCCTTTTTCGGCGAGGCTCACGGCAAGCTGCCGGTCACGATGCGCAAGCGCATCCTCGATCGCGCCGGCGGCAACCCGCTTTTCATCGAAGAAATCCTTCGGGGACTGATCGACATGGGCACGTTGCACCATGATGGTCAGCACTGGCACGTGGCGGCCGAAGACACCGTTGTCGATATCCCGGTCAATCTGCAGGCCCTGCTGCTTGCCCGTGTCGATCGTCTGCCGCAGGAGATAAGACGGTTGGCGCAGGAGGCAGCGGTGGTCGGCCCGAAGTTCGATACCGCCCTCCTGCGCACTGTCGCCACCGATCCGGCCGGCATCGATGCCGCATTGGATTACCTTTGCGATGCCAATATCATCGAGGAATTGCGCGGCCCCGATGCCGTCGTGTCGCCGGGCTATCGCTTCAGCCAGACGCTGATGCATGACGTCGTCTACCACAATCTCCTGCTCCAACGGCGGATGGAGCTTCATCGACGGATCGGCCAGGTGCTGGAACGCCAGTATGGCGCGTCGCCCGACCGGCTCGAGCATCTGGCGTTGCTCGGCCATCACTTCAGCCTGACCACCGAAAAGGCCAAAGGAGCCGCTTACCTGATGGCTGCAGGCGACCTGGCGCGCAAGACCTACGCCAATGACGATGCGATGCGCCTTTACCGTCAGGCGCTTGCGGCCTTCGCAAACGAGGCGGAGGTGACGCCGGAGCAACTGGCGCTCCTGGAGCGTCTTGCCGATCTATGCGGCCCGGCCGGTCTGCGAGATGCTGCCCTGAACCACTACCAGCGCGCGCTTGCGATCCAGCGCACCAGGGACGACCCTATCGCCGCGGCGAGGATACTGCGAAAGATCGGCCGCCTGCACCT
>Ga0055526_1002687_pt1 | contig 11851 bp, 9 predicted proteins | sample AraplaCol_mMF_r2_FD_55013 | JGI IMG/M metagenome (GOLD analysis project Ga0055526, IMG submission 55013) | Arabidopsis root microbial communities from North Carolina, USA - plate scrape MF_Col_mMF_r2 | ecosystem: Host-associated > Plants > Roots > Endosphere | place: USA: North Carolina... | reverse complement strand
CCGCCAAGGCGCAGCACTTCGTCGGCGATCACGCCCATCAAGCCCACGTTGCCGCCGCCATACACCAGCGCCAGGTTCTGCTCCACCAGCGCGGCGGCCAGCGCACGCGCCTGTTCGGCGTAACGAGGGGAAGCGCCGGCATTGGCGCCGCAATATACGCAAATCGATTTCATTTGAGCTTCTTCAGGTATTCTTCGGACAGTTTCTGGAACAGCAGGCTGGTCTCGCCGCGCAGGTAAGGGCCGATCTGGGACAACACCTGGTAGCAGCCTCGCGCCAGCGCATCGGCCATCGATTGCTGCTCGGAGTATTTGCGCGGGTTGCGCACGTATTCGTAGGACAGCCAATAGGTCGCCACNACCACCATATTCACCGACATCGCATCGATNGCCATATCGCTGGCCTCCAGCGAGCCTTCGCTGCGCAGGTCCAGGCACAGGTTGCGCGCCACCTTGATCTTGTGCGCCAGCAGTTCCTTGAACTCCAGTTCCAGCTTGCGGTTGCGCGACAGCAGGTCGTTCAGGTCGCGGTAGAAGAAGCGGTAGCGCCAGATCAGCTCAAACATCAGGTGCAGGTACAGCCACACGTCCTCCACGTTCGAACGGCGGCCGCTCGGCACCTGCAGCATGCGCTCCGCTTCGGCCTTGAACTGGACGAAGATGGAGTTGACGATGTCGTCCTTGTTCCTGAAATGGTAATAGAGGTTCCCCGGGGAGATATTCATCTCCTCGGCAATGACAGTCGTCGTGATATTTGGCTCGCCGAACTCGTTAAACAAGCGCAGCGAGAGTTCCAGGATGCGTTCGCGGGTTCGTCTTGGCGCTTTTTGTAGCATAACAGGGGGGCTCTATTGTTTCCCCTGCAAGGATATCACTATTAGAAGTTTTCCAGAAGTTACGCTTTTTTCGTTGTGGCCTTTTTGACTGGCTTTTTCACCAACGCTTTCAATTCTTCGACCTGGCGGCTTAATTCATCCATCCGGTCGATCAGNGCNTTGATGTCCTGCCGCATTGGCACGCCAATCGAGTCNAGCGCCCGCGTGACCCGCTCCTCGAACACTTTTTCCAGCGAATTGACGGTTTCGCGCACATGGCCGGCGCGGTCGCCTTCNACGGCCCGGGCNCGNTTTTGCAGGTCGGTGAAGGCCCCNAGCCCCGCCTTCCAGATCTCCTGTGCCGATTCGCGTACTGCCTTGGTCAGCCGTTCTTCGCTTTCCTCAAACGATTTCGTCTTTTTACCCATGGCGGCGGCTCCTGTTTGTTCTTTGATCATTTTACGGCGCTCTCTCTAGAACAGGGCTTCTAATGCGTTCTACAATGCCCGCATGGGGCCGAAAATCCTGTGGGTGCTGCTGCCGTTGGCGGTGTATGCCGCCCTGCTCGCGCTGGCCTGGCGCGGGAAAGTACCGTCGCGCCTGGCGGTCAACATGCACAGCAGCCTGTTGCTGATGGCCTACCTTCTCTGCACTGCTGGCCTGGGATTGTTCTGGGTCGCCAACCAGCAGCTTCCGGTGTTCGATTGGCATTACCTGTTCGGCTATGCAACGCTGCTGCTGGTATCACTGCACTTGTTCTTCAATTTGCCGACGGCCTTGCGCTGGCTGCGGCAACGCAAGGCCGTCAGCCGCCGGTGCGCGGTCCCCGCCAGGACGACGCCAGTGCCTGGCGGGGCATTGCGCGTGCCGCCGGCGCCGCAGGCGCCCTGGTGCTCGCATTCGCGCTTGGTGCGCATTGGGGCGGGCGCGGCGTGCAGCCAGCAGCTGGCGTGCCGGGCGAACCCGGCGACTCCTTTGCGGCCACTATCGCGACGGTGCTGCGCTACCACGAAGCGTCATCTTCCTCGCGCAGCGGCGTCTTGCGCCGCGCTCCGGCGGTGGATTGGGGCGCGCAACAAGCGCCCTTCAAAATCTATCCGGAGTCGCCGCATTTTGCATTGCCTCGCGCGGCGCCGGGCGAGGCAGGCTCTCGAAGCCTTGGCGCCATGCTGCGCGGCCCGGCTGCGCCGGGCTCGGGGCGCGCGCTTGACCTTGCCGCTGTCGGGCAGTTACTCCACCTGACCGCAGGGGTAACCGCCAGGCGCGGCGGACTCGCACTGCGCGCAGCGCCCTCCTCCGGCGCCCTTTTTCCTGCCGAGCTTTACCTGCTGGTCCGGCGCGTAGATGGCCTTCAGCCAGGGCTTTACCACTTCGATCCCGACCAGCATCGCCTGGCATGGCTCGGCGGACTTCCTTCCAGATTGCTTGCGGTCGAGGCGGATTTGCTGATGGTGGTGTCGGCAGTCTTCCAGCGGACCGGCTANAANTACCGCGATCGCGCCTACCGCTACGTCGCGGCCGACCTTGGACACTTGCTGGAGAACGCACGGCTGGCGGGACACTATGTTGGAGCACATGCTGTCCCTCTCGAACAGTTCGACGAAACGGCTCTTGCGTCAGCGTTCGGGCTGGACGGCTTGNAGGAAGGTGTCATTGCNGTGACGGCTTTTTCCAGCGCTACTGCAATCGCGCCAGCGAAGCCGGCGGCACAGCGACAGCGCGCCGGCGACGAGAATTCTGCAAANTCGATGGGCCTCGGCGTCACCGGCCAGGTCCACGCTGCCACNTCGATGGCCACGGTCGGCGCCGNCGATATCGATGGCAAGGTTGGCCGCACCGCCGACAGCGCCGTACCCGGCGCGCACGAGCCCGGCACCGAGCGACTGGTCGCGCTTCCGGCGGGCGATGCGGCGACAATGGACCTGGCCCNCACCATCCTGCAACGCCGCAGCCAGCGCCGCTTCTCGGAACAGCCGATCCAGCTTCGGCAACTGGCATCGATACTGGCGGACATGGCGCAAGCACCGCTCCTGTCAGGCGCCCTGCATGCTGACCTGGTGGTGAACCGCGTAGCGGGACTAAAGCCTGGGGTCTACCGCTACCTGCCAACGCGGCATGCGTTGCAAGCCGTGCAGCTTGGCGACTTCGCGGTCCAGGCCCGCAATGCGGCACTTGACCAGGACGTCGTCGGCGACGCCGCTGTCGTCCTCATCCTGTCGGCGGACAGCGCGCAAGCATTAAAAAACGGCGCACGCGGCTACCGCATGGCCTTCCTGGAAGCAGGCTTGATGGGCGAACGCTGGCTGCTGGGCGCGGTCGCCAGGNGGCTGGGCGCCTGTCCCGTCGGCGCATTCTACGACGACGAAGCAGCGGCCNTGGTCAAGGCCGAAAAAGGCAGCTGGGTCCTGCACTTTGCAGCCCTCGGCCAGGTCGCAGACTAATTCAGGTATTGCGGCGCCCTGATTTGCGAATGCAGCCGGAAGCCCTCGCGAATATTCTCGCGCAGCACGGCGCCTTTCCATGGNTTGGTGTAGAAGCGGTCGATCGCCCCGTGGTTAATGGCGGCCATGATCGGCGTCAGGTCGGCATAGGCCGACAGCATGATGCGGAACGTATCCGGCGCCAGGTTCTTGACCCGCTCCATGAACTCGGTCCCGGTCATCATCGGCATGCACTGGTCGCACAGGATCACTTGAACACGGTGCCGCGCCAAAACGTCGAACCCTTCCGCCGCGGTCTGCGCGGTCAAAATCCGGTAGCCATCCTGTGCCAGGAAGTCGCTCAACACATCGAGCATGAAGGCGTCGTCATCGACAATCAACAGGGTCTGCTGGTCGACAATGCTTTCGTCGGTTGGCGTTTGCAGGTGCCGGCCTTCGCGCAGCATCTGCACAAAGTCGGCTTCCGGCAAGGGGCGACTGAAGTAATAACCCTGCATTTCGTCGCAGTCATGGCGCCGCAGGTAGGACAGTTGCGCATCCTTTTCCACGCCCTCGGCAATCACCTTCAATTTCAGGCTGTGGGCCATATTGATAATGGCCAGCACAATCGCCGCATCGTCCGGATTGCTGGTGACCTCGCGCACGAAAGCGATGTCAATCTTCAGCTTATCGATCGGGAAGCGCTTCAGGTAGGCCAGCGAAGAGTAGCCGGTGCCGAAATCATCGATCGAAATCTTCACGCCCAGCGCCTTCAGGTTTTGCAGGACCGTGATGGTTTCCTCGGCATTGGACATCAGCGAGCTTTCAGTCAGTTCCAGCTCCAGCAGTTCCGGCGAGATGTCGTTCTCCTTGATGGCCCGCATCACCTCCTCTTCCAGGCCGCCAACGAAGAACTGGATGCCGGACACGTTGACCGACAAATGCACCGGTCCGACATCCCCTTTCGCCCACTCGGAGATCTTGCGGCAGGATTCGTGGATCACCCAGCTCCCCACCCGCACGATCAGGCCGGTCTCTTCCAGCAGCGGAATGAAAAGCGCCGGCGACACCAGCCCATGACCCGGACGCTCCCAGCGCAGCAGCACCTCCGCGCCGCTGATGCGGCCGGAGGCAATATGCACTTTGGGCTGGTAGAACAGCCGGAACTCATTGTTGTCGATGGCACGGCGCAGCGCATTTTCCATGTCCAGCCGCGCCAGCGATTGCGCGTTCATTTCCGCCGTGAAGAAGCGGAAGGCGTCGCGCCCCGCCTCCTTGGCGCGGTACATTGCCGTGTCGGCGTACTGGATCAAGGTATCGGGATCGCTGCCGTCGTCCGGGAACACGGAAATGCCGATACTGGCCGTCACCGTTACTTCGTGCCCTTTCAGGTCGAAGGGCTGGCGCATCGCCTCGCGGATCTTGTCGACCACCGCGATGGCATTTTGCGCGCCTTCCGGCAGCATCAGGATCGCCGCGAACTCGTCGCCGCCGAAACGGCCGATGGTGTCGCGCACGCGCAGGCACTCCACCAGGCGGCTGGAGAACTGCCGCAGCAGCTCGTCGCCGATAGTGTGGCCCAGCGTATCGTTGATGTTCTTGAAGCGGTCCATGTCGAGGAACAGCACCGCCAGCGCCCAGTTATGCTCGGCCGCCTGTTTCAATGACAGCGTCAGCGAATCGTAGAACTGGCTGCGGTTCGGCAAGCCGGTCAGTGTGTCGAAATGGGCCAGCTTGAGCAGGCGGCGTTCGGCTTCCTTGCGCTCCGTGATATCGCGCGCAACCGCCACCAGGATCCAGTTCTGCCCCGAGCGCAGCGTGCGGCGCTGCACTTCCACCGACAGCGGCGCCCCGTCCTTGCATTCAAGCAGCAGCTCGGCCATCGCCCCGCTCTGGTCGCCCGCCAGCAGCTTGTCGTACAGGTCCTGCAAAGGCTGCAGGCCGGGATCCAGCTCACGGTCCGGCCCGACTTTCAGGAATTCCTCGCGCGCAAAGCCCAGCATGCGGCAGGCTGTCACGTTGACGTCAATGAAGCAGGAATTCGCGCGGTCGACCAGGAAGATCGCGTCAGCCGTGGCATCCATCGCCAGGCGGAAGCGGCGCAGGTCCTCGTCAAGCCGGATGCGCGCGTTCATGTCCAGCTGGAGCTGGGCATGGTGGCGGCTGATTTCCTCGTACAGCAGCAGGTTTTCGTAAGCGACCGAGATCTGCGCCGCCACCGTCACCGCCACCCGNTCATCGACTTCGTTGAATTCGTCGGCNCCCAGCTTGTCCACCAGGTACAGCCAGCCATGCACGCGCTCGCGCGAGGCGATAGGCACGCCGAGGAAGGAGTGCACCTGCGGGTGTCCGCTCGGCAGCCCGATTTCTCTGGGATCCCCGCCCAGGCGGCTCATGCGCACCGGCTGCCGTTGCTGCAACAGGCTGTCGAGGATGCCGGCGCGCGCCTGGCTCGCCACCACCTTGGCCTGCTCGCCCACGCCGCAGGAAGCGAAATAGCTGGNTTCATGCGCATCCTGTTCCAGTACGCCGATGCAGGCAAAGCGCGACACGCAGATATTTTGCGCCACGCGCACGCCGATTTCGATCAGGCCCTGCGCATCGCGNTCGGCGCCAAGCTCAATCCCCAGTTCGATCAGGGCCGTCAGGCGCAGGCTGACCGCCTGCAGGCTGGAGAGGGAGCGCGACAGGCGCTCGGTCATCTGGTTCAGGTGCTCCGGCTCGCCTTCATGCGACTCGCCGTTGTTGGCGATGCGCGTAATGAGCTGGCTGCTCGACTCCAGTTCATCGATATATTCCGCGACCTTGTGCTCGATATCGAACAGGCGGCCCTGGCTGGGCGGTTCCGGGGCGAATGCCGGCAGCGCCTCGCCCTGCTCCGCCATGCCCAGTGCCTGGTGCACGGTTTTCAGGATCACGTCCGGGTCGGACGGCTTGGGCAGCACCCAGCGCACGCCGCACGCTTCGGCCACCGCCATCGCTTCGCGTTCGCGGTAGGTGGCGGTATAGAAGATGATCGGCACATCCGCCAGTTCCGGCTTGCTGCGGATGCGGTTGACGAATTCATAGCCATCCATGTTCGGCATCAGGATGTCGGAAATGACCAGGTCCGGCCGTTCCGACTCCATCACTTTCAAGCCCTCCATGCCGCTGGACGCCTCCAGCAGCCGGTGGCCGCTGTAGCCAAGCAGCGTCATCAGGAATTCGCGGTTCAGCACATGGTCGTCGACGATCAGGATCGTCGCGATGTCGTTCTCATCCCGGGGCGACATCTCCCCCGGNAAAAAAGACTCGATTTGCGACACAAAGGTGTCCGGTTCGATCGGCTTGCCGATATAGCCGTCAAAGCCGGCAGCCAGCAGCTTTTCGCGGTCGCCGACCATGGCCAGCGCGGTCACCGCCAGCGCCGGGATATCTTTCAATTGCGGGTCTTGCTTCAGTTGCGCCACCACGCCGTAGCCATCGAGCTTGGGCAGGTGCACGTCGCAGATGATCAGGTCGGGTACTTCGCGGCGCGCTACTTCCACGCCTTCCTCGCCGTTGTGGGCCAGGAGCGGCTGATAGCCGAAGGCACGGAGCAGGTAAACCATCAGCTCCATATTCGTNGGGTTGTCTTCGATAATCAGGATGCGTGCTGACATTGGTACTCCTGTCAATGTATCGCCTCTAGTATCCGCTATTCCAGCGGCAATGTGAGCACAAATATGCTGCCATTGCCCGGTTTGTCGAAATGCCGGATCGACCCGTTTAACAATGCTGCCAACTTCTGGCTCAGGCGAATGCCCAGTTGCTGCATGATGTCTTCCGTAACCCCGGTCCCGGTGTCGCTGATACTGACTTGCACCACGGGTTTGCCCTGCGCCTCGCTGCGTTCCAGTGCGATACTGACTTCGCCGCGTTCGGTATATTTGATCGCGTTATTCATCAGGTTGCCCAGGATCTGCTGCAGCGCGCGGCGATCGGTACGCACCATCACGGCTTGCGCGGGGGCGCGGAAATGCAGCACCAGCCCTTTCTGTTTCGCCTGCGGGCGAAAGACCAGCGCCAGCTCTTCGACAATGGCGCGGCAATTCAACAGCTCGGAATTCAGCTCCACCTTGCCCGAACCGATCTTGGCAAAGTCGAGCAAGTCGTTGATCAGGGCGAGCAGGTGGCGCGCGCTGGCTTGCACGGTGCGCAGTTGCTTGTCCTGGTCGGCATTCAGCGGCCCCGGAAGCTGCATCAGCAAGGTGCCGGTGAAACCGATGATGGCATTCAGCGGCGTGCGCAATTCGTGCGACATGCTGCCCAGGAAGCGCTCCTTGGCCTGGCTGGCCTTCGCCAGCTCGCTGATATCGCGCACGGAATAGACTTGCAGCCTGCTGTCGCCGGCGCCCAACTGGCTACTGCGCACGTCCGCCGGAAACTTGTCCCCGTCCTTGCGCACTCCGCAAGCTTCGGTCCCCTTGGGCAGGACCGCTTCGACGGCGATGCCGCGCATTTCCCCCGGCAAGTAATCGAACAGGTCTTCCGCCAGGCAGTTGGCCAGCACAATGCGGCCGCATTCGTTGGCCACCACAATGGCGTCCGGCATGGATTCGAGCAGGCTGCCAAAGCACTCTTCGGCCTCCAGGGTTTCTTCGAGCTTGCCGTAGTCTTTCGCCATCGTCCCGCTTTCTTATTGAAACCAACTAGGGTCAAAATTGCAGCGTTTCTTGCTTGGCCTCAAGACAGTCTAAGTGATCCCCAAAATCTCCGCAAGAATATGGCTTGCGATAGCGGGATGGCGGCCCATGCCGACATGGCCGACGCCATGCAGCGCGATATTGCGGGCCCCGGGCAAGTGGCAGGAATCCTGCGGCGCGATGATGTTGTCGTGCCAGGAGTAGATGGAAGTGAACAGGCCGCGCTGGCGGCGGTCAGCGGCATCCAGTTGCGCCAGCCATTCTGCATTGCGCTGCATCTGGCGCGCATTGTGGCCCGGCCCCAGGTGCGCCAGGTCGGTGCCATGGTGCGGCGTGGCCAGCGTGATGATACGCGCCACATGCGCGGCCCCGAAGCGGCGCAGCCAGGCGCGCGCCACCAGCCCGCCCATGCTGTGCGCCACGATGATGACTTTTTCGCTGCCGCTGGCGGCGAGCAATGCCTGCACGCCCTGTTCCAGCTGCACGGCAAAATCGTCGATATCGCCGAACACCGGTTCCAGGTCGACGGTGGCATGGCTGTAGCCTCGCTCCTCCAGTTGCGCGGCAAGGTGTACCCAGAAACCGCCGTTGGCGCCATAGCCGTGCACCAGCAGCACCGGCAGGCCGCGCGGCGACCTTGCAATATGCATGCGCGGCTGGTGGCGCAGCATATGCCAGGATGTCACCGCCATGGTGGAGGCATACTCGTGAAAGAACAGTTGCATCCGTTGCAGCAAGCCCAGATGCGCCTCTTCCGGCACCGGCCGCAGCGTCATGCGGAAATTGTTGGCCGTGATCGCCAGGCGTACCAATAGCACAACGATCACCGCCAGCAGCAGCGCCACGTCGGCCGGAACCAGGTGCGATAGCGCCCATGCGATGACGATCGCAACGGCCACTTGCATGGCCATGATCATCAGCAGCATGCGCTTTACCATTGGTCAGGCCTTCCTTGCCAGGCGCTCGGCCAGGCCGCTTGCCAGGCGCGCCGTGACGCCGTAGATCGACAACTGGGGATTGGCGCCGATCGAGGTCGGGAACAGCGAGCCATCGTGCACCGACAGGTTGCTGATGCCGCGGTACAGGCCATCCGGCGCCACCACGCCGGTAACAGCGTCGCCCGTCATTGCGCAGCCGCCCATGACGTGGGCCGAGACGACCCGCGTCAGCAGCTTTTGCATCGGCAGCGCGGCAATCGCCTGGCGCGCTTCATCCCAGTTCCTGTAAGGCTGCCGTACCAGCTCGTGCACCGGGCCCACCCCGTCGGCGCCCGCGGCAAACTGGATTTCCGCCATGGTCAGCAAGGCGCGGCGGGCGCCTTCCCAGAAGTAAGGCGTCAACGGATAGTCCAGCTGCGGCGAGCCGTCGCTGCGCAGCGTCACGCGGCCGCCGGCCGCTTCCGGATGGAAGCCGTCGCGCAGCAGCGCCAGCATGCCCTGCACGTTGGCAAAGCGCTTCATCAGGTTGGCGTGGGCCGGACCGTAACCCGCCAGCGTGGTCGCGCCCAGCACCGGGTGCAGCGGAGCGACTTCCAGCTTGTAGCCCATTGGCCCGTCCAGTGCCTGGGTATGCAGGAAATGGTCGGAATACACGGTCTGGGGGGCGCCATTGAAAGCTTCCACCGCTTGCGGGTACAGGCCCATCGAGACCACCACCGGATGCAGGAAGGTGCGCTGGCCAAGCACTTGGTACGGATCGGGCGCGCCGGAACGCAGCAGCAGCGCCGGCGAGTTGATGGCGCCGCCGGCCACCACGAAGTGGCGTGCCTTGAGCGTCAGGCGGCGCCCGGTCGGCTCCATGCCATCGGCGGTCAGCGCCACGCATTCCAGCGACGTGGCCTGGCCACCGGCCAGCGCGAAACGCTCGGCGCGGGCGCGCGTCAGCAGCACGGCGCCCTTTTCCAGTGCAGACGGAATGGTCGTCACCAGCATCGACTGCTTGGCATTGGTCGGACAGCCCATGCCGCAATAGCCCAGGTTCCAGCAGCCGTTGACGTTGCGCCGGATCAGGGCGGTCTTGATGCCCAGCTTGTCGGCGCCGGTGCGCAGCAGGTCATTGTTGGCGTTTGGCGGGGTTGGCCAGTCGTTGATGTGCAGGCGCTCTTCCATTTTCTGGAACCATGGCGCCATGCCTTCCACGCTATAGTCGCGCAGGCCGTAATTCGACTGCCACCAGCCCAGCGTGTCGGCCGGGGTGCGGAAACTGGATGTCCAGTTGACCACCGTGGTGCCGCCCACGGTGCGGCCCTGCAGGATGTTGATTGCCTTGTCGGCGGTCTTGCGGGCAGCCGAGTCCTGGTACAGCGATGGATAGGCGTCGGCCTCGCGCATCTTGAAATCCTTCGACGATTTCAGCGCGCCCTCTTCGACCATCAGGACTTTCAGGCCGGCTTGCGCCAGGATNTCCGCGGTCACGCCGCCGCCCGCGCCGGTACCGACCACGACCACGTCGGCGTCGAAGCNGCGGTCCTGCTGCAAGGTGGAAGCATCGATGACTTNCCAGCCGGCGGCGATGCCGGCCTGGATTGGATCAGGGATCGGGCTGCTCATGCGCTCAACTCCTTCATCGGGCCGGCATANGCGATCGCCGCCCAGGTGGAAGANTCGGCATACCAGGCGCCGAGCACCAGGTCATGCAAGCCGTGGTAAGCNGTCTGCAGCATCTCGGTGCGATGNGTGCGCCACCCTTCCAGGAAAGCCGCCACCTGCTCCGGCGTCGCTTCCTGCCAGGCTGGCACNCCGGCCAGNAGGCGGCGCGTGGGCGCCATGTTCAGCAAGCCAAACAGGTCGCTGATTTCCTTNTGCACGCGCAGCGGCAGCCCACTGATGGCCGCGCCGACGCGGTCGATTGCCGCCTGCAGCGCAGCCGCGTCGGGCGACACNCCGGTTATGGCAGGAATCAGGACCGCCAGCATGGTGCGGCCCTCGGCGTCGAGCGCAAAACGCTGCGCCACGGCCGGACGGAGTTGCCGGTAGACGGCCCCGCCGGCGACCAGCGCCAGGCCGCCCAGCAGCCCAGCCTTCAAGAATGTTCTGCGTTGCATCTAGTCCCCTCTTAATAGTTATAGGGGGATTCTAAGGACGCCGCCGCGCCCCGGCTAGAGAAAGGACTCTAATCCTTGCGGCTGCGCACCTGCATCTGGCGCGCAATGCCGCGCAGGATATTGACCTCTTCCGTCTCCAGCCCGGCGCGCGCGAACATCCTTTTCAAGCGCGGCATCAGCTTGCGCGGATTGCTGGCATCGAGGAAGCCGACTTCGACCAGCGCCTGCTCCAGGTGCTCGTACATGCCCTCGATCTGCGCCGCGCTGGCTGCCGCTCCATGGAAGCCGACCGGGCTGGCCGCGCGCTGCCCATCCAGCGCCGCCATGCGGCATTCATACACCAGTACCTGGGCGGCCTGCGCCAGGTTGAGCGAGGAATAGTCGGGATTGGCCGGAATGTTCACCAGCACATTGCAAGGCTCGACAATCTCATTCGGCAGGCCAAAGCGTTCGTTGCCGAAAATCAGGGCCGCGTGCAATTCGGCGCCGCTCGCCAGCTGGCCGGCAAAGTCGCGCGGCGTCACCACCGGCGGCGAGAATTCGCGCAAGCGCGCCGACACGGCCGCCGTGAAATTGATGCCATCCAGCGCTTCGGCCATGCTGCCCACTACGCGCGCCGCGGCCAGGATATCCTGCGCGCCGGAGGCAAACGCCACCGCCTCCTCATGTTCGCAAGCCCCTTCAAAGCGCGGATTGACCAGCACCAGGTCGGAAAAACCCATGGTTTTCATGGCGCGCGCCACCGATCCGATATTGCCCGGGCGGCTGGTTTCCACCAGGACGACCCGGAGGCGATGGAAGGCGGAAGGTGCGGTTTCGGTCTGCTTCATTTACAATAGCGGGATTCTGCGTTGGGCCGCATTTTACTCTGCCCGCACAACGCGCCGCTCTTTTTCAATCTTGTCATCAT
>Ga0055526_1002684_pt1 | contig 11856 bp, 12 predicted proteins | sample AraplaCol_mMF_r2_FD_55013 | JGI IMG/M metagenome (GOLD analysis project Ga0055526, IMG submission 55013) | Arabidopsis root microbial communities from North Carolina, USA - plate scrape MF_Col_mMF_r2 | ecosystem: Host-associated > Plants > Roots > Endosphere | place: USA: North Carolina... | reverse complement strand
AACCAGTACCATAGCGACGATGAATGGCATCACCTCCTTATATATTTCCTCGAGCGGGGTCCCGGTTAAACCGTTCATCACAAAGATGAGAAGCCCGTGCGGAGGAAGTGCCAGCCCAACCATCATATTGAGAATGACCACAACGCCGAAGTGTACAAGGTTGATATCGAGGCCCACGGCTACAGGTATCAGCAGGGGCACAACAACCAGCAGGATGGTGACCTCATCGAGGAAGATCGCCAGGATCAGCATCAAGGCGTTCGCGCAGAGCAGGAAACCGAATGGCGAAAGATGCCACGAAATCAACGTTTCCTGTATTAGTTGCGGCACGTTCTCGTTTGCGATCGCGTAATTGAAAACGAACGCGCCGGCCATGATAGTCGCGATCATCGTGGTTGCTCGTACGGTCTCGATGATGACGGGGAAGATCTTCCGAATCGACATTGATCGATAGACGCCGAAGGCGAGAAAAAGAGCGTATGCAGCCGCAATCGCCGCCGCCTCGGTCGGAGTTGTCGTCCCGCTGTAAATAAAGCCCAGCAAAATGAACGGCATGAGAAGCGGAAGAAAAGCGTTGGCAAAGATCCTCGGCAATGCAGCGAGCGATGTCCGCGGTTCGCGCGGAAAATTTCGGCGCGAGGCAATGACTGCGACAGTGCTCATGAAGACTGCAGTCATTAGGAGCGCCGGCAAAATGCCAGCTACGAGCATGGCTCCCACAGACGTATTGGCAACGATCGCATAGAAGATCAACGCGATTGACGTCGGCATCAAAGGTCCGAGCGTTGCCGCGGCAACCGATGTCGCCGCAGCAAATCCCCGTGGGTAGCGACCGTTCTCCATCATCATTCTTGCAACGACCAGTCCCGGTCCGGATGCGTCTGCCACGGCGCTCCCGCTCATTCCCGAAAAGATCAGGTTGGAGACAACGTTGACCTGGCCGAGGCCTCCCGGCAGGTGTCCAACGAGGGCAGCTCCAAATGCCAGTAAGCGCCCCACAACGCCACTTGCGTTCATGACGTTGGCCACAAATATGAAAAGTGGGACCGCGATCAGCAGGTAGGAGTTGTACAGGCCGTTCATCGTTTGATCGGCCACGAGCCCAACATCCTGACCCGTCGCGATAAAATATGCAAAGCCCGATGCAAGCATGCAAATCCCGATCGGGACCCCAAGAACCGTCGTCAAGATGAACACAACAAAAAGTACAACCAAGCCTTCAGTCATCGTTCACCTAAATGCCTTCACTGTCGCTGCTTGCACGACCTGCGATTGTACGGACCATCACATAGAAGTATCGGAGCGCGATCACGCCAATGTAGATGACGAAGCAGAAGTAGACGTAACTGAGTTTTAACTGGAGGACCGGAGTACGCTCGCGCCACAGAAACATTATATAATCCAGCGTTCCGGGGAACGAATAGACGAAGATCCCCCCAACGACGATTGCCCTTATGGCTGGGATATATTTCCGGATGCCATCCGGTAGAGCGCGGACAGCCAAATCGAACCTGATATGATCTTTTTCCGATAGCATGAAGCTATTCGCCCAGAAAATGATCCAGATGAACAGGATCGTGCAGAGTTCGTCTGTCCAGGCAAACTCGTTATGCCAGAGATAGCGCATCCCGATCTTCAAGCAGAAGAGGATGAACACAGCCGCGAACATGGCCGCAGCAACGCTGTCGGCACACAACCGCAACCAGCTGAAATTAAACGGTTTCGTTGACACGCTTTATAAGGTCCTGATCCCAAACTTTCGCCGACGCTTCCTGTGCGTAGACATCATCTGCTCGCTTGCGGAAAGAGGACACATCGACAGTGTCGACACTAAGGCCTCGGCGACGCAATTCGTCGACATTGGACAGCTCGTCTGCCAGTCGGTCGTCGTCGTTTAATTTGGCCGCTGCCAATGCCTCCTTCTTGACGACCGAACGCTGCTCGTCCGACATCTTCTTCCAAGTCTGATCGGCGATCGTTAGAAAAACTGGCTGAAGCATGTGGGCCGTCAGAACAATCTGTTCGCTGACTTCGTACAACTTGTTCCCATTGATGATCGAGATGGAGTTTTCTACGGCGTCAATCGTACCAGTCCTCATCGCGAGGTACATCTCGGATGCCGCCATCGGAACGGGGCTTGCGCCCAACGAGCGGCCGAGGAGGAGCCAATCGGGGCCACTCGGCATGCGCAGCTTCACGCCATTGAGGTCGTCTGGACCCGCGACCGTCCTTTTTTTACGGAGGTCAACATGGCGCGTTCCAGAATACATGGTGGCGAGAATTTCGAGCTCCATTCCCTTGGCGACCGCAGCATAATAATCGCTGCCGATCTGACCGTCGAACACCTTGCGGAGATGATCGTGATCTCTGAACAAATAAGCCCTGTTCATGAAGCCGAATTCCGGCATCTGCTGAGCGACTTCGAACGCGCTCATCGTACTCATTTCCAGGTTGCCACGCTGAAGAGCCTGAACCTCGGTTCCCTGCTTGAAGAGCGAACTCGCCGGATAGACTTCAACGTCTATGCCGATCTTTGCGTCAGTGATCTTCTGCTTGAACTTCCCAAGCGCCATCGCCATGAAATCACTTGGCGGGACGGATGTCGAAATTCTCAGGCGGATATTGCCCTGCGCTCTGATGACGACAGGGCTCGATAGTGCAAGCGCGGTGGCCGAGGCTCCTACGAGGACAGCGCGGCGGTTCAACATGTCAATACCTCCCTAACGACAAGCGGCCCATCGACGAATGATGCTACAAGCTGCGCCCGCTGTCTTTAGCTTGCATCAGCCTTTTTTTAGCTGACGTCATCAAGGCTTGGCCTCAAACGGCAAGGACTTCGACGCTTAGGTCAGAGGATCGCTTTGCCGTCGCGGAGTCGTATGCGCGCAGCGGGGGCAGGAACAGGAGCACGCGACAAGCCGATTACCTGCTCTTCGAGTAAATCCTTCTGCTCGACGCCGAAACCGTTAATCGGATTTTCCGTTACGCTTGCCTGGCATAGCCTGATGTCCATGGTGGTCGAATTAGTTTGGAATACTGTCAGCGAAGAAAGAACGATGATGTCTGAAACGGAAGAAGCGGTGATAAAATCACTTCGATCTCAGTCAAATGACGCGATCGCGAGTCATGACGTTGATTGCTTTATTCGCATGTTCGCGGAGGAGGCGAAGATAATCGCGAGCACTGGAGAATTGATAGACGGAGTGGCGTCGACAAAGCAATTTTTTGAACGAGCATTCGCCGATCCGTCATTCGTCTATGCCAGGCGAACACCAACGCGGGTTGAAGTAAGTGGCCTGACGGCTGCCGAGGAAGGAGAATGGGAAGTGCTCTGGACACCAAACGTTGTAAGAGGCAGATATTTGGCAAGGTGGAACTTCATTCGCGACGGCTGGAAGGTGGCGGGGGAACTTTATATCCCACTGTCGAGTGCGTGAACCGCGGCGCCAATCCCGCTGTAGCCTTCCCGCGTACAACTGGTGGCTCTTCTAACGCGCACATCGATGCCGGCCCGCCCGAGAACCGATCAAAGAAACGGGCGTGGCCAAGGCGGGTCAGCCTCCTGCAGCACCCAAACAGGCTTTCGCCGCGCAAACAATCAGGCGAGCGTGGTCGTGAAGTCTGTCCGCCTCAAAGGACCTTGCCGGGATTGAGAATACCCTTTGGATCAAGCGTGGTTTTAAGCATTCTCATCAATGCCAGCTCCTCCGGGCTGCGAGAGAAAGCCAGATACTTTTTCTTCTTTGTCCCTATGCCATGTTCTGCAGAGATCGTGCCCCCGTATTGTTGAACGAGCCGATAAACGATCTCATCAATCTTGCTGAACGGCTGCATTTCCGCGCCCGGGACATACGCGACAATATGGATGTTGCCATCAGCGATATGTCCCAGGAAATAAGTCAGGCATCCTGGAAGTTCTTTGGCCATCGTCCTGCGGCAATCCTGTACGTAGGCATCGATCTGATTAACCGGCAAGCCGATATCGAACCCAGCAAATGGGCCCATGAAACTTGCAAATTCAGAACCAGCATCGCGCAGCGTCCAGAACGCGTCGGCTTCGGACAAGGACTGAGCAATGACTGCGTCCTCTAGCACGCCCTCCTCCAATTGCTCCCCTAACCAGCCCTCGAACTTCGTTGCGTCAGAATCCGCGTCTATTCCTTGCGCCTCAAGCAAAACGAAAAAAGCGTGGGTCTCGCTGAAGGGGCTGCGGATTCCAGGTACACGCGAGGTCGCCACATCAAAGAAATCCTGCCACATCACCTCGAAAGCCGAAAGTGATGGCCCGAGTCTCCTTCTGGCGCCATCGAGCAGACGGAGCACCGAGCCGAAATCCTTGAGAGCACACATCGCCGTACTGGTCGAAGCAGGAAGGGGCGATAACCTCAGAACCGCGCGCGTGATGACGCCCAACGTGCCTTCACTACCAATGAATAGATGCTTGAGATCGTAGCCCGCGTTATTCTTCAACATCTTGTTCAGGCTCGTCATCAAGGTGCCGTCCGCCAGGGCAACCTCCAATCCTAACACCATCTGGCGGGCCATGCCGTAGCGAATGACCCTGTTGCCGCCGGCATTCGTCGATAGGTTCCCTCCGATCGTGCATGATCCTCGCGACCCGATATCCAGCCCACAATATAGACCAGCTTCTTCAGCTGCCTTCTGGATTGCCGCCAGCGTCGTGCCGGCGCGCACGGTGGCAGTGCCGGCGACAGGGTCCAGTTCTTCAACGCCGACCATCCGCTCGAGGGAAAGCGCCACACAATCGGAACTGGGCTGCGCACCTCCGCACAAGCCAGTCAATCCCCCTTGCGGTACAACTGCAATTCCGTGTGTGGAGCATATGCGCAGCACGGAAGCGACGCCCTCAGGCGTGGTCGGCCGCACGACAGCCAACGGACGTGTGGCGACCTGACTATTCCAGTCTCGCTCGTTTCGTGCGGGAATATTGTCATCGCAAAGGACTTCAACTCCCGGACATAGTCTGAGCTCAGAGATCGCAGTCACCGTCATTCAGTCCTCCAGAACGTGTGCAAGTCTTACGAAACTCCCCAAAAAGCTCCACCTTTTCTGGCGCTACGTCGGGTTTTTATCGGCTTACGAGCGGTATGCGGTGCGTGACAGGCACCGCGCACAAATTGCCGCAGACAAATAAGTAGCAGGCGGGCTGGTGTCTTTTGAATTCCGCAGCTTTTCTTTCTCTGGACGCCCGAAGTCGTCCGGGTCCGGACCCATGGGCTGGAGAAACTGGTATTCCGCCGCTAAGCCCGGGTACCGGTCGCGGCTTGAAATTGTCTTTGCGCCTTGGCGGCAACCAGTTTCGTCGGGGCTGAAACAGAATGCCCTACTGCACTTGCGCCAAGCCTTTGTGCCGGCGCGGTTCGAGAGAGTAACAGCCTCCGTTAGAGGCCTTTGAAGCATGAGGCGTGCATGAGCGATGTTCCTACACTGGCGCTGATCAGAGACTTGATCGGCTTTCCGACGGTTTCCAAAAACCCTAACAAAGATCTTCTCGATTACGTCGCTCGCTACCTTGACCGCTACGGAGTCGCTTTTGAGATCTTGTGGAACGCGGATTACTCGAAGGGAAACCTGTGGGCGACGATCGGGCCTGCGGATGTGCCAGGCGTCATCTTGTCAGGCCACAGTGACGTGGTGCCGGCTGAGGGACAAACCTGGACATCCGATCCGTTCGTCATGCGCCTGGACGACAACCGCATTTATGGTCGCGGCGCCTGTGATATGAAAGGCTTTATCGGTGCAGTGCTCGCAGCTGTACCGGACCTGGTGACGCGGGATCTAAAGGCGCCCGTTCATATTGCGCTTTCCTATGACGAAGAAGTCGGTTGCACGGGGGTCGGGAGTCTACTGACGCGGCTTGCCGACCTGACCGTGAAGCCCGCCCTTTGCATCGTCGGTGAGCCCACCGGTATGCAAGTGGTCGTCGGCCACAAGGGTGTTGGAATGTACGAGGTCTCAGTAACCGGCAAATCGGCACATTCCAGCCGTGCCCCCGAGGCCGTTAACGCGATCGAGCACGCTGCTGACATCATCGCGTATATAAAAGATATCAGTCGACATCATGCCGATGCGGGACCGCGCGACCACGAGTACGACATTTGCCACTCAACGATTTCGGTAACGACTATCAATGGTGGAACCGCACTCAACATCATTCCCGGAGACTGCACTTTCCATTTCGATATCCGCGCACTGCCAGATCTTGAAATGGATAAAATCATCGCTCAACTCGAGCGCTATCTTGAGGCCAAGGTTATCCCCAAGATGAAGGCTATATGTCCAGATAGTACCGTGGTGGTAAAACCCCTTGTCGAGGTCCCTGCTCTGGGCACCGATCCACGGCACCCGGGAGTGACCTTCGTCAAGAACCTCGTCCAACGCAACGACCACGGGAAGGTTGCATTTGGGACTGAGGCAAGTCTGTTTAGCGGAAAGGCTGGGATTGTTTCCGTGGTATGCGGACCGGGCTCGATGGAACAAGGGCACAAGGCTGATGAGTACCTGGAGCTAGCCCAGCTGGAGTTGTGCCGAGAGATGATTGGGCGTCTGGCCGGAGAGCTTGAGAAGTCAAGATTGCCGTGGTGAAACGAAGCAATCAGGACGACGGGGTCTACCATTCTTCCGTCTGTCGGGTCCGGTCACGCGTGCCCGGGTAGCCGCTTATCTCCCTTTAAGCGATCCCGCCCGCGTCCGTTTGAAAGCGATTCATGGCTCCAGCCGTTCGACCCGACTGTTATGCCGGGATCTGCCTCCTGCTTAATCGACGCGATATGGTGCCTGCTACAGCCCTAATGCACGACCATGTTAATGTTACCGCTCATTGCTGACGGAATCCCGAGCGCCCGAGGGCCCGTCGTCCTGGTTCCGACACTACACGAATAAGCCGCGTCCATTGATGCAGAACCAGGAACGACGATCGATCGACTGCTAGTCTTTACATAACTTACAGCTGCCGAGGTAGCGCTCGAACGGTTCGGATTGAAACGAAACACCGCCGCGCGCTTCGTCAACTCTCGCGGCTCGCTGATCAACTGACAGCGGACAAGTGTCGCGAGACTGACGGGCGCAAAAAAATGCCTGCTAACTGCGAAAGATCCCGAGTTCTGATCATGCATTGATAACGTCGGTTAGGGCATGCAGATCGCGCCTGGTACGGATCAAGCGAGAGCAAACCTGAGCTCAAAGGGGAGAGAAAGAATGAAATTGAACTTACTCGCGATTGCTGTCGCGGCCATGTTGGGTCTGGCACAAGGTGCAACAGCACAAGCTGTTAGGGTCGGCGTATCGGCAGCTCCGATCCCACCCTATCAGATGCCCACCGCGGATGGCGGTTTCACCGGGTTTGAAATCGACCTCCTGCACGCAATCTGCGAGGATCAGAAACTGGAATGCACGACGATCCCGGAAAATTTTTCCGCTCTTATTCCAGAGCTCACCGGTGGTAAAATCGATCTGATCCTTTTTGCACTCGTCATCACGGAGAAGCGTAAGGAAGTGATGGATTTTTCTGATAAATATTCCGCTCCGAAGCGTGCGGTCGTCGGTCAGAAGAACGAGAACCTCGAGGCTACAAAGGAAGGTCTTGCCGGGATCACCATAGGCGTGACCCAGGGCACAACGGACGAGCGTTATGCCAAGAAATATTTAACCGAGTCGACGATCAAATCCTATCCATCCCAGGACGAGGTCAATCAAGATCTGATGTCCGGCCGCATCGATGCGACTGTTTCGGACGAAGTCTTCCTGCAGTATTTTCTCACAAAGGGCGGCTCAGCCTGTTGCGAAGTAAAGGGAAAAATTGCGCGCACGGCCGACCTCGATATCTTCGGTCCTGGTAACGCCTTCGGGCTTCGCAAGGGTGAGACGGAGCTCCGTGACAAGATCAATGCTGGCATCAAGAATATCCGCGGCAATGGAAAGTACGACGAGATTAGTAAGCGCTATTTTGGTGAATCGATCTATGGAGATTGATGCCGGACGCGCTTGCTAACGAGGAGCTGCTGTCAATGCACACTTTCAGGCATTGGCAGCATTCTTCGCTATTGATGCGCACGGCGAGGCTTTGCGCTCGCACGAATGATACGGTCGGGTCGTAGTCTAAAACCGGCAAATTTTACTCGTTGCAAGCGCGCAACAAGGAAACCGGGCGCTATGCCTTTATCGCTTTGCGATTTACGCTTGCCGGCAGCATGTTCGTTGTTCTCCGTTTGTCGCGATCACGGCCGACCTCGCGCCCACTCGAACTGAGCGCTTACGATATCAAAAGAAATCCTGTCGTAAGCCGAAGAATATACCACCTTGCCTTCAGTATGCTGTTCGACAATTTTAACCTTAGGCGCGCGCGACGGTGACCTAAATGGCCTCTCTTTCGTTTGGAAGAAGCGCGCATGGAGTTTTATGATCTATGATTGAGGCGACGATGAGAAGTGTAGCGCTCGACCCCGTTTCGGATCCTCGACCCTACGCAATCCGGGTTCAGGACCTGCACAAGTCCTTTGGCACCCTCGAGGTGTTGCGCGGTGTGTCCCTTAGCGCCAGGCAGGGCGATGTAATCGCCATTATCGGCGGATCAGGCTCCGGAAAATCGACGTTTTTGCGATGCATCAATTTCCTTGAGACTCCAACTCGCGGGAAGGTCGTCATCGGCGACGAAGAAATCGTTGTTCGCCCTGACGGTACGCCCGTGCACCGTAGGCAGATCGAACAGATCCGCAGACGGCTTGGAATGGTTTTCCAGAACTTCAACCTGTGGAGTCATAAGACCGTCTTAGAAAATCTGATCGAAGTCCCGGTCCATGTTTTGGGCGTGCCCAAACGAGAAGCAATTGTGCAAGCGCAAGAGCTCCTGCGCCGCGTCGGTCTTTCCGAGAAAGCGCAGGCTTATCCCGCATACCTGTCCGGCGGACAGCAGCAGCGAGCAGCGATCGCCAGGGCGCTTGCCATCGATCCTCGCGCAATGCTGTTTGATGAGCCCACCTCGGCTCTCGACCCCGAACTGGTAGGCGAGGTTCTTGGTGTTATCCGCGGCCTTGCCGGGGAGGGACGCACCATGATCCTTGTTACACATGAAATGAAATTCGCTCGCGAGGTGTCAAGCCACGTAATCTATCTGCACAATGGCTCCGTGGAGGAAGAAGGCCCTCCCGACCAGCTGTTCGATGCGCCAAGGTCCGAAAGGCTGAAACAATTCCTGCGCTCGGTCGGCTAGATGTGATCGGACAGCACCCCGAGAATCTTTGCTCCCACCGGCCCATTGCTCAACCCTCTCAATCCGGGACTTCTTATGCTTGACCCTATCAAGAACATGTTTGCTCCGGGAGGCCCGTTCGAGCTCCTGGCATTTGCACCACCTGGCTGGGGCGGAAACCTTCTATTCGGCTTGCTGAGGTCGCTTGAGGTCGCAGGCGGAGCGTACGCGCTGGCGCTTGTCATCGGCATCCTCGGCGCCTGGGGCAAACTCTATGGCGGCGAGTTGATCCGCGATCTTCTCCAAATCTATACCATTGTCGTTCGTGCCGTTCCGGAGTTGGTGCTAATCCTTATTCTTTACTACGCCGTGCCTCAGGCGATAAACAGCGTGCTTGTTGCCTCCGGTCACGAGCGAATTGTTCCCCCGCCATTGATGGTGGGCACAATCGTCTTGGGCTTGGTGATCGGCGCCTACATGACAGAGGTCCTAAGAGGAGCGATCAAGGCCATTCCGGTCGGCCAAATGGAAGCGGCCAAGGCATACGGCATGCCCGCCGGTTTGACCGCCTGGCGCATAACGTTGCCGCTGATGACTGCGAATGCAATTTCCGGGATGGCCAACCTGTGGCTGATCGCGACCAAAGACACGGCACTTCTCGCTGTCATAGGATTTGGAGAGCTGACGTTGTCGACGCGACAAGCTGCTGGGGCGACAAAAGAGCATATGACTTTTTTCGCTGCGGCGGCCCTCCTTTATCTCATCATCTCAATTCTGTCAGGTCGGATATTTGCGTTCGCAGAGCGCTGGTCGCGTAGGGGCCAGGCGCCATTGAAGAGGGCAGCAATATGAAATCGCTTCGCGAAATGACCAAACCACACCGGTTGCTGATAATCGCGTTGGTTCTCGCAGCTGTCGTTTGGTGCGCCGAAGGTCTGCGTTGGGATTGGGTCGGCGAATATTGGGCGTCGGGTGTGGTTTTGGAGGGCCTGACCAATACTCTGTGGATTTGGGCAATCAGTTGGGGCGCCGGTTTGTTTTTCGCCGTTTGGCTCGGGCTCGCTCAGGCCGCCGGACCATGGTATCTGGCGCTACCAGCCAAGATCTATTGTTCGATCATCCGCGGCACACCCCTTCTTCTGCAACTTTGGGCGCTTTACTACGGGCTTGGTTCCCTATTCCCCGAGTTCCCATGGCTAAGAAGTTCTTTCCTTTGGCCGTATCTGCGTGAGGCATGGCCCTTTGCAGTTGTTGCCCTAACTTTTTCATTTGCGGGTTACGAGGGCGAGGTAATGCGCGGTGCTTTTCTGGGCGTATCGCGTGGGCAGCTCGAAGCTGCACGCGCGTTCGGTGTGCCGCGTCTGACGGCATTGCGTCGGATATGGTTTCCACAAGCTTTTCAACGCGCCTTGCCGACAGTGGGCAACGAGTCCGTGCTGCTCCTGAAAGGTACCGCACTCGTCTCGACAATCAGTGTTTTGGACATTTTCGCCGTAGCTGATCAAGTCCGCTCCGATACATTTATCACCTATGAACCTCTTCTGCTTCTTGCAGTGTGCTATATGGTCTTAACGGGCGTACTCGTGTTGGTTTTCCGATATATCGAGCGCATGTTTCCGGCGCGTGTCGCATGACGGAAGACGACTTGCGCCTACCGGAGCGATTGAATTGCGCTCATCTGAGATTTTTCCAATGATCTACTGAAGCTGCGCACGAGGCCGTTGAGGCTGGCGCGAGGCGCGATGCTGTATCGATTGCGTTCGCATCCACAGCAATCAGCAATCAGCAATGGCGCGTGGATGTGGTGGTAAGGTCAAGATCGCTGGGCCGTAAAACGTCAGCACGCCGCATGCGTATCTGGCAAGGCGGCTCCGCGCATAGGGCTGCTGCGTTCGTCTACCCTGCCCTGGCTGGCAGGGAGGCGACGGCGTTCCAAGCGCCATTGAGCACCTCGTTATTGTCCTACGGGCACCTGGATGGCTGCGGATTTGACCTACGCGGCGTCACCGGTGCGATGATAAGGAAGGCAGGATTTGTTATGACGCATGACCAAGCACTTGAAGCCGCAGCATTACTGGGTGCCATCGCCCATCCGAGCAGACTTAAGATCGTGAGAGCCTTGGTTGGCAGAGAGATGAGCGTCGGGGACATCGCCACAGCGGTAGGTCTAGGTAAGTCTGCCACGTCGGAACATCTCACAAAGCTCCGCGAAGCAGGGATGATTCTCGGCCGCCGTGACTCGCGGTGGGTCTATTACCAGTGCTGGTCTGAGAAAGTAATCGCAGTTCTCGAAGCGCTCGATGCAATGTTTCCTAACTGCTCTCACCCAATCATGCTTGAAGGTGAGCAAGACCAGCAATTCGAAGCCTCACCTTGCACGCATCCTCTGGTCAGGCGAGCCGACGCTTCTGAAGCGCATAGTCGTGCCTCTTGAGACGCTATGTGACGGCTCGCAGGAAGCTCAGGGTTTGACTGCGCCTTCCCGCAATGCACTTGGCTTCATCTTCGGGGTGACGGGTCACGCGCCTTGCGTTACGGACAGCGTCGATGCAACGCCATCGAAAAGACCGGAGTCGGCGGCTCCAAACTAACGTTGTCCCGTCGTCGGATTTCACCGAACGCCTTATCGTGACGCATCTATTTGGAGC
>Ga0055526_1002669_pt1 | contig 11913 bp, 14 predicted proteins | sample AraplaCol_mMF_r2_FD_55013 | JGI IMG/M metagenome (GOLD analysis project Ga0055526, IMG submission 55013) | Arabidopsis root microbial communities from North Carolina, USA - plate scrape MF_Col_mMF_r2 | ecosystem: Host-associated > Plants > Roots > Endosphere | place: USA: North Carolina... | reverse complement strand
ATCTGGCCCGCTTCATCCTCGGCGACGAGCAAGATTCTCGCGCCTTGTTGAACTTCATCAGCAACTTCGCGCCAGAACGCAATGGCCTTTTCTCGTCCGATAGGCAGCATGAAGCTTATCGACGCACCACCCTCTACGCAATCAATGAGCACGTCCGCGAGTCCGTCCACACAAGCCTGAGCGTCTTCCGCACAGACACGCCGTATAGTCACAGTGCCGATCATCTGTTTACCCTGAAGTTATTATTCATATTCGCGAGCGCCACGAGGTAGCGCGCAGCCTTTGTAGTCGGATTTCGGAACGTGATCGGCACGTCAAGGCGCATGGATAGACAGTCTCCTGTTTCAAGGCGCCAAACCGTGTCGCCGACGGCCATCTCCATGGTCCCTTCGATGATCCAGACCTGCTGATGAACCTCTGTTTCCCGGGCCCCCGTCTCGTATGTAACGCGCTGCCCAGCGGGAAAACTGACTTCGACGAGTTGGATCGGAGACGGCGCGGCGGACGACAGGTTGCGACGGACGTATCCTGACGCCGGATCGGTCCAGACGGCCTGTTCGTTGGCGCGCGACATTGGCGATGGGTCCGCGGCAACCTCGGCCTTTTGCTCGAACAGAGAAGCAAGCGTGACGTTCAACGCGGCAGAGAGCTTGTCCAGGACGGAAGCGGTGGGGCTGCTCTGCCCACGCTCGATCAGGGAAATGGCGGAGCGGCTAACTTTGCTGCGCTCAGCCAGCACGTCGAGCGACCAGCCTTGCGAATCGCGAAGTTCTTTCAGACGCTGGGCGATGACCGTGTTGATATCCATGCTTCCAGTTTAATGGATGGTAATTCCCGTAAACTAGAATGGTGGAACCCCGTTGTCAAGGCCTGTGTCGACGGCGAGTGTCTGGACGGTGTCAACGGCAGCAGCCCCGGGGCGCGGAGAAGATCATCGCTCAGTCCTGTCGTTTCCAGTCGACCCATCCCAGCCGTTCCTACCTACAAAAAGCAGGTGAGTTCCGCGTTAGGATTGGATCTTCCTACTAGCAGACGAGGTGAATTCATGAGTTCCACTCAGGACAATCAAGTCGGCGCGTGTGTCTATATTCTGCACATGCTGTTGCAGCGGCTGGAATCCGACCGCCCGGGTATGTTGCTTGAGATGGCGGAAGGCATTGCGGCGGACCGGGCGTCGGCATCCGTCACTGAGAGCGGCAAGAACATTGATGGCATCTTTCTAGAGGCGCTGCGGATGATCAATCTGGCTAAAGCGCAATTGCAGCACGTCGATCGGACATGATCCAGTTGGCGGTGTCAATGGACGGCAGAGGAGTGCCCGTTACCACCGCGGCCGAATATCGCGGCGTTGAGGGTCCGTGGCCGACCCGAAGCGGCCGGTCGCAATCCCCAAAACCGGGCATTCAACTGGCGCCCGATCGTTTATGATTCGTCGAACATCTGTGCTGACGAAAGGCAACCGCTGCTCGCGTCGAATGTGAGAAGCATCTCTGCTTTTCCTGCTCTGCGATTCCAGTGTCGACCAGGAGCGTATGGTGACCCATGGAAGATAGAGAAACCCTTGGCGACCGAGAACACATCTATTTCTTTCACGCAGGACTCGCCCGTCAATTGAAATGAAAATGCAGCGCGTGTGACGGCGGTACTGTTATCGCGGACAACGTGGTAGCGAACGGTATCTCGCATCATAGGGTTTAATGCCCGCGCTTGGTAGGCCTGAGGTACGAGGCCGGGGGCAGAAAGACTAGCGGGCGGTGGATCGATCAGAGTGAGTTCGATGTTAAAGGCCCGAGCGACCTCTTTTGGATGGAGGAGAAAAGCTTGCGAATCGGATTGTGCAATAGCTTCCGGCAGTGTCAGTGAAGCACTTGGTGCCAACGCACATCCAGCCAGACCGGCTAGCAAGATCCATGAGAGGTGTGTTGACCGCCTTCCTGTATTCATCAGGCTTTGCTCGATACAGATTGGGATGCTGAAAGCGTAGCAGCCAACGTCGACAGGGTCGCATCGCGACACGGACTTTGTCTTCTTCTGGCGACAGATTTGGCATACTCGTCATCCGCTACGCCATAATTAATGAGCTTTTTTTGGCCGGCCTCCGTCCTCCAAACGCATGGGAGTAAGAGGTGATTCTGCGCTTATGCGGGAACGGAGGTCTCTCAAGTATGGCTAACTTCGACGCTCGCATAGATGATACCTGAAAGCAAAGTTAGCAGACCTACAGCGATCGCGATCAGGCACCATTTTCTTGTGCGGTGCGTAAGCCAGAAATATTCAGCGCTTCGTCTCTCTTCGTTTGTGGAAAAGGTAGCTCGACCGCAACGCCAAGCCGCGTATTTTTGCGCTTCCTTGCGCTGGGACTCGTTTAGGGCGAACAGCGATGATACATCGAATAGGCCATAGGCCCCGCCAAAAATCAGGAATAATCCGATTCCTATTAGTGCGCGCCCCAAAATAGCTCCTGCCGATTTTTACGGCCGTTATTGCACCGAATTTGAACGCTGAACAGTTTAGCAAAGGGGGCAAGATAATTGCGCCGCCGAAGTGGGGTGTAACGTGCGCGCAACGTTGACGTTAGCGAACTGGACGGCCGCTATTGGCCGTTACAGGCTATCAATGACGTTCTTCAGCAGTTCACCATCGAACCAGACATCCTCATAGTCCGGCGCAAGCAATACACGCCATCCCGGCGGCAGCGCCAAGTAAGGGACGATGTTCGGACAGCGCTCGATCAAGTGGGCGACATGAAGCGGCTGATAGAAGTCAGCGTCCGGCGAGTACTCGCCACCGTAAATATACCAACCGCACGTACCGTTTTCCGGGGATAGCCGAACCGCGTGAAGCGGCACATTTCCAAGGGATCCAAGCGAGATCCCTACCTTCTGGCTCGCCTCAGGCGGCATGTATTCTGTACCGAATCGCTGGCAAACATTTCTTTGGTCATTGGACATGGTCGCGCGGAATATGCTAACTCGACGTGATTGTCGCCGATTCCGACTGCGTGGTCGACCGACCGCTTCTGGCTGGTCTCCGTCCTCGGGCCCACATGACAAGCCCTTGCGGAGCCCGGGGGCAACTGACGACCCATCACCGTCGTTCGGCCGGTAGCTGTGAATGGCGAGTTTGTGACGTCTATCGGTCAGACGCAGAGTGGGACACCCCGCCCTCCGCCCTACGAGGCGGATGCTTGTATGCGCGATAATGGCCGAAGAGCTCGTTACCAAGGAACTCAATGCGCATCCCGCCAATGAAGAGCATCGTTGCCTTTGAGAGCGTTTCGCGAAATCGAAGCGTCAGCAAGGCCGCCGACGAACTTGGTTTGACTGCTTCCGCGGTCAGTCATCAACTGGCCAATCTGGAGGAAGCGATCGGCCAGCCGTTGTTCTTTCGCCAAGGTCGAGGACTTGTACTCACACCCGTGGGCGAGCAGTACTTGCGGGACATCACCGGCGCTCTGGCGGAGCTCAACAGGGCAACCGAGCGCGCGTCCACACCTGCAGCCATCGACATCCTGCGCGTTCACACCAGTCCAAGTTTCGGATTAATGTGGTTGCTTCCACGGTTGGAGTCTTTCCAGGCTGACAACGGCGATATACAGATCAACTTGTCGTGCTCCTACGAGGATGTGTCCTTCACCGCTGGTTTCTATGACGTGGATGTACGACACGGCCACGCGCACTGGCGAGACCTCGAGGTGAAAACGCTTCGCCATGAACGGATTCTCCCACTCGCGTCGCCTGGTTACCTGAGCAAAAATCCGGTTCAGACACCCGCCGACCTTGTGAAGCGACGGCTCATCAATTCCGAAACTCCCCTGATTCGATGGGAGCAATGGTTTGCGCGGTTCGGCGTGCCGGCGATGCACAAGAACTTCGATTTCGCTTTCGACCGTTCATACATGTCACTTGAAACGGCTGCGCTCGGTCTCGGGGTTGCGCTGGAGAGTTCACTGCTGGCGTCGGTGATGCTTCAAAAGGGGACGTTAGTACCAGTGTTCGAGGAGCAATACTCAGTGGAAGTTGTTAGCCATCATGTGGTCTATCCAGCCCAAAATGCCGACTTGCCTCGGATTCAGCGCTTCCTTACCTGGCTTGATCGGGAGGTCAACCGGCGTCAGGAGGGCGCGGATTGATGCGGGTTTTCCCTCATCTCGACAACCCTCGATAACTGAAAATTTCTCAGCAATAGTTGACATCGAATGCATTGATCGGAAGCGCTCCAGAGACAAAACTCGACCCATCAACACACCAGGCATAACCAAGGAGACATGAGATGCTGGTCGAGAACAAAGTCATCATCGTTACGGGCGCAGCGTCGCCTCGTGGTATCGGCAAAGCGACCGCCCGGGCGCTGGCGGATCAAGGCGCCAAGGTCGTCATCGTTGATCTGCAACTCGACGCCGCCCAGGCGGCGGCCGCCGATCTGGGTGAAGGCCACTTGGGACTGCGATGCGACGTCACGGACAAGGCATCATGCGACGCTGCCGTGCAGGCCACCATCGCACGCTATGGCCGCATTGATGGTCTCATCAACAACGCAGGAATCACGCAGCCGATCCGCACACTGGATATCGGTGCCGCCAACTTCGATGCGGTGGTCGACGTGAACCTCCGCGGCACGCTGTACATGTCACAGGCGGTACTCCCGCAAATGAAGGAGCAGAAGGGCGGGAGCATTGTCTGCATGTCGTCGGTATCCGCGCAACGCGGCGGCGGCATCTTCGGTGGTCCGCACTATAGCGCGGCGAAGGCCGGCGTTCTCGGGCTGGCAAAAGCCATGGCCCGGGAATTTGGCAGCGATCGTATCCGCGTGAACTCGGTAACCCCGGGACTGATTCAAACCGACATTACGGGCGACAAGCTGACCCCAGAAATGCGCACGGACATCATCAAGGGCATTCCGCTTGGACGCCTTGGCGATGCCGCCGACGTGGCTAACGCGTGCCTGTTCCTGGTCAGCGATCTTTCAACATACCTCACTGGCATCACGCTGGATGTGAACGGCGGCATGCTGATTCACTGATAGCGGCCCGAGGGCCGCCTTCCCACCATGTCAAAGCACCCGGGACCACCCGGGGCACCGGCAGGAGACATCCATGAAGACCAAATATGCAGCGTCGGCCGTAGGGCCTGGCGTGGTGACACAACGCGCCGAAGAAGCCACGTTCGAGTCTCGCACCTACGGCAAGGTGATGCGGCGACTGATTCCGTTCCTGATGCTGTGCTACCTGGGGGCGTACCTTGATCGCGTCAATGTGGGATTTGCCAAGCTGCAAATGCTGAACGATCTGCAGTTCAGCGAAACCATCTACGGCCTCGGCGCCGGCATTTTCTTTCTGGGCTACTTTATCTTCGAAGTACCGAGCAACGTCATCTTGCACAAGGTAGGCGCACGCAACTGGCTGGCGCGCATCATGCTGACGTGGGCGGTTATCTCAGCGGGATTCGCGTTTGTCAGCACGCCCACGCAGTTCTACGTACTGCGTTTCTTGCTCGGTGTTGCCGAGGCCGGCTTTGCGCCTGGTGTCATCCTCTACCTTACGTACTGGTTCCCGTCGGAGCGACGCGCCAAGGCATTGTCGATGTTCTTCATGGCGATTCCTTTGGCTGGCATCGTGGGCGGACCACTGTCGGGCTGGATCATGCATGCTTTCCATGGTGCGCATGACCTGGCCGGCTGGAAGTGGCTGTTCCTGGTTGAGGCATTGCCTTCTCTGGTTCTCGGTGTTGCCATTCTGTTCTACCTCGACAATGGCATTCAGGGCGCCAAATGGCTCACAGACCAGGAAAAGGCGCTGCTCCTGCGTAATGTGGAGGGTGATAACGCCCAGAAGGTCCAGCACGTTTCGATTCGTGCGTTCATGGCGGATCGTCGCCTGTGGTTGATGGCTGCCATCTACTTCTGCGTGGTGCTGGGCCAGTATGGGTTGACGTTCTGGCTGCCGACAATCATCCGCAAGACTGGTGTCGCGGACCCGCTGTGGGTTGGCATTCTTACCGCCGTACCGTACCTGTGCGCCATTGTTGCACTGCCGCTGGTTGGCCTGTCGGCTGACCGTCGGCGGGAGCGTCGTCTTCACCTCGCAATTCCGATGCTGGTGGCTGCAATTGGCTTCGCCACGCTGCCAATGCTCGGCAGTGTCACCGCAGCCATCATTTGCCTCTGCATTGCTGCTGCCGGGATCATGACCTCGTCATCACAGTTCTGGGCACTTCCTACGGCCGTGCTTGGTGGCATGTCCGCAGCAGCAGGTATCGCTGCGGTGAATTGCGTAGCAAACCTGGCTGGCTTCTTCTCACCCGCCATCGTGGGCTGGCTCAACGACTTCACTGGCAAGTCAACTGCGGGCCTGATCTTCATCTCGGCAACGGTCGTATTCGGCGCGCTGCTCGTATTTCTGGTTCCGGCGAAAGTTGTGAATCGCTGAGCCAACCACCATCCAACGGAGTCAATCATGAGTCGTACAAATCTCGAGGCGCCTGTCTCGCTGGCCGAACGCGCCTATCGCATCCGGCGCAACGCCATCCTGATGGGAGAAGTCCAGGGGCAAGGCTATGTAGGCCAGGCTCTCGATATCGCGGACGTGCTTGCCGTCGCCTACTTCGGCGCGATGAAGTACCGCCCGGAAGATCCTCAGTGGGAGGGGCGGGATCGCTTCCTGCTTTCCAACGGTCATTACGCGATTGCGCTGTATGCCGCGCTGCTCGAGGCGGGCATTCTGCCTGCCGAAGAGCTCGAAACGTACGGGAGCGATGACAGCCGCTTGCCCATGTCGGGCATGGCTAGCTACACACCGGGCATGGAGATGTCCGGGGGGTCGCTCGGCCAAGGCCTCACGATTGCCGTGGGCCGTTGCCTGGGTCTGAAGCGCAAGAACTCCGACGCATTCGTCTACACCCTGTTTTCGGACGGGGAACTGGACGAAGGATCGATCTGGGAAGGCATCCTGTCCGCCAGCCACTGGAAGCTGGACAACCTGATCGCCATGGTTGACGTGAACAACCAACAGGCCGACGGGCCGTCGACACAGATTCTGGCATTCGAGCCACTGGTTCCGAAGCTGGAGGCATTTGGCTGGTATGTGCAGCGGGTGGACGGCAATGACATCGATGCGGTGGCGACTGCCTTCGACAACGCCCGCGCGCATAAGGAAGCGCAGCCGCGAATGATCATCTGCGACACGCGGATGGGCTGCGGTGTGCCGTTCCTTGAGCAACGCGAAAAGAATCACTTCATTCGGGTGGATGCGCACGAATGGCAACTGGCCCTGCAGGCCCTCGAAGATGGGAGAAAAGCATGAACAGCAACACTCAATCGGGCAAGCCCCGCCTGAAGACCTCGGCCATGATTGCGTCGATCGCTGGCGAAGGGCAGGCAACGCGGTCGGCGCCATTCGGTCACGCGTTGGCAGCCCTGGCTGCCAAACGGCAGGACATCATCGGCATGACGGCTGACCTGGGCAAATACACCGATCTGCATATTTTTGCGAAGGCCTACCCGGATCGCTACTATCAAATGGGCATGGCGGAGCAACTGTTGACGGGAGCGGCCGCAGGCTTTGCGCACGAAGGTGCAGTTCCCTTCGTCACGACCTACGCAGTGTTTGCTACGCGTCGCGCTTACGACTTCATGCATCAAACGATTGCAGAGGACAACCTGAACGTCAAAATCGTCTGTGCGTTGCCCGGGTTGACGACAGGATATGGCCCCAGCCATCAGGCAGCGGAGGACTTGGCGCTGATGCGGGCGATGCCCAACATGATGGTCATCGATCCGTGCGACGCCATCGACATCGAGCAGATGGTTCCAGCCATTGCCGAACACAACGGCCCCGTCTACGCGCGCCTCCTGCGTGGCAACGTGCCTGTGGTCCTGGACGAGTATGACTACAAGTTTGAACTCGGCAAAGCCAAGCTGCTCCGGGACGGTGCCGATGTACTGATCATCTCGTCCGGAATCATGACGATGCGTGCATTGGAGGTAGCGAAGGAACTGGAAGCGGACAGTGTAGGCGTGGCCGTACTGCATGTTCCCACCATCAAGCCGCTCGACACGGAAACCATCGTGCGTGAAGCGCGAAAGTCGGGCCGGTTGGTAATCGTCGCAGAGAATCACACCGTCATCGGGGGTCTTGGGGAGGCGGTTGCTGGAACATTGATGCGTGCGGGCGCACACGTGCCTTTCAGGCAAGTGGCGCTGCCCGACGAGTTTCTGGATGCGGGCGCCCTCCCCACGCTCCATGATCGCTATGGCATTTCCACCAACGTGGTTGTTCAGTCGATCAAGAAATGGCTTAGCGAGTAGGAGGGCGCTTAAATGTGGCACCGGCAAGTGACGGTGCCACATACGCCGATGTGCTTTTGAACTGGCGCGCCGCATTCAAGACCGTTGGGAGAATTTGGGCGAACCGCGTGAAATCTCGTCAGATCCCGAGTTCAATATCGCCGGTATTCGAACGTCTGAAGTCCACTGCAATCCGGCCATTGAAACGCTGCCTCTGTCCGACCGCTCATGGCCGGACCCGGTCGTCTGCCAACATTCACAGCCCGGCCAGGCTCAATCGGCGGCTCGCGACCCGTTGCCGTCCTTCGCATTTGCCGAAAGCAGCCGTTGCGCCGCCGGCTGCTAAACTCGGAGCAATCTCGACTAACTTATCACTTTCTTGAACAACGTTGAACAACGCTCTCCTGATTTCAATCCGAGCGAAATCGTCCTCGTGTTGCTTAGTCAATATGATGAGAGTTCGGACTGGTTCCAAATCTCACAGGAGTGCATGGAGCAATTCACAGGCCCGCTAGGTGAAGTTCAACCAGAAAAATTTGATGCGCTCGCACTTGTGCTTGCTCACTGGTATCACGAAGGGAAACTGTCGTTCGCATTCTGCGACGCGGTCGTGAATATTCTCGTTGAAAGCGTGTTTTCGGATGCGGTAGCTCAACGCGATACGCGGCCGAGTCTCTTCTGGGAGGTTTTTCTTGCTTTCGACGGGGGAGAATTCCACCGATCTGGTGAGAACCACATTGATCCCGCCGAGAAGTACACGAGACCTCTGATCGCGGCAATCCTCGCCGGAAAGCGTCCTTGAGCCGGTGCTGACGATGCTCTGCATCTCCTAATGGTGAATCGTCGTGCATACAGCGGCGTGCTACCGATGGCGCGGATTGCCGGAGGATCTTAACCATCTTGTTGACCGCTCATGGCCGGTCCCGGCCGTCGGCCCATGATCACAGGCTGGCCTGGCTCAGTCGGCGGCTCGCGACCCATCTCGGCCGGTCGAACCGTACTCGGAAAACGTCGCACCTGCGGTGGGGAAGGGGCATTCACCATCCGGCTCGAACTTGCCCGACGCTGGTAAGATCAGCCGCGCTGAAAGGGCTCCGCAAGGGAAGTTTCAAGGCCAGTAGTGTCGGGGCAGGAAACTCCACTACCTTCAGGTTTTATGGAATTCCCCTTGTTCCGGAAGTTAAGACTTAATGCTATTCAATCCTCAAGAACTGCGAACCAACGGTTTTAGCGCCGGCATGATTTCCTTCTATCGCGAAGGCATGTGGGGTGGCCCTCCATTGGGTAATACCGGCGCAGACGGCCTGCATTGGGTGATTTCCGCATGGCTGCTTGGCTTGCAGTCGGAGTTTTCCGAGACTCTCCCGAGAGCAGTTCAATGGATCACTAACGCCATTACGTCCGGAGAGAAGTTTGGCGCCGACCAGAACACCTATCTTTCGGTGCTACATGGTGCGCGAGCAATCGGAAGATGGATGCTGGATGGAAGTGAAAGTCAAGGCGACTGGGAATCTGCGAGGCACTTCGAAACGCTTCGGTGGACGAATGAGTATCGCCCATGGCAACGGTCGGAAATCATCAGCTTCGGCCTTGACGAATATATGGCCCAGGCCTGTCAGTGCCTTCAGTCTCAGGACGTGCTTGAGCATGCGATTTGCCTGTACGAGGATTGGACTGGAAAACGCCAGCCTCGGCCACTCTCCAAACTCATGCTTCCGCGAGACTTTGGTTACGCGATTTGCTTGCATTACACAGGACGGCATGTCCAAGTTGAGTCCGAACTGTTCGACGCGGGGCGGCGGCTTCTACGGCGTTACCTGGCAGATCGCTGGTTGGGAGGAGGCCAGACGATTCGCGCGGCAATGTGGCTCCGGATCGTGTACTCGCTCCAGGATATGAAGCTGACTCCCACGGACGTCGTTCTGAAGGCATACGACAACATGCCTAAGGTACAAAGACCCGATTTCGTGTAGGTGGAGTCAAGGACTTTGGATGTGAGCCGCTCCTTCCCAGTGACGGCATTTGTGATCATCTCAATCTTTGGATCGACCGTAGGTGGTGATCGGCGAGGTCTGCCGGTGACAGGGGCAAAGGCGGAAAGCGTGGCAAGGGCGGGAAGCCAAATCTCAAAGAGATACTACGAAATATGGGTCGCTATGCTGGCGGAATAGGTGAGGAATGATGACGAGGACGTACCGTACGCTTGTAATCAGCAGCGAAAATGACGCTCACTTGGCCGACACGGTCAGGCATGTTCTAGGTCTTGTCAACGGTGAAAGCATAGACACGCAGACGCCAGAGGTGGTAGCGCGGAGAGCTCGACTTGCGCAGATCATGGGGACTGCCACTCCTTCCCCGCCTCGGTATTTTCGGCAACTCTGCTCCCAAGATTCGGTGCAGAGATCTCGATCTGCAGCCACACGTCGACTGGCTTCTTAGTGGTGTGACTCCCGGGCGAAGGATTGGCGAAATTTGCAGATCCGGATGCCAGGCGAAAGTGGCCGTGTTCCGGGCAAGCAGCGGGCGTGGTGGCGGGCCTGTCATCTCGGAAAAGCTGCTGCGCGCGCTCGCGGAACAGAATCTACCGCTTGAATTCGACTTCTACGCCGAAGAGGTCGAGGCGAGCAACAGTGTGGTGCACTAGCGGCAGTGCAGTGACGGCCGGCCGACTTCGATGACCGGTTCCACGCCAATAGCGGCCGGCGCCAAGCTGGGCAACCTATGGCCGCAATTGGCCGGTCTCTGCCCTTGGCCAACCTGGCCAAGCGTTTCCCGGCGTCAGAGACGACTACCGACCCATCGCAGCCATTCGCGCATCGGGTCTCCTTCGGCGGGAACAGGAACCACTGCGGACATTGGAAGAGAGACTCCGACGGCGGAGGCGAATCGCGTCGAGGCCGTGATACCTTTGCGGCTCGTCCGCTTCTGCACGCCCCACAATGGAACGCTTCACTATCTCCCTCGACGATTCGCTCGCAGTGGAGTTCGATCGCCTGATTGCCGAACATGGCTATGACAACCGATCCGAGGCTGTACGCGACATTCTGCGCCGGCATCTCGACCATTGGCGCGAATCCAACGATGCCGAGGGTCCGTGTGTGGCCACGTTGTCCTACGTTTACAACCATCATGAGCGCGACCTGGTCGAGCGGCTGGCAGTGATCCAGCACGATCAACACAACCTCACGGTCTCGACCATGCACGCGCACCTCGACCACGACCGCTGCATCGAAACCGTCATCCTCAGGGGACCGGCCCGCGCGGTACGCAAACTGGCCAACGCAATCAGCAGCGAGCGCGGTGTGCATCAGGGCCAATTGAATCTCGTGATGACGGAAGCGGACCCCATGCGTCATGAATCGCATGGGCATCCGCACGGCCATTCGCATCCCTCTCACGACTGAGTGCGAGGCGGGAGCGAAGAGCCGAAGGGGCTGACGGGCGCTCCAAAATAGGGTTGGCAGATTGGTATGAGGATTGCTTAAATCTTCATATGATTTCATAAAACAAAAAATGAGCCGATCGACCAACCTCCGTCTGGCGACGGGCAGGCGCCGTTTTGCCACCGCATCCACGCTTCTCGCTGCATCCGCACTGACCGCACCATCTTTGGGCAGGGCGGGCGGCACT
>Ga0055526_1002662_pt1 | contig 11919 bp, 10 predicted proteins | sample AraplaCol_mMF_r2_FD_55013 | JGI IMG/M metagenome (GOLD analysis project Ga0055526, IMG submission 55013) | Arabidopsis root microbial communities from North Carolina, USA - plate scrape MF_Col_mMF_r2 | ecosystem: Host-associated > Plants > Roots > Endosphere | place: USA: North Carolina... | reverse complement strand
GGCCGCACTGTCGAAAAGCTCAAGCGCCAGCTGGCCGGATCGGTCGAAGCGCCACCCGCGCCGGACCTTTTCGCGCGCCTCGCCGCAGCGCTGGGTCAGGCCCCAGCAACGCCCCGTCTCGACTGGATTCACGCGGCACATGGCAACGAAACGCGCCTGATCTCGATCGACGAAGTGATCTACTTCGAAGCCAACGACAAATACGTGTCCGTGTTCACCGACGCGGGCGAGTCACTGATCCGCACGCCGCTCAAGGAGTTGATCGATGGACTGGACGCCAGCCGCTTCTGGCAAGTGCATCGCGGCACCGTGGTGGCAGTCAAACACATCGAAGGCACAAAGCGCGATTTCCGTGGCCGCACGCTATTGAAGTTGAAGGCACGCTCCGAGGAATTGCTCGTCAGCCGCGCGTACCTGCACTTGTTCAAGCAAATGTAAGCCGGTTGCGTCGATGCAACTTGAAGTCAATAAATTGTTGATGCGTTTAGGTAATTTGCTAAAATCCGAATTGTCTTCTCGACCGTTCAACCGGCCTAATCCCGCCCGCTGACGCCTGTCCCGCCTCCCCCAGCGGGAACTCCAGATTCTTCCCCCCTCAAATCCGGGCTTTTGACATCGCCGATCTCGACTGATTGGCGCAAAAAAACGGTAACAACGATGGCTACCCAAGTATGCATTATCGATGGCGCTGAAGCCACGCGTGCACTGATGCGCATGGTTTTACGTGACTCAGCTTTTCACATTGCAGGCGAAGCAGGCTCGTTGGAAGCGGCGATGCAAAAGGCTGCTTTGCAAGAGGCCGACATGCTCATCCTCGACGGCGACTCGCAGAACGGCGTCATTGCGGAGGATATCCCGCGACTGAAAGCACTCTGTCCGGATCTGGTGATCGTGGTCGCTTCAAGCCGCCGGGATGCCGACAGCGTTCAGTCCGCGCTCCAGCAGGGAGCAACGGGCTACGTCATCAAGCCGTTCACCGCAGGCGCTTTGGAAGACAGCCTGGTCCGCGCCTGGCGTCGCGCCGGCAGCCGGGCCAAGGCCGTTTGCTGAACAACCAATAACCATCGGAGAAAAATCATGTTTAAAAAACTCATTGCGCTCACCCTGCTGGGTATTTCGGCCACCGCAGCGCAGGCCGGCGTCATTGACCTTGCTTCCGGCTCGACCGGCGTCATCAAGTGGAAAAACGGGGGCGCCGTCCAGGAATTTCTGGGCAACGGCAATCTCGTCACCGTCACCGTCGCACAAAAGTCCACGGTCGATTTTTCCATCGACGACACCGGCCAGCCCGGCGTGACGTTCAATCTCTTCCTGGACGGCGCCTCGACCGCGCTAACACCCTCCAACGCCGGCTCGCACTATGAATTCTTCGACGACATTCTGCTGAATGCCGGTTCCCACTATTTCACCATCTCTGTACTGGGCTCAAACGGTGCGGGCCAAGTGAAGAATGTAAGCTTCACCGCCCCCTTGGCATTTGCCAGCGCCGCCGCTCCCGCCCAAAGCGCCGCAGTGGCCGAACCGGGAACCTTGGCCCTGTTGGCCGCAGGCACCATCGGCCTCTTCGCGATGCGCCGTCGCGTCGCCGGAAGCAAAACCTCGCCTCCGGCAAAGTGATGATTCCAAGTTCGAGGCGGCAAACTCACGATCTACAACGGCATAGTTATCGATGACCGTCGGTTACCGCGCCAAAGCGGAAGTAGGTTGGATTCGGATAATAGGCTTGCCAGAATATTTTATTTCGCAGCTTTATCAACGGATTCGGATTCTCTTTGAAGGTCAAGAAGAGTTGATTCAATTGAATATACTTGCCCCCTAACTACCACAGCCCTTCCCGGTGCAAACAGACCTGAAACTATGACTCCATAGTCTGCGCAAATTTGAGGAGCGGAAAGTCTCTTATCCCCGAAATAATTTTCAATAACCAGCTGTGCCGTGAAATCGTGAATGCGAGTTTTGGCATCCGAATTGCTAATGGCGAGAGTCGATGCATACAGCGGAACCACTTTTTCCACAGTTACATCAATCAAAGATATAAGCGATTCATTCTTCTGTGACCACGCCTCATACGTCTCACGCATTGAGCTCGTCATTTGTGGCAATTGAAGTGAACATTTTTCAAGCAAGATACCGGGAATCATGCGCCATGCGTTAACCTGACCTAGAGTATCAGAAATGAACGCAAGGTTATCGTCGTGGCCAGCGATCGCTGGGCTCGAGACTAGCATTGCGGCCAAACAAGCGAAAGCCAATTTAAATTCATACATACGAATTTGAATAATTTAAATGCAAACAAAGCTAGAACAACGTATCACGCAGAACATGATTATGCAATTCCAGTTTACGTAATGTCCGTTTTTGGCCGGTAACCGTCGAATAATCAATTCAATTTACGCTTGTCAACCTCAGGTATAGCCACATCATTCCTGAAACGCACCGCGCCAATGTATTCATCCTGACTACATTTGTACAGGTCGTCGTCAAATACGATCCTTTCATTTCGCCATACCGTGGCGTGAACTCCTGTACTTGCGCCACACATCCATATCGCGTTGCTTGCCCCTGGAATGCCTTGGAATCGAATCCTGTACTGGTTGCCGCCAGTGTTGCACCGTCTCTCCACCGCCTCAATTTTTTCCACGAAATAAGTCGATGGATTGAACTTTACTAAATCGGAAATATTCCATAAATCCATCCGCTTTGTTGGCGGACTGGCGGGGAAGAAAAGACCGATTTCAACGGTAAGATTCCTGTGATGGCACTCCATGCCAACAAGCGTTATACCGTCGCGTTGTGGTTTACGGGCATCGTATGTCGGAACCTCTGCGAAACAAAGCGAGCAGCTAAGGAAGAGAAAAATTGATGACAAGGCGCGAACCATAACTTTTATACCTTAGGCAGGAAATTTTAACGACGGTGGCTGGCTGCTTGTGGCCGGGTATCGCCAGCAGCCTGCCTGCCAAAACCGCCCCTTTGTGGACCGTTGCGATTCTACCTATGTGCTTTACTAAGCGATTCCCTGCGGATTTACGTAGCGATCTACAGCGAGTTTTGATACCAAAACCAAAACTGCCACCATCCAAACAAGGATTCGAAGTCCATCAATGCTGGATAGGAGATCCCAAAGACTAACGCCGCCGGACGAAACCAATCTATAGATCTCGACATATCGTTCGAACGGCAAAACGATGAGCCACACTAACGCAAGGTAGTTGAAAAAACGGTTCTTCGAAGAGAGGAAAAAGATGTTTAAGACGACCATTCCGATGTGCTTTAGGTATGAGAGCTGCTCCACGCCACTGGCATCAAGATGAGAAATTAAGGAGACTAGCGTCAAAATAATGTAAATCAGCAGCAAACCCACTGCGGTGTAATAGAAAGCTGGCTTCTCTCGAAAGATGCTCATCGGTACCTCTTTAGCAAATAATGTTACATATCGTAAATTAGCAATATAGCATGAGCGACTTCTGGATAACTTCGGTCGGCCATTTGTTTGGCCCTACAGAACAACAGTCGAAGAGCGGGTATTGGCCGAACGTCGTCCGTTGCCGACCTGGATCGTGAAGCAGGCAATCATTCTTTTAACTAGAAATAGTCGACATGCTTAGCCCATGACATTCCGAAGTAACCAAGTACAGCACCGACGAGTCCCGCAAGCGAGATTCCTTCGAGGGGCCAGCGCCATAGAGCTGACAATAGCAACGACGCTGCGACCCCGAATAATATCCGCCCGACCGAACTAGGTTTGATCTGCATCTCAGATCGCGGATCAAACGCGTAAATTCCACCCAACAAAAATCCGAAACAGCTGAAGGAAGCCATCCAAAGCAGTAAGCGTTGCCACGATGTGCCTGTCCAAGGGGCGGCGTGGAGTAATGCTGCTACTCCAGTTGCAAAGGCAAAAATAATTGCGAGAGTAAGTGCTTTGCCAAAATTGGTCATGTTTGTGACTCCTTACAACCCGACAATCCAATTAAAGCGATCGGCCGCTGCTGGCCGCATGCTGCCTATTTTTGTTTTTGCAGTTCGGCACGAATCAGCTTTTCCAGCTGCCCACTGCCTCGTGCTGTAGCCGAATTTCCGCAGCCATTGATCCAAAGCGCTTTGCTATCCCGAGAAACGAACAATATATGTTCTTCTCCAACAGACATCGGATAGCGTGCTGAGGTGTTCTCGTTCCTAACTGAAATCACATTTGGGAGACTCCCTTTCAGCGGCCGCAGCACTTTGATGGTTACATTGTAAGCAGTATAGCCATCTGGGTCGGCCGGATCTTCCTTTAATCCCTGCTGCGCCAGAATACGACCAACGATAATCGCATCGGCGGAACGAACTTCTTCGTTCAAAGGGATCTTGTATCCTGAGACAGACGTCTTGGGATCAATGCAAACTGCACCCGGTTCGCCAATATGCGTAGTGAGCATGAATAAAAGTACCTTAGCGACAAACGCATTCTTATTCACTGCTTAGACTACTCCGTCATAAATTTCGGAAGTCCGCTTTTGGCCGAATTGAGCCAATTATACATTTCCACGTTTAACATCTGTTCTCGTCTCATTAACTGATAGCTGCATGTTCAGTTCTTGGTTAGATCGCAACCACAGACATGGCATTTTTTCTTAAATATTTCCACCGGAACTCGAACCATACGAGGCCGGCAGTAGAAGTCATCGGCAGTCTGAAAAATTGGGGTGCCACAATCTGGACATTCGATACTTCGCAACACAACAGTCCAAACAAGCACGTTTCCAAAAAATAGAAACACAAAATTTTGTGACACATACATCGCAAGCAGGCCAGTAACTAAGCCACAACTGAAAAAGCCTGCCCAGCTCAATAGCCATTTTGAGAAGACTGTCATACGCGATCACTTTCAAAACAACTGCGAAGCATAAGAATTGTCAAAATTATCGCCGGCTGCTTGTGGCCGCACCCGGCCGACGACGTGTAGCGTAGCATCTTGCCGGCCTGAAAGGTTCACACATTGTCATCGCAGGCGTTTTCGCCCCGTTGCAGACCTTTACTTATCACTGATAGGGTCGTAAGAGGCCTTGTCTGTTCTCTACGCACGCTGGCGCCAAACGGCTAACGGGACAAACAGAACAGATTGTGGGGATCGCATTAATAAGTGTGGAGGTCTTATGTTCTCAACATAAAGTAGAGCCAGGCTCCCTCCAACAAGGTGACGAACACTCCAGCCAAATACAATGGCCAAAGGCTTTCTAGCTTCAAAGAATAGAACAGGGCAAGAGCGGCTACTACGGTTACCAGCGTGTGTGCGAACATCGATACCAACGGGTTATCAAACGGGTTCTTTCGTCTCGGCGACCGGAATTTGATTTTCATTTCACACACTCTCTAATCTTTGCGGCGGACCGCGATGCTCGGATACTGCCAGCCGTCAAAATGCCGCGTTCCTAGCTTGGAAACGAAAGGTTAGGGCACATGGCGATCCTGTTTCTCCAATATGATCGGTTCGAATTCGCACCGATCACATAGCCCACGCATAAACAAAACGGCTTTGGATGAGTCAGGTAGCATGCACATTTGCAGCAGGTCGCCTGACAGCCCATTTGACTCAGCGGCTGGGTGGCATTGATCGAAGTCGAGTTCACGGATAAGCGCGACGTCTGAAACACTTAATCGACTCTGTTCGGGAGCGGAAGCCTTCTCTACACCTGCCCGTAGCAGATAGGCATATCGCGTAATTTGCGCGACAAACCGCACAGGCGGCACATTTTCGGATGAGCCGAGTCTAATAAAGCAGGTGGTATCAATCATTCCCGAACCGTCGCACATGAGCGAAAGCCGTCCGTTGCCTGAACTGGCAGCGTACTCGGTCGATTTGTTTCCGATGACAATGCTACTTGCCGAATCATTTGTGTCGGCACTGTCCGCCGCAAAAATCGGATGCAACCATCCCTGGAGTGCGCACAACAGAAAAAGAAATCGAAGCTTCATTTCATGTCTGTCCCAAAAATAATGTCCGGGTTAAGGCAGTTCAAATTCCGGTGTTGGCCGTACTCGGCCGATGTCACGCAGCCTAGCATCTTGCTCGGCCGCAAAGTTCACACTTTGTCACCAGGCGCGCTCTCGCCATTGGCGGACCTTCAGGCACATCAATAGGCAGATTTGACGTCTAAAGGAAGTCACCTTCGCCTCTTCATGCCGCGACAACCCATAGTCCGAAGTGTTTCCACGTCTCGCGGTTCCAGTTGGGGCACAAATGGAGGGCAGCTTACTAATCGTGGGCTTCAGATCTCTAGCCGGAGCGAGCGGCTTGCGCTGACATCATTTCAAGCAGTGCCGGTAACGGCGCTGGGCGGCCCAGAAGGTATCCTTGCAGCGCATGGCAACCATTGGCCGCGAGGAAGTCGGCCTGTGCTTGAGTCTCCACGCCTTCCGCCACGACGCGCAAGCCCATGTGGCCGGCCATTGCCAGGATCGCTTGCACGATCACCACGTCATTGGCGTCGTCCGGCATGTCCATGATGAAGCTGCGGTCGATCTTTAGTTCGTACAAAGGCATGCGCTTCAGATACGCCAGGCTGGAATAGCCTGTGCCGAAGTCGTCGATCGAAAAGCGCACGCCGAGCGCGGCCAGCTCGTTCATGCGCGCCACCGTTTCTTCCAGCTTTTCTACCAGTAGACCTTCCGTCACCTCCAGAATCAGCAACGAGGGTGACACGCCGTGTTCGAGCAGGACACTGTGCACCTGCTGCACGAAGTCGGCTTGACGGAATTGGTCGGGCGACACGTTGACGGACAGCGGCAGCGACCAGCCCCGTGCCGCCAGGCGCTGCTGTGCCAGACAGGCCTGCTTCAGCGCCCACATTCCCATCCGCACGATCAGACCCGCCTCTTCCGCCAGCGGGATGAAGATGGCGGGCGATACCATGCTGCCGTCGTCGCGCTCCCAGCGCATGAGCAATTCCGCACCATGAAGCCGGCCTGCGCAATCGAATTGCGGCTGATACAGCATGTGCAGCCGCTCATGTTCGATCGCCTGCGCCAGCTCGCGCTCCAGCGTCAGGCGCCGCTCGACTTCGGCCTGCATGGTGGATTCGAAGTAGGCGATGCCATTGCGGCCTGCGCGCTTTGCGCGATACATCGCAGTGTCAGCTTCACGCAGCAAATCGTCGGCGCTCTGGCCAAACTTCGGCAGCAGCGTGACGCCGATGCTGGCGGAACAGACGTAGGACTGCGCGTCAATCTCGAAATCACGGGCCAATGCGGCGCGGATCTTTTCGGCCACCAACTGCGCGGCATTGCCAGCCGCAGCCAAATTCGGTGCAAGGTGCGACAGCAGCACCACAAACTCGTCGCCGCCGATGCGCGCTACGGTGTCGCTTTTGCGAATCAGGCCCGACAGCCGTTCCGCCGCCAGCCGTAACAGCGTGTCGCCAGTTGCGTGACCGCGCGCATCGTTGATGGTCTTGAAGCGATCGAGGTCCACAAACATCACGGCGCTGAATACTTGCTGCCGCTCAGAACTGGCGAGCAGGTTGCCAAGTCGGTCCAGCAGCAGGCGCCGGTTCGGCAGCCCGGTCAGCGGATCGTAGAAGGCCAATTGTTCGCCCTCGGCCAGCGAACGCGCCAGGTGGCGCAGCAGCACGCCGCAGGTGAAGGTCAGGATGCCTGCAATGAACAGGTAGTTGAGGGCGACGATAACGGCGCGCAGCACGGGATCATTGGACAGGCCGACAGCGGCCGGTTCCGGCGCATATCCCGTCAGCACAATGGCCACAGCGCCGGCCAGGAGCAGCCAGATGGCAGGCCTCAGCCCGACCAGCAGCGCCGCCAGGCAAGGCACGGCCAGCAGGTAGGTATGCGCCACAGGGCCGACCTGCAGCATCAGCGCCACGCCAACCGCGAATGCGATCAGCAGGAATTGCAGGGCACGCGCCTGATACGACATCCGCCCTTCCAGCCGCCACAACATAGTCAGCCAGCCCAGGGCAATCAGGTCCACCACCACCACGCCCCACAGGCCCTCGTGCGCCGACTGCAGGATACTGGGCACCGCCGTGCAGATACCAAGAACCAGGACGACCTGCACCAAACGGGCAAAGATGGTCTCGCGCCAGTGGGTAATTTGATCCAGGGCACTCATACGCGCTATTCCTTGCTCTTAAGTGAACGGAACGGCTGTGCTTCGTTTCCTTGGGATAAATTTTACGACAGAGGTTGCCGAACTAGTGAGGAGTTTCGAAGGGGGGATGGCGCGGCTGGCGGGGATCGAACCCACGACCCTCGGCTTCGGAGGCCGATACTCTATCCACTGAGCTACAGCCGCTTGGAGAGACAGGAAGAATAGCGGGTTTCCCGGTTGGCGTCCATCGGAAGGCGCAAGAATTGATAATTAAGCAACCAAGCCCAGTCAGAATTGGTAATAAATGAAGGCGGCCGAGCCTTGGGTGAAGATGGTCACCAGGTAAACCAGGCTGGCAAACTGGGCGCCGACTATCCAGGCAGGAAGGCGGGCCACCCATTCCATGAAGCTGTCGCGCCAGCGGACCGGCGAGAAATGCAGGAACAAGGCCGCCGTCAGCGCCAGCGCCGCCTGCACTGACAGCGGGAAGGGGCCGCGCCAGGACCCGGCCATAGCGGACACGAACTGGCCCACGGTGTCCAGATTCGGGCTGCGGAACAGCACGCGCGTCATCGAGACCATGGTGAACACGAGCGCCAGTTGCATTGCCAGCCGCGCACCGCGGTAGACGGGTGCTGGCTCGCCGCGCTTGATGCGGGCTGCGCTGCGGACATGTTCCAGCGACACCAGACTGCCGTGGATCAGGCCATACACCACGAAGTTCCACCCCGCGCCGTGCCACAGGCCGATCGCCACAAACACGATCAGCAGGTTGACGGCCACCGGCACTTTCCACGCCTCGCTCAGCGGGGTGTACAGGTAGTTGCGGAAGAAGGACGACATGGTGATGTGCCAGCGCTGCCAGAAGTTGGCAATGCCGGTCGCCATATAGGGACGGTTGAAGTTGGACGGCAGGCGATAGCCCAGCATGCCGGCCGCGCCCAGCGCCATGTCGGTGTAGCCGCCCAGATCCAGATAAGCCTGCAGGGAATAGCCGAACATCGCCAGCCAGACGAATGGAGCGCTGTATGCGCCGGGATTGGAGAACGCCGGATCGACCAGGTGGGAACCCAGCATATCCGCCAGCAGCACCTTTTTCACCAGGCCGCGCATGATCAGTGCCAGGCCGGCGAAACGCTGATCGTCGCTGACGGGCGGCATCGGCTGCTGCAGCTGCGGCAGGAAATAAGCCGCAGGCACGATCGGTCCGCACAGCAGGCGCGGGAAGAAGGCCATGAACAGCGTGAAATCGCTTAGGCTGGCGCGCTTGGACAGCCGTCCGGCATACAGGTCGATGGGGTAAGTGATGGCCTGGAAGGTCAGGAACGAGATCCCGACCGGCAGCAGCAGCTTCACCAGCGGCACCAGCGCACTGCAGCCCATCCAGACGGACAAGCTGTTCAGCATGCCGCCGAAGAAGTTCAGGTATTTGAAGTAGCCCAGCACGGCTACGCTGGCGATCACGGCCAGCGTCACCGCAAATTTCGCCGCGCTGCGGTGTTGCGCGCGCCCTACCGCTTCGCCTGCCGTCCAATTAATAAGCGTCAGGGACAGCAGCAGGCCTGTGAAGCGCCAGTCCACCGTCGCGTAGAAGTAGTAGCTGGCCAGGGTGAGCATGGCTTTTTGTGCGCGATCGCGGCCGGTCAGCAGGGAATGCAGCGCCAATACGCACAAGAAGAAGACAAGGTAGCCAAACCCGGTAATTTCCACAGACGCTCCCTTACTGTCCGCTCAGGCGGTTGTCTGTGTTGATATGCGGTTCCAGCAGGCCGCGCTGCTCCAGTTCGCGCGCCAGATAGGCTGCAACATGCTGCTCGCCGCCATAGTTGAAGTGGCCGGCGTCGACAAAGAACTGGCGGCGGCCTTTCATTTCTTCGGCCAGGTCGATCAGCTGCACATGCTCGGACAGCGCCACGGCGATGATCGTATCGTTGTACATCTTGCCTGCCTTGATCAGGCCATCGTAATCGAGGCAGGAGTTGTAATACAGGGCCGTCTCCGCAATACGTGCGCCTTCTTCGCGGCCCAGGCCATCGAAGGCGCGCGCCACCGTCATCAGCACAGGTTCGATACCGGACTCGCGCATCTTGTGCACCATATCGCGCAGCTTCTCCCCGTAGCTGGCCGGGAAGAATTTGGCAGGATCGACGGCCTTGGCTTTGATCAGCGGGTCGCGCAGTGCCACGGTGTTTTTTGCCAGCAGGCGCGGCGAAAGCGCCCAGCGCGGCAGCGATGGCGCGGGCAAAGGCGATCGGACAACCGCCGTACTTTCGCGCGCGGCCGTACAAATGCCGACCATATCGTTAAAGCCGGGATAAAGCATCAGCACGGACGGATGCATGTCGATCAGGCCATGTTCGATCAGCAAGGCCGTGTCCCAGATCGTATGGCCCTCGATACCGGCATTGATCACATTGACCGGCCCTTCCTTGCGCTTCCTGCGCAAGCGCTGCTCCAGCAGGCTCGGGAAGGTTTCGACGTTGCGCCGCGCATAGGCTCCCGCGACGGTGGAAGCGCCCGCCACGGCAAGCCGCAGCTCGCTGCGCGCCAGCTCGCGATTCAGTTCGGGACTACGCAGCCCCAGCGAATTGGTTTCGAACTTCACGCCCGGCTGCGCGGACGTGACAGTATGGTTGGGACGGTAGGTACGCACATGCCAACGCTCATTGAAAACCACCGTTCCGCCGCCCGTCAGCAACGCCGCAGCGCTGCGGCCAGTCTTCAGGTAGGAGCGCAGCTGCATGGTGCCCTCCCCTGCGACCAGCAAGGCGATGGCAACGGCGGCGGCAATACGGAAGGAGTGGCGCGAACGCGGTTGCTGCACGACTTTGGCGGCCACCGCATTCTGATGCAGGGCTTCGAGTGCGGCGATGGTTTTCGCTTCCCAGTTGTCCGGCACGTGGCCCAGATAGTCTTCCAGCAGCAGCGACACTTCCACAAAGCAGACGGAGTCGCCGCCCAGATCGAGGAAGCTGTCTGTCTCGCGCACGGAATCGATGCCCAGGATGTCGGCATAGCCTTGCCGCAGACTGGCGGGACGCTCGCGCCGCTTTTCCGCCGCCTCACGCACCAGGCGCAGCACGCTGCGGTGATCCACTTTGCCCGACGCCAGAGTCGGCAAGGGATCGAGCACCGCCACTTCCAGTGCCGATGCGGGCAGGCCGAAGCGCTCCAGCAGGCGCGGTTTGAGCTCGGCGGGATTGTGGCGGCCAGGGCCGATCGCCACGGCAATCAATTCATCGTTGCCGCCAACCGCCGCCGACACGCCCTGCTTTTCCAGCCAGCGTTCGATTTCATCCAGGCTGATGCGCAGGCCAACGATTTTCACGAAGCGGCTCATGCGGCCGACGATGTAGTACAAGCCGTTTGCCTTGCGGCAGGCCACGTCGCCCGTGTGCAGTTCTTCCAGCAGCTTGCCGGCAGCCAGGTCTTCCGCACCCAGTCCGTAGCCCATCATCACATTTGGGCCGCGGTAGACCAGCTCGCCCGGCTGGTCGGGACGGGTTTCCAGCTCTCCATTGTCCTTGCGCAGCTCGAAGGCGCCGCCCGGAATGGGTACGCCGATGCAGCCGGTGTTGTCGCGCAACTGGTCCGGCGGCATATAAGCCATGCGCGGCGACGCTTCAGTCTGGCCATACATGACGAAGAATTGCTTGCCCTGGCGCTCGGCCCATTCGGCGTATTCCTGTACCAGCTCGGCGGACAGGCGGCCGCCGGCCTGGGTCAGATAGCGCAAATGGGGATAACGGTGGCGCCGGCGGCGGAAACCAATGCGCTCCAGGATATCGAAGGTGAAAGGCACGCCCGCGAACGAGGTGGCGCGCTCC
>Ga0055526_1002653_pt1 | contig 11944 bp, 12 predicted proteins | sample AraplaCol_mMF_r2_FD_55013 | JGI IMG/M metagenome (GOLD analysis project Ga0055526, IMG submission 55013) | Arabidopsis root microbial communities from North Carolina, USA - plate scrape MF_Col_mMF_r2 | ecosystem: Host-associated > Plants > Roots > Endosphere | place: USA: North Carolina... | reverse complement strand
ATGTACGACGAGGTGCCGTTCATGAAGATTGGCGATTTCAACGCCGTCTCGGCCATGTCAACGAAGCTTCAGGGTGTCGGTCCCGCCCCTTGGCCATACTTCTGGAACGCCTCGATCAAAAAGTAAGTTCGCGCGCCGGGTGCCGGTCCTGAGGCCGGCATCCGTCCACGATCGTGCTGTGTTTGGACACAGGAGCCGCTTTCCATGATACGCTACATCCTTCAGCGCCTTCTTGGCATGATCGTTGTGATGTTTCTCGTCGTCACGATTGTCTTCGTGATCGTGCGTGTGACGCCCGGCGACCCCGCCGCAGTCATGCTCGACAGCTTCTGAAGGGGGATCTTGGCCAGTCGATCTTCCTCAACATGCCGGTGACGTCGGCGCTTCTCGAACGCGCAGAACCTACCTTCTTTCTGACGATCTTCTCGCTCCTGATTGCAAGTGTCGTCGCACTGCCGATCGGCATCTATGCCGCCTACCGACGCGGCTCGTTCATCGATCAGTTGTCGACAACCATCGCCATGCTGGCCGCAAGCATCCCGAGCTTCTGGCTCGGCCTCATTCTCATGCAATTCTTCGCCGTGCGCCTGAACCTGTTTCCTGTCTCCGGATACGGCGGCCCCGGCGCGTCCTTTCTTGAGCGCATGTACCACCTGACGCTGCCTTCCTTCGCCCTCGGCCTTGTCTCCTCGGCGCTGATCCTGCGCTTCACGCGCGCCTCGATGCTTGATGTGCTCGGCGACGATTACATTCGAACAGCGCGCGCCAAGGGGCTGGTCGAACGCAAGGTTGTCCTCAAGCATGCGCTGAAAAATGCTTGATCCCGATCCTGACAGTGCTTGGCCTCACTGCCGCCGTGCTGATTTCAGGTGCTGTTGTAACGGAGACCGTGTTTGGCCTTCCGGGGGTCGGCAATCTCGTCGTCTCTGCCGTTCTCAGACGCGACTACCCCGTCATCCAGGGCGCACTGCTGGTCATTGCCGGCCTCTACGTCCTCATCAATTTCGCAATCGACATGCTCTATCTGCTGGTCGATCCAAGGGTGCGCTACTGATGGCTGATATCGTAACCACCACCGAGAGACCCGCCGCAGCCGAGCGCAGCAAATTTCTTCGCCGCCTGTTGAGACGCAAGACGGTCGCCGCCGGCATCATCGTGCTCACCATCTTCGTGCTGTTGGCGGCATTGGCACCCTGGATTGCGCCGTACGCGCCCTCGAAGCTGTCGATCGTCAACCGGCTCAAGCCGCCGAGCGACATGTTCTGGTTTGGCACCGACGAGTTCGGCCGCGATGTGTTTTCACGCACCATCTATGCCGGCCGGCTGTCGCTGCTGGTTGGCGCCGCCGTTGTCGTGCTCTCTGCATTGATCGGTGTCACGCTCGGTCTGCTCGCCGGCTTCTTCCAGAAACTCGATACGCCGATCGCCCGCCTGATCGACGCGATGATGTCTTTTCCCGATATTCTCCTGGCTATCGCTCTTGTCGCAGCTCTCGGGCCATCGCTGACGACGGTCATCGTTGCCCTGTCGATCGTCTACTCGCCGCGCCTGGCGCGTATCGTTCGCGCCTCGACCCTGGTCATCCGCGAGCTACCCTATGTGGAGGCGGCGCAGGCGCTCGGCATTTCCACCTTCCATATCATGACGCGGCATGTGCTTCGCAATCTTCTGTCGCCGATCCTGGTGCAGGGCACCTTCCTGTTTGCCAGCGCCATGCTGGCCGAAGCCGGACTTTCCTTCCTCGGCCTCGGCGTCAGCCCCGAAATCCCGACCTGGGGAACCATGATCGCAGCAGGCCGTCAATATATCGGTCAGGCCGACTGGATGACCTATTTCCCCGGCTTCGCCATCATCCTCTCCGTACTGTCGCTGCAAATGGTTGGCGACGGTCTCCGGGACATGCTCGATCCAAGACTTCGAAAGGACCTTTAGAATGACCGGTGAAAAAGCGGGCAAGCCGCTCCTCATCACCAATGTAAAGCCTATGGCTTTCGGCGCGGCTTTTTCCTCCAGCAGCACGACCGACATCCTTGTCGGCGCCGACGGCAGGATCTCCGCAATCGGCCCGTCGCTCGCCCCGCCAGCAGATGCCGCGCGCGTCGACGCCAAGGGAGCCTGGATCTCGCCCGGCTGGGTCGATCTTCACGTCCATATCTGGCATGGCGGCACAGACATTTCGATCCGTCCGTCGGAATGCGGCGCCGAGCGAGGCGTCACGACACTGGTTGATGCCGGATCAGCGGGGGAAGCCAACTTCCACGGCTTCCGCGAATATATCATCGAGCCATCGAGAGAGCGCATCAAGGCTTTCCTCAATCTTGGTTCGATCGGCCTTGTCGCCTGCAACCGCGTTGCCGAACTGCGCGACATCAGAGACATCGACCTCGACCGCATTCTCGAATGCTATGCTGAGAACAGCGAACACATTGTCGGCCTGAAGGTACGGGCGAGCCATGTCATCACCGGTTCCTGGGGTGTCACGCCNGTCAAGCTCGGCAAGAAGATCGCCAAGATCCTCAAGATCCCGATGATGGTCCATGTCGGCGAGCCGCCAGCGCTCTATGATGAAGTGCTTGAGATCCTCGGTCCCGGAGACGTCGTTACCCATTGCTTCAACGGCAAGGCCGGGTCGAGCATCATGGAAGACGAGGACCTCTTCAATCTCGCCGAACGTTGCGCTGGCGAAGGTATTCGCCTCGACATTGGCCATGGCGGCGCATCCTTCTCCTTCAAGGTGGCGGAAGCAGCCATCGCACGCGGCCTTCTGCCGTTCTCCATCTCGACCGACCTGCATGGTCATTCGATGAATTTCCCGGTCTGGGACCTCGCGACCACCATGTCGAAGCTCCTGTCCGTCGGCATGCCTTTCGACAAGGTCGTGGAGGCTGTGACGCACGCACCGGCCTCGGTCATCAAATTGTCGATGGAAAACCGTCTTTGCGTTGGCGAGAGGGCGGATTTCACCATCTTCGACCTCATCGATGCCGATCTCGAAGCGACCGACTCCAACGGCGACGTTTCCCGCCTGCAGAAGCTGTTTGAACCGCGATATGCGGTGATCGGATCGGAGGCAATCGCGGCCAGTCGCTATATCCCGCGTGCCCGCAAGCTCGTCCGTCACAGCCACGGCTATTCGTGGCGCTAAGCGGAAGGTCCAAACCGCATGATAGGAGCAGACGTGGACACGTCCCCAGAAAAGGCCGCAGCAGCGGTACAGACACCCTACGAGCGGCTCGCAGCGCTCGGCATTACGCTGCCATCAGCTCCACCGCCCATCGCCAACTTCATTACCCATGTTCGCGAAGGCAACATCCTCTATCTGTCGGGTCAGGGCCCGCGGGAAGCGGACGGTCATCTGCACGCCGGCAAGGTTGGCAGCGAAGTGAGCACCGAAGAAGCCTATCAGCATGCACGGCTCACCGGCATCAACCTGCTGGCCGTCATGCATGACGCGCTCGGCGACCTCTCCCGGGTGAAGCGGGTGGTCAAGCTGCTCGGCATGGTCAACGCCGTGCCGCACTTCGAAAACCATCCAAGCGTCATCAATGGATGCTCGGACCTCCTTGTCGAGGTTTTCGGCGAGGCCGGCCAGCATGCTCGCTCCGCCGTTGGCTTCGGCTCCCTGCCAGGCAACATCACTGTCGAGATCGAGGCGATCGTCTCGCTCAACGACTGAGGAGGTCAGGTCAGTGGTTGCGCCATCCCATCAACTTCTCGATCCGCTCCGCCGAAGCTCGCACCTGTTCGGTGTAATGGCTTTCGTCGGACAGAACCTTCTGTTCGGGCAGGACGATCGAAATGGTGGCAATGCATTGGCCTTCCCGGTCGCAGACCGGCGAAGCGATGCAGGCAACCGCGTAGTCCGACTCGGCGACCTGGATAGACAGTCGNTCCCCGAANGCCTTGCCTGCGGCATCAGAAAGCGTGNGCGCATCGATCTCAGCGCGCCCGGTCGGCGAGGTGCGGGCGCAGCGCTTGAACAATTCTACCCGCTCGTTCTCGGGCAGGTGGCCGACAAGAAGCCTNCCGGACGCCGTCCAGTTCAATGGCACGCGCGTGCCGACACGCGAGGCAACCTGAAAATGGCTTGGGCCGTCCGCCATCGCAAGCACAAGCATGTAATCGCCGTCGCGACCGCAGACCTGCACGGTTTCGCCGGCCTGCCGGCAGAGATCGTGCATCTCGTGCGTGGCAACGCTCATGAAGTCCAGCGACCGGGCATAGGCGAGGCCATAATGATAGAGGCGCGAACCAAGCCAGATCGACCCATCCGAGTTGCGAGCCAGCATGTTCTTTTCGACCAGGTCGTCGATGATAACATAGACGGTGGAAAGCGGAGCCCGGACTGCCTTGGCAATTGCGTAAGCACCCGCTGGAGAACCGGTTTCGTAAAGATAATCAATTACCTGCAAGGCACGGTCAATACCGCTGACGCGAGAGCGCCGCGCGCCTTTTGCGTCGGCCGCCTCGATCGATGCGGCCTCGTAGAGGGGGGCTGCGGATGAGTTCTTGGTGTCCAATTCAACGCTCCTCGTCTGATAACGAGAAGCTATTACATTACTATGGCATAACTGTCGATGGCAATTTGCAACCTGCCGCCACTCTGGAGAAATAGAATGTCCGATGATATCCGCACCAAGATCGGCCTGCGCCCGGTCATCAACGTGTCCGGCACCATGACAAGCCTCGGCGCATCGATCGTTGTGCCGGAAGCGATAGAGGCGATGGCAGCGATCCTGCCGCAGTTCGTCGAGATCAACGACCTGCAACGCAAGGCAAGCAGCGTCATCGCACGGCTGACTGGTGGTGAAGCTGGCTTTGTCACCGCATCGTGCTCGGCCGGCATAAGCCTCGCCGTCGCCGGCGCCATCACCGGCGACAATCTCCTGGCCATCGAGAAATTGCCCGATGTCTCTCCCGAGAAGAACGAAGTCCTCGTGCAGATGGGCCATGTTGTCAGTTACGGCGCGCCGGTTGATCAGGCCATTCGCCTCGCCGGGGGCAAGGTCGTCTTGATTGGGCAGGCAACCTCGACGCATCGCTTCCATATGGAACATGCCATTACCGAGAAAACGGCAGCGGCCGTCTATGTCGTGTCGCATCATGTTGTCGACTACGGCTTGCTTCATCTTAGCGAATTTGTCGAGATCGCCCACGCGAAGGGCGTTCCGGTGATCGTTGATGCGGCCTCCGAATACGATCTCAAGCTCTTCCTGGCGCAAGGAGCCGATATCGCGCTTTACTCCGGCCACAAGTTCCTCGGCGGCCCGACCTCCGGCATCGTCGCTGGCAAGAAGGAATTGGTGCGCAGCGCCTTCCTGCAGAACATGGGGATCGGCCGCGGCATGAAGGTCGGCAAGGAAAGCGTCTATGGCGTCATGGCTGCGTTAGAAGCATGGGAAAATCGCGATCATACGGCTATCCGGGAACGTGAGACCGACTGCCTTAACCTCTGGAAGAACGAACTGGACGATCGCCCGGGCGTGACGGCACTGATCGAGCCCGATCCTACCAACAATCCGCTTGACCGCTTGCGGGTGGTGATATCGCCGACGGAGGCCCACATCACCGCCTGGGATCTCGCTGCCGCTCTGTCGCAAGGCAACCCGCCGGTCATCGTGCGCGACCATGAGGTCGAGCATCAGCATTTCTATCTCGATCCCTGCAACCTGCACCCTGGCCAGGAAGAGATCGTCGCCGTCCGCCTTGCCGAAGAGCTCAACAAGGCTCGTGCCTCGAACGAGATCATCGCCACCCCGTTCGAAAACCGCAGCAAGCATCGTTTTGACGGCATGCTGCGCTGGCCGGACTGACGACCGACAGGCGACAAACGATAGAAGGAAGGGAACGATCATGAGCGCCACAGAGACAAGCACTGCACGGTCCGTCGATCCGGTTCTGTCTGTCCAGAACCTGACCACCTCGTTTCTGGTGGATGGCGGATTAAAACCCGTCGTGCGGGATGTTTCCTTCTCTGTGGCACCGCAGGAAACGGTCGCGATCGTCGGCGAAAGCGGCTCGGGCAAGAGTGTCACGTCGCTTTCGATCATGCGGCTCCTGCAGCCGGATTCGAGCCGCATCGAGGGCAAAATCATGCTGGGCGGCCGCGACCTGCTGTCACTTTCAGAAAATGAGATGCGAAAGGTCCGCGGCAACGACGTCTCGATGATCTTTCAGGAACCGATGACGAGCCTCAATCCGCTCTTTACCATTGGCGACCAGATCTCGGANGCATTGCTGTGCCACCAGGCGATGTCGAAGGCNGAGGCGAAGGCGGAGACGATCCGGTTGCTGGAAAAGGTCCGCATCCNNTCCGCCGCATCTCGTTTCGATGAATACCCGCATCGCTTCTCCGGCGGCATGCGCCAGCGCGTGATGATCGCCATGGCTCTGGCTTCNAANCCAAAGCTCTTGATCGCCGACGAACCGACGACGGCACTCGACGTAACGATCCAGGGNCANATCCTCGATCTCATCAAGATGCTGCAGGACGAGCAGGGGACCTCGGTCCTGTTCATCACTCACGACATGGGCGTCGTTGCCGAAATTGCCGACCGCACAGTCGTCATGTATCGCGGTGAGCAGGTGGAGACCGGTGCCACAGCCGACATCTTCCACCGCGGAAAGCATCCCTACACCCGCGCCCTGCTGTCAGCCGTCCCGGTGCTTGGATCAATGCAGGCCTATGCCCGGCCATTGCGCTTTCCTGTTGTCAACACCGCAACCGGTGAAACGGACAAGCAGGTCGAAGTGCCTGACACCGTATCCAAGGACAAGCCGATCCTTGAGGTGAAGGGGCTCACCAAGCGGTTCGACATCCACTCGGGGCTGTTTGGACGACTGAGCGGTCGCGTGCATGCTGTCGAGAACGTTTCCTTCGACCTTTTCGCCGGCGAGACGCTGTCACTGGTCGGCGAATCCGGTTGTGGCAAATCGACCACAGGGCGCGCCATCATGCGGCTGATCGAACCGGATTCTGGATCCGTGCTGGTCGCAGGACGCGACGTGCTCGCTCTCGACAAGCGCGGGATGCGCGATATGCGCAAGTCTGTGCAGATGATCTTTCAGGACCCGTTTGCATCGCTCAACCCACGCATGACCGTCGGTCAGGCGATTGCCGAACCCTACCTCGAGCACAAGATGGGCACAGCAAGAGAGGCAAAGGACGTTGTCGCTGACATGCTCCTGAAGGTCGGGCTGACACCCGATATGGCACGGCGCTACCCGCATGAATTCTCTGGCGGCCAGCGACAGCGCGTCTGTATCGCCCGAGCCCTGGCACTTAAACCCAGGGTCATCGTCGCTGATGAAAGTGTCTCGGCACTCGACGTGTCCATCAAAGCGCAGGTCATCAACCTGATGCTCGATCTGCAGCACAACCTCGATCTCGCCTTCCTGTTCATTTCGCATGATATGGCGGTCGTCGAACGCGTCAGCCACCGTGTGGCGGTCATGTATCTTGGCGAGATCGTCGAAATCGGCCCGCGCGCGGCAGTCTTCGGCAACCCGCAACACGACTACACCAAGAAACTCATGGCCGCGGTTCCGGTGCCGGATCCGGACCGTCGCCGGCAGAAACGAATGGCTGTCGTCGAGGAGCTGAAGAGCCCGATCCGGCCTGTCGAATACGAGGCTGGACGGCGCGAATATCGAACCGTTTCGCCAGGACATCTCGTGATCAGCTGACGGTTCTCCCGCCAATGGGCATGGCCAATCCCTTGCTTCTCGCCTGGCCGGACAGGGATGCCGGGCACCATCTCGTCCTCGTCGCTGTCGACCTTCGCCATCCGGCGTGGTCAGGACGTCATGTCGCGGCGCCAGCCCGAGCCGGTATGGGCGACGTTGCGCGTCTGCGCAGCATTTACTCGCCGTGCCGGTAGCGGTGTTATGATTTCCTGGCGCGAATAGACTTTCGCCAAAGCAGTTCGGCCCTCAACCTGATGGACTGAACGTCGCCTTGACCGTCCTCACGCTCGAACTTGGTCAACCATTCGACAGCCCTTGAAGCGATTTCGGCGACCGGCTGTGCGAATGTCGTCAGTTCGTAGGATGACCAGGACGCCTGCTCGATATCGTCGAAGCCAGCGACGCAGAGTTCGTCCGGAATGGATACGCCGAACTGGTGGCGCGCCGCATCCATGAAACCGCAGGCCAGAAGGTCGGTGGCGCAGAAGACGGCGTCGGGCCGCTCCTTGGCCGTCAGCAGGCGATGGGCGAGAACGCGTCCGGCCTCATACCCCGTCCAGCCGTGACGTTCGACGATGACATCCATTCCAAGCGCGCGCGCGCCGGCAACGAATCCGCGCTCGCGCCCCATGAGACTAGGCGTCCCCGCTTCGGAATTGGCAAAGGCAAGCCGGCGGCAGCCGGCCCGCACGAAGGCGGTCAGGATGCGTCCGCCGGCCTCGTCGTCGTCGAGATTGATCCGGAGCGGGCCAGGCTGATCGTCGTCGCGGTTGATCAGCACCAGGCGCTGGCCATTGCGCAGACAAAGCTGCGTTATCGACTTGTCGGGAAGCCCGGAAAGAATGACCGATGCATCGGCGCGATAACGGATGGCCTGTTGCAGCGCCCGGTCGACGCTACCGTCGGAACGATCGGTGTTGATGAACATCGCCACCTTGCCGGCATTCTGCAGCTGCAGCGTCAGCTCCTGAGCAGCGCCGACCGGTACGGCGTCGCGACCTCGGAAACGATAAGGCAGACGATGCCGCTTTCGTTGCGCATCAGGCCCCTCGCAAGATGGTTGACGTGGTAGCCGAGTTCCTCTGCCGCCTGCAGCACCCGTTCGCGCGTCTCTGCCGAAACGCTCGCTCCCGGGGTGAAGGTTCGCGAGACGGCGGAACGCGATACGCCGGCCCTTTCGGCGACTTCTTGTGCACTAACGAAAATTTTGGACCGCACCTTTCCCTCCCGCACGGTCTTTTCTTAGCCGTTTGTTGCACGTGCGTGCAAGCGGTCTTGCACGAGACTTTTATGACAGTTTTGCGAAAAACGAGTTGACAGTTATTTTGCCCGTATGCAAGCTCTGCACACGCTTGCAAAAGCGATCGGCGTGGAGGCGCCGTCACAACCAGGAGGAAATCATGCGACCGGTCAAGTTGGCCGCGGCACTGCTTGCCGCGGGTGTATCCTTTGTTGCCTTTTCGGCTCATGCCGCCGGCGATCTCAATGTCATCTGCTCGGCGGATTCGCAGGTCTGCGACCTGATGAAGGGTCTGTTCGAGAAGCAGACCGACATAAAGGTGAACATGGTTCGCCTGTCGGCTGGCGAGACCTATGCGAAGATCCGTGCCGAGGCACGCAACCCGAAGACGGATATCTGGTGGGCCGGCACCGGCGATCCCCATCTTCAGGCAGCCGCCGAAGGCCTGACCCAGGAATACAAGTCGCCGCTTTTCGATCAGCTCCAGGACTGGGCCAAGAAGCAGGCCGAGAGCGCCAAGTTCCGCACGGTCGGCGTTTATGCCGGCGCGCTCGGCTGGGGCTACAACTCCGAAATCCTTGCCAAGAAGGGGCTGAAGGAGCCGAAATGCTGGGCTGACCTGCTCGATNCGAGCTACAAGGGTGAGATCCAGATCGCCAATCCGAATTCGTCCGGCACCTCCTATAACACGCTTGCCACGCTGGTGCAGNTCATGGGCGAGGACAAGGCTTTCGATTANCTCTCGAAGCTGAACGCCAATGTTTCTCAATACACCAANTCCGGTTCGGCGCCGGTAAAGGCGGCCGCGCGCGGTGAATCCACCATCGGTATCGTCTTCATGCACGACGCNGTCGCCCAGACCGTCGAGGGCTTCCCGGTCAAGGCCGTCGCGCCATGCGAAGGNACGGGCTACGAAATCGGTTCGATGTCGATCGTCAAGGGCGCCAAGAACCTTGAGAACGCCAAGAAATGGTACGACTGGGCGCTTTCCGCCGAAGCGCAGTCGCACATGAAGGAAGCGAAGTCCTATCAGCTTCCGTCCAACAAATCCGCCGAGGTGCCGAAGGAGGCGCCAAAGTTCGAGGACATCAAGCTCATCGATTACGATTTCGCGAAATACGGCGATCCCGATGTTCGCAAGGCGCTTCTTGCGCGCTGGGACAAGGAGATCGGCGCCAAGGCGAACTGAACCTGACTTCGCCCGTGCCCGGGCCGGACTATGTTCGGCCCGAAGGCACAACTGAAACCGGATGAAGACGCGGACCCGACCATGACACATAGCAATCGACGGCTCGATGTCGCTCTTCTTCTCGGCCTTGCTGCCTTCGTTCTCCTTCCGTGGTATCGGATCGAAGGTGGCTTTTACAGCTTCGGCTGGCTTTCCGGCTTTCCGGCCGACCCTGCCGCCGCGCCTGGCGTTTTGCAGATATTGATGCACGGACGCTGGTGGCTTGCCGGCGCCCTTGCGTTCCTGTTCGTGGGCGGCTCGGCGCGCCTGATGACCGATCCGATCCGCCGCGGTCGGCTGCTTGCCTTGGCAGGTGGCCTCGGCTTTGCCTTCCTGGCGCTGCAGGGATTGGCAATTACCTTCTCCGGCTGGAGCTGGACGATCAGCGAAATGCTTTTCGGTACGCTCAACGATGGGCAGCCCTCGATGGGTGCCGGCGCCATCCTTGCCGGCATCGTTTTCGTGCTTCTCTTCTCCTTCGGGCTTGCCGAACGCGGCGTCATGAAAGGCGATGCCTTTCTCGTTGGCGCCATCGTCATGTTGATCGTTCTGGTCGCAATCTTTGTCTTCTACCCGGTCGGCAGCATGTTCGTCGGCGCCTTTCAGGCCTTCGACGGGTCCTTTGATCCGAGCGGGTTCGTGACCAATATTCAGGACGCGTCCGTCTGGAGTCTCGACTGCCTGGTTGGTGGCGACCGCTGCGGCGTCGCCTGGCGCACGCTCTGGCTCGCGATCCTGACGGCCAGCGGCGCGACGCTCCTCGGCCTCTGTTTTGCGCTGGTTGCAACGCGCACGCGGTTTCCCTTCAAGAAGGGGTTAAGGCTGCTGACGATCTTGCCGATCATCACACCGCCCTTCGTCGTCGGTCTGGCGCTGACGCTGCTCTTCGGGCGTGCCGGCGTTGTCACCCAAACGGTGGCAACTCTTCTCGGTGCGGAACCGGGCCGCTGGCTCTATGGACTGACGGGCATCTGGATCGCCCAGGTTCTTTCCTTCACGCCGATCTCTTTCCTCGTGCTCATCGGCGTGGTGGAAGGCGTCAGCCCCTCGATGGAGGAGGCGTCTCAAACCTTGCGTGCCGACCGCTGGCGCACCTTCTGGCGGGTGTCGCTGCCGCTGATGAAGCCCGGTCTCGCCAACGCGTTTCTGATTGCCTTCATCGAGAGCATGGCGGATTTCGGCAATCCGATGGTGCTTGGTGGCAGCCATGGCGTGCTGTCGACGGAGATCTTCTTCGCCGTCGTCGGCTCGCAGAACGATCCGTCACGNGCCGCCGTCCTTGCGATGATCCTGCTTCTCTTCACCATGTCGGCCTTCATCGCGCAGCGCTTCTGGCTCGCCGGCAAGAGTTTCGCGACTGTGACGGGCAAGGGGGATTCGGGCGCCCATATCGCCCTGCCGCGCGGACTTTCGATCGGCGTGCATGCGATCGTCATTCCATGGATGATCTTCACCATCGTCGTCTACGCGATGATCCTCTTCGGCGGCTTTGTCCGCACCTGGGGCCTCGACAACACGCTTACCGTCGAGCACTACGTGAAGGCCTTCTCGATTGGCTGGCGCGACGACGGCGGCATTGCCTGGACGGGCGTCGCCTGGAACTCCTTCTGGACGACAATGGAGATTGCCCTGATCTCCGCGCCGCTGACAGCAGCCGTCGGCCTCTTGACTGCCTATCTGATCGTTCGTCAGCGGTTCGTCGGCCGCAACCTCTTCGAATTTGCGCTGATGATGAGCTTTGCCATTCCCGGCACCGTTATCGGCATCAGCTACATCATGGCCTTCAACTT
>Ga0055526_1002590_pt1 | contig 12088 bp, 10 predicted proteins | sample AraplaCol_mMF_r2_FD_55013 | JGI IMG/M metagenome (GOLD analysis project Ga0055526, IMG submission 55013) | Arabidopsis root microbial communities from North Carolina, USA - plate scrape MF_Col_mMF_r2 | ecosystem: Host-associated > Plants > Roots > Endosphere | place: USA: North Carolina... | reverse complement strand
GCGTGCGTGATCTACGGCCTGGCGGCTCTCGATATCGAACGACAGATGCACGATCAACTGGTCGAGCGCCAGCATGTCGGCCGCCAGGCGGTGCCGGCTGGCGGCTGCGCGCGGGTTGGCGGCAACGATATCGCTGGCCCAGGCCGCGGCATCGTCCAGCCAGATGCGCGCCCGTTCGCGCAGCGCGGGCGCCACCTTGGCCGGAAACACGATGGCGCCGACCAGGCTCGCGCAGACGATGCCGATCACGATCTCCTCGATACGCGCCACGGCGATATCGAAGATGTCGGCCGGCTGCATGACGGCGGGCAGCGCGACGATCGGCAAGGTATAGGCCGCCAGCAGGAACACATAGCTGCGGGGCGTGCGCTGCAGCAGCGACAGGTAGACCAGCGCCATGATCCACAGCGCGATGGCGCCCATCAGCACGATCGGCATGTTCACCAGCTGCGGCACGGTGATCACGGCCGCCATGGCGCCAAGTATCGTGCCGGCCACGCGATAGGCGGCCTTCGAGCGCGTAGCGCCCGTGAGCGGGTTCGAGACGAAATAGACCGTCGCCATGGCCCAGTACGGGCGCGGCAGGCCGAACGACAGTGCGATATAGAGCGCCAGCATCGCGGCAGCGAATGCCTTCAGCGAAAACAGCCACTGTCGGGCATGCGGCCAGCTAGCCATGATTGATGCGCCGGGGGGGCCGGCAATTGGGGGCGTCGGACGGGCAGTGTAGTCGCCCGGCAGGGATTCCATCCATGATTTAAAATGCGCGGCTTCAGTCGGAATATTCATGAAAGCCTGCCATGCCCATCGACATCCGTGCGCTGCGTTACTTCGTCGAGACCGCGCGCCTGAAAAGCTTCACCCAGGCGGCTTCGTCGCTCTACGTCACGCAATCGACCATCAGCAAGATGGTCAAGCAACTCGAAGACGAGGTCGGGCAGCCGCTGCTGATTCGCGAGGGCAAGTCGGTACGGCTGACTGACGTGGGCCGGGTGGTGTACGACCGGGGCCAGGAGGCGCTGGGGGTTGTCCATCGGCTGACGCTCGAAGTGGCGGATCTGTCGTCGCTGGGGCGCGGTCAGCTGACCGTGGGCATCCCGCCGATGGTCAACCTGTTCTTCTCGCCAGCCGTCAGCGCGTTCCGCAAGCGATATCCCAACCTGCAGCTGACGCTGTCGGAGCACGGCGGGCAGGTGGTCGAACAGCAAGTGGCGAACGGTGAACTTGAAGTGGGCGCCACGGTGCTGCCCGGCGATACCGGCCTGGCGCTGGAGACGCGCCAGTTCGCAAAATATCCAATCTGGGCCGTCGGCCCGCATCGCGCTGCCTGGGCCAGCAGCCGTACAGTGACGCTGGAGGCGCTGCGCGACGAACCGCTGGTGTTGCTGACCGACGAGTTCTCGCTGACGCGCAAGCTGCGGCAGGCGTTTCTGGAGGCCCGCATCGAGCCGCAAGTGGTGGCGCAGAGCGGCCACTGGGATTTCCTGGCATCGATGGCCGCCGCTGGCCTTGGCACGACCTTCCTGCCCGAGCCGCTGCTCAAGCGCCTGGAGACCCGCGACAAGCTCGCCGTGGCCCGCCTGACCGAACCGACCATGGACTGGGCCCTGGCCCATATCTGGTCGCCGGGACGCTACCTGTCCCACGCGGCCCGGGCGTGGCTGGAGGTCTGCGAGGAGGTGATGGGGTAGGCGGCTGGCGCCCATTTCTGTCAGACCCCGACCGATACCTGGCCGGCCGCCCAGCCTCTAGGCTTCAGTCAGGAGCCGCATGGGAGTCCTGACGATGCAGCAGAGGGTGGCGGAACGACGATCGGTCCGGGGCTTCGCGCGATTGCTGCGCGATACCGTCTCGGCCTGGCTGGATGACTATGCGCCCAGCATGGGCGCCGCGCTCGCGTACTACACGGTCTTTTCCGTGGCGCCGCTGCTGCTGATCGTGATTGCCATTGCCGGCCTGGTGTATGGCGACGACGCGGCGCGCGGCGCGGTGGTCGAGCAGATTGGCGGTCTGGTGGGCGTGGAGGGTGCCAAGGCCATCGAGAGCATGCTGATCTCTCTGAGTTCGCCAGCCAAGGGATCGCTTACGGCGGTGCTCAGTACCGTCACGCTGTTCGTAGGCGCCACCACGGTCTTTGCCGAACTGCAGGATGCCCTGGACCGCATCTGGCGCGTGCCCGAGCGCAAGAAGCCGTCGGGCATCTGGGAACTGCTGCGTGCGCGCGTGCTGTCGTTCGGCATGATCCTGGGCATCGGCTTTCTGCTGATCGTCTCGCTGGTGGCCAGCGCGGCGCTGGCGGCCATCGGCCGGTACTGGTCGCCGATGCTGGGCGAGGGCGAGTTGCTGGGCCACCTGCTCGACATGAGCCTGAGTTTTGTGCTGGTGACCGTGGTATTCGCGATGATCTACAAGATCATGCCGCACGCGGCCGTGAAATGGCCCGACGTCTGGCTGGGTGCCGTGGTCACGTCGGTGCTGTTCACGGTGGGCAAGCTGCTGATCGGCCTGTATATCGGCAAGACGGGCGTGGCCACCGGCTACGGCGCGGCCGGATCGCTGGTAGTGGTGCTGGTCTGGGTGTACTACTCTGCGCAGATCTTCCTGCTGGGGGCGGAATTCACGTGGCTCTACGCCAACCGCTTCGGGTCGCTGCGCGCCAGGCCGGCATCGCGCGAGCGGCAGGCGCCCAAGCGGCACGGCGAGGCGCCGCCCTGACGAACCTCGAAAGGGGCCTTCTGGCTTGCAGCGTGGCTTACCGCGCCCGCAACGCGTCAACGATATTGAGCCGCGACGCCCGCAGCGCCGGCAGGAATCCGCCAATCAGGCCCATCGCCATCGAGAATAGCAGTGTCTTGACGATGATGGCCGGCGTCAGTACGAAGCGGAACGACAGGTCGGCAAAGGTCTGGAAGTTCGTGGTGGAAAACGATGCAAACTGCATCAGCGATGCGCAGAGCAGACCGGCGATACCGCCCACCAGCCCCAGCAGCACCGCCTCGATCAGGAAGGCCATCAGCACGTTGGTGCGCTGGAAGCCCAGCGCGCGCAGCGTGCCGATCTCGCCCACGCGGTTGGCCACCGAAGCGTACATCGTGATCATGGCGCCGATCATGGCCGCCACCGAAAAGATGGTCGTCAGCGTAAGCCCCAGGATGTTGATGAACGCCGACAGGGCCTTGGACTGGTCGCTGTAGAACTGCTGCTCGCGCTTGGCCTCGTTGGCCAGGCGGGGGTCGACGTCGATATCGGCGCGGAACTTGTCGAAGGCGTCGGTGTTGGCCAGCCGCAGCACCATCGACGAATAGCTGGCGCGGCGGAACGACTGCATGAGCTGGTCCACGTCGCCCCAGATCTCGGAATCGAAACCGCTGCCGCCGGCATCGAAGTGGCCCACCACGGTCCAGTCGCGCTGCGCAAAGCGCAGGTGATCGCCAATGCGCACGTTGCCGTAGCCCTTGGCGATGCTGCTGCCGACGATGATTTCCGATGAGCCGGGCTTGAACACCCGTCCCTCGGTCAGCCGCACCTGCGGCCGCAGCGGCACGCCCAGCGGCGATACGCCCCGGATCACCACGTTCGACGGCGTGGTGTAGCCGGTCTTGGTCAGCGAAATCAGTACCACGGCTTCCCGCGAGGCCATCGGACGGCCCTCGGGCGTTGTGGCGACGGAGGGATACATCTCCAGCGCGGCGGCCTGGTCGCGCGCAATCGCGCTCTGGATCTCGGTCTCGGCGCCCTTGCGGATCACCACCACGTTGTCGCGCTCGCCCGTGGTCACCAGGGTCTGCTTCAGCCCGGCGTCGAGCATCAGCATCGTCGCGAACACAAAGACCACCAGCGCCAGGCCGCCGGCCGTCAGCGCCGTGGTCAGGCGCCGCGCCCAGACGTTGCGGGCGATGTAGTGAAGGGGGATGACCATGTGCGCGCGATCCGGTCAGCCGATGGCCCGCAGGCCCTCGACGATGCGTACCCGTGCCGCCTGCACCGCCGGCACGATGGCGGCGGCCACCCCCACCACCAGCGCGCAGCCGGCCTGCATCGCCATGGTCTCGTGCGACACGGTGAACACCGGGAACACCCCGCCCACCGCCTGCTTGAAAAAACGGGCCGCCGGGGGCGTCAATACCATGCCCAGCGCCCCGCCGAACGCGCTGATGATCATCGATTCGCCAAATACCAGCAGTGACAGGAAGCCCGGCCCGAAGCCCAGCGCCTTCAGCGTGGCGTACTCGGTGATGCGCTCGCGGGCGCTCATGGCCATGGCATTGGCCATCACGGCCATCACGATGACGATCACCACATAGGACACCACGCGGATTGCCGCGATGATCTGGTTCGACATCGCCACGAAGCCAAGCTGGAAGGCCTGCTCGGTCTCGGTCAGCGTCTCGGCCAGCGAATTTTTGAACACATTGTCGACATTCCGCGAGATCGCGGCGGCGTTGTCCGGGTTATCGACACCCAGGATAAAGACGCCCACCTGGTCGGCCTGCCTGGGATTCTTCTTGCGCACGGTTTCGTTCAGGTAATCCCAGTGGAACACCATCTGGCGCGTGATCGTGCTTTCGTCGCGGCCGTCCATGATGCCGCGCACGACGAAATCCCACGTGCCGGCGTAGATCGTGCCCTTGATCGGGATGACGTCGCCCACCTTGAAGCCGTACAGGTCGGCCAGTTGCCGGCCCACCAGCGCGCCGCGGCGGTCGCGCTGGTAGTCGGCGCGCTGCGCGGGCGGGACGATGAACTCGGGATACAGGTCGAGGTAGTTGTCCGAGACGGCGAACTGGGCAAAGAAGTTCTTGGGGTCGCGGTAGACGCCGCCGAACCAGTTCGAGCGCGCCACCTGGGTCACGCCATCGACGCCCTTGATCCGGTACTCGTAGTTGAGCGGCAGCGCAAACGTCAGCGAGATGGCGTTGCGGGTCACCAGTCGCGCATTGGAGGCCGCCGACGCGCCCGCGTACCAGGCATCGACCACGGTCTGCAACAGGCCGTAGGCCAGCACCGCGATCACCAGGCCCAGCACGGTCAGCGCCGTGCGCAGCTTGTGGCGCATGGCGTTGCGGGCGATCAGCTTGGGCAGGAACATGGACCGATGCCTCAGGCGCGCCGCTCGCTCAGGAGCAGTTCGCCTTTTTCCAGATGGACCAGCGACCGGGCGGCCTCGGCCGCATGGGCGTCGTGCGTGACCATGATGATGGTCTTGCCCAGGTCGCTATTGAGCCGCTGCAGCATGGCCAGGATATCCGTGGCCGAATTACGATCCAGATCGCCCGTGGGCTCGTCGGCCACGATCAGCGTCGGATCGGTAATCAGCGCCCGGGCGATGGCCACGCGCTGCTGCTGCCCGCCAGACAGTTCGGTTGGATAGTGGTCCATGCGGTCGGCCAGGCCGACCATGCTGAGCACCATCTCCACGCGCTCGCGCCGGTCGGCGCGGCCCAGTCGCGTCAGCATCAGCGGCAGTTCCACGTTTTCGAAGGCGGTCAGCACCGGCATGAGGTTGTAGAACTGGAAGATGAAACCCACGTGCGCGGCGCGCCAGTCGGCCAGCGAGGCCTCGGGCAGCTCCGAAATATCGACACCGCCCACCAGCAGTTCGCCGCTGTCGGGCCGGTCGATGCCGGCAATCAGGTTCAGCAGCGTGCTCTTGCCGGAGCCGGACGGGCCCATCAGCGCGATAAAGTCGCCGGCCGCGATGTCCAGCGAGATGTCCGACAGCACCGGCACGGTCTGCGCGCCACGCTGGTACGACTTGGCCAGATGGCGGATCGAAACCAGCGGGGCGCCGGCGCCGGCGGCGGCAGGGTCGGAAGCGGCGAGCGGCGTGGCCATGGCTTACTTCTTTGTGACGGTGACGCGGGCGCCGTCCGACAGCTTGTCGGCCGGTGCCAGCACCACGGTCTCGCCGGACTTCACGCCCTGGACGGCCTGCAGTTCGCCAATCTTGGCGCCCCGGGTCACCGGCACCTGTCTGACCTTGCCGTCGGCCACGACGAACACCACGGCCTTGCCATCACGCTCCACCACGGCCGATGGCTGCACGGCGGTCAGCGGCTTGCTGTCTTCGGGCGGCACCGGCTTGGACAGGAAGGCGATCTTGGCGCTCATGTCGGGCAGCACGCGCGGGTCGCGGTCGACAAAGCGGATCTTGACCAGCACCGTGGCCTTGGAGCGGTCCACGGTGGGCACGATGCGCGACACGCGTCCGGCCATGCGCAGGTTGGGCAGCGCATCGAGCAGAATCTCGCTGGGCTGCTCCACCGTGATCCTGGCGATGTTCGATTCGGCGACGTCGGCTTCCACTTCGAGCGTGTCCATGTCGGCGATCGTCACGATCGCGCCCTTGGTGTCGGCGGCGGCCGAGAACGGCGTGATGTTGTCGCCCACGTTGGCGTGCTTGATCAGTACCACCCCATCGAACGGGGCGCGGATCACGGTCTGCTCGACGGCGACCTCCGCCGCGCGGGCGTTGGCCCTGGCCGACGCGATCGATGCCTGCGCATTGCTGACCGACGCGCGTGCCTTGTTGTAACGCGCCAGGTCGGCGTCGTACTGCTGCTTCGAGATGGCTTTCGGTTCCAGCAGCATCTCTGACCGCTTCAGGTTCACCTCGGCATCGCGCAGTTCGGCCTGCTGCAACTGCAGGTTGGCTTCGGCTACCTGCACCTGGGCGCGCGCCTGGGCGGCCGAAGCCTCCACGTCGCGGCTTTCCACGCGGGCGATGATCTCGTCTTTCCTGACGCGCGAGCCTTCCAGCACGCCCAGCCATTCCAGCCGCCCCTGGGCCTTGGACGCCACGGCGGCCTTGCGCTGGGGCACGACGTAACCCGTGGCGTTCAGCAGCGTGTAGTTCTGGGAAGGGTAGGCCGCCGTAACCGTGGTGGTTTCCACGGGCTGCGGGCCCGCCAGCCGGGCTCCCACGCCAATCGCCGCCAGCAGGATCGCCGCGATGATCGCGTAGCGTACCCAGCGGCGCCGCCGGCGTGGCGCGGGCGCCATGGCACTGCGGTCGATTTTCAGCTTGCTCAGGTCTTGATCAGCCAATTTGGGAACCGTTTCGTCGCGGTATGCAGAAAAAGGCTCACAGTATAGCGACTGTGCAAGGCGGCAAAGCACCTGAAAGAACGTCCACCGCAAGCCCTTACAGCAGCTTGCCGGGATTCATGATGCCGCTGGGGTCGAACACCTGCTTGATGGCGCGCATCAGCCGCAGTTCCAGTGGATCTTTCAGGGCCAGGAACGCGTCGCGCTTGAGCTGGCCGATACCGTGCTCGGCGCTGATGCTGCCGTTGTAGCGCGCCACTTCCTCCATCACCTCGTCGCTGACGGCCTTGCCGTCGCCGAGCGCCCATTTCGGGTCCGCGCCAAGCGGGCGCGACAGGTTGTAGTGCAGGTTGCCGTCCCCGAAATGGCCGAAGATGAACGGCCGGATGCCCGGGTACCGCGCCAGCAGGCGGGCTTCCATCGATGCCATGAACGCCGGGATGCTCTCGATCGGCAGCGACACGTCGTGCTTCAGGTGCAGGCCATCGGCGCGCTGGGCCTCGGAGATTTCCTCGCGCAGGCGCCACAGGCCCTGCAGCTGGGCCAGCGACGCAGAAACGGCCGCATCGAGGCACAGGCCCTGTTCCAGCGCATCACCGATGACCGATTCCAGTAGCGCGTTCAGCACGTCCTCGGACGCCGTATCGGCAATTTCCAGCAGCACATAGGCCGGATGGCGCTCGGCAAACGGCGCCTGGACGTTTTCGGCGTGGGTCAGCACGAGGTCCAGGCAGGCGCCGGTGAAGAACTCGTAGGCCTGCAGCCGGGCGCCGCAGCGGGCGAACAGCAGCGAATACAGTTCAAGCGCCTGTTGCGACGATTCCACGGCGGCCAGCACCACGGCGCGCGAATCGGCGCGGGGCGACAGACGCAGCGCAGCGGCCGTGATGATGCCGAGCGTGCCCTCCGATCCGATCAGCAGCTGCTTGAGGTCGTAGCCGGTGTTGTCCTTGCGCAGCGTGCGCAGGCCGTGAAAGACCTCGCCGTTGGGCAGCACCGCTTCCACGCCCAGTACCAGTTCGCGCGTCATGCCATAGCGCACCACGTTGACGCCGCCGGCGTTGGTGGCCAGGTTGCCGCCGATCTGGCACGAGTCCTCGGCCGCGAGCGACAGCGGGAACAGGCGGTCGTTTTCTTCGGCGGCGCGGCGCAGGTTGCCCAGGATGCAGCCTGCTTCGGCCACCATCGTGTTGGCGATGGTGTCGATCGAGCGGATCTTGTCCATGCGATCCAGGCTGATCACCACGTTGGCGGGGCTGTTGCCCGGCGCCGCGCCGCCGCACAGGCCGGTGTTGCCGCCGCGCGGTACCACGGGCACGCCCGACTGCTGGCACAGCGCCAGCGCCTGCGCCACCTGTTCGGTCGTGCGCGGCCGCACCACGGCCTGCGCGTGGCCCCTGTACAGGCCGCGCCAGTCGGACAGCCAGGGCGCCACGTCATCGGGCGCGGTGGCAACCACCTCTGGGCCAAGGGCTTCAGTCAGGCGTTGGGCGAATGTGGTGTTGAGCATGATCGGCAATGGAAGCGAAATGGAGGAATTACGATTGGCGCAGCGGCAGGCCCAGGCGGCCGGCGGCATTGCGCAGGTGTTCGGTGGCGCGCTGGCGGGCCAGTTCGGCATCGCGCGCGCGGATGGCGTCGAAGATCGCCAAGTGTTCGCCATGCACCTGCTGCGGCAGCCCCGGCTGGCGGCTGGAATTGACGCGGGCGGCGCGCACCGCGTGGTGGAGCTGAAGGTTCATGTACTGCAGCAACTGCAGGTAATACGGGTTGTGCGTCGCCGTGGCAATGGCGATATGGAACTGGATATCGGGTTCCACGCCATGGTCGGGATCGTCGATATGTGCGGCGATGGTCTGGAGCAGGGCGCCCATCCGCGTCACGTCCGCCTCGGTGCGATGCCGGGCGGCCATGGCCGCCGCGGCGCTTTCCAGGTCGATCCGCAGTTCGAAAATCGCGGCCAGGTCGGTGGCGTCGGCATTGCCGGCCAGCCGGAATCCGCTGTCGCTGACACGCGATCGCACGGTGCTGCCCAGCCCCTGGCGGCTCTCGATCATCCCTTGCGAACGCAGGTGTTCGGTGACCTCGCGGATCACGGCGGCGCTGACGCCATAGCGTTCCGCAAGCTGCTTGCCCGTGGGCAGCCGTGCCCCGACGGGGAATGTCCCGTCGGCAATTTCGCCGCGCAGCTGCTGGATCACGCGCTCGGTCAGGGTGATGGGCCGTGTCTGCATAGGCCAGCACCTTACGCTTTTCTGGTTATATGAAAACTAGGTATTAACCCTTAGTAACGTCTGGGGCTAGGCGTCCTTTTTCAGCCGATACGCCAGTTGCGGCCGCGTGATCCCCAGCATCCGCGCCGCAGAAGACAGGTTGCCCCGCGTGGTGGTCATCGCCAGTTGCATCAGCCGGGCCTCGATCTGCGGCAGCGACACCTGCTGGTTCAGCAGCTTTTCGATCAGCGCGTCGGCGTCCTCGCCGGTTTCTGGGCATGTCGCGCCGGCCTGCTGGCTGGCGAACAGGTGCGGCACGTCGATCATGCCGGTGGCGGGCGCCAGCAGCACGCCGCGCTCGATCATGTTTTCAAGCTCGCGGATGTTGCCGGGCCAGGGGTACTGCACCAGTGCGTCGCGCGCCCGGCCGGTCAGGCCGCGCACCTGCTTCTGGTAGCGCGCGTTGCAGCGCGTGATAAACGCCTGCGCCAGCTCGGGAATATCTTCCTTTCGCTCGCGCAGCGCCGGGATGGCAACGGGATAGGTGCTGATCCGGTAGAACAGGTCGGCGCGGAACTGGCCCAGCTTGATGGCCTGCGCCAGGTTCACGTTGGTGGCGGCGATCAAGCGCACGTTGACCTTGCGCGCCTCCACGCCGCCCAGCCGTTCCACCTCGTTGTTCTGCAGCACGCGCAGCAGCTTCACCTGGGCAGCCGGAGGCAGGTCGCCGATTTCGTCCAGGAACAGCGTGCCGCCGTGCGCCCGCTCGAAGCGGCCCGGCCGCGATTGCTGGGCGCCGGTGTAGGCGCCTTTCTCGACGCCAAACAGCTCGGATTCCACCAGTTCGTGCGGGATCGCCGCGCAATTGACGGCAATGAACGGCTGTTCGCTGCGCGGGCCGTTGTCGTGCAGCCAGCGCGCGAACATTTCCTTGCCGGCACCGGTCTCGCCGGTCAGCAGCACGGTGATTTGGCTGTCGGCCGCGGCGGACAGCAGCGCAAACGCTTCACGGAAGGCCGGCGACTGGCCAATCAGGTTGCCCTGGTTGGCGCCGCACAGCGTTTCGCGCAGCGTGCTGACTTCCTGCTGCAGCGAGAGCAGGTCGCTGATCACTGAATCGGGCTCGAAGTACTTCAGGTATTCGGCGTCGTCCCATTCCTCGGCCGGCTTGCCGACGATGCGGCACTGGTCGTCGCCGCGCCGCGCGCATTCGGTTTCCTTGTAGATCACCAGCCGGTCCATGAAGGTGCTGGAGTAGCCCGACGCATAGCCCAGCTGCACCCAGCAGCCGGCTTCCTCGCGGCTCAGCGCCTCGTTGAAGGGCGCCTCGCCTTCCCACGAATCCTTCCAGAGGAATTCGCCGTAGAAGTGCCCGGTGTCGCGGTCTACCTCCAGCCGCACCGGCTCCACGCGCGTCACGCCTTCGAGCATATGGAGTTGCGGGCCCCACAGGAACGCCTCGTGCGGCGAACTGGCCAGTTCATCCTTGCGCTCGCGCTTGACCATTTCCGCATCGCGCATGCCCTGCGCGTAGCCCATGCGGATCAGCAGGCCCTTGCCGCGCTCCAGCCCCAGCGTGTCGAGGATTTCCCGGCGCAGGTAGCTCAGGGCTTCGGTATGCATCAGCACCATGCGCGATTCGCCAAGGCGGATCTGCGCCGCGCGGGCGTCGATGGTCAGCAGCGATGCCAGGTCGAAGGGCGGGGCGCCGGGCGGCTGGTGCGGTGGTTGGTGGGGCACCTTGGGCGGTGTCTTGGGGGGCGTCGTCATCCTCGTCACTCCAGATTCCTGCGGGCGTTTTCTGGCGAAACACCTCGTCTTTCCGCGAAGCCTAGCACGACCCCTGCCGATCCCCGATAGGGCCGACACGCCCGCCCCAAGGCCGCTGGTGCGGTGCAGCAGACGCGCAATTGATCATTTGATGAAATCGGCCCTGATCCCCTCATCAAATCATCAAGCGGCCTGGCGCATCGCAGAACGGCCAATTTCCCGCCATCCCTTGTGCCGCAACGATCTGCGCGCCCTGGCATGCGGCTCGCTATAGGCCTTGCATCCGAACCCACAACGAGGCGCGCACCGCGTGGTGTGTGCAAGGCAACAGGAAGGCAGACAGGAGCGAGACATGCCACTTCCCACCCCCGGCCAATGCTATGTGCGCGTGGTGGAGCGCGACGAACGCTGGGTCGAGTTCGAGTTTTCGATTGGCGATCCGGCGATCTTCGTGGAGCTGGTGATGCCGCCGGAGCAGTTCCAGTCGTTCTGCCGCGACCAGCACGCCCAGTTGCTGAACTGACCAGACGACACCAGACAACACCGGACAACACCCACAAGGAGACAGCCATGCAAATCGACATCCGGACCGACGCCAGCGTCAGTCCGATCCGGCAGACGTTTGCCCACATCGCCCGGCGGCTGGGCGCGGACAAGCCCGCCACGCGCTACCAGGAGGCCATGTTCGACCTGCAGCCGGTCACCAGCTTCCACTATCGGCCGCTCTGGCAGCCGCAGTACGAGCTTTACGATGCGCGCCGCACCCGCGTGGCGATGCAGGACTGGTATGCGATGAAGGACCCGCGCCAGTACTTCTACGGCACCTACGTCAACGCCCGCGCCCGCCAGCAGGACGCGATGGAAAAGAACCTGGAATTCGTCGACAGGCGCGGCCTGCTGTCCACGCTGCCGGCCGATTTGCGCGATCTGCTGACCATCGGCGTGGTGCCGCTGCGCCATCTGGAGTGGGCGGCGAACATGAACAACGCGGCCATCACCGCCTACGGCTTCGGCTCCGCAATCACGCAGGCGGCCATGTTCCACACGATGGACCGCCT
>Ga0055526_1002565_pt1 | contig 12181 bp, 24 predicted proteins | sample AraplaCol_mMF_r2_FD_55013 | JGI IMG/M metagenome (GOLD analysis project Ga0055526, IMG submission 55013) | Arabidopsis root microbial communities from North Carolina, USA - plate scrape MF_Col_mMF_r2 | ecosystem: Host-associated > Plants > Roots > Endosphere | place: USA: North Carolina... | reverse complement strand
GCGGCGCGAACTCGCCCAGCAGCATTACCGTTACAAGCCGCATGACTCGCAGGCTCGCGAGACGTGGCAGGCACATATGGGTAATGCCTCCCACCAGGACTTCAAGCCGTCAAGCCCACCACGGCAGTCTCGGGCCCAGATTCAATCCCGTCCCTCGGACGCACCGGACAAAGACATGCGTCCGACCTCGCGCGAGCATGCAAATCGGGACCAGTCTCCACCGCATCGAGAAGCTCCCGTGGCCCGGTATGAACGCCCACCTACGCGGGTCGACGCGCCGCCTATTGATGCGATTATGCGGCGTGGCCAGGCCGATACGCGCGAACTCGCCCGTAACGCGGAGCCCAAGCACGAAGGGCGGCCAGAAAAGCACGGCAGGCCCGATAAGGAAGAAGGCCACGGTAATGGCAAACGTCATTGAGTCAGGAAAGGATGCGATTCGATTTCGCACACCGAGCATGTTGCGAAGTCACGGCCTCACAGTGCAAATGCCGACGCGGCCGCGGAAACGATAAACATACGTCAGGCCCAGCCTTCCCGTCTGTTCCCGCCCCATTGCGGCCCTTCGCATTTACCCTATGTTGAGCTCCTGATTTTCGTCTCTTTCCCAAGGATAGTAATCAAGGCAAATGCTGAGTCCAGCTTGTGCCAGTTTCCCCATCAACGCGGGCGCAAGATCAACTACGATATTCCCGACGCTGAACAGGCCAACAAACAGTTCCACCTTCCCGCCATCTTCGCGAACGCCATTGAAAAATTCCGATAGTGACGCGAGGTCATCGGCAAATTCTGACAGAGCTTGTTCAACTTCAATCGGATCAGAAATTAAAGTCCCTGAAGTTAATTCTGACGTCCAATATGAAGAATTTCTCAGGCCGCGTAGCGGATTTCCCTTTGGTGAAAGTCGAGGACTTCCAGCCGTCCATCCATGCTTCGCTTTGCGCCCAACTATCTTAGAAATGTCTTCCTTAGGAAGATTCGGATGCCAAATCCTTAGTGAAATAACGTATTGATACGGACTCATATTTCAACATTCATCGCGACTGTCGGCAATTGGCTGCGGCATGACGGTCCGGCGACGTGCCAGTTCAGGGATTATGCGTTAGTTCACGAGCCAAATCTATTGGATCAATCTCTAGTCCAGCCAGGTCCGCGTTGAAATTAACTCCGGCTAGCACCGTGTCACTTTGCATACCTTGAAGCCAGCTATGAATAAAAGAAGCCAGATCAATTGCGGTCGGCACATAGGAAGCCCACTCCTTCTCAGCGAGCCGTTTCGCGTAGGCTTCATCGGACCAGAAGAGCAATACGTCGGCATCATTCTGGTTTGATGGACAGTTGGCCCAGCCAACGTCAGAACGTAATCCCCAAACCTGGCCAGTTTCGAGAACGCGTCGCACAAAGCGATCTTTGTTTGTCTGTAAATCAGCGATCAAATGCAGTGACACAAACTTTCCTCTCATCTCATTTCTTAAGCGAATTCACGATGGCTGCAAAGACGATAGAGTCGACGGGCAGTTCGCGGCCGGAGGTAGTCCGAAACAGGATTAGTTCTACTCGTTTTAGCATTTGTTTTCATTGCTTAGTCGCGGTTTGCGTCAATACTCTCTTGCTGCGCAAGTCGGCTCTTTGCCGACGCAAGGTCGCTTTCGAGCTTCGCCAACTCAGAACGCTTTACCGCTACACGCTGTTCGAGATCCGAAACGTCTTCTCGTGCTTCGCGGAGAAACCGTTCATTTCGTTCATCTTGCGCCATGCTTCCCATTTTTCATCCTTTTTCTCTTGGTGGCCGGCATCATGCCAGCATTCTTAATGATGCCGATGCCAGCTCGTCGCTGGCGTCGGTTTTGCGGTGGTGGACTGGTGGGCGGGTAGATGGCTTTTGTCCACCTGGCCTTGTTCCTGGGTTCGCACACCCTGAGTGCGGCCGTTGCAAAGCATACCCGCCCGTTGTAATTTTCCGTGTCAATCCAGATCCGGGCCAGGGTAGCCAAACGAGCACCTTACCCCCCACTCCCGTCCCCTGAGAGTTAGGTCAAACGTACTACGCAGCGGCCTCATTTCAACACCCTTCCCGATGTACTGACGAATCAGCGAGCCGGTCGGATGTCCGCATGGATTATTTAGTTTTATCGAAATGTCGTCATGCACCTCGAAACCATTACGCTCGGCCTGAGCCCGGTTTTCAGCGAAAATTGGCGCTTTTGCCAGATAGTCGCGAAGCACATTCGCGAGTTCATTTTCAGTTGCCATTTTTAACTTTATTCCGATCTACACGTGGTAATTGAACGAAACGACGTCGCCTAGCATGTATCGAGGGTGGGCGCTGGCCATGACCGCGCCCTCGAAAGTGCCAACCACTTCATCGGCCAACGTAAGCTTCACATCGACATGGCCACCGTCGCGGAGCTCTACTTTTACGATATCGCCCACAAAGCACCATTTCGACGGGGGCATAGCGCCTGGCTCGAGGTCTTGGGCCGCCGCGTGAACGTATCGGACATCATCGATGATCTTCGTCATGTGCATGTTCTGGCCGTCAATTTGATGCGCTGCCCGCGAGCGGTTCGGGGCCAAGTGGTCCAGACCAAGCGCCTCTCTCATTTCTTGCGCATCTCTTTCACGCGCTTCCCGTGCGCGGTTTGGGTTCAAGTGACCCAAGCCGATTGCTTCAGCCATTTCTTTATCGTCATCCCTAAGCTGAGCCATGGTCGCTCCTATTCGTGATGCAATTGAGCTGGCGTCCGGCCAGCAGTTGGCGCCACCGGGGCGCATTTCCAACGTCAGAATTTTCCCATCTATTCAGTTGGCAATTTGTTGTCCAAGAACTCCGCAACTACTTGGTCGAGGCGTCTACCTTCGATGGCATGCTTGGCGAAATCCGCAGGTTGTATGGGAGCGCCCCACCACGCAGAAGCGTACTGCTTATTCGGTGAGTAGAAGACTTGCACAAACATGCCACCAGCGCGCGTGAAGATAAGATAGTAGTACTCATCATCGCTTGCGATATGGATTTCGCTTCCGATCAGAAACTGCCGAAGATTTCCGACAGGGGCTTTAATGGTCATATTCTTCCTATTCGGTTATGTCGCTGAGAGCCTTGACCTCATCACCCGGCCAGGCTTCTATGAAGGCCTTTAGCGCACTGGCCAGCGCAACATCTTGGTTGCTCACATCATCAGCCAGATGAGCAATGAAGCTGCGCAACCGCATATGGTCCTCTGAGTGCCACAGAAGTTCGTTGCTGCCCTTAGCTCGAGCCCTCGAATTGGATTGCGCCGATTTCACAGCGCCAAGTATCGAAGCGCGCAGGCTCATATCAAGCATGGCGGTTTTCCGTGGTCTTAGTTTTTTTCGGCGCGACACCGTTGTTGGAGCCCCGTTCTCGCTCCGCAGCCGTTGGAGTACCTCCGTCGTTGTTCGTTCCGCGTTCGCGATCCGCAGCCGTTGGAGCACCTCCGTTGTTGTTCGCGCCGCGTTCACGATCGGCAGCCGTTGGCGCTCTACCATTGTTGTTCGTTCCGCGTTCACGGTCGGCAGCCGTTGGTGCTCCGCCGTTGTTGTTCGTTCCGCTTTCCCCTGCGTTTCCTCCGCTTGCATTATTCTGCGACGGAACCAGGATTCGCTTTTCCACCAGACCGATCCGATCCAGCGCGCTCGTTTCCACGACCCCGTTCAGCGCTGGAAAAACCAGCTGGTTCGCGGTTCACCCCTGCAGGTTCACGGCCACTCTCCCGTTGTGCCTGGGCATACGTTGCCGGGAGCGACATAATTGCACAAGCAAGCAATACGGACATGCGTTTTACAAGGCTCATTTTTGTCCTCCAAATCAAATCTAATAATTTAATGGTACCCGCACGATGCGAGCGACTTGGCGTAATCCTTTAGCGGCGGCCATTTTTCCCTGAAATTGATTTGACCAGGTTAATTGGGCACAAGCGGCTTTAGCCGGCCAGTCAGCACCCATCGAATGGAGTAGTAAGTGATCATGACCACAGCCGGTCCGACGAACGCGAAAAGTAGCGGCAAGTTCCGTTCTTCAGGCGCGTTGGCTACAAACGCGGCCATGCAAAAAAGGAATATGCCCACGGCGCCCAGGCAGGCAGCCCGAAACAGGATTAGTTCTACTCGTTCTAGCATTTGTTTTCCTCGATCAGAACAGGAAGTCCTGGCCTTGGCCCGGCATCGTGTAGTGCGTCGGCGAGTAACCCATCGACGCGGAGATTTGACGAGCATCGACCATAGTGACGGCGCTAGTGAGGCGGATCGCGGCGACCTTACTCTCCTTTTGGACGCGGAGATAGTACGCGTCCCGCGGATTGCGGTCGCAAAATGCCGGGTCATGCTGCACGATGACCTGGTCAGGGAAGCCTGCTGGCGGGGTCGCGTTCACGAAGTTCATTTCGATTTCCTTAAACTTCGCCGGACTGGCAATAAGACATGAAGAACTCAAACCACAGGCCGGCGTTGCTCTCATTAAGAGTAAGCGGGTAGTGCTCTGGATTTGCCAGACGCCTAGCACGGTACGCGACTACGAACTTCTGAATGTCGTACTGCACTTCAGCTACGAATACGTCAAGCGAGTGATTTTGATGTGCCATCGTTTTTCTAGTGATTAAGTGGCGGATTCGCCATCATCAAAAACTTCATCATCAAACCAGTAGAAGTGGCTGATCGTTTCCTTGGCAATGGCAAATAACGTTCGCTCAATCTCTCCGCCCTCGACTACTGCATCGTCCAACACAAACGCACAAATGCAAGCTTTGGAGTCGTAGTCTACTTCTTTCACGTAATGGGCTACAGATGCACCCGCTGCTGCTTGCGCGAATTGCAGCATCTGAACGACCTCATCGCACTTCCCATAACGACTACCGATTCCGATGCCGAAGGCGCTAAAGTGGGAAGGCTGGATTTGGTGCGCCTTGTCCGAAAATTTGGCCGCATTCTGGACAAGTGCTGTGAGCTTTTCGTGCATGATTTCCTTACTTTTTCATTCGGCTTTTGATCCGAGATGCAAATAGATAAGAAGCAGTGTCGTCGGAACTCCGACAGGCCAGAAAGGAAGCAGCAGTATGGAGACTATCCACACGAATCTTCGCTGACCAGCGGTCATGTTTCTATACCAATTTTGCATCGCTAATTTTTCTCCTTGATCGGATGGGGCGATTTGTCATACTCGGCCATATCAGCGCCAGGGAATCCAACGTTATAAGCCAGGTCAGTGAGATGTCGCTTCAACTCCTGCCAACCAGGCGTTCCACCGCCGGATCGGATGATTAGGTCTGCTTCATGATGGCACGTCTTCCCGTCGACACTCCCTTTGTGAACGTGCAGGGTCTTTGCTCGTTCACCGACTTTGCGGAAGTTGTCGTACACAACAGCCGCTTTACCCGCTTCGGAGATGCGTTCACCGCACACGTCACAGAAAAGCATGGGTGCGCTAATGTCTCCGACCATTTGAATCTCGATCATCGTCAGTTCCTTCGGCTGCCGGCCGTAGCGGGACGCCATGTTGGCGCCATATCCTCATGAAGTTAAGAGCGCACTAAATCCAGTAGAACTACTAGCCCACCCGAAGCAAAGAAGGTCCAACCGGCTCCGAGAGCGCCCCATTTTATGCTGCCGTATTTTCGTGTGCAATAAAGGCCGCCGATGACTGACGCCAGTAAACACATAATCAGCAGGCCGATCTTCATCATTTTCCGATCTGCGAAGTAAGGCGTCTAGCTACTTGGTTTTCTCGAAGAAGTAGCCGCCATCGACCTTGGTGAAGGTGAATTGGTTGGAGAGGCCTGCGCCGATAATTACGTACGGGACGCCATCCTTCGTTCCTTCAGCGAAGGCAAATGGATCTCCGTACATAATGCCGCGAATCAGTTGCGAAATTTCAGGATTGGTTTCCGAGTCTTTGCGCAGATCCAATGGGGATACCTTTGCCATCTGTATTTCCTTATGAGTTCCGGCTACGGCCGGTACGCCTGCGCCAAGCGGCGCGGGATTTTCCCTGCTAAGTCTTCTATCGATATCCTAATAGTAATGTCCCCGCTGGGGATACGTCTATCAACTACTAGAATTTGTTTGTCATTTTATTGACCTTCGCCTTCAACTTCTCGTGCGCCAGAATCTCCCGCACCAGGTTCCATACCGTTTCAGGCATCGGCCGGTGGTCGTTGGATGATTCTGGCAGCAGCCATTTGTCCAGCGTTCGCCGTGCGCAACCTAGGCGGACAGAGAATGCATCTCGGGTCATCCCGAGTTCCATCATCGCCGACTGTAAGAATTCGTTCTGCGTCATTTAACATAAATCGTCTATATCCCTTGGGGGGATATTACACCGTTACAGCACCTCGGCAAACACCGTACTCAACCTTTCTTGTGATACTTCGATGTATGGGGCTACATGATCGATTTCTGAGTGGCCTAGCAGAAGTTGAAGCGTCTCGATGCTTTGACCCTGCTCCAACAGTGTTGAAGCCATCGTTCGCCGTCCCGAATGACTGGAGCCTTTGAGGCCGGCGTTCTTGTAGCGCTTGGTGACGTGCGCCTGCAAGCTGTCACTCGCCAGGTAATCCACGCGCTCGCCGGCGAAGCTCACTCGGCGTTTGGCATTGAGCTGAAACTTGTAGCCTTTGTGGGTCAGGATCTACTTGCTGTCCGGCCTCAGGCCTCGGTACCGGCCTGGCGCGTCAGACATGCGCAGTCGGAGCACGACTCGACGGTCCAGGTAGCGATCCAGTGCCGCCAGGGTCTGCTTGTGGGTAAGGTAGATGCAGCGCTGCCGGCAGCCCTTGGTGATCGCGGCGCGCAGCGATACTTGGCCCTTACCGCTCCAGATACGAATAGCACGTCCTGCACCTCGATTTGGGCAATCTCAGACACGCGCATACCGCAGGTGATCCCAAGCAGCAGGACCAGGCAATCGCGCTCTGGGTGGCGACTGGTGGCATCGGTGACACTAGATAAAATCGAATCCTACCTCCTTCCCAATGGCAGCAATGCGAGGAGAAAGCACGACGTGCACTTTTTTGTCTGCTGAACTTAGTCTCCACGCACTTTCGACAGGCTCAAATTCAGGGAAAAGCTCGTAAATCTTTGGCTTTGTTAATGCGTTGCAGACCACACAAACCCTGTAGCGAACTGCGTGCTCCTTAAGCATCCTGAACTCGTTCGGAGTCAATTCGAAATAGATCGATGCGCCAGAGGCCCCCTTCACTTCCACGTGGAGCAATTCCCTTCCTTTTTCCACCACTAAGTCCCAGCCGCAGTTATCACTCTCAACAGAGCGAACCGAATAACCTGCGTCTTCATATCGTGCAATCACCGCCTGAACTGCACGAAGTTCAACTTCTGCATTGTGGGCATGATTTGGTTTTCGTTTGCGACCACCACCTCCTTGTCCCTCCTCCTCATCATCTTTAGGAGTAACGCCACTGTGTCCAGCAATATAAGTGCGCAATCTGGACACAAACTTGCCCACTTCTGCGTGTTCGAGATTATTCCCCGGATACCAAACATTCGACTGGCCTGGGAACCCGAGATTTCCAGCTTGCGCTGACGGCACCTCGAACACTCGGTCGTCAACGTCGAGCAGCTGAACATCCGCTACATTCGCCGTGCAAAGGTATGGGCGTTGGATTTCCTCAGGAAGCCCTCTAATTACGCCCCGCCTCGCGAAGTACTCCTTGTGAACAACGGTGGCGTTTCGGTACCACCCCACCACAACCTGACCGTACCCTGGCCGTCTGGCGATGAAAACAACATCAACTCCAGCCAGTTCGTCGCCCTTTCTCCAACGGGTCCTGGGGGCTAGAAAATTCAAGTTGACGCCACCGAAAAACCTACTCATCGCGAACCCATAACATATGCCACGACTCGGTTTAAAGTTAAATATTTCGCCGCCCACTCCGTTCGCGGTAACAAATCCGCCGCCGCTACTAATTCCGCCGGGGCCGTTGTAAAGCTCCATATGCCCGATTCGCAATACCAAGAGCGGTGACGTCGCCATATCGATACCTTCTTAAATAGTTAGATGAATGCGCTCAGAGTGCATGCTAATCACTCATGTTTCCAGAAGGAATCTACCAGAAGAGTACATCCTCAACAATCACACCTAGACTACATATTCGCCGCGTCCACGCCTATTCAGCGGGAAGGAGCGCGACTTTCAAAGCGCCTCACCCGCAGCAATTTGTGAGCGGTCGCCCCTGGTGTTCAAGAACGGAATGTTTGCAAACGACGAGGAGTCCATAGCCATCATTCGACTGGAACCAGAAACACCGGAGTATGGTATTAGCGGTATTTCTTCTTGTTCCGGTCTAAACTGCGCTAAATCGCAATAGCCCTCATGACCTGCTACCCAATTTAGTACGGCCCCGAACTGGAGTCGGCGGTTAATTTGACCCTACCCCAAAATTAGTACCGGCCTTAAGTAGAAATTTCCGGCTTCACGGCTGAGTTCAAGCTGGCCTTTTCCCTGGCCTGTCGGGCGAATTCGGATGGTGTCGCCCACTGCAATGCAGAGTGGGGACGCGTCTCATTATAGTACCGACGCCATTCCTCGATCTTGGCCTTCGCATCATCGAGCGACAGGAACCAGTGGGCATTGAGGCACTCTTGCCGCAAGCGCCCGTTGAAGCTTTCGACCTTGGCATTGTCGGTTGGCTTGCCTGGCCGGCTGAAGTCCAATTCAACGCGACGCTCGTACGCCCACTTGTCCATGACCTTGGAGATGAACTCGCTGCCGTTGTCGACCTTGATCGTGGCCGGTAATCCGCGATGCGCGGCGATACGATTCAGTGTGGCGACCACGTCCTCGCCCTTGAGGCTTTGCCCCACGTCGATGGCCAAACTCTCGCGTGTGTAATTGTCGACCACGGTCAGAGCCCGCAGCCTTCGCCCATCGAACAATTCATCGGCGACAAAATCCATACTCCAGATTTCGTTGATCGCCGTGGCCGACTGCTTTGGCTGCCGCAGCCTGGCCGACTTGTTCCGCTTCGGCCTTTTCAGGCGCAGCGACAGGCCTTCAGCCTGATACAGACGATACACACGCTTATGGTTATCGGGCCAACCTTCCCGCTTGAGCATTACTTGGACACGGCGGTACCCGTAGTGCACCCGCGTGGCGGCGATTTCCTTGATCCGCATGAGCAGTGCCGTGGCATCGCGCGCCTTGGATCTGTACGCATAGAGTGAACGCGACATCCGAAACAAGGCACAGGTCTGCGTCAAACTGGCCCGGTAGCGACTGAGTAACTCATCGATCAGCAGCCGCTTGCGGGAAGGCTTCAGAGCTTTTTTGAGAGCACGTCCTGCAGCATGGCTTTATCTAGCGACAGGTCGGCCACCAGCTTCTTGAGCTTCGTGTTCTCCTCTTCCAGCTGCTTAAGCCGGCGCACCTCCGATGGCCCGAGACCGCCGAATTTCTTCTTCCAGTTGTAGAACGTNGCGTCCGAGATGCCCATCTTTCTGCAGACCTCATCCACTGGTGTGCCCAGTTCTGCCTGCTTCAAGGCGTACGCAATCTGCTGTTCAGTAAATTTGCTTCTCTTCACGGCATGCCTCCCTTCTTAAGGTGAAAATCATGCCGGAATTTCTAACTCTAAACGGTACTATTTATTGGGGTAGGGTCACAAGAGTGAACGGAATTGCAAGCCGTTGCTCAGTAATAGAATCAATGGGTTGGGGACAATCAGAACAGTTGCCGAGGCGAACTGATAACAAGGAAGCTGGGCGCAAGCAAAACGCTCCATCTGAACACAAGTGAATGGCCTAGCTAGTTCAGAACTTTACGTGACCGCTTTGCACGATACATCTCGGCATCTGCTATCGCGAGGGCTTCCTCCAGGTCGATGCCGGGTTTGCGCATGGCCATGCCNATCGAAGCCCTGACGTCNTAGCCGGCCAGCGTTTCCTGCACCCGCAGCAGCATGGCCTGGGCATCGAAGTAGTCGCATTCAACCATCAGCATCGCGAACTCATCGCCGCCCATGCGTGCCACAACGTCGGAGCCACGCGTAACTTCTTTCAGTGCCTTGCTACAACGAATCAACAGCGCATCGCCGGAAGCGTAGCCCTGGGTATCGTTATAAAACTTAAGGTCGTCCAGATCGATTGAGACCACGCAGGCGGGTGACCATAGCGGCGGCAGCGTTCTTCCTCGCGCACCATCAGCATGTCCCAGCCGCGTCGGTTGTACAGGCCGGTCAATTCGTCGCGCGTGATGTCGACATCCATGCGCTCAGCCTTGCGCACGTTCTCGGCATTGGCCAGTTCGGCTTCCAGCAAGCCGCCCAGCAGCTCGCCCATCAGCACCACCATATCTTTGTCTTCGCGGATGCGCTCCGGTTGTGGCTCGGGATCGATGGCGCACAAGGTTCCGAACAGGGTGCCGTCGGCACGCCGCAGCGGTACACCTACATAGGCGCCCACGGTGATCTTTTCGGTAATCGGGGATTTGGCATAGGCCGGTTCGCTCGCCACGTCGGGCGCGATGTGTGGGCCCTGGCCTTCAACCATGCGGGAGCACAGGGTTTCCGCCCAACTGTAGACCTGGCCCGCCTTGACGCCGTAACCATGGTCGTCGGCGAACAGCACGATCCAGTCTTTCCCGTCGGTACGGGTAACCATCCATAATTTGAAGCCCAGGCGCTGCCGAAGGAATTGCATGGTGGCCTTGGAAGCGGCCGCAAAGTCGTTCATCATTGCTTGCCTCATCAATAGCGGGTTCCGTCTTGGAGTCGAAATGTCATTATGCACCCAAAAAGTGAATATCCAATAAGGAATTGCTTCGTTCTGTCCGGCTACCTCGCGGCTTAAGCTTTCAGTTCCGCAACCATTTTGACCGCCAACATGAAAAGAATTACCGTCCTTGCTGCGACGCTTGTATTGGCCGCCTGCAGCCGTCCCGAAACAGGGCCGCAGGCCTCGATCCAGGACATCATGGTGGGTATCGTGGATCCTGCCGCCGATGCCCTGTGGGACGCGGTCAGCACTGAGGTGACCAAAGAGGGAGTCGAGGAAAAGCAGCCGCACACCGACGAAGAATGGCTGGCCGCGCGCGGCCACGCCGTGGCCCTGGCCAACGCCGGCCGGCTACTGGCGGCAGGCAGCCGGCCGGTGACGCATGGTGGCAAGCAGGTCGAGGATGCCCACGTCGAGGGCGTGCTGCGGGCGAGCGAGGTCGAACGCTCGATCAGCGAGGGCGGCAACGGCTTCCGCCTGCGCGCGGTCGAACTGCAGGAAGCGGCTGGCCGTGCCCTGGCCGCCATTGATCGCCGCAACCCGGCCCAACTGCTGGCGGCCGGCGCCGCCATCGACCAGGCGTGCGAGCGCTGCCATCAGGCTTACTGGTATCCCAACGCGAAAGAGCCGGCGGCAAAATGGCCGGCGCCCTTGACGGCCGCCAGCCTGCCTTGAGACGGTCGGCCTACTTGGCCGTCACCGCCACGTTGCCGAAGCCCACGTTGTTTTCGGCGCAGATCCTTTCGTAGTGTTCGATGACAGGCTTGCCGCCGGCCTGGTTGGCCGCGACCTGGTAATGCCAGCCGTCGGCCGTCTCGATGCCGCTCCGGCGGCGCGCCGGAATGGTGGCGGTCCAGGGTCGCGTGTAGACGGTCGGATCGGTGAAGGTGGCCTTGTAGTTATAGCGCTCGCCGTCCGGTGCGAAGATATAGCGCTCCGTGACCTGCGCGTTCTCGCTGAAGAATTCACCGCTGCGTCCGAACAGGGCCTTGCCGTTGTTGTTGGTAACGTCCACCACCAGGGTATTGCCTTCCCANTGCCCGCGCGAGTCGGCATTCCACAGCTTGATCTTCTTGTCCAGGTGCGGCTTGCCGTCGAGGTGAATGATGCGGGTGCCGGAGTCGAACAGGAACAAAACATAGCCGGGATACTGGCGNATTTCGTAGCCGTGCCANAGGAAGGATTTGGGNACGCCGCCCGGTGCGCAGCGCGCCAATGGCTCGATATAGCCAGGCTGGGTGGGGTTGTGGAAGTTGGCGACGAATTCCTGCTGGCGCGCTCGCGCCCACGGCTGGAACGGCACTTGGCCGTCAGGCGGGTCGGTCACGCGGCTCGGCGCGCGCGTGTCGCGCGGCTCCAGCGAGCGCCGCGAGGGTTTGGGATCGCCCGGCACGCCGCCCTGTGGATCGGTGAAGTTGCTGTGGTTGGCGATGGTATT
>Ga0055526_1002552_pt1 | contig 12225 bp, 13 predicted proteins | sample AraplaCol_mMF_r2_FD_55013 | JGI IMG/M metagenome (GOLD analysis project Ga0055526, IMG submission 55013) | Arabidopsis root microbial communities from North Carolina, USA - plate scrape MF_Col_mMF_r2 | ecosystem: Host-associated > Plants > Roots > Endosphere | place: USA: North Carolina... | reverse complement strand
GCCAGCAGCAAGCTGACACTCATCCGGCCCTCTGGGATGAGCCGTGGTCGTCTAAGCTACACCACGTCCTGGGACATGATCGTCTCCATTGGCGTCAGGTCTGGTCGCGGTCCCAATAGACGATCTTCAACCATGTGGCCGCACGCTCATATTGGCCGTCTCCCAACCATGTTTCCTCGAGATTGGCCCGCAACATTCGCTGTCCGGCCTCCGATAGGTCATTTTCGCCAAATCGCGCCCGCCCCAACTTTTGGAGACAAAGCGCACACCGAAACTCACACTGGGGAACACTCAGCGCCATCTTTCAGCACGGCGACCAGGTGTTGGCCCGCATTTCAGCACACGAAGCCATGCTCCCCTGCCAGCGTGGGGCACGGACGTCGTTGAGACCACCGGCCATAGGGCTCTGCTCCCGAGCGGTAACGAAATGACTTTAAATAAGGCATACACAGCCCGCTGAGCCCGTACGGTAACATCCCCCGCACTCTGATCCCGTAAGGGTGCAAGCTGGCTTGCAATGACCTACTGAAGTTGATAGTTCCCGATCGGGAGCAAAAGGTGGTGATATTGCCCAAGAAAACGCTCGATTCGCCAAGAGACATCCAGAAACTGGTCAACCAAGCCAGTCCGGCAATCGAGCTGGCCCGCACGTTTGCCTCGATCGACGCCCCGGCAAAAGCCTTGAACGCTCTCAATGAGAGTTTTGCGTCGAACAACGACCTAATCAAGTCGATCGAGTCTGCCTCAGACATTGCAAGGCGATTATCGCACCATTCCGATCTGGCTGCCAAATTAACCGAAACGTTGCCGAAGATTAAACTGAACCTACCGAACGTTTCCGCAACGATAATGGCATCCTTGCCCAATCAATTGGCGGATTTCTCCGCCGAGGCAGCGGAAAATGCCCCGGTTGCCATACAAAAAGCAAGTCCAGAGACCTTTGCACAAGCGGAAGTCCAACTCGATAGCACCAAAGATCTCGGAAACATGGTCCGTCGCCTACGGGAAAGTCGAAAACTATCGCAGCAGGAATTTGCAGATCTGGCAGGCGTTGGACGCCGCTTCCTCTCTGAACTTGAAAACGGCAAGCCGACTTTGGAATTCGCAAAAGTTCTTCAAGTCGCTCAGGCGGCCGGGATATCCCTCCTTGCGCGCGACCGGTCATAATGGAAATACTCGCTCTCGATGTCCGCTTGGACAGTTCGGAAAACCCGGTGGGCGTGCTCGTCCGCGATCAACGCGGCGGCTTGGCCTTCGCCTACGACAGAGCTTATGTGTCACAGCCGGGAGCGATCTCCCTTTCTCTTTCCCTGCCCTTAACGGCAGAGCCGTTTGAGGAAGCGGTTGCCCGGCCCTTCTTTGACAATTTGCTTCAAGAGCGTGATGGAGCGCTTTCCGACATCATGGCTCGCGAAGGTATAGCTCGTGATGATATCGCAGGCTTGTTGTTTCATCTGGGCAAGGATTGTGCAGGAGCGCTTTCGGTTCTGCCCGCTGGCTCACCTCCGACCAAGGTTCCTGGTGATTATCAGAAAGACTATCAGCGCCTCGAGGACGACCGGCTGATCGCGATCGTCGACTCGCTTCACAAGCGGCGGCGATTGCCCGCCGGCACGGACGACCCCTACCCCCTTGCTGGCATGCAAAGCAAAACCGCTCTCACTCTCCTGCCGGACGGATCCCTCGCGGGGCCGTTGCCCGGTTCTGGTGCGCCGACGACGCATATCCTGAAAGTTCCCGACCAAGAGCATATTCATGACGGCTCTCTTGAATATGAAGCAATGCGACTGCCCCACGCGGTCGGATTTTCTACGGCCGATGTCTCCTTGCTTCCACTCGCTGGCATCGAGGTGCTTTTGGTAACGCGGTTTGACCGCGCGCTCGACAGAGACGGCCGCGTTGTACGAATTCACCAGGAGGACTTTGCGCAAGCCCTTGGTCTTCCCTCGGCGCTCAAATACGAACGACGAGGGGCTCCCGGCCGGCGTTTCGATGTCGACGCGGTCCGGCGAATTCTCGATGCGACAGACGATCCTGCGGGAGAACGAGAACTCTTTATTCAAGCGACGCTTTTTGACCTTCTCGTGGGAAACGTGGATGGTCACGCAAAGAACTTCGCGCTTTTCCATGAGCCAGCTGGGAGGATCCGTACTTCACCCTGTTACGACATTCTCCCTACACGGCTTGACGATACACTCACAGATGAACTTGCTTACCGAATTGGTGATGCCACGACGCTGGACGAGATAAGTGGAGAAGATTTTGATCTCTTCCTCCAGACTGTTGGCATTTCGAGCGCCGCGGCGCGCCAGCGCCTTTCGAAAAGATACGCCACAGAGATTGCCACCAAGCTTGCCGGACATTTAGACCGGCTTGGGAAGGGCGGACAAAAGCCGCTTGCCGACCTCATCGCCTCCAATATGCGCACGCTTCTCGGTGCACTGGATATCGAAGTCCCCGGCCCTGCAAGAGACCGTGACGCATATATTGGACGAGCCGGTGGGTGGTTGTTGAGTTGAGGGTGCCCTGCAACCTGCGCACCGAAGGCGAAGTCCTGAAATGGGCGCGCAGGGAGAGCACGCATCTCGGCGGCCGTCGCCCGATCGAGACGGATGCCGGCGCAGTCGAGGTGTTCGACTACGTCGAAGCATATATACGCGACCACGCAGCCCCCCGATATTTCGTCCGCTGATGCGTGGAACAGGATGTGAAGAACGAAAATCTGCGTCGCTTCTTCCTGGAATGTCCGCTGGATAGGCGATGGGAACTTCGGTGTCTCGCGGCCGTTTAGTTGCAGATGCGGTGTATCGGGCGGGACATCCTGCGCCTCGGGCGGCAGAAGAGATCGTCATGGCAAGGGATGCCGACATAACCATATTAAGAAAGCGCGGAATGCTGGCGACCGTGCGCGGCGTCGTTGCGCATAGCGTGGGCGGGGCCGAAGTCGAGACTGCGCCCTGCGATATGCTACTGGGTAATGCAATTCTGCATGTCGCGAGATTGGACGCTTCGGTTTGCACGACCGCCGCCGCGAGTGTCGTTGCGGAGGGCATTACGTTGAATTGCGAGGATTGCCGTCGGCTTGCCTTGAAATATGGCGATAAGCTTGAAGTTCGTGAGTAGGACGCAAGAGCCCTGAGCCCTGGCCGATCAGCTTGCTGGGCCCAAGGAACCTCAATCGGACATCAGAAGAATATCTCCTGCCATTCAGTGCGAGGTGATCGCACGACCGCTGGACGAGAGATGCTCTGTAATGGCGCGCCGGATTTCGGTGACCGTGTCGAAGAGCCTGTTGTCCAAGTCGATGACATTGAAGCGGACAGCGATGAATTTGAGGCGGTTTTCGACAGGGACCGCGATCCCGACTTCCTGACCGTTGAATACGACAGCTTGCTTTTGCATAACAAACCTCGGGGCGCGCCACACGGGAGCACCATCTTAGAAAAGTGGAACAAAGGGTTTACGACGCGTCAGATTGCCGTCGTAGGTCGGTATCGGATCGAGACGAGATCACGCACGCGCTGCACCATTGCGAAGAAACGAAGTCGGACAAACAACGTCATCATCCTCCTCAAGCGAGGTCAAACGACCGCTGAGTACCGCCGGCGAAGGCCGGTTATTTCGGAACTCTTCTGTAAAAAACGTAGTCGAGAAACCTCGAGTAAGCAACTGATTTTTGTTATTATTTAGCGTTTTGAATCGCATGACAATTACCGCAGGTGCGAAGTAAAAAATGATGTACGTTCGTCCGACCCCATCATCGAAGGCCCGTCAACGGCTTTACTGGGCGATATTGTAGACTAGGCGGCATCCATTACGTTGTATCTTTCAGCCTCCTTCGGACTTGGGGCAATCAAATGGTCACTTCTACTTTTAAACATAGATAGTCTTTGCGTCCTTCTCATCGAAAGGACCACGGACCTGGGATGTTAAGGGACCGATAGACTCGAGGGTTTCGCAAGCGTCGGGACGTCTAATTGCTTTAAAATCGAAATCTACGCCCCCGGGCTCTCGTCAGTGGGGGCCGACCGCAGACAGTTCTGATAGCTCGGGCAAGTCAGAAGCCGGCGATCGGCATACGGCACCATGAATGGCACGGTTTGGCCTTTGCGGACATCAGCGCGAATACAATTAGGCCATCTTAGGTCTCAGAAGTCATTTCTTTTGCCAATTCGCCGATCATCGACCGCAACCATCTGTGGGCTGGGTCGTGGCGGTAGCGAACGTGCCAAGCCATCTGGACCGGGAAAGTGCCGAGATCAACGGGAGTCGCTAGTATCTTCAGCCGCGGATCCCGCTCAAGGCGGCGGCAGATCAGGCTCGGCAGCGTTGCGCAGTAATCCGTGACGGCAAGCATCTCTGGCACGGCCAGGAAGTGCGTGACAGAAACGGCAACCTCTCGCTTGAGGTTTTGTTGCCCCAATGCCTGGAAGAGGCCGGCACGCAGCCGGCCCGGCGGAAGCACGTTCACGTGCTTGAGGCCTTCATATTGTTCTCGTGAAATACGGTCTCGAACGTCAGGATGGTCCTTGCGCACCACGCAGGCAAGTCCGTCGTCCATCAGATGCTGGACGACAAGATTGTCGGGCGGATCGACGATCCGGCCAAGCACGATTGCGGTGGTACCAGAGATCACCCCGGTTTCGGCAAGGTCATTCCCAAATGGTGTCATACGGAGCTTAATTCCTGGCGCATGCTCCCGAAGCCGCGCCACAAGGGCAGGCATCAGCACGAGCTCGACATAACTATTGGGCGCGAGCGTGAACAGACGTTCGGCGCTTTGCGGCTGGAACTCCTGCTGGTTGAAAATGAGATCGTCCAGTTGAGCCAGCGCTGCTTCGATCGTCGGAGCGATCTCCTCGGCCAGTTGCGTCGGCCTTATGCCGTACCTTTCCCGGATGAACAGCGGATCCCGCAGGGTATCGCGCAGGCGGTTCAACGAATTGGACAGCGCCGGCTGGGTGATGCTCAGTCGCGCTGCAGCCCGTGTCACGCTCCGCTCTTCCATCAGGGCCAGGAAAACCGGGAGCAGGTTCAGATCGTATCTCATCGAGATATAATTCCATATGAATATCTAAAATCAAAGAAGTAAATTTCTGAAATATGTGGGCAGGTGTCACTATGAGCTCATCGACAAGCCGCTGCAGCTGGTCGAACTCCAAATCAACCGGCACGACGCCTCATGGCGCGGCATCATCTGACGAAAGGATCCGACAATGAAAGTCCTCATGGTGCTTACCTCCCACGATACTCTCGGTAACACCGGCAAGAAAACCGGCTTCTGGCTCGAGGAGCTGGCAGCGCCGTACTATGTCTTCAAGGACGCAGGCGCCGAGATCACCCTCGCCTCGCCAAAGGGCGGCCAGCCGCCGCTCGACCCGAAGAGCGACGAGCCGATGTTCCAGACCGACCTTACGCGGCGCTTCAATGCCGACGAGGTTGCCAGGGCGCAGCTTGCAGAAACTGTGCGCCTGGACAGCGTCGACCAGAAGGACTTCGATACGGTCTTTTACCCCGGCGGCCACGGACCGCTGTGGGATCTGGCCGAAGATCCGAACTCGTTCAAGCTGATCGAATCCTTCGTCAAGGCCGGCAAGCCGATTGCCCTCGTCTGTCATGCATCGGGCGTCCTGCGTCACGTGACCAATGCCGACGGCACCCCGTTCGTTCAAGGACGCTACGTCACCGGCTTCACCAACAGCGAGGAAGAGGCTGTCGGTCTCACGAAGGTCGTGCCGTTCCTGGTCGAGGACGAACTAATCGGCCTCGGTGCGGTCTTTTCCAAGGTCAAGGACTGGGGCGTGCACACAGTCGTCGATGGCCAGCTTATCACCGGTCAGAACCCGGCGTCATCGAGCGAGGCAGCGGAGGCGCTGCTAGGCGCTTTGAGCCAGAGGAAGGTCAAGACCGCCTGAACAAACTGGAACACCGTGATCTGCCGACGGCTTGTGTCGGCGGATCACCTTCAGAAACTGGAGTTTGCCATGTCCACTACCGTTGCAACGATATTGCTGTCGGACGCCCAACAGATGATCGAAAGGTCGATCGCCGCCGCCCGCGCGCTGGATCTTGCCTGCTCAATCGCCGTCGTCGACTCGTCTGGGCACCTGCTGTCTTTTATTCGCCAGGACGGGGCGATGGCAGGCTCAGCGGCGCTTGCCATCGACAAAGCCTTTACCGCTCACCTTTTCAACAACCCGACGGACGCGCTGAATGCACTGGCGCAGCCTGGCGCCGAACTCTACGGGATCCAGCATTCGCATGGTGGAAGGGTCGTGGTCTTTGGAGGCGGCATTCCCATCCGATTTGAAGGGCGGACGATCGGCGCAATTGGCGTGAGCGGCGGGACCGTCGCGGAAGACATCGCCATCGCCGAGGCCGGCTCGGCAGCCTCCTCGTAATTTCCGGCGAGCGCCTGTCTCCGAAAAGAGCCCAGCGCCCTCGCTCAGTCATCAAATCAACCACTCGTCGCGCTTCGAAGACTGGACCAACCAGTCAACGGCTTCGCGTATCCTGCAAGCAGGTCATCAATCTCGGGAGAAAGCAAATGAATGGAGCTGATTGCGATAAGGAAGACGACCCCAAGTTCTCTGAATTGACCATGTCGGTCGCCATCACCTGTATGGTGCTGGTTGCTATCGACCTGCGACCGGCCATTGTGTCGATCGGTCCTCTTCTTCCTTCTATCCGGGACGAGTTTGCGATTTCGAACGCACAGGCATCGTTGCTGACCGCAATCCCTGCACTGTTGATGGGGCTGTTCGCTTTCCCGACACCATGGCTTGCCCGTCGCTTCGGGCGCGACAAGGTGATGCTGGTTGCGCTCGCCACCCTCGCCATCGCCACGCTCGCGCGTGCGTTCGCGGACAATGTTACGTCACTTTTCGCCGCCACAGCGGGTGTGGGCGCGGGAATTGCCGTTGCTGGGGCCTTGGTCGCCGGCTTCATCAAGAAGAACTATCCGCGTCACGTGGCACTGTTCACAGGGATCTATGCTTCCGCGATCGGGCTGGGGAGCACAATATCTGCTGCGCTGGCTGGACATCTGGCTGAAGCAAGCGGCGGATGGAGAATTGGTGCGGGCATCTTCACCCTGCCTGGTTTTATCGCGATCGGCGCCTGGATGGTCATTGCGCGAGCGGAGCGGCGAGCCGGGACGGTTAAGTCGGGCACGTTTGCGCCCCAGAAGGGTAGTTCGCTCCCGTTCACCAACCGAATGGCGTGGCTGGCCGCGTCTTATTTCGCGCTTAACAACTTCCTATTCTTTGGTCTGGTCGCCTGGACTGCGCCCATGTATATCGAGCGCGGCATGAGCGGCGCGGATGCGGCGTTACTCCTCGCCAGTTTCACGGCTGCATTCACGATGGCAAATCCGCTTGCCGGTTTCATCAGTCGGAACAACGATCGGCGGCGTCTGATTGCCCTGTTCGCGTCTACGTCTCTGTTCGGCATCTTAGCGATTGTTCTTATGCCGTCGATGATGCCGTATCTTTTCATTCCCCTGATTGCCGTTGGCGTCGGAGGCTCCTTTACCTTTGGCATGGTGCTGCCGCTCGACCACGCTCGGGATGCGAACGAAGCGAACTCCTGGACAGCCTTTGTTCTGGGCATCGGCTACTTCGCAGGAGCTTTGGGTCCATTCCTGCTTGGTGTGGCGCGCGACAGCACCGGGGGGTTCACTGTTCCAGTCTGGATGCTGGTTATCGCTGCAGTTCTCAAGCTGTCACTAGCCCCGCTGCTTCACCCCGGCCGTATCTAGCTGGGGAAAGCAGCAATCACCGTGTCCACCGCTTTTTTTGGTCGCCTCCAAACACACGTCAAAACAGTGACTTCATTCGTATCTTCGCCGTCTACTATAGCGCGACCTGAGCCGAGCGGCTGCCCACCCCCTTTTCGGCCTCTGAGCAATACGAAAGATCGACCCAAAGCCGGTGACAAGCAAAGGGACGACGCCCTGTATGACCGACAACTGTCGGATCACTTAGCGCAGATGAAGGACAGCTTCCCCCTGAGCAGCCACCCAAAGTCTGCCAGGCCGTTGCCCACCATCATCGCAGACCCCTGCTTGAGCACACTGGCAGCAGGGAGGGGCTGGACCGCAATTGACCCCATTGCAGGTGTTTAACGCAGGCAGACACGATTCTGAAAGCGGTCATCACCTACTGCCCAGATCTAATCATCTCACGAATTTTAGTCGCCTTCTCGAAATGATCGAGAGCATGGGTTTTAATCCACCACTCAGCGGCTTCCATAAGGAGGTCGGGGTCGTCGTTCTTGTTTGCAAAGAATGCATAGAATGACAGGCCAACGCCTTCACCCCTTTTTGAGATTTTTTCGTCGCAGACTGAAATGGCTTTCGCCCTTAGGGTTAGTCTCATGATGTGGCCCTAGCTTCACATGGAGGTTCAAATGTCCCGCAGGATGTTACCTCATTTCACTATTTTCCATCAATGGTGGTATTGCGTAGAAGCAACGTTGACGACGTGTAGATTTGCATGTAACTCTGCCACTCATGGTAATCGCAACGGTTCTCGTAGTGGTGATGTCGCGCATGGGCAGGACGGTGTAACCGTCCGGCAGCTGCCGCCCGTGCGCCGAAAACAAGGTCCCTGACGGGCCTTTTTTTATGCCCGTCGCACACCTCATCTTTCACCATGACGGACCCTAATATGACCAGCGGTAAAGCTAATTCCTTTTCTAGCAGCGCCTCCGATGCGCTGATGAACGGAGGCGAGATCGTTCTGCAAGCGTTGCGCGACAACGGTGTCGAACACATTTTCGGTTACCCCGGTGCAGCGGTGCTGCCGATCTATGACGAAATCTTCCAACAGGAGGACATCAAACATTTCCTGGTGCGCCACGAGCAAGGCGCCGGACACGCAGCCGAAGGCTATGCCCGCTCGACGGGAAAGGTCGGCGTCATGCTGGTGACATCGGGACCGGGCGTTACAAATGCGGTCACGGCGCTGCAGGATGCCCTTATGGACTCCGTTCCGCTCGTCTGCCTCTCCGGTCAAGTGCCGACAAATCTGATCGGCACGGACGCTTTTCAGGAATGCGATACGGTCGGCATCACCCGCCCCTGCACAAAGCACAATTTCCTGGTCCAACACATCGACGATCTGGCCAAAACGATACATCTGGCTTTCCGGATCGCGGCGGCCGGTCGACCCGGTCCTGTTCTCGTCGACATGCCGAAGGACGTGCTCTTCGCCAGCGGGACCTACGTCTCACGTGACAAGGTGGCTCTGCTGCCGAGCTGCCAGCCTGCAATGCAAGACGATCAGAACGCGATCCAGGCGGCTGTCGCATTGATGGCCGAAGCCCGGCGCCCGATCATCTATACCGGCGGCGGCGTTATCAACGCCGGACTGGAGGCGTCGAGATTGTTGCGCGAGTTCGTGGACCTCACGGGCTTTCCCGTAACGTCCACCATCATGGGGCTTGGAGCGTACCCCGCCACCGGACCGAACTGGCTTCGAGTCGCCGGACAGGACGGATCGCATGAAGCCAATATGGCCATTGGCGATTGCGACCTGATGATCGCCATCGGCGCGCGCTTTGACGACCTTGCGACCTCGCGTGCCCAGGAGTTTTCACTTCGCTCGAAGAAAATCCAGATCGATATCGATGCGTCATCGATCAACAAACGCGTTCTCGTCGACATCGGCATTCAGGGCGACGCCGCGCATGTGCTGGCTGATATGATCCATGCCTGGCGGTCGCTCCCCAATATGCCCGACCAGAAGCGGTTGCGGGCGTGGTGGACAAAGATCGATCATTGGCGAGCCCACCATTCCTTTTCCTACGAGCGGCTGGACTATGCAATTACGCCGCAACATGCCCTGAAGCGCCTGCATGCGCTGACAAAGCCGCACGACCCCATCATCGCGACGGAGATCGGTCAGCAGATGTGGGTGGCGCAGTTCTTCGGTTTCGACAAACCCAATCGCTGGATTACCTCGGGCGGGCTGGGGACTATGGGTTTCGGCCTTCCTGCCGCGCTCGGGGCGCAAATCGCAAATCCCGGCCGTCTTGTCATCGATATTGCCGGCGACGCGTCGGTGCTAACGACGATGAAAGAGCTGTCGACGGCGATACAGCATCAAGCCCCGATCAAGATTTTCATCTTGCGCAATGAGCATCCGGGCATGGCGCGAGAATGGGGTCAGGTCGCAGATGGCAATCATCGATCCCGCGCTTATGCGGCTTCGCTGCCTGATTTTTCCAAGCTCGCGGAAGCCTATGGCGCCATCGGCCTTCGTTGCGAGAACTCCAGCGAACTCGATGCCAGGATAGAGGAGATGATCGACGCGGACCGACCGGTGCTCTTTGACTGCCGAGTCGCAGGCCTTGCCGACGCCTAGGCGCGGTAACGCCCGCAGCTGCCTTTTTCATATGCTCAATTTGTCCCGAGAAGGGCCACGTGACGATCGAATTGCAGTTGCCGAGGTCGCGCACTTGCGTGGTGATCGCGGTCAAGACCGTCTCTCGACTGGAGCCAGATTCCGGTGAAGTTTGCAATTACCCACATCTGCGTGTCGGCGATACGGGCGAGAACATCGCCCAGCCATTCCTTCGGATCGATGTTGCCCTGATCTGGTGGACGCCTCCGCTCCCGGCATCGCAATGTGCAAAGTGTGACTGCCGGAAGTCAGATAAGGGAGACCGTCCATGGAGCGAACATCGACGCAGCGCACCTCCTGATAAAGAGCTCAGGTTTGCGGCTGGTTGAACGCGCGACTGAAAATGGAGAGCGGCACTTCTCTGGTGATACGGCAGGTTGGCAGCTTCGACAGCTTGAAAATTGGCCAACTAGTGATATGTTAGACAAAATCGCATTTTGTTAGACAACGGCAGTCGTCGGATCATGAAGAAAACTCCAACAAAAGAGATCATTCCGGCAGCACCCCGCGTCGCCGCGAAGGCAGCACGAAAGGCTCGTACAGGCGAGTTCGTGACCGTGAAAGCGCGCATTAACGCCGTTATGGAAGCTGCTGAGCACTCCGGGCTATTGGGTGAAAAGAGCAAACGCATTGGCGGCCGCATTAGCTCAGCTTTGGTTGAGCAGGCTAAGAAGCACACCGGGATCGAGACGGACACGGACCTGATCGAATTTGCCCTCGCCAGTGTTGCTCTCGAAGATAAATTCGCCGAAACCTTTCGAAAGACGCGCGGCACCGTCGATCCCGCATTAAAGCTCGGGTTCTGACTTGCCAGCTTTCGATGTCGACTCCGCGCTTCGATGGGCGCGCCTCGATCCAGGAAGGACGCTCGCCCGACGAGCAGACGAGCACCTCCCTTTCATTTCGGACACAGCGGAAGCTGGAAACGAGCTTCTTTTGGATACCTGCGTTTATATCGATGGAATGCAGGGCAGATCCCCTGACGTAGTGGCAGACCTCTTGGACATACGCCAGATCAATCACTCAACCGTCGCGATCCAGGAGTTGATGCACACCATTGGTGTTCTGGATCCGGGGCATCCGGGAACAAAGACAGCTATTGGGCAGATCAAAACAACCATCGCCGCAATGCCTGAGCATCGCATCTTCACACCGGATGCCGATGTTCTCGGCCGCGGCGCAATGCTCTCGGGTATCTTATGCCGAATTCAGGGCTATCAATATGACGCACGCTTGAGAGCGCTTCACGATTGCGTTCTTTTCCTCCAGGCACAAAAGCTCGGCTTGGCGGTTCTAACCGCGAATGTGAGCGATTTTGACTACCTGCTGCAATTGATGCCGACTTCTAGGGTTTTGCTATATCGGGTGGCTGCGTGACGAACGCCCTCGCCTTGAACATGGAGTAATCGCGGACGGTTTCCCCAAAGGCATTGCCTCAGCAATATCTGACATGGGTGGTTGCCCCCGGTAGGATGGAAATACGGGCTCACGATTGGAACCGGGCCCAACATCAAATGGAGGCAACCATGGACCAATATATCGGGCTCGATGTTTCGTTGAAAGATACTGCGGTGTCGATCCGAGAGAATAGGAAACGGATCTGGCGAGGGAAATGCCCTTCTAATCCGAAAGTTCTATCGCAGATCATCCGCAAGCACGCTCCGCACGCGAAGCTCGTTGTCTTCGAGACAGGTCCACTGTCGACGTGGTTCTATCATGCGCTGACGGCCGAAGGGATTCCTGCGATTTGCATTGAAGCTCGGCACGCGCAAAAGGTTCTGAGCGAGACGCTTAACAAGACTGACGCCAATGATGCGGA
>Ga0055526_1002550_pt1 | contig 12233 bp, 10 predicted proteins | sample AraplaCol_mMF_r2_FD_55013 | JGI IMG/M metagenome (GOLD analysis project Ga0055526, IMG submission 55013) | Arabidopsis root microbial communities from North Carolina, USA - plate scrape MF_Col_mMF_r2 | ecosystem: Host-associated > Plants > Roots > Endosphere | place: USA: North Carolina... | reverse complement strand
AAAGGTCGTCATCATCGGGCTCGGCGGTATCGTCGGCGCCTCCATCGCGCATCATCTCGTCGAGCGCGGATGGGACGATATCGTCGGCATCGATAAGTCGGGCATACCGACCGATATCGGCTCGACAGCCCATGCCTCGGACTTCTGTTACACCACGAGCCACGACTATCTGTCGGTCTGGACCACGCAATATTCGATCGATTTCTACGAGAAGATGGGCCACTACGCCCGCATCGGCGGCCTCGAAGTGGCGCGNACCGGCGACCATGCCTGGATGGAGGAAATCAAGCGCAAGCTTTCCTCGGCACGCGCTTTCGGCACGCGCGCCCATTANGTCAGCCCTTCCGAGATCAAGGANAAGTTCCCGCTGATCGAGGAGGATCAGGTNATGGGCGGCCTTTACGATCCGGATGCCGGCCTCGTCATTCCGCGCTCGCAGACCGTTGCCGGCAAGCTNGTCGANGCCGCCGAAAAGGCAGGCAAGCTGCAGGTNTTCGGCAACACGCCGGCNAAGTCGCTGATCGTCGAAGGCGGCCGCATCAAGGGCGTCGTCACCCATCGCGGCACGATTATGGCCGACCACGTCATCGTCTGTGCCGGCCTCTGGGGGCGCCTGATCGCGGAGATGGTCGGCGAAGACCTGCCGGTCATGCCGGTCGACCACCCGCTCACCTTCTTCGGTCCCTATAACGAGTTTGAAGGCACAGGCAAGGAAATCGGCTTCCCGCTGCTGCGCGACCAGGGCAACTCCGCCTATATGCGCGATACCGGCGACCCGGCGACGACGGAGGGCGGTCAGATCGAGTGGGGCTATTACGAAGCCACCAATCCGCGCATGTGCCATCCGCGCGATCTTCTCGAAAAACACGAAGCACGCCTTTCGCCTTCGCAGCGCGACCTCGAGATGGAACAGATCATCGAGCCGCTCGAGCGCGCCATGGAACTGACGCCGATCCTCGGCGAACTCGGCTATAACGAAGGTCACTCCTTCAACGGCCTGCTGCAGGTGTCCGCCGGCGGCGGCGCATCCTGCGGCGAGAGCCAGAAGGTGCGTGGTCTCTGGTATTGCGTTGCCATCTGGGTCAAGGACGGCCCAGGCTACGGCAAGCTGATCGCCGACTGGATGACCGATGGCCGGACTGAAATCGATCACAACAGCATCGATTACGCCCGCTTCTATCCGCATCAGTTGACGGAAGAGTTCATCGAAGGCCGCTGCTACGAAGCCGCCCAGAAGATCTATTTCCCGGCCGTTCACACCCGCGAACCCTATGCATCCGGCCGCAACGCCAAGCGCTCGCCCTTCTACGAGCGCGAAAAGGAGCTTGGCGGCTACTTCATGGAACTTGGNGGCTGGGAGCGCGCGCACGGCTACGCCGCCAACGAGCACCTGCTGGAGAAATATGCCGACCGCGTCCCGCTTCGCGAGAANGAATGGGACAGCCGCCATTTCTGGCGCGTGTCGAATGCCGAGCATCTGGCGATGAGCGANGATTGCGGNATCGTCAATCTCAGCCANTTCCACATGGTCGATATCGAAGGACCCGACCATGTCGANCTGATGGAATGGCTGTGCGCCGCCAAGGTCGGCGGCGATGCAAACATCGGCAAGGGCATTTACACCCACTTCCTCGACGACGAAGGCATGGTGCGCGCCGACTTCACCGTCTTCCGCATGGCCGACCGCTGCCGTCTCGTCAACGGCGCCGATGCCGGCCCGCGCGACCTGCACTACATGAAGCGCGTGGCCCAGGACCGTGGCCTTGACGTCACCATCACGGACGTCTCGGAAAAATTCGTGACGATCGGCATCTGGGGTCCGAACGCGCGCGACACGCTGAAGAAGGCTGTCGCCGATCCGGCCGGGCTCGACCAGGAAAACTTCGCCTTTGCGGCGATCAAGCCGATCGAAATCGCCGGTAAGCCTGTCACCGCCTTNCGCATCTCCTATGTCGGCGAGCAGGGCTGGGAACTGCACATGAAGTANGAAGACGGCCTCGCCGTCTGGGATGCGCTGCGCTCGACCGGCGTGATGGCCTTCGGCGTCGAGACCTATGCAAACTCGCGCCGCATGGAAAAGAGCCTGCGCCTGCAGAATGCCGACCTCCTGACCCAGTACAATCTGATCGAAGCCGATCTCGCCCGTCCGAAGGTCAAGGAAGCCGATTTTCGCGGCAAGGCAAAACATCTGGAATACAAGGCGCGCGAGCACCAGCCGGCCATGCTCTGCACGCTTGTCATGACCGAGAATACCGACAAGTCGGGCGTGAAGCGTTATCCCCTCGGCAACCTGCCGGTTATCGATCCCGCCACGGGAGAGGTTCTGGTCGACGNGCTTGGCCGTCGGTCCTACACGACCTCGATCGCCTACGGCCCGACNGTCGGAAAGAACATTGCCTTGGCCTATTTGCCTTGGTCGCATTGCCAGGTCGGACGCAGGCTGAATATCGAGTATTTCGCCGAGAGTTATCCGGTGGAGGTTGTCGGCGTCGGGTACAAGCCGATCTACGACCCAGAAAATCTGAAGCCGCGCAGCTAGAGCAGCTCAGCTTTTAACGGAGCACCGAACCGCTCTATCATTTTGTTCTTACGCAATTCCGGGCAAATCCGCTTCGCGCTTTGCCTGGAATTGCTCAAGGCACCTCTAGGCAGATGTGGCGCCACAACGGCGGCTTGATAAGATCGCTCGAAACGCAGATCCGTCATCTGTTCCCGGCGCCCGCAAAAACTTGCTTGGAATTTCGCTGAAACACCGTCGCTGTCACCGTTTCCCAACGTCCATCGCATCGTCAGGGGCGGCTCGGAACGCGCCGCTTTGAGACCAGCCAGCAGCCAATCGCCCAGAGCGTGCCGTGCGCCGCCGAGTGACGTCCGCACCCGTTTCCGACGCTGTCGGCGCTGGCGCTATTTTAAGGTTGCCTCGCAGCCGGATTGGAAGTCAGGATGCGGCGAAGCCGTCTAGACGCGCTTTGGAATTCAATAGCGAGCCATGATGTTGCACGAAAACCGCTCACACTCTTCGGCATCATGCTCCGGCAAATGGACGGTCGATGCTTGATACTCTCACTTGGTCCGCAGTGCTTGCCGATCCCATCGTCCAGGCCGGGACCCTGGCAGTGGTCGGCGCGGTCGTTACGCGCATAGCGCTTCGGCCCTTCCCGAGCTGGAAGCTNGCCGGCCAGGTGTTTTTTTTCGCGGTACTGACCGTCCTGCTGCTCTATCACGACATCGTGCCCTACGAAGTTGGGCCGACGCCCGCATCGACCTTCGAACGCGTCTTCATCGCCCTTGCCAAGGTGGTCTGGTGGATCAATGCCGCCTGGGCACTGATCGCCTTCGTTCGCGTCTTCCTGATCTTCGAGCGGCAACCGCGCGAAGGTCGCCTCGTTCAGGATCTGGTCATCGGCCTGATCTATCTCGGCGCGATCCTCTCGGTGGTCGCTTACGTCTTCAGCTTTCCCGTCGGCACGCTGATCGCCACCTCGGGTGTCTTTGCCATCATCCTCGGCCTTGCGATGCAAAGCACCCTGAGCGACGTCTTTTCGGGCATCGCGCTCAATCTCGGCCGGCCCTATACGATCGGCGACTGGATCGTGCTGAATGATGGCATCGAAGGCCGTGTCGTCGAAACCAACTGGCGTTCCACCCATCTGCTGAACGGCTCGAACGACCTCGTCGTCCTACCCAACAGCTTCCTCGCCAAGGTCGGGCTGACCAATCTCAGCAGTCCCGACCGCAGCCACGGGGCGACGCTGATGGTCCGCGTCGTGCCGACGATCGGGCCGTCGGCGATCGTCGACGTCATGCGCACAGTCCTTTTGAGCAGCAACTCGATCCTGACCGAACCGAAACCCGGCGTGCAGATCAAATCGCTTACATCGGATGCAATGGAACTGGAACTCTCCTTCCGCGTCAGGGATATCGGCCAGGTCGGGCCAGCGAAGAACGAGATTTTTGACCTCATCTACCGTCACATCAAGGCCGCAGGCCTCACCTTGGCCCGACCGATCGATGCCGCCGGGCCGCTGCCCGACCGCTTGCAGTCGGAGGAGATGGCGAAGCCGCACCGGCCGACGCCGCTCAAGCTTCTCGACGCCATCCCGCTCTTTTTCTCGCTGACCGAAGACGAGAAGGAAACGCTCGCAGCATCGATGACGCGACGCACCTACAAGAAGGATGCCATCCTCATCGAACAGGGCGATACGGTCGCATCGCTGATGATCGTGCGCAGCGGCGCCCTTGTCGCCACGCGGCGGGAAGGCCACAAGGAAATCGAACTCGGCCGGCTGGCGCCGGGCGACTATTTCGGCGAAAGCGGACTGCTGATCGGCCTCGGCGAAGCCGCCAGCCTGCGGGCGCTGACCTTCGTCGTCGTCTATGAGATCGCCCAAGCAAGCCTGACGCCGCTGTTACACGACCGGCCAGGCATCGCCGAAGAACTTGCCGCCACCCTGTCGCGCCGAATCGAGACGGGCCAGCACTCCTTCGCAACTGAAGGCGCCACGCTGAACGGCGGCTCGGTGAGCTCGCTGGTGACGCGGATCCGCCATCTGTTCAAGGTGCCGCAGTAGCTCCCTAAATCAAAGAAACGGAGCATGACGTCGTCCGAAACCGCTTCACACTTTTCGGTATCATCATCCAGGCTATTTCCGCTGAAACTTCTTCCGCGCCGCGCGCATCACGCTCTCGGCTAGGATCAGCAGGCAGCCGAGGAGAAGCAGAGCGGCGGCGAGCAACGCGTCTGCATGGGCGAATTTCACCAGCACGCCGACGACGGCGATCAGCAGCAGCGCCGCCAGCGCCAGCGCGCCGTCGTCGACGAACATGCCGAAGAATTCCCTGAACGCGACTTTAAGAATATTCGTCATGCGGCGACCTCGGCATGGGCGTTGAAATACTGGCGCAGCACCCGGACCGCGGCGAAGGAAAAGACGGCGAGCACGGCAAGGATCGCCAGGAGCGAAAGGTCGGCGCCCGGCCACTCTGCACCGATGCCCTCGCCGACCCAGAATATGCCGAAGGCGCTGAGCAGCAGCCCGACGACGAATTTGAGGCTGTTCTCAGGAACCGCCGAAAGCGGTTTGTGCACGAAGAGGCCGATGATCAGCACCAGCAGGCAAGCTGCGGCAGCCCCTAGGCTGGCATAACCGATCATGCCATGTCCGGCGCCGGTGGCGACGACGATGAACACCACTTCGATCCCCTCGAGCAGCACGGCCTTGAAGGCCGCAATGCCCGCCAGCAAATTCGCGCGACGCTCTGCGGATTGGCGTCTCAGACTATCCGTCTCGGCCGCAAAGGCTTTTTCCTCGTCGTGCAGGGCGATGAAGCCCGAAGCCCTGAGGATCGCCTTGCGCAACCAGCGCAGGCCGAAGAGAACGAGCAGCGTTCCGATGACGAACTGCATCAGCTCGACCGGAATGAGGCCGAGCAACGGACCGAGCGCCAGCACAAGAATGGCCAGAACGCCGAGTGCAAGACCGGTACCGATGAAGGCCGGACGCCAGCTTTGCGTGACGCCGACGGCAAGGATGATGGTGAAGGCTTCGGCGACCTCGACGAAGGAGCCGAGAAATGCGGCCGTGACCGTCGAGGTGATCGTTGTCAGAGTTGCCATGGGTTCTGTCCGTTATGCCGGCGGAGATCAAAGCCTTGTTGATGCCGGCAGCACTGTGCAACAGCTGCGAGAAAGGGAAAAGGCATGCGCTGCCAAAGATTGTGCATGAAGGGCGATCCCTATCTCTCCGCCGCCTGCGCCATGGACGCGACAGGAGAGCTATCTGCTATCACCGTTTTCAGCCTCGGCGCCATCGTCCGGAGCGCGGCTTGGAACGAAGCGTTTCGAGATCAGCCAGCAGCCGAGCGCCCAGAGCGCGCCGGCGCACCATCCGGCGAAGACGTCCGTGGGGTAATGAACGCCGAGATAGATGCGGCTCAAACCGACAATGACGGCGAGGAAGACGCCGGCGCCCATGACGAAGATCCGCGTCGACCGGTAACGCTGTGTCCGCGCCAGCAGCGCCCCGAGCGTCAGATAGGTCACCGCTGAGACCATCGCATGTCCGGAGGGAAAGCTGAGATCGCTCACTTCGACGAGATGCGGCACGATGTCGGGACGTGGCCGGGCAACAAGGATCTTCAGCGTCGTGCTCGCCAGCCAGCCAGTCAGCACCGAGGAAAAGACGAAGATCGCGATCGGCCAGCGCCGGTCGAGCACGAGATAGACGGTGATGAGAACCGTCAGCAGCGAGAGAACGGTGACGCCGCCAAGGCTGGTGATATCGTCGACGGCATGTGTCAGCCAGGCGGGCCCGATCGGCACCGCAAGTTCGCCCGGTCGCCGCAACGCCAGCAGGATCGCNTCGTCGAAGCGGAATGTCTCGCCCTCCAGGACTTCNCTCGTCAATCGCTGGAGCACAAACAGCCCACCTGCAACGGATGCCAGCATAATGAGCGTCAGCGGCTCATAGGCGGTAAGCCGTGCCAAAAATCCGCGTCGTTGAACCTCGGACATGCCTGTCATCAAACTCCGTTCACATGTTGTCGTCCCCCGCCAGATTGGCAATGCANACCCAGGATTCAAGTCCTNGCGGCATTCAAAGACGTTCCCGCGGACCGCCGCCGCCGGATCTCCGAGCACTTGGTAGCAAAAGCTCAACCTTCTTTTGCTATCGCTGGAGTTGATTGCGTTGGAGATGGTTCGGCAATGAAAATTCTCACTGCGACGGTCCTGATGGCCGCCGCCCTGCAGCCGGTTTCGGCCTTGGGCGAGACCGAGTGGATGGGCGGCGCAAGACAATGGTCGGTGGGTTTTGCAAGCGAGAGCCCGCCCTATTGTCGCCTGCGGTGGGATAGTGAGCTCGGCAAGACCATGGAGTTCCGCCAGAGCGCCAGCGAGACCTTTTGGCTGGTGGCAAAGAGCACCTGGGACATTCCAGCCGACACCAAGACCGAAGTGACGCTGACCGATCGCAATTTGACGAAAGTCGTCGCCGCCGAATTCTTCGACAAAACCACGCTTCGCCTCTGGCCTCCGGCCAGCAAAGGAAGCGGCGGGCTGAAGAAGATCATCAAGAATTCCTTCGCCGGAACCCCTGACGTGCAGTTGACCTTTGCCGGCGACGAAGGCGACTGGACGCTGCCGCTCTCGCGGGTGGACCAGCTCTACCCGACCTATCTCCAATGCCTCAAGCGTCTCGAGGCCGGCGGAAAGCCCAAGCAGGATTCCGAAACCAGCAAGCCGTTCTGACGAGATCAGCCGAGCGGCGGCGGCGCGGTCTCGCGGATCAGGCTGCGCACAGTCTCGATATCGCCGTTGAGCGGCCGCTCGTCGCCATAATGGGAAACATGCTGGCGCACGACCTGGAAGACAAGGCCCGTGCCGGCCGCCCGCGGCGCCTTTGCCGCCAGGAAATCATGTGCCTGGGCCGCCGCCATCAGCTCGATCGCCAGGATATATTCGGCATTGTCGATGACGGCGAGCAACTTGCCGGCGGCAGCTGTGGGATGCGCCAGGAAGTCCTCCTGCAGGCCGGAAGTCAGCCCACCGTCCATGGCCGCGGGTGCGGCAAGGCGGCGGTTCTCGTTGCTGAGTGCGGCAGCGGTATATTGGGCGATCATGAAGCCGGAATGGCTGCCGGCATCGCTCGCCAAAAAGGGCGGCAGACCACTCACCAGCGGATTGACGAGCCGGTCCATGCGCCGTTCGCTGATCGCGCCGATCTGTGCGAGCGCAATGGCCAGGCTATCGGCCGCCTGCCCGAGCGCCGGGGCAACAGCATGCGCCTCGGAAGAGACGATCGGTTGTTCCGGCGTGCCTGAGACAGCCGGATTGTCGGTCACCGAAGCAAGCTCCTGATCGACGACGCGGGCGGAATTGTCGAAGACATCGCGGGCAGCGCCATGGGCATGCGGCACCGAACGAAGGCTGAGCGCATCCTGCGTGCGCCGGCCGAAGGCGGCGGCGACAAGGCCGCTGCCCTGAAGTCGCGCACGCAGCGTCGCTCCCACCTTCTCTATGCCGGCCGATGGGCGCAACGCCAGCACCGCTGCGTCGAAGGCGGCGATCTGGCAGCCTGCCGCTTCCAGCGTCAGCGCCGCGATCGCATCGGCCCAGTCGAGCAGCCGTTCGGCGCGGGAAAGCGCAACGGCCGTCAGGCCAGTGGCNCAGGCCGTNCCNTTGACCAGGCTCAAGCCCTCCTTGGCGCCGAGCACCAANGGTTCGAGGCCGATCGCGGCAAGCGCCTCGCGGCCGCTCAGGCGCCGGCCGTCCAGGTGAGCGCTGCCTTCGCCAATCAGGACCAGCGCAATATGGGCATTGTGGACGAGGTAACCGGCAGAGCCCTTGGATGGCACGTCGGGAATGCAATCATGTTCCAGCATGGCAGCGAGATGCTCTACGATCTCGCGCCGCACGCCGGAGTGGCCATGGGCAAAATTGGCAATCTGCGCTGCGATGATGGCGCGCACCTCGCGGGCATCAAGCAATGGCCCGACGCCGCAGGCATGGCTGAGCACGATGCTGCGCGACAGCAGGCTCTGCGAGGCACGATCGACCACCGTATCGGCGAGTGCCCCGACGCCAGTGTTGACGCCATAGGCGCGCACGCCCGTCTCGACGATGCGCGCGACGATGCGACTTGCCTGCTCGACCCGCGCCCAGGCGGCGGGCGACAGCGACAGCGCCTCCCCTGCCCCGACGCGCGCGACATCACGCCAGGTCAGCAATGCATCGATGGTGATCGTCATTGACCGCTTCCGAAATGGCCGATGAACTGGCGGAAAGCGGGTGTGGCGCCGCCGGTGAACATGTCGTCCGGCTTGCCGCTGCTTTCGATCAACCCTTCGCGCATGAAGACGACGCGGTTCGAGACGTTGCGGGCAAAGCTCATCTCATGGGTGACGACGAGCATGGTCATGCCTTCCTCGGCCAGCGCGCGCATGACGCGCAGCACCTCGCCGACCAGCTCCGGATCCAGCGCCGAGGTCGGCTCGTCGAAGAGCATGACCTTCGGTTTCATCGCCAGCGCCCGGGCGATGGCGGCGCGCTGCTGCTGGCCGCCGGAGAGATGGGCGGGATAGGCATGGCGCTTGTCGGCGATTCCGACCTTTTCAAGCAGCGCTTCGGCCTCGGCGATGCAATCGGCCCGCGGACGCTTCAACACATGGATCGGCCCCTCGATGACATTCTGCAGGATCGTCATGTGGGACCAGAGATTGAAGGACTGGAACACCATGCCGAGTTCGGAGCGGATATGGTCCACCTGCTTCTGGCTGGCGGGTTTGCTCTTCCCGTTCTTGTGAACCATTTGAATATGCTCGCCGTCGACCCAGATCTCACCGTCGCTGGCGGTTTCAAGCAGGTTGATGCAGCGCAGGAAGGTCGATTTGCCGGAGCCGGAGGCGCCGAGCAGCGAAATCACATCGCCGTCTTCGGCATCGAGGGAAATGCCGCGCAGGACCTCGTGCGTACCGAAGCTCTTGCGGATATTGCGGACCGAAAGTCGGGTGACGCCTGGCATGAGTGCTCCAATGGTTAGGCCGCTTACGCCTTCAGCGCCTGCGGAATGGCGCGGCGATGTCGGGACAGCGAATATTCGAGCAAGGCCATGCCCTGCAGGATGATGAAGTTCAGGANGAGATAGATGATCGCCGCGCAGAGGAAGACTTCCATCGTGCGGTAGGTCTGCGAGATCAGCCGCTGGGCNACACCGGTGACCTCCCAGACGGTGACGAGGCTTGCGAGCGCCGTCGACTTCATCATCAGCACGATCTCGGTGGAATAGGCCGGCAGCGCATGGCGGAAGGCAATCGGCGCCAGGATGCGGCGGACCAGCAGGAAGCCAGACATGCCGATCGAGCGCGCCGCCTCTATCTCCTTCGGCGAGACGGCACGGATGCCGCCGCGGAAGATCTCGGCCGTGTAGCCGGCCGTGCAGAGCGCCAGCGACAGCACGGCGCAGACCATCGGCTCACGCAGGAACGGCCAGAGGAAGGAGTAACGGATGACGCCGAACTGGCCGAGGCCGTAGAACACCAGGAACATCTGGATCANGAGCGGCGAGCCACGGAAGACGAAGATGTANCCCTTGGCGAAGCCCGAAAGCACCGGATTGCCGCTGACCCGCATCCAGACGATGACGAGCGCCAGCAGNCCGCCGCAGAGGATCGACAGGGAAAACAGGATGAGCGTTGTCGGTACGGCCTTGAGCAGGGTGACCATGGTCGAGGCGATGAAGGTGAAATCCATCATTCCCTCCTTACGCCTGGCCCATGGCAGATGCCGGCATGCTGCGGTTGGCGCGGCGCTCCGCCCCGTTGAAGATGCGGTCCGAAAGGCTGGTCAGGATCAGATAGAGGCAGCCGCCGGCGATGAAGAACAGGAAATATTGCCGGGTCGAGNCCGCCGCCACCTGGCTGGTGCGCATCAATTCGGCAAGGCCGGTGACGGAGACCAGCGCCGAATCCTTGAGACTGAGCTGCCAGACATTGCCGAGGCCGGGAATGGCCAGGCGAAGCACCTGCGGCATGATGATGCGGCGAAAGCGCAGGCCGCGATGCATGCCGATCGCCGAGGCCGCTTCGAGTTCGCCCTTGGAGATGGCGAGGAAGGCGCCGCGGAATACCTCCGCCTGGTAGGAGCCGGAAATGATGCCGACGGCAAGCGCGCCGGCGATGAATGAAGGCAGACCGAGGAAGCCCTCGTAACCCATCGCCTGGCCGATCGAGGTGACGGCCGAGGAGCCGCCGAAATAGATGAGATAGATGATCAGCAGTTCGGGAACGCCGCGAAATACGGTCGTATAGACGTTGCCGAGCGTGACGAGAACAAGATTGCCGGAGAGTTTTGCCGCCGCGACGGTGGCGCCGAGCACGGCGCCAATCGCCAGCGCCGTCGCCGTCACAGCCAGCGTCATCAAGGCGGCGGCAATGAGCAGCGCGCCCCATCCGGTCGAGCCGAAGCCGAGCAGTTCCAAGCTTGCCATATCGTCCGTTCCCCGTCCGTGGCAGTGTTTTGCGGATTGACAATAACATGCTGTCTCCGGCGATAAAGCCGGAGACAGCTGTTTGCGGCCGAAAGGCCGAAACGCTTATTCCTGCGGGCTGACGTCGACCTGGAACCACTTCATCGACAGGTTCTTGACCGTACCGTCGGCAAGCGTCGACTTGATCGCTTCGTTGAACTTGTCGCGCAGGTCCGTATCGGCCTTGCGGATGCCGAGGCCTTCGCCCTCGCCCCAGATCGAGCCGACGATCTCGGGGCCGGTGAAGGCGAGCGTGTCGTTGGCGTTTTTGAACGCGTTGGCGAAATAGACGGCATCGTCGAAGCCGAGGTCGATGCGGCCGTTCTGCAGGTCGAGGTCGCGGTCGGCGCCGGTCTTGTATTCGCGGATTTCGGCAATATCGCCGAAATTGTCATAGACGAACTTGGCGTAGACGGTCGCCGCCTGGATGCCGATCGTCTTGCCCTTGAAGGCGGCCTTCAGCGCGTCGATCTCCTTCACGCCGGTCTGGCCGGGCGTCATCTTGATCGTGGCGCCGGTGCCGGCGGCCTTTGCCAGCGGGCTGTCCTTGGCGGTTGCGAAGGCGGCAGGGGTGGCGGCATAGGGAATGGTGAAATCGATCACCTGCTTGCGCTCTTCGGTGATCGACAACGCATCCATGATGACGTCGAACTTGCCGGCGTTGAGCGCCGGGATCATGCCGTCCCAGTCGGAAGCAACCAGCGTGCACTCGATCTTGGCGCGCTCGCACAGCACCTTGGCGAGTTCGGGCTCGAAACCGCCGAGCGTGCCGTCGGCATTGGTGAGGTTCCAGGGCGCATAGGCACCTTCGAGCGTGATGGTCGCCTTCGTCCAGTCCTTGGAAAAGGCCGGCGCGGCAAAAGCGGTAAAAGCCGCCACACCGCAAAACAGGATTGCGCTAAATTTCATTTGTGAATTCTCCTCTGGAGTTGAAACAGACCTTGCGGCACCACGGCCGATCTGCGCCGGCTTGCCCTTTCCCGTCCTATTTCTGTTTTAAGGACCGATTGGGAGGTTGTATATGGTACCATATGAGATATTTTGTGATATGCAAGAGGAAAGTCGCTTTATGCGGCGAATTCCCTGCGTGCAAAAGGAATANGCAATGAAGCGTTCCGGCGAGATGAAGCGCGAACTGGCGGAAAATGACAGCACGCCGCTCTATGCCGGCGTCAAGCAGGTGATCCTCGACCGCATCCACAGCGGCGA
>Ga0055526_1002537_pt1 | contig 12254 bp, 10 predicted proteins | sample AraplaCol_mMF_r2_FD_55013 | JGI IMG/M metagenome (GOLD analysis project Ga0055526, IMG submission 55013) | Arabidopsis root microbial communities from North Carolina, USA - plate scrape MF_Col_mMF_r2 | ecosystem: Host-associated > Plants > Roots > Endosphere | place: USA: North Carolina... | reverse complement strand
CCGAGTTCGCGGTTCAGGCATTCGGCAAGGTTCCTGCTTTGCCGGCCCTGGCGCAGCAGACGAAGCGCAAGTTTCAGGCTGGTCGGGGAGCGGGTCCGGATGATCCGCAGCGTTTCGGCGGCAAAATCGCCGGGCTCCTTCCCAAGCGCATCGATGACTTCCTCGACGGTGCCGAAATGAAAGCAACGTTCGATCAGGTCGCGGTTGCNTTTGANGGCGCTCGTCCCCGGATCGCTNGAGAGATTCTTCANCACCACCTCGACNTCACGGGGCGTCGCGTTTCGCGGCAGTTCCGCCAGCGTATCGACGATGTCAGGCAGCCGGAAGGAAGCGATGTGGTGATCGGCCAGTCCGGCATAGATGATATCGGCCGCGTCGACGGTCAGTCCCGTCAGTCCCATCCAGGTGCCGGCCTCGCCCGGCGCGCGTGGCAGCAGCCAGGTCGCCCCGACATCCGGAAAATAGCCGATCCCCGTTTCCGGCATGGCAAGCTTGGTTCGTTCCGTTACGACGCGGTGGCGGCCGTGCGATGACAGGCCGACGCCGCCGCCCATGGTGATGCCGTCCATCAGCGCCACATAGGGCTTTGGGTAGGTCGCGATCCGATGGTTCAAGCGAAACTCTTCGCGCCAGAAGGTCATTGCCAGATCGGTGCCGGCGCGGCCGCTCTCGTGCAGTGCGCGAATGTCGCCGCCGGCGCAGAAGCCGCGCTCCCCCTCGCCTGATACGATCGCCATGGCGATGCTGGCGTCTGCCGCGAAATCGTCCATTGCAGCGGCAAAGGCGCGGACCATATCGAGTGTCAGGCTGTTCAGCGCACGCGGTCGATTGAGGCGGATGATGCCGGCCGAGCCCCGCCGTTCGACAATCACCTCACTCTGGTGAACCTCGTCCCGCATGCTGACCTCCTCGCTCCGTTGCACCTTCGCGTCGCCATCCGGCGTCAAGCGAACCGGTGCCATCAACCGTCATGCCACCTTAGCGCACTCGCCGGCATAGTCGATGGCTGGGCCTGGGATTGATTTCGTTTCTCAGAACGAGGCGGCGGCGAGCGCTCGATGGAGGCTCTGAAGATCGTCGACGTTGCGATCCATCAGGAACTGTTCCCAGTCGAGCGCGCTTTGGACGATTGTCTCCAATGAATCGTGTGTCGGCTTCCAATCCAGAACGCGTTGGGCAAGGCTTGAGTCCGCAACAACACTTGCGGCATCGCCCGGACGCCTCGGCGCCATGTGGATCTTGAAGGAGTGTCCGTGCAGGCGGGTGACCATGTTGAGCACGTCGAGCACCGAATAGCCGGCGCCATAGCCGCAATTGGCAACCAGCGAGCCGTTCCCACGACGCAGATGCTGCAGCGCCTTCAGGTGAACCGCGGCGAGGTCGCTGACATGGATGTAATCGCGCACGCCGGTACCGTCATGAGTCGGGTAATCGATGCCGTAGACATGAACGCCGGTGCGTTTGCCGAGTGCCGCCTCGCAGGCGACCTTGATCAGGTGGGTGGCGCCTGATGTCGATTGACCGCTGCGCCCCAACGGGTCGGCGCCGGCGACGTTGAAGTAGCGCAGCGCGACATAGTTGAAGTCGTAGGCTGCCGCCGCGTCCCGCAGCATGAATTCCGTCATCAGCTTGGACTGGCCGTAAGGATTCTCGGGATTGAGCGGCGCGGTCTCCTTGACCGGCTCGGACGTCTTCTGCGGCCCGTAGACGGCGGCCGTGGAGGAAAAGACGAAATGACGGATGTTGGCATTGATCGCAGCGCTCAACAGCGCCCGCGTCTTGCCGGAATTGTTGTCGTAATAGGCAAGCGGATCGGCGACGGATGCCGGCACGATCGCGGAGCCTGCAAAATGAATGATGGCGTCGATGTCGTTCTCGATGAAGATCGTCTTCAGAAGCTGGGCATCGGCGACATCGCCGAGATAGAAGCGCGCACGCGGAGAGACCGCCCAGCGAAAGCCGGTCGAAAGATTGTCCAGGACAACGACGTCTTCGCCCGCATCCAGCAATGTCCAGACCATGTGGCTGCCGATGTAGCCCGCGCCACCCGTGACCAAAATTGCCATATCCCGCATCCCCGCTTCATTCACGCGGGGGCATCTGACGTTGCTTTCCTTTCAGAATTTCCTATCGAAAGCGCGCTGCGGGGCTTCCTCGCGGGTAAGTTTGATGGCGTGGTTAGAGGCCGATTTCGGGCTCCGCTACAATTTTATCGATGCACTATTTCGAGGGCTCTTTTCTGCGGCAGCTCACAGGTCCTGACTTTCAATGCCGCCGAAGGAATTTGGTAAGATCTTCCCACAGGATCACTATCCCAATGACGAACAGCCCGCCGGGCACCAGATAATACAGGGTCCTGACGGGATAAATGGTGAAGTACAGCAGGTATAGGACGCCATAGATTCCGGAGATGACAAGCACCGTTCCCAATAAGAGAGAAATTATCTTCCTCACCACGGTCCCACTCTCCCCGCTAAACCTCTAATGGAATTGCTACACCAAACATGCCCAAGCTGTATAGCTGGCATGCCAGTCGTAAGACAACTGGACTGGCATGAGCAGCAATGCCAGCCCTGCTGGACACGGAACCGACATAGGCTGAGAGCGAATATTTTCAATCCATTGTCGGAGTGACAAGGATAGGTTCGTCCTCGGGCATTCCCATGCTGCATTCAAAGGAGGATCATCATGCCCAACACGATACGTCTTCACCGCGTCCTGGCGGCCAGCCCTGAGAAAGTCTATCGCGCATTCCTGGAGGCGGATGCGCTGGCCAAATGGCTTCCGCCAAATGGGTTTACCTGCACAGTGCATCATCTGGAGCCAACGGTCGGCGGAACACACAGGATGTCCTTCCGGAACTTTACGACTGGAAATAGCCACTCCTTTGGAGGCAGCTATCTGGAATTGGTTCCGAACGAGAAGCTCCGTTACACGGACAAGTTCGACGACCCGAACCTTCCCGGTGAAATGGAGGTCACGGTAACCTTGAAGAAGGTCTCTGTCGGCACCGAACTGAATGTTGTGCAGGCGGGCGTACCGGACCTTATTCCCCCGGAGGCATGCTATCTCGGTTGGCAGGAATCGCTGCGCAATCTGGCAAAGCTCGTCGAGCCCGAAATCAACGATTGAGGAGCTAGCAATCCTAAGCGAAAGTGGAGCTTGGCGGCTGAAGCCGCCTCGCTCCTCCAGGCTATTGCCGTGAGGGAGCCGCAGGCGCACCTTCGTCTGTCAGCTTTTGATCCCATTAAAGCTTGAGGATGTCGTCGCAGCACCGTTGGGCAGCGAACTCGATCTGCGCCGGGTCGCGCACGAAGCGCCAATCGACTAGTGGCAACGATAAATAGTTTCCTTCGAGCGCCAGTCTAACCCCTGCGGTTGCAATGCCTCTAACCATCGGGCCGCGAAGATGTTATAGTCCCCACGCTTTAGCATCCGTGGGCAGGCATCCGGAGGGGGATCCATGAGGATGACGAGGAAGCAGTCCGGCCTTGGAAAGAGCGCTGAGGAGTGGGGACGGGCGCGGGAGCAACGACCGAACCCTCCGCCGGAGAGGCGCAAGGCCTTGCGCACCAAACGACCAATCTGCCGACAACGCCGTTGGCCGTCCATCAGACAACCTATTTCTTCAAGAACTCCGCCTTCGAATTCGTCCTCCTGGCGAGCCTCGGTCGCGCCTACTACCAGGGCGCAAACATCGGCAAGGTCCTGTTCACCATCCGGCAGATCGAAGACGGCAACTTCGACAGCGCGTACCAGGCGATGATCGCCGCTGGCGATGAAGCCCGCCTCCTGGCCGAAAACTCGGCAGATGGCGGTCACACGGAAAGCGCGCGGCAGGCCTATCTCTGGGCGCAGAGTTTCTATGACAGCGCCATCTACTTCGCGGACGGCACCGGTGATCCAATGCGGGTTGCGGCAGCCTGGCAGATGATGGACGATTGCTGGCTGAAGTCGATCGATCTATTCGATCCCCCAGTTGAACAGATCAGCATTCCTTATGAGGGCGTAGGCCTGCGTGGCTTCTATTTCCGGGGCAAGAGCGCCCGGGAAAAGCGCCCCCTGCTGATCCTCGTCAACGGCAGCGACGGCTCAGCGCTCGACATGTGGATGCTTGGCGCAGCCGGAGCAACGGCGCGAGGTTACGACTGCCTGACGTTCGACGGGCCCGGACAAGGTTACACCCTGTGGAAGCAGCAACTCACCTTCAGGCCGGATTGGGAGCATGTTGTCACGCCGGTGGTCGACTTTGCCCTGGGCCGTCCCGGTGTCGACCGAAGAGGATCGCGATCCAGGGCATCAGCCAGGCCGGATACTGGGTTCCGCGCGCGGTTGCGTTTGAGAAGCGGATCGCCGCCGCCATCGTTGATCCCGGTGTCTGCGATGTTTCCAAATCATGGACGGCCACGCTGCCGCCTCCGATGATCGACCTCCTGAAGGCAGGCCGCAAGGGTGAGTTCGACGGCAATCTGAACAAGATGCTGGACCCGGCCACCAAGAAATCCGTGGCCTTCCGGATGAGACCTTATGGCGTGACGTCGTATTTCGACGCCTTCAAAGCGACGATGGCGTACAACCTCATGGACGTTGCCGGGAAGATCGAGTGCCCGATGCTGATTACCGAGCCAGCCAACGAAGCATTCTGGCCAGGGCAGTCGCGCCAGCTATACGACCTCTTGAGCTGTCCCAAGACGCTGATCCCCTTCTCGGCATCCGACGGCGCGGACCTGCACTGCGAGCCGGCGGGATACGGCCTGAGGGACCTGCGCGTGTTCAACTGGCTCGACGAGACTCTCCGAGCAATCTAGCTATGGTCTGCGAAGGGTAGTCGTTGTCGTTGTCGGCCCTTTGCGGTTCTCTCACCCCATGCTAGGTGATTGGTCGGGGCACCGAGCATCTACTAGGGATCAGCAAAATGACGGCGGCACTTGTCATTATCGATATGCAGATGACGATGCAGCATCGCCTGGATGCTGGACGAGACCACGTCAATTCCAACGCCCCTGAAAGGATCGCCGCCATTGTCACGGCCTTCCGCCACGCGGGGCAACCGGTAATCCACATAAGACACAGGGATGATGACCCGGCATCGCCGCTGCATCCGGATGCGCCGGGCTATCCGGCGATGCCTTGCGCTGAAGCAATCGCGAATGAGCCGGTTTTCGTGAAGACCACGTCGTCGGGCTTCGCCTCGACCAAGCTGGAAGGATACCTTCGTGAAAAGGGTATCACGAGCCTTATCGTGACAGGTGCGGTCGCCGGATTTTGTGTCAACTCCACGGTACGCGCCGGGGCAGACCTCGGCTTCAGAATGACGGTCGTTCGGGATGCCGTCCTGGGTTTTGACCTACCTTCCGAAAACCTGTCGGCGCGCATCATTTTTGATGTGACGATGGCCCACCTCAAGGCAGACTTCGCGGAAGTTGTCGACAGCGCCTCCTTGATCGCCTCCTAGCGCGAGTCCGCGCCAGCGGCTAATCTGCTCTGTCGGCCTGTCTGAGTCCTCGGCGGGGCGTTGGCTATGCGCTCACGCAAAAGCCGGGTCGAGCCGGCTCCACACTCCTAGAGCTTGAGGATGTAGTCGCAGAGCCTGTCGGCCGCCATCTGGATCTGGGCCGGGTCGCGCAGGAAGCAGGCGCGCAGAAAGAGCTCGCCGCCGGCGCCGAACGCCGCGCCGGGTGCCAACCCGACACCCGTCTTGTCGACGATGTCGATCGCTGCCTTGCGGCTGTCGGTCACGCCGTCGATCTTCAGGAATGCATAGAGGGCGCCGTCCGGCTTCAGCGTCTCGACGCGGTTCGTTGCAATCAGCGCGTCGCACAGGATGTCGCGGGAGCGTCTGGCCTTGTCGATGTTCGACTGCACGAAGCTGTCGCCCTCATTCAGGGCCGCGACCGCACCACGCTGCATGAACTGCGCCACGCCCGAGGTGGAATACTGGATGAGGTTCTCGATCACCTGGCCGGTTTGCGGCGGGGCAACAATCCAGCCGACACGCCAGCCGGTCATCGACCAGTTCTTGGAGAAGGAGTTGACGAACATCACCTTGTCGTCGGGCTCCATCACATCGAGGAAGGACGGCGCGCGACCGCCGGCAAAATAATAGCGCGCATAGATTTCGTCGGCCATGATCCAGAGATCGTGCTTGCGCGCAAGCGCCAGGATGGCGGCGAGATCGGCCCTGGTTGCGGTCCAGCCGGTCGGATTGGACGGCGTGTTGATGAACAGCCCCCTGGTTTTCGGGGTGATGGCCGCCGCGATGCGGTCGAGATCGACCGCCCACTTGCCGCCCTCGAAGGTCAGCTGCACGCCGACCGACCGGGCGCCGGCAATTTCCAGGGCGGCGGCGATGTTCGGCCAGGCAGGCGTCAGGTAGACAAGCTCGTCGCCCGGCGAGGTCAGCGCCTGCACGGCGATCTGGATCGCCTGCATGCCGGAACCAGTGACATAGAAATGCTCGACCGGCAGAGAGACGTCGAAATGTCTGGCATAGTAGTCGGAAAGCGCCTGACGCAGTTCCGGGATGCCGCGCTGATAGGTATAGAACGTCTCGCCGCCCGACAGCGCTTCGATCGCCGCCTTGTTGATGAAATCCGGCGTCGACAGATCTCCCTCGCCGACCCAAAGCGGCAGGAGGCCGTCACGGCCACGGGCATAGTTGACGACTTCGACGATCCCGCTTTCAGGCGCCAGGAGGGCGCGCGGGCTAAGGCTGCTGACTATCGACATGCATCACTCCGGTTTGCGCCCATATAAAGCAAATAAGGCGGCAAATCCCATGACATTCGGTGATGCGATATCGATTTTCGTGATGGATGAGCCCCGCGCCCGTCGGCGAGGCTCACAATCTCATCAGACGGCCGGACGCTTGGCGAGCAGGTCGCGAATTTCCGTCAGCAGCGCCACATCGGCCGGCGGCGCGGCCGCCTCGTCCTTGGCCTCCTTGATCTTCATCTGCTTGTCCACCTGCTTCTGGAGCGTATTCACGCCCTTGACCATCAGGAAGATAATCCATGCGAGAATCATGAAGTTGATCAAAACCGTGATGAAGCTGCCATAGGCCAGGACCGCGCCCTGCTGGCGGGCAGCAGTCAGTGTCGGCGCGTTCACGTTGGACGACAGGCCGATGAAATAGTTCGAAAAGTCGAAGCCGCCGAAAATGGCACCGACGATCGGCATGATGATATCGTCCACCAGCGACCTGACGATCCCCCCGAAAGCGCCGCCGATGATAACACCGACAGCAAGGTCCATGACATTGCCGCGGGCGATAAATGCTTTGAACTCATTGAGCATCCGATCCGTCTCCCTCTGATGCAGTCGCACTGACAGGTCATTGTTTTTATTAGCTACATGTTCAATGCAATTATTCAATTGCCAATTACAAATTATTGGGCCGGCGTGCGGTCTTTGACTTAAGACCTATACACCCCCTGATGTTCAAGGACGCCAAATTCCCGTAATCTCCAATAGTCCGGGAGAACCGGTGCATGGTGCATCGGTGGAGGTTCAATGCTGCCAGGCTGGGTCATACTTGCATCTGCGTTCGGCTATCTGCTGCTGCTCTTTGCGGTCGCGAGCCATGGCGACCGCAGGCGTCGGATGTTCGGAACGCCCGTGGGCGGCCGCCCGGCGGTCTATGCGCTCAGCCTCGCGATCTACTGCACCTCCTGGACGTATTTCGGCGGTGTCGGACTGGCATCGCAGCGCGGGCTGGAATTCCTCGGCATCTATATCGGCCCAATCCTCGTCTTCACGCTCGGGATGCCGGTGCTGCGGCGGATCATCGAGCTCGCGAAGGCCGAGAAGCTGACATCCGTCGCCGATTTCATCTCCGCGCGCTACGGCAAGAATCCGGCGGTCGCGACAATCGTGGCATTGATCTCCCTCGTCGGCGCCATCCCCTATATCGCCCTGCAGCTCAAATCCGTGTCGAGCACCGTGACGGCGATGCTCAACCCGTCGGATTACGGCATCGGCAGCGGCAACCTCTATTTTCTCGACCTGCCGCTGCTCGTAACACTCGTGCTCGCCTGCTTCGCGATCATGTTCGGCACGCGCCACACGGATGCGACCGAGCATCAGGACGGGTTGATCCTTGCCGTCGCCATGGAGTCGGTGGTCAAGCTGTTTGCCTTCCTCACGGCCGGCGTCTGCGTGGTCTGGTTCCTTTTCGACGGTCCATCCGATCTCTGGCAGAAGGCCAGCGAAAACCAGCTCGTGCTCTCGGCCCTGAACTACCAGACCCCCATCAGCCGCTGGATCACGCTGACGCTGTTGTCCGCATTCGCGATCATCATGCTGCCGCGACAATTCCACGTCACGGTTGTCGAGAACAGGACGGCCCGGGAGCTTCGGCTGGCCGGCTTCCTCTTCCCTCTCTATCTCGTTGCCATCAATCTCTTCGTGCTGCCGGTGGCGATCGGTGGCCTGCTGACGTTTGGCGGCAGCGGCAATGCCGATCTCTACGTGCTTTCGCTACCGCTTACCGGGCAGATGCCCTTTGTCTCGCTGATTACCTTCATCGGCGGCTTTTCGGCTGCGACCGCCATGGTGATCGTCGCGTCGGTGGCGCTCTCGATCATGGTGTCGAACGACATCATCATGCCGATCTTCCTGCACCGGAAGCTGGTCGATCGCACAGGTCAGCGCAGCGATTTCGCCAAGACGCTGCTCAACATAAGACGCAGCGCGATCTTCGCCGTACTGCTGCTCGGCTACGCCTATTACCGCTCGACCGACAGCACGACGGGGCTGGCCTCGATCGGCCTCCTCTCCTTCGCCGCGATTGCGCAGATGGCCCCTTCCTTGTTCGGTGGCCTTGTCTGGCGGCGAGCCAATGCGCGCGGTGCCATTCTTGGGCTGACGTCGGGCTTCGTGATCTGGGTCTACCTGCTGTTCCTGCCTTCGCTTGGCGGACCGGACTATTCGGGTGTCGCAAGCGCAGTCCTCGGTTTCATCTTTCCCGGCACGACGATCTTTTCGGCACCCGATGCCGATCCGCTGGTCAATGCCACGGTCATGAGCCTGCTCGTCAACACCGCCTTCTTCGTCGTCGGATCGGTGACCCGCAATGCGCGGCCGCTCGAACGCATCCAGGCCGGCATCTTCGTCAAGCGGCAGTCCCGCTCGCAGTTTGCCACGCGCGGCTGGAAGACCCGCATCAGTATCGCGATCTCAAGGCGACAGGTCTCGCTATCTCGGCGAGAGCGCATGGAGCGTTCGTTCCAGACCTACCAGCAGAATTCGGGCCGCAAGCTGGAGGACGACCAACCAGCCGACATGGCGCTCATTCATTTTACGGAACAGCTGCTCGGCAGCGCCATCGGCTCTTCCTCCGCTCGACTTGTGCTGTCGCTGATCCTTCAGAAAGTGGAGGACGCCTCGGCCGACACCGCCTGGCTGCTCGACCAGGCGAGCGAGGCCCTGCAATATAACCAGGACATGCTGCAGACGGCGCTGTCTCAGATGGACCAGGGCATCGCTGTCTTCGACAGCTCGAACAACCTGACGATCTGGAACCGCCGTTTCCGGCAGTTGCTGGACCTTCCGGAGAATACCGGACAGGTGGGCTTCCCGCTCGCCGACATCGTGGCGATCCTCAGCCAGCGCGGCGATGTGCCAGCCGGCGACGTCAACCAGACCGTCCGGCACTTCCTGACGCTGGACAAACCCTTCGCGCTGGTGCTCGGCGGCGGCGAACGCATCATCGAAGTGCGCTCCAACGCGATGCCGGACAAGGGCATCGTCGCAACCTTTACCGACATCACCCAACGCGTCGCCGCCGACCGGGCGCTCAAGCAGGCGAACGAAACGCTGGAACAGCGCGTTGCCGAGCGGACGGCCGAACTGACCCGTGTCAATCGCGAACTCGGCGAAGCGAGAGCCGCCGCTGACGAAGCCAATCTCGGGAAGACACGCTTCTTCGCCGCTGCCGGCCACGACATCCTGCAGCCGCTCAATGCGGCCCGGCTCTATTCCTCGGCGCTTGTCGAGCGCATGGGAAAGTCCGAAAGCAGTGCGATCGTTCGCAACATCGATTCCGCGCTGGAATCGGTCGAAACCATCCTTGGCGCGGTTCTCGATATTTCGCGGCTGGACACCGGGGCGATGCGGCCGCGCCTCGCCTCCGTGCCACTTTCCGACCTGCTGGAGCGGATCCAAACGGACTTCGAGCCGATCGCCCGTGAGAAAAACCTGAAGCTGGTGGTGATGCCAACCTCGCTTCGGGTCCGCTCCGATCCCAACCTGCTTCGCCGCCTCGTGCAGAATCTTGTTTCCAACGCGATCAAATACACGATCGACGGAAAGGTGCTGGTTGGTGCGCGTCGGCGCGGACATCAGGTCGTCATCCAGGTGATGGATTCCGGGATCGGCATTCCGCCTTCGAAGTTCCGGACGGTCTTCAAGGAATTNGCCCGTCTCGACGAAGGCGCCAGGACGGCTTCCGGACTGGGCCTCGGCCTCTCGATCGTCGATCGCATCGCGCGTGTCCTCAATCACCCGGTGGAACTCCATTCGACACACGGCAAGGGCACGGATTTCCGCATCGTCATGCCGCGCGACGCGTCGCGACTACCCGAGCGCTTGGGCGCAGCCCAGCCGGTGGAGCATTCGGCGCAGAGCCTGCAGGGATTGAAGGTCCTCTGCGTCGACAACGAGCCGCATATTCTGGAAGGCATGCAGCTGCTGATCAGCGGCTGGGGCTGCGAGGTGCGATGCCTGGGTTCGCTGGCCGATGTCGGCGCGCTCGATACACGCCAGCCGCCGCCGGATCTCGTGATCGCGGACTATCACCTCGGCGACGGCACCGGCGTTTCCGCCATCCTGACGCTCAGGGAGCGTTTCATGGCGTTCATTCCGGCGCTGATCGTCACGGCCGACCGCACGCCGGAGGTCCGCGCCGAAGTCGAGCGGCACGGCATTGGGCTGCAACACAAACCGGTGCGCCCGGCAGCGTTGAGGGCCTACATTACGCAGATTTCCGCTCAGAAGCGGGCGGCGGCGGAGTGACCGCCGCATCCTTCGCCATCACGCCGGACACGAGGCCGCGCACACGCTCGCCGGTTGGCTCGTCGCCGAAAAGTATGCGGTAGATGATCGGCGCAACGACCTGATCCATCACGCTGTCGACCGGCGGAAAGCTCTCGCCGCGCGCGAGCGCCCGCTCGCTCAGCAGCTCCACCTGCTCGCGGGTGAAGGCGCAGCACTTGGCGGCATTGGCATTGTCCTGCGCGGCCAGCACGTCGCGGATGATCTCGCGCCCAACGCCGGAGGACATCTCCTCGGCATACTGTTCCGCCCAGGCCTCAAGATCGCTTCGACCGCTGCCGGTGTCGATCGGCTGCATGTCCGGGCGCAGGCGCTCGACCGCGACGTCGGCCAGCAATTCCTGCAGGTCGCCCCAGCGACGGTAGATGGTCGACGGGGTAACGCCGGCCTTTGCTGCAATCAGTGGGATCGTGACGTCTGCGCGGTCCATGTCGGCCAGCAGTTCGCGGACTGCCTGATGCACTGAAGCCTGCACCCTGGCGCTGCGGCCGCCCGGCCGGGGATTTTCTTTTGCTGCCATTTCTAACGTCCTGTTTCCTGCGCCGGCGCATGGTTCAACATCTTTGATCGAGCTGTTAACGCAAATTATTTGCTTTTAGTGGCAGGTCGACCTACATGGCTAACGCAACAAATTAGCTTTAAGAGGCTTATATATGTTCGGCGCCGCCAAATCCACACCGACCTCCCGTAATCCGATCCCCTTCCATGCAATTACGCTGGCAACCTTCTTCGGCGCTTCCGCAGCGCCGACGCCGCTCTATCGAATCTATCAGGAAAGCTTTGCGGTCTCGCCGGTGCTGATCACCGTGATCTTCGCGGTTTACGCCTTCGCGCTCCTGGCAGCACTGCTGATAGCGGGCTCGATCTCCGATCACCTCGGCCGCAAGCCGGTGATCTTCACCGCCCTGATGTTGGAGATCGTCGCCATGGCGTTGTTCGTCGTCGCAAGCGGCCCAGACTGGCTGATCGCGGCGCGGATCGTGCAAGGCCTGGCAACCGGGATTGCCGGCGCCTCGATTGGCGCGGCATTGGTCGACGTCGACCGGGCGAAGGGCCAGATCGTCAACTCCATCGCACCGCTGTCAGGCATGGCGGTCGGTGCAGTCGGCACGAGCGCCCTGATCCAGTATGGTCCCTTCCCGCTCCATCTCGTCTATGCGATCCTGCTCGCGGCTTTCGCCGGGCAAGCCGGCGCCATCTGG
>Ga0055526_1002528_pt1 | contig 12284 bp, 14 predicted proteins | sample AraplaCol_mMF_r2_FD_55013 | JGI IMG/M metagenome (GOLD analysis project Ga0055526, IMG submission 55013) | Arabidopsis root microbial communities from North Carolina, USA - plate scrape MF_Col_mMF_r2 | ecosystem: Host-associated > Plants > Roots > Endosphere | place: USA: North Carolina... | reverse complement strand
CGGTATAACTGGATACGGCCACATCAGTTCAATGAGGGATTGGCGCCGGCCGTCACGGAAGAAAAACTTAACGTAGTGTCCGGGATGGGTTGACCACTACAGGTGTCTGGCGGTTGCCGGAGACGAAGGCGGGCGAAGAACAGATCGTACATCTGAGTAATGCGGCCTGTTCTTTGCTCTCGAAGATTATTAATGGCCGTAAGCGTGGCTTTCTCTTCCCTGGCAAAGACCCCGCGAAAGCACTTACGCGTCCCGGTAAGGCATTCGCACGTATTTGCGCGCAGGCCGGTGTTGATGGTCGCGACGGCCAGGCCCCATTGGTAATCCACGATCTTCGGAGGTCTTACTGCTCCATCTTGGCGAGGCGCGGCGTCGAGCCAGCAAAACTGATGAAGCTAATGCGCCACTCGACCATCCACGTAACGATGAAGTACTACACGCATCTGCAGGACAAAGCTTTGGTTGAGGCGAGCAATATCGTTGGCGACTTGCTGATGGACTAACCGGCTTGCACAGTTTGCACAATGAGGAAGGGAGGAGGGACTAGGGAGGCCGCTTTATGGGTCTCCCTTTTTTGCGATCTGCTTACCAAAGTCAGGCAAGGAGTGGGACTGTGCCCGTTTCCGATTAGTTAGCCGGATTGGCTATCAGTTCTAAGCCTGCCAGCAGATCATCGGCGAGAGAGAGGTCTGCCATCAACTCCTGCGTGATTTCCTGTCGAGACTTTGGCGCAACTTCATCAAGCTGGACTGCTATGACCTTATCGACTTGAATGCCATCAAGGCCATCCCGTCCCAAGTAAAGCAGCGCACAGAGTTCTTTCGCGGCAGTCTCTGACAGTAAATTGATCGCGTCTCGAAGAGCCTGCTTTTCTGGCGGCGGTGGCATGCCGCCTTGGGTTGCGGTGGCCCGACGTTCTGCCAAATCGATGATGTGCGAGAGCGTATGAGCGGGGATGGATTGGAAAGCTGTAGCCATTGCAAAATTGACTGTGATGAAGGGAGGTGCATTATATGCGGCTCCGCCCGAGAACGCAGGTGAGCATGCGTAGCTTTGTGCCGGGTAGAACACGGCGGCGATCTGGTGAATGCTTTGGACGCCGGTTCTATCGGGGATTCTCAAAGAAGCTTCTTCGAAGTATCTGAACAATATAATAGGGGACTTCTGTACGGTGAATTTCATTGACGGACTCCCTCGAACGCCTTGGACCATAGAAGGTCTGCGGTGAAACCCATTACTAGATCTAAACAACCAGCCACTCCTTGAGTGGCTTTTTTAATGAGGAAGAGATATGAAGTCGGAGCAATCGGAAATTACTACACATGAAGCAGCTTTCATGGGCCACTGCCGACGCGGCCTTGCGTTAGAACGATGGATGGATCTTGTTTGGGACCTGGACCCCTGTGTCAGTTATGAATTCGCTGTAATGGCAGGGCTGGCAGCACCTCTAATGGGCTTGGTGTTTGATGAGCCGGTTGTCATCAATTTTTACGGAGGCACGTCCATCGAAAGGCGCAGGATTTTGCAACTCGCCGCGTCGGCTTGGATGGACCCCAGTGAGATGGTGGAAACGTTGGATAACGTGAGCTTTCTCGTAGGCCAAACTGAATTTGGATTTGCCTATGCGTTCGATGCTGGGCAATTTTCTGTGGAAGCCGTTAAGCAGGCGGCAGTTGAAGGAGCGACGCGTATGACGATCGTATGCGGCGAGCGTCCACTGGACGAATACGCGTATTCTGATGATTCGATTGGTGGGGTTAATGTAGCTGTGCTTAACCTGGATATTGGGGAGCTCAAGGTGAGAACGTATTTTGGCGAGCGAACGGTGCAGGTCGAAGCTGCATTGGCCAACATTTGGAACGGTTACGCGGGTGCATTTTTGTTGCAATACATGCGCGAGCGCGAGCCGGACATTAACAATATTCGTAGCTGGATCTTGGACCAAGCAGGTTATGAGTATGAAGACGACCTCGGCTTCATCGAGCAACGTCTGCTGGAGGACGGTACGACGATTTTTGGCTACGCGCCTATTGAAGCGCGCGATCAATTTCGCCGTATCTTAAGCATCATCAAAGCCATTGCAGTCATAGCAAACGACGAAGATGTTCTGCCAGATATCCAGCGCTTCGCTGTCTTCAGTGATATCTATTCGCACTTGGTGCTGACGAGCGCGCAGGCTACGCAGAAGGTTATTAAGCAGATCGCTGGCTAAGTTAATCCCCAATGTACCGATGGTACATTGGGGGGCTTGTTTGCGGTAAGGATAGATGGCGGTGCGATCGCTACGTCCGGCGCGCGCCCAAGAATTCTGCGCTGGATTAAGGGTTGCGACATGATGGTCAAGCTGCTGACAGGTTGGATGATTTGCACACTTTGCACAGTACTCGTAGGGAAACATGACGGGAGCGTTAGCGTGTCCCTTTCTTATTTCAGTCCAAGTGTTGTTTCTATGCCGCGTTGCAAAAATTATTTTGAAATTTTTTTCGACCGCGATTTAAGGATACCTGGAAAAACGCAGACCCGCCGGGGCAGGGAAGTACCTGAGTGCAGCGGGGTGAGTCGATTTCGTTCCTGTTTTTTAGGGCGGCGATGGGGCTACATGATTTGTTCCTAGAAGCTCCTTTGCTCAATATTATTTATATCGTTTTTTGTTGCCGCGATATCGGTGATGCGTGCGTTGGTCGTCGTGCTATGGGGGCTTGCGATGGCTGAGGATATCGGTATGATTCAGCTCACGGCAGCACGACGCTTGCCTGTTAGCGGATATCTCGCTAGTCCTAGTCTTTAACAAACTAACTGACGTGGTTAATTGGTCCTCAATTTACAAGAGGATTTGATTAATGAAAACGAATACCCATGCGGCTATGCTCACGACCGAGCAAGTCGCGGAACTGCTCCATATTAAGGCTGCCACGCTTGAGAAGGCGCGCAGTACTGGTATGGGGGACTTTCCACCCTTTGTCCGTTTCTCCCGAAACGTTCGCTATCTGCGCACCGATATTGATGCGTGGATTGCGGCGCACCGCGTAGATTTGACGGAGGGTATGTTATGAACGCAGTCACGCCTCCCTTCACCAAAGTACAGGGGTATCACCTAAGGGATCGTATGATTACGTACGAGACCAAAGATGGCGAAGCATTGTTAGCAACCGGCTGGTTCTGGATTGCTGAGCCAGTTACCTGTCCTACCTCCGGGAATAGATCGTGGCTGCTTGAAGTGAGCCCGGTCGGGAATAGTCCCTCAACGTTGTTGGTGCGCCCCGAAGACTTCAACATCAAGTATTTGAAAAAAGCTTTGGGAGAAAAGGGAGTCATTCTGCACCAAGAAAGCCGAGTTGTTCCCTACTTGTCTATAACTGCCGCTTTCGGTGGTTGTACCGAGTTGGAGCCGCGTATCTTGATTGAGAACCCTGGCTGGTTCGCGAACGATAAAGGCTTCTACACAGGCCGGAAGGCATTTGTGGCGGAAGATATAGACGAAAGTCGTTTTCGATTCGAACCAGTAAGCCGCGCTCCTGTTGCACTTAAGGGGACGCTGGCAGATTGGCAAGATGAAGTGGGCGTAATCGCGCAGGCTAATCCGATTCTCTTGGCGGTGATGTGTGTATTCATGGCTAGTCCATTCCTTCGTAAAATGGGGCTTGGTACGCGGCTGGTGAATATATTCGGCGCTAAGGGAACAGGTAAGACACTGTGCTCCCAAGTTGGGGCTACAGTTTGGGGGAACGGTGTTGATCCAGCCGCCGGGCTTTATAGCGAAGACCCGCCGTACATCACTAAGTTTGCGACGACGATAAATGGTATTGAGCCTTTGCTGTCTCGCTATAGCCCGTTTGCGATCGGACTTGATGAACTGACGGAGCAAGCCTCAGCGCTGCTCGGCGAGCTAACGTACAAGGCAAGCTCCGGCGAAGGAAAACACCGATCTAAGACGGATGCGACTGCTGCGACCATGAATCGATGGCTGCTTACTATAGTTGCTACAGCGGAGAAGTCGATTGCGGATGCCATTACTGGCAGCGGCAAGCCGCTTCTTGGTGGCCAAGCTGATCGCGCGATCGATATCCCAGTCGATGGTATTGGCGTTATCACGGACTTCGGTCGGTTTGATAACTTCCAGCAGGCCACTCGACATTTGAAGAAGGCTTGTGCGGGATACTATGGTGCGGCAGGAGAGGCGATTTTGCAGTTCGCTTGTGATAATCCTGACGCGATAACTGAGTTGATCGGGCTTATGCCGGAACTCGAAGAACGGCTCATGCCCGTTAACTGCGGTGACGGCGAGCGTCGAGTGGTTAAGTTCTTGGCCGGTGCTGTGGTGGCTGGTTGGATTGGGATACGAGCTGGTGCTCTGACCTGTAGCGAGGAGCAGGTAGAGGAGGCTATGAGTGCCGTGGTTACGGAATGGTGGCGCGGTCGAGGTGGAAGTCTTCGCCGTGTTGCTGAATTCTTGCACGCTAATATTGAATCTATCGAGGACGGCCCTCCAAGGCTTGGCTCGTCCGCGAAAGCGTTCTCTGTACACGACCGCTTTATCATCCCGGACTACGTGTTCGAGAACGAATTTGCGGGTGAGTTTCGAACGATGCTGACTGAGTTGGCCGGTCTGAATGCGCTTATCCGGGAACAAGGCTCACGTAACAAATCCCGTTACTGCAACAATCGGCTGTTCGCTTATGCGATCCGTTTTGATCGTATAGAGCCAGTTCTGACGGAGTTAGCGGAGCATGAGGAGTCGCCCAGTTCGGGGGCTTCTCGCTCTCGCGTAAATCTGGTCGATATCGAGATCGACTAGAGAGTACATTGCGGCAAGCTTTGATGCTTGCATTGTTCGGGTGAGCGTGATGCTTACTCATACCCCCTAGATCAAACGTGGCCCAATGCCCGCCTTGGTCGATTACATCAGTGGAGGTTCTACTAGATGAATTACTCCGGCGTTTCGACCAATAGCCACGTCAGTTATGTTGTAGAGCCGCAGCGCTGAGGCGTTGGGCAAGAATCTTATGGTGCCGGTATCGGCTGTGGCATTAGCTGCGGCACACCAACCAAAAAAAAGCGCTCTAGTCTATGGCTAGAGCGCTTTTTTTACGTCTGCGCAGTTGTCTGCTGTGCCGCAGCGATAATGGCCGAAACGTGCCCACTTGCCCTGCGCAAGTTTGCGGATGCTACGTGCGCGTAGCGCTGAGTGGTCTTACTATCCGAATGGCCAAGCAGGTGCTGAACCTCGTAGAGTGACGCGCCGTTGTTGATGGCCAGGCTGGCGAACGAATGCCGGAGATCGTGAATGCGCCAGCCGGTGAGGCCAGCTCTCTTTAGCGCTCGCTGGAAACCCTTATAGGGATTGCAGATTGGCGCACCTAATACCTTCCCCTGGAACACATAAACCGTTGACTCGGAGCGTGGACGCCGATACAGGATGGTCAGTGCCGTATCGTTGAGCAGCACGAATCGGCTCCGCCCGCTCTTGGTGTGCGGAAGATACCATTGGCGCTGTTCTAGGTCGATCGCATCCCAGCGGGCGTTGAGGACTTCGGATCGCCTTGCTCCGGTCGCTAGAAGAAAGCTTAATGCGTCTGCTAACGCCCGGTTTGGCTCCGCTTCCAGCGCCGATAGGAAAGACCGCAACTCCTGACCGGACAAGTAGCGATGCCGCTGGTTATTCTCTTGGTGCATTCGGATACCGCGAGCTGGGTTTTTGCCGTCGAGCTTGCCCCAAATAATAGCCAGATTGAAGCAGCGCTTGAGCAGTGCCAGGTGCCTGTTGGCCGTGGCGGCACATTTTTGCACGAGCAGTTTGTCGTGTAGCTGCTGGATGGAGTGGCTGGTGATCTCGGTTAGCGGGAGGTGGCCGAGGTCAGGAAGGATGTTGCGCATTCGGCCCTCGTCGTCCTTGGCGCTGCGCTTTGCGGCGTAAGCGTGGGGGAGATAGTCGTCGGTCACGAACGCCTTGAGCGTTAGATTTGCTTGCGGCGTCGGTTCTGGCTCGCGCTGGGGATCAATTCCGTTCGCAATCTTGCCACGTGCGTCAAGGGCATGGTGGCGGGCATCCGCCACGTCCAGCTGCGGATAGTCGCCTAATTTCATGCTGCGCTTTGCGCCGTTGAAGGTATAGCGTAGCAGGAAGTACTTGCGGCCCTTCCGGGTCACGATCACTCTCAGGCCTGCTACTTCGGTATCGGAGTATTCACTTTCCTTGGACTTTGCATCCTCAGGATGCGGAGGAAGGGCATCGATCAGCTTCTTGTTGAAGCGGAACTGTCTGTTCATTGCTTACGCTCCTATGGTGGATAGGTTGGTTGATGGTGGTACGTTTTTGGGTACTGGAAGTTCAAATCCGTGGATCAAGATTTAATGGGATGGGATCTGTGTCATTAGGTGTTGGCCCGCTTTACTCATAGGCTGGGACTTCGTTATTAAGAAATCCAGATCAGGAAGTCCGGTCCATTTCTGGTCCGCGCGGCAAGCGTTTGCTTCTTCCGAAGAGTGGCTGGAGGCGGCAAAGTGGCGACGTCGGTAATGCGTTAGCCCCTCGCGCTCTTGCCTAAAGATGGGTTAAAGATTGGAAGCGGCAGGCCAACTTTTATCGACGATTAACTTTTCGAAAATAATATTTGTGCCAGCGCCGTTTTGGAGATTGCCTGAGATACACTATTGGTATCCCAGTTAGTTACCCTCAGTCGCAGCTACTTGACCTTGCCTATGGAATCGACCGAACGTTGGGACTATCTGATAGCTTTGGATGAAGAGCTGCTCAAAGGTGGCGTTATCTTGCCGGAGTGGTGCTCATTTATTGTCCAGCAGACCGATATTGCTTTCGTAAATGGTGCTCATCTGGCCTCGATCCTAACTGCTGTCTCGGCAATAGAGACGTATTTGCGTGCCGAACACTCGACAAGCGGGAAGGAGCGTCTTGTGGAGTTGATAGATCGCCTTCCGGTGGCATCAAGACTTAGAAACGATTTACATTCATTGAGGAAGTATAGAAATTCTTGGGTACATGTAGACGATCCTTTGAATGATTACAGAATTATAGAAAATCCAGCAATTTATGAAAATGAATTGGAGAGGATGGCCATGCATTCGGCAAAATTGTTGCGAGAAGTTATTTATAATGCGGCTTGGATATAGTCGCCGAATATTAAGAAGCAGAGTAACCCTTGAGAGATAAATTTTGAATCAACGCCTGCGTTTCTTGCTTGATACTAATATTTTGATACCACTTCAGGATTCGATGGTGGTGCTTGAGCCTAGTCTCGCCAACTTTGCCCGTTTAGCGAATGCAGGTGGGCATCAGCTTCTTTATCATCCTGCCTCCGAAATCGATATTAAGCGCGACAAAGATAAAGAAAGACGAGATCGAACGCTTGCACGGTTAGCTCAATATGTCCGGCTTGAGGGCATTCCTACAAGCCCTTGCAACACGAACGAGACTTCGGCCAATGATGCATGTGATAATGATATTCTTCACTCGCTTGAATGCTCCGCTGTTCACGCGCTAGTTACTGAGGATCGTGAGATCCACAATAAAGCACGGCAAGCAGGGCTGGGCAGCCGTGTCTACAATATTCAAACTGCCGAGGACTGGCTTCGACGGCTTCACGAGCCCTCGGAGGTTCATCTTCCCAATATTGATGATGTTCACCTGTATGAACTCACTAATCAGCTAGACTCCGCGCTCTTTAATAGTCTTAGGGAGAGTTACGATACGCCTTCCCGGAGTTTTAATGCATGGTTTCGAGAAAAAGCGCAGACTGGAAGGAAGGCGTGGGTCGCCCGAACTGACGATGGGCAACTTGAGGCAATCTGTATTTACGCAATTCAAACGGATGAGGTCATTAATGACTCTCATGCGAAACTCAATGGATCGTCGCTTAAGCTCTGTACATTTAAGGTTGGCGAGAAAATTCGAGGAAGAAAAATTGGTGAATTGTTTCTCAAGGCTGCTTTTCGTTTTGCGACGGAAAACCGCTGTGAAAATATATTTGTCCACACTAATCCTGGACAGGTCTATTTATTAGCGTTGCTTGAGGACTTCGGATTTCAGAAGAATGGGATGTATGGCGAAGATATAATGTTGGTTAAGGAGCATCCAATTGAACCGCCGGTGTCCATATCGCCGACGCTTGATTACGCACGTCTGTATTTTCCTCACTTTCGCCGTGATGAGTCTGTGCAGAAGTTTTTAATCCCTATCCAGCCGCAGTTCCATCAGATCCTTTTCCCTGATCTAACGAGGCAGGCCCAACTTTTTTCCTCTGGTTCGACAGCTGGAAATGCTATCAAGCAGGCATACTTATGCAAAGCTCCTACCAACCAAGTGAAGCCCGGTGATGTGGTAATTTTTTACCGGACTGTCGACGAGATGGCGGCGACATCAATTGGCGTTGTCGAATGCTATGAGGTTCATAACGATGCTGCAAAAATTATGCAGGTCGTGCGACGTAGAACGGTCTACAGTCAAAAAGACATAGAACTAATGGCGCGTACCACCACTAAAGTTATGCTTTTCAGGTTGATCGGGCACTTCCCCGCGCCAGTGGCGTTTAGCTCGTTAATAAGTGAGGGCATTGTCTCTGGCCCTCCTCAGTCTATTACAAAAATCTCCGATGATTCCTTCTCAAAATTGCTCTCAATTTCTAACTGGTAGTTCAATACTCATTTCGATTAAGCCTCGATATGCCGATCTTATTCTTGCAGGAAGCAAGCGTGTGGAGTTGCGCCGTGCAGTACCGAATCAGGCTATTAAGGCGATGGCGATCTATTCGTCTTCGCCTATTCAGGCCATCGTTGCATTGGTGGAGATCGTTGAGGTGATCGAAGCAAGTGCATCTCGTTTGTGGGAAATAGCTAGAGATAACGGCGGCGGTCTTACCCGCAGTGAATTAAGAAGCTATTACAGCGGCAAGAAAACAGGCTTCGCAATTATGCTAGGCAAAGTTAGACAATTTGACAGCCCCATCGAGCCCCACTTTATTTTCTCTAAGTTCACTCCGCCACAATCATTCCGATACTTGACGTCTGATGAATTGAAGAAGTTAGAGAAATTGCTAATCAAAAGGAAAAAATCATGACGGTGATCTTTCTTGCAGGAGTTCACGGAGTTGGGAAAGGGCACCTAGGTGCGCTGGTGTCTACTGGGCTCGGTGTGCGGCATCTGACCGCTAGCCAACTCATTCGTGAGGAGAAGGGGCGCGAGTCATGGGGAAACGACAAATCCGTCACAGATGTTGACGATAATCAGCGCGCACTAATTGAAGCTGTCGAACGGTTGCGTGATTCTGGGCAGGTTTTATTGCTGGATGGGCACTTTGTCCTTCGCGCGCCTAACGGTGACTTCATACGCTTGGAGGCGGAAGTTTTCTCCGCCTTGAAATTATCTGGGGTTGTTTTGCTAAGTGAGACGGCTGACACAATCGCGGTACGCCTTCTGCAGCGCGACGGCGTCCATACTAGTCAAGATTCTATTCGGGCGCTTGCTGCGGAAGAGGAGGCGCATGCCCGCGAGGTTTGTAGGGCATTGAGCATACCTCTTGCAGTATTGGCATCGCCTACGGAAATTAGCCTGACTGACGCAATTCGAAGGCTCGTCAGCAAGTGACAAATCAATGTTTGCGAGAACCGAGGGCTCGACCAGAGAGCGACCAGAAACAAAAAAGCCCACGAACCGAAATTCGTGGGCTTCCTTGATAATCTCGTTAGTCTTTGCCAGTTTCGTATTAGATGAGAATCCGTTTCCTATCAAGAGCAAAGAAATCGGCTATTACTCCAAATAATGCTTGAGAGCTGGCGCTGAGTGATCCGGGTGTCCGAACGTCTATCGCGAAGGCAGCTGCCTCTAGCTCGCGAGCGATATCAAATAGGACTGTATGAGTTACGGAACGAGAAAAAAACTCAGCTAACACCTCAGCTCGTACCTCTTTTGCTTGCTCATGCAGCTCAATCTCAATGCTCCTAGCGAGACCCGGTTGCTTCGTGAATTGCCCTGCTAGCGCGCCGGCCATGCGGCCGACTTTTTCCGCATATGCCCGGCCTGCCGCGCCATATCGGAAACCGTCTTCGAGAAGCGATTTTCGCTGCTCATGTTCCGCTGAAATATGCTCGCGGAGTATGAAGTCAATAGCAACCACGAGGAATGCGGCAGTAACGTTAATCATCCTCCACACTGGGGGAGGCGGTGCAGGTTGCGTCATCACTTCGCCTAGGAAGTAGCCTATGTCTTCTAGCCAGGCATTGCACCCATCGAACGAGAGCGAATCGAGTATTCTAGATTTGCTGGTTTCATATCTTCCTCGCCAGTCGCCACCCAGCTTGCCTAATGAGGCTTGATCTAGTTCTGCAAAAAACTGCTCTTCTGTGAGCCGCTCTTGCTGGCTACGCTCACTCTTTGTTAACCTGTTCAGGAATCGTCCATCAAACACTTTTACGTCGTGTTGCAGGCCAAATTCGCGAACGTCGGGCCTGACATCACTGGTCGCTACAATGCAGTCATCCAGCCCAAGTATCGATTGAAGACCTTTTGCCCAAAATATTCTTTCGAGCGCTTGAGGCGTCTTTTTGTTCTTAATATCGACATTGACCCGTTCCCGACTTAACGGAGAGCTTTTGCCGTATAGCCAGAGATCGACGTCGGTAACGTCAAATCGATTGAATTGGAAGCGAGGGCCACGGATTACGAAATACCCAATACTCAGGAAGTAATTGCGCAGCGCCTCCTCGGCAGCGGCACCTTTCAGAAGTGGCTCGTTCATTTCGAAAGCCCGCCGGTACGAATTTCATTTAGCAGATTCTTGGCCCCTAGCTTCACGCCGTCGTCTGAGTTTTTGCGGACGAACGTGCGGCTGGCTTCAGGGTTGATATATTCAGTAACTTTTGCGCCGGGTAAATTCGGAATGGTCTCGGCGGTAATATCGCCGCTTTGGATTACGGATAATGCAAGCCGTCCGATCTCCGGTTTTAGTAAGGTCATAGTAAACATGCCGCCCGCCGCCGGTGTAACCTTAACTACGCCTTTGTACTCCAGCGCCTGATAGTCATTACCGATCGCTGTTGCCGGGCCTACAGATCCCCCTGCGATCAGCTTGTTCATAAGGGCTGAGATCATGGTTATCCGCCCCCGATAGTAGTTGCTAATGGTCATTCCATAAGTAAGAGAAGCCACGAGTGCCTTGGCTAAGTCCAGTGCGTCGTCTGCAATGGAGTTTGTAAACTTAGAGAAGGCCGCAGGACGTGTAACGAAGTAGTTTTTCCCACCTTCGTTACCAACGATGCTGACGTCAAACATACCGATGGAGTGTAGCGTCTTAAACAACTCTTCTCCGAGCATCTTGTTGGCTGCGTCAAGTGGGATGCAACCGCTCTTTTGCAGTTTTTCGTTTAGTTCGGCGATGAGAGTACTCTGCGCTGGTTTCAGCGAGTGTAGTACAGCGCTAATTTTCTTGGCGTCCTCTTTGCGGAATAGATTCCCATTAAAGATCAGCTTGTCGGTTTTGTTGATGTCTTCCGAATCAAAAAAGCCGATGTTTTGACCAAGATGAAGGGCGTTCAGCGAATCCGTGCTGCTTAATTTGAAAGTGTCCGAAATATATTCCGAAATGGCCTTCTCAGTTTGCGGCGATTCTGAAGCGATTTCGGATGCCTCAAGCACGGCGTCCTCATGCGCCTCGTGAGTGCTTTCTGTGAAGATAGTGGACGTGTGCTCCAGAATAGCTTGACCGGTTAGGCCGAGGATTTCGTAGCCGCCAGTGCCTGGCAAGATCAGCCTTTGTCGTTGAAGCTCCGACATGATCGCTGGCATCTCGGTTTTGGGACTAATGTGGTTCGCCTTAGCGAGAGCTTCCAGTTTCTTTTGTGGAATCTTCTCTTGATAGGAAGCAGAAATTGCCGATAATAGCGTCCCGCACTTCCCTGCGAAAGCGATGGAATCGAAGTCCTGATTGGTGGTTGCTTGAATTTTTTGTGCGTGATGTACCAGCCATGCACCTTTAACTTTGTTTTCCATCTGAGAACCTAACGCTGGTGAATTTACCTAGAGTGCCCTTGGGAAACTTAGTGTACGGTTAATATTAATGGCTGTCTACTATTGCGATGCGACGGATGGACGAGGCGCGTCGAGTACTCGAAAGGAGGGTGAGTGGTTGTGCTTGCGACCAGAGAGCGACCAGAAACAAAAAAGCCCACGAACGTAAATTCGTGGGCTTCCTTGATAATTCTTGGTAGGCCGTGCGGGATTCGAACCTGCGACCAACGGATTAAAAGTCCGCTGCTCTACCAGCTGAGCTAACGAC
>Ga0055526_1002518_pt1 | contig 12315 bp, 8 predicted proteins | sample AraplaCol_mMF_r2_FD_55013 | JGI IMG/M metagenome (GOLD analysis project Ga0055526, IMG submission 55013) | Arabidopsis root microbial communities from North Carolina, USA - plate scrape MF_Col_mMF_r2 | ecosystem: Host-associated > Plants > Roots > Endosphere | place: USA: North Carolina... | reverse complement strand
CTTCTGCCGGCCGGCATTGCGCTGGCGCTCGTGCCGAGCTTCGCTTCGGCACAGGAAGCAGCCTCCGGCACCACTGACCTGGATCGCATCTCGGTCACCGGCTCGCGTATTCGCGGTGCCAACATGGAGACCCAGCAGCCGATCCTGACGATGACCCGCGAATCCCTGGAAAAGCAGGGCTTCTCGAGCGTCGCCGACGTGCTGAACAACCTGACCTCGGCCGGTTCGCCGGCCATCTCGCGTTCGGATTCGCTGTCCTCCGGCGAAGACGTGGGCGGTGCCTATGTCGACATCCGCAACCTGGGCGCCCAGCGCACCCTGGTGCTGATGAACGGCAAGCGCCTCGGCGCCACCACCTCGGGCCTGCAGGACCTGAGCCAGATTCCGATGTCGGCCGTTGAGCGCATTGAAGTCCTGAAGGACGGCGCCTCCTCGATCTACGGTTCGGACGCCATTGCCGGCGTGGTCAACGTGATCACCCGCAAGAACGTCGACGGTGGTGAAGTCAACGTCTACTTCGGTCAGTACGACAAGGGCGACGGCGACAACCAGCAGTACTCGATGACCCTCGGTGCGACCGGCGAGCGTGGCAGCCTGACCCTGTCGGCCGAATACGCCAAGCAGGATCCGGTGTGGGCCAAGGACCGCTGGTACAGCCGCGATGGCGGCAAGGGCCCGAACTCCACCACCGCTGACTGGAGCGCCGTCAGCCAGAATGGCAGCTGGTGCAACCCGACGCAGGTGGACTGCACCGATACCGACACGGCGGTGTGGAAGACCCTGAACCCGGGTGGCAACCCGAACAACCCGAACGACTACCACCAGATCACCGGTGCCGAGTACGCCAACTCCAACGAGCAGATGAGCCTGCTGACCGGCGTTGAGCGCAAGTCGCTGTACATCAACGGCACCTACGACTTCACCGACACCATCAGCCTGAACACCGATGTGCTCTACAACGAGCGCAACACGTTCCAGCAGATCGCCGGTTACCCGTACCAGTCGACCTCGTTCGAAACCCCGCTGTCGGCCGACAGCGCCTTCAACCCGACCGCCGTCAATGGCGTCGGCGGCCAGGACGTCGACTTCCGTCGCCGCCTGTGGGAAGTGCCGCGTACCACCGACAGCCAGCTGAAGACCCTGCGCTTCGCGCCGACCATCAGCGGCTACTTCGAGCTGGCCGGCAAGTCCTTCGATTGGGACGTCGGCGCGCTGTGGAACCGCAATGAGTCGATCAAGACCCAGCGCGGCGACATGAGCCTGATCGGTTCCCAGCAGGCGCTGGGTGCGTCCTTCATCAACGCGCAGGGCGTGGCACAGTGCGGTACCGCTGCCAACCCGATCGCGCTGGGTGACTGCCGTCCGTGGAACCCGCTGCTGCCGTACGGCGTTGCAGGCCAGGGTTCGCTGGCTGACCAGGACCTGCAGGACTTCCTGTTCCCGACCTACACCACCCGTGGTGTGACCAAGACCACCAGCTTCACCGCCAACCTGTCGGGTTCCATCGTGGCCCTGCCGGCCGGCGACCTCGGCTTCGCCGTGGGCGTGGAGCACCGCAAGGAAGAAGGCAGCTACGTGCCGGACGCCTTCGCACAGTCGGGCATGTCCACCGGCCTGGGCCAGAAGCCGACCCAGGGTGAGTACGATCTGAACGAGGTCTACCTCGAACTGAACGTGCCGATCCTGGCCGACATGGCGTTCGCCAAGGAACTGACCCTGAACGTTGCCAGCCGTTATTCGGACTACAGCAACTTCGGTGGCACCACCAACAGCAAGTTCGGTCTGACCTGGCGTCCGATGGACGAGCTGCTGGTCCGCGGCACCTACGCCGAGGGCTTCCGCGCTCCGACCATCGCCGATCTGTACGGCGGCCTGAGCTCCAGCTTCGAGCGTTACATCGATCCGTGCGGCACCACCGCACCGGGCAGCGTTGCCGGCAACGGCCCGTGCTCGGCGGCTGGCGTTCCGGCCAACTACGTGCAGCTGGGCCAGGCCGGTGAAGTGTGCGGCACCCTGCCGTGCCAGTCCGGTGACCAGTTCATCTCCGGTGCCAACCCGAACCTGTCGCCGGAAACCTCCAAGAGCAAGACCGTCGGTCTGGTCTGGAGCCCGCGTTGGGTGCAGGGCCTGGACGTCTCGCTGGATTGGTACCGTTACGAGATCAAGGACATGATCATCGCTGACAGCGTTGATCGCATCCTGCGTGACTGCTACGTGCTGGGCGATTCGTCGCGTTGCGACGGCATCGTGCGTGCGGCTGACGGCCACATCAGCGCGCTGACCTACGGCACCGCCAACCTCGGCTCCATGGAAACCGAAGGTTACGACCTGGGCGTCAAGTACCGTCTGCCGGAACTGGGCATTGGTCAGTTCAACATCGACTGGCAGACCAGCTACCTGGCCAAGTACGACGAGTCGGCACAGAACGCTGCGGGTGACAACATCATGATCGGCCGCGTGGCACAGGATGCCCTGTTCCGCGTGCGTTCGAACCTGGCCGTCAACTGGGCGCTGGGCGACTTCGGTGTGAACTACACCGCTCGCTACTACTCGGGCATGAACGAAGACTGCATCGCCATCGGCTGCACCGACCCGGATCGCATCGCCAATGGCGAAGCGGCTCCGCTGCGCAAGACCGGTTCCAACACCTTCCATGACCTGCAGGTCAGCTGGAAGGCACCGTGGGATGCCACCATCGCCCTGGGCGCGAACAACGTGTTCGACCACAAGGGTCCGCTGATGTACTCGGCACCGAACTCGAGCTTCGCCTACTACGGCGGTTTCGATATCGGCCGCTTCCTGTACATGAAGTACACCCAGAAGTTCTGATCCATCGAACCACTGGTGCAATAAAAGGAGGGCGGCCCGCAAGGGCCGCCCTCTTTCTTTGCCCGCAGGGCAAAGAAAAAAGCCGACCTTCAAAGGTCGGCTTTGGGTAGCGCCGGCCGTTGGCCGGCCGTTGATCTACGCTTGAAGCATTAAGCGTCGGCCGTAGCCAACCCCATTAACCCATTGGCATGGTCCCGCCACTGCGGCAGCTTGGCCAGCACGCCCGCGCGCTGCAGGTAGTCCTCGTCCACCGGGTCGCCGTTGACCAGCGCCAGCGCCACGTGCACCGCACCGGTCACCCAGAAGCTGCGCGTGTTGGAACGCTGCGGCTGCAGGTGGAAGGCCACCGCCTCGATGATCGGCATCGGCAGGCCCCACAGCCCCAGCAGGTAGGCNCCGGCTTCNCTGTGGCCCGGGCGCGGGTCGGCGTCGTCGGCCGGCTCACTGCGCTCGTTGCGCACGCCGGGCAGCAGCAGGCCGATATCGGCCAGCAGTGCGGCGGTCGCGCCCAGTTCGGCGCTGGAATCGGGCAGCAGCTTGGCGGCCAGCCGCGAAGCGAGCAGCGCACGCTGCTGCAGCGCGTTGCGTTCACCGCTGGACAGCGGCGAAGCCGAGAACACCTCGCTGGCCAGCACCAGGTCGCGCAGGGTCGACAGGCCCAGNCGGGTCACGGCGGTGCGCAGGTCGGAAATGGTGCGGCCGCTGTTGAAGAAGGCNGAGTTGGACANCTGCAGCACCTTGGCCGCGATCGCCGGATCNGCCGACACCAGCTTGGAGACATCNGCCGTGTCGGTGTCGTCGTCGTGCTCCAGCGCCTGGGTCAGGCTCAGGTACAGGTGCGGCGGCGAGGGCAGCTTCTCGATGCGGCCGATGGCGCTGCGCAGGCGCGCGCTGTCGAGCAGCTCGCGCAGCTCTTCCAGGCTGGTGAGCGCTTCAAGCAGCACTTCCGGTGCCAGCGGCAGCGGCAGGAAACGGTGGGCAACGCCGATCAGGCGTGCCGGCGGCGGGCGGTTGCCCTGGGCCGCATCGACCAGCGCGATGCGGATCGTCTCCGGACGCAGCGTCCGGATCTGGCCCAGCAGCGTGGTCGCGTTGAGATCGGGCAGGGAGGGGCAGGCGATCACCGCATCCACCGGCGTGGACGCCACCATGTTCATGGCCGTCTGGCCATCGGGTGCCCGCAGCGGCTGCCACTCTTCCCCAAGATCGGCAATGAAATCCATCAGCTCAGCCGACAGGCTGGCTTCGTCCCCAACTAGCAGAATACGCACGACACAATCCCCTGGGTGACCACGGTGAACCTCACCGTGGACGGTGTAGAAGTCGCAATGTACCCAATCCGGCGCAAACAGTGATGTGCCGCATTGTAAAAACGTGATGCCCATCGCTCCGGCGACCAGCGCCGGAGCAGGGTCATTCAGCCTCAGCTGTTGCTGGACAGGTAGCGCTGGTGCGCNTCAACCAGGATCTGCTTGGCTTCGGCGGCGCCGCCCCAGCCATCCAGCTTGACCCACTTGCCCTTCTCNAGGTCCTTGTAGTGCTCGAAGAAGTGGCCGATGCGCTCCAGCCAGTGCTTGGACACCTGCTCGATGTCTTCCACGTGCGCGTAGCCGCTGAACACCTTGGAGATCGGCACCGCCAGGATCTTTTCGTCGCCGCCGGCTTCGTCGCTCATCTTCAGCACGCCCACCGGACGGCAGCGCACCACCGAACCCGGAACCAGCGGCAGCGGCAGCACGACCAGCACGTCGGCCGGATCGCCGTCGCCGCACAGGGTGCTCGGCACGTAGCCGTAGTTGCAGGGGTAGCGCATCGGGGTGGAGAGGATGCGGTCGACGAAGATCGCGCCGGTTTCCTTGTCCACTTCGTACTTGACCGGCTCCGAGTCCTTCGGGATCTCGATGATGACGTTGATTTCTTCCGGCGGGTTCTTGCCGGGCGAGACGAGTTCCAGACCCATGGTGTGCTCCGAGAGGGGGGATGGCGCGATAAGACCTCCCATTTTATGCCTTTGCCGGCCAACGTGCAGGGTGGGGACTATCCGACCCGCCGCAGTGGCGATCGCCGACCGCAACCAGCGCACCCGGCTGATCCCGCCCGGACCTGGGCAGGCGCACGGTGGAGGTCCCTTCACGGAGCACGCCCATGAGCCTTCCACTGCCTTCCCGCCACCCCTGCAACGCCTTGGCCGCGTTGATCCTGCTGGCGCTGGCCGTTGCCGGCCCGGCCGCCGCCAGCCCGCCGCCCGCTGCGCCCCTGCACGTCGATCTGGTCGATTACCCCACGCCGCAGGCGAATTGGTCCGCCTTCCGCGACCTGCGCCATCGTCTTGAAGCCGGCTTCGACGATGTCTGCCCCGATACCTTCTGCGAAGGCGAGTACACCGATTACCAGCCGCTGAAACTGCGCTGCTCGGTCGAACGGGCCACGGGCAGGGTCAATGTCTGCGGCTGGGCATTCGCTGCAAGCGAGCTGCAGGTGGACCCGGCGACCGGCGCCCTGCAGCGGCAGCAGCCCACCTGGCTGTGCCACTTCCCGACCGGCGGCGGCACCACCGTGGCGGCATTGCTGGCGGCACTGGACGGACCGCAGCCGTTGTTCCAGCGGCTGCCCGCCACGGGAAAAACCGTGTTCGAGGCACTGGGAGACTGCCTGCGCTAGCCTGCTCGCATGGACTCCCTGCTCGCCGCCGCCGCACGTGCCCTTGCCGCTGGCGACGTACTGACCGCACTGGGCCATGTGGCCCTGCGCAGCGACCCGCCGGCACTGGCGCTGCGCGGCGTGGCCATGGCCCAGCTGGGCGAGCTGCAGCGGGCCCGGGAACTGCTGCGGCTGGCCCACCGCGGCTTTGGCACCGATGAGGTGCTGGCCCGGGCGCGCTGTGTGGTGGCGGAGGCGGAAGTGGGGCTGGCGCTGCGGGATCTTGCCGGTACCCCCGCGCCGCTGCTGGCCGCCGCCCATGCGTTGGAGGAGCGCGGCGATCCGCACAATGCGCTGCAGGCCTGGTTGATCCTGGCCCGCCGCTGGCTGTTGCTCGGGCGTCGGCAGGAGGCCGAATCGGCCTTGGCGAAGGTGCAGGGCAGGGCGCTGACGCCCGCCCTGGCCGCCATGGCCGGGCTGGCCGAAGCGGCCTTGGCGGCGCGCGCGTTGCGGGTGTCGCAGGCGACGGCGGCGCTGGACGCGGCTGCGGCCGCCGCGCAGGCATCGGGTATCGCCGCCCTGCACGCAGAGGTCGTGCAGGCCCGCAGTCATCTGGCCCAGCCGGCGGCACGCCAGGTGGCCCGGGAGGCGGCTGACCGCCTGCTGGATCTACAGGCCGTGCAGGACCTGCTGGCCTCACCGGCGTGTGTGGTGGATGGCTGCCGGCGCGGTGTGTGGATGGGAGGGCGCTGGCGGTCACTGGCGCGCCGGCCGCTGCTGTTTGCGCTGCTGCGTGCCGTCGGCCAGGCGTGGCCGGGGGATGTAGACCGCGACGTGTTGATTGCCGAGGTGTTCCGCACTCGTAATGGCGACGACAGCCACCGCGCGCGGCTCCGGGTGGAAATGGGGCGCGTCCGCGCTGCGGTGAAGGGACTGCTGTCGGTGGAAGCGACCGCCAACGGCTACCGGCTGATAGCCGCGCCCGGCATCGCGGTGGTGGTGCTGGCGCCACCGATCGAAGGCGAGCAGGGCGCCGTTGCCGCATTGCTGGCCGATGGGGCGGCCTGGTCCAGTTCGGCACTGGCCTTGGCGCTGGGGGCCAGCCAGCGCACGGTGCAGCGCGCGCTGGCGGCGCTGGAAAGCACCGGCCAGGCACGCGCGACCGGGCGCGGGCGCACGCAGCGCTGGTGGGCCATGCCGCTGTCCGGATTCACGACGATCTTGTTACTCCCGGCCGCGCTGCCGGGCGACTAGGGTGGCTGCCAGGCACCCCTTCCGATGTGCCAGGAGATGCTGCAATGAACACTGCAACGCTGAACCCCGCCGCTGCCCCGCGCGTGCACGACGCCGAAGTGGCCCGCGAATATGGTCCCTTTGACGGCGCCGACTGCATCCACGGGGTCAGCTTCGATGGCCGCCATGTCTGGGCCGCCACCGGCCCGGCGCTGCTTGCGTTCGACCCGGACAGCGGCACCCCGGTACGCACGCTGGCCGTGCCCTGCGATGCGGGCACCGCGTTCGACGGTACCCACCTGTACCAGATCGCCGAAGCGCGCATCGACAGGATCGACCTGCAGACCGGCCAGGTGCTGGCCTCGATTCCCGCGCCCGGCGGCGGCACCGATTCGGGCATGGCCTGGGCCGAAGGCAGCCTGTGGGTGGGGCAGTACCGCGAGCGCCGCATCCACCAGGTGGATCCGGCCACGGGCGAGGTGCTGCGCACGATCGAATCAGACCGCTTCGTCACCGGCGTGACCTGGGTCGACGGCCAGCTGTGGCATGGCACCGACGATGGCGAGCGCAGCGACATCCGCCACGTGGATGCCCACAGTGGGCAGGTGCTGGAGCAGCTGCGCATGCCCGAGGGCATGCATGTCAGCGGGCTGGAGGCCGATGGTGCGGGCCTGTTCTACGCCGGCGGCGGGCGCAGCGGCAAGGTAAGGGCAGTGCGCCGGCCGCGCGCTTAACGTGACTCATTCTCATTTGAGGGGTAAGATGCCGCCGCCCCGGGCCCCCTCTGCATGTCCTCCAACGCATCCACCCTGACCGACCTGTTGATCCGCGAACGCCCGGCGCTGCTGCGTCGGGTGCAGCGGATACTGGGCAGCGACGGCAGNGCCGAAGACGTGATCCAGGCCATCTGGTTCAAGGCGCGCGGGGTGGATGCCGGNNTGACCATCGACAACCCGCGGGCCTATCTGTACCGTCTGGCCACCAACCTGGCCACCGACCAGGGCCGGGAACGCAGCCGCCAGACGCGGCTGTTGGCCGACCACTACCTGTGGGGGCCGGATGAAGTGCTGTCCACGGAAGAACAGGCCATGGCCCAGGACGAGCTGCAGCGCGTGCTCGCCGCCGCCGACCACCTTCCCGAACCGACCCGCACGATCTTCCGCCTCAACCGGTTGCAGGGGCTGACCCAGGCGGAAATTGCCCGGCGCCGTGGCGTGTCGGTCACGACCGTGGAAAACCATGTACGCGCTGCGTTGCAGCGGCTGGCATGGGCGCGCAGCGGGCGGTGAGGCGCGGGGGCTTGGGGAAGTGCCGTTCCCACACGTCTTGATGGTATCGGCGCTGCCCTTCGCACCCTTGCCAGCCATGAGCCCGCACGACCTGCCTACCGACCCGACCGCGCCCACCTCGCCCGACCTGCTTGCCGAACAGGCGCAGGCGTGGATCACCTGGCTGGCCTCCGGCGCCGTGGACGCGCCGCGCATGCAGGCCTTCGAACACTGGCTCAGCCTGCCCGGGCACCGCCGCGCGTTCGAATACGAGCGCCAGCTGTGGCAGGCCGTGGCCCAGCCCCCGGCGGTGGCGAAGCGTCCGCATGGCCGCCGTCGTCGCGTTCCCCGCCTGGTGCTGGCCGCTGCCGCTGCGCTGGCACTGGTGTGGGTGTCACCCGAAGCCTGGTTGCGCCTGCGTGCCGATCATCGCAGCAGCCACGAAGTGGTCACGCTCGCCCTGCCCGATGGCAGCCGCGCGGTGCTCGATGCCTATTCGGCGATTGCCGTGGACTATGACGACCAGCGCCGCAGCATCCGCCTGCTGCGCGGGCGCGCCTGGTTCGAAGTTGCGCCCGGGCGCGCGCAGCCGTTCCAGGTGACTGCACAGGACGGTGTAGTGGAGGACATCGCCACGGCATTCGCGGTGGCCAGCACCCCGCAGGGAGTGGAAGCGGAAGTCTCGCAGGGCCAGGTCCGCGTCGCGGCCTCGCGCAACGGCGGATGGACCTACCTGCTGGCTGGCCAGCGCGCCGGCTTTGCGCCTGGCGGCCGGGTGGTGCGCCATGACGACCTGGCCCCCGACCGCATTGCCGCATGGCGCGACGGCGAGCTGCTGCTCGATGCCAGCGGCGTGGCCGATGCGGTGGCGCAGATTGCGCGCTATCGCCAAGGCCCCACGTTCGTGCGCGGCGACCTGTCGTCGTTGCCCGCCGTCAACGCCGCACTGCGCGTGGACCAGCCCGAGCAGGCGCTGGATGCGCTGGCGATGTCGGCCGGGCTGCGCATCACCCGCCTGCCGATGGGCGTGGCGATCGTGAGCGCCACCCCCGCGCGCTGAATGCGCCTTGGGGAAGGGATCGCCCCGCACGTCTTACCCCCGAACGTACCCGCCGCCGCCACGTACGTCGCAGCGCCCGCACCCCGTGCGGGGAAGCCGTGCTTTCGCGGCATCGCCTCTCAACAGGTTTCAACATGCTTCCCATTTCCCGACCGGCGCCGATGCTGCGCCCGTCCCGCCTGTGCACCGCGTTGTTGGCCGCCGGCCTGGCCTCGGCCACCGCGTTGCCGGCACTGGCCCAGTCCGGCGACACCGCCCCACTGGCCGCCACCCGCCCGTTCGATATCCCCGCCCAACCGCTGGCCGATGCGCTGCGCAGTTACATGCGCCAGTCCGGTGTGCAGGTGGCCTACCCGGCCGCACTCGCCAACGGTGCCAGCTCCACCGCGGTATACGGCGCGCTGGATGCGCAGGCCGCACTGGCGCAGCTGCTGCAGGGCAGTGGCCTGGCACCGCGCGCGCTGGGGCCGGGCGCGGTCACCCTGGAACGCGCGCCGCGCGGCCAGGGCGAGGATGGCGTGATCCACACCGCGCCCCTGCGCGTGGCCGGTGACCAGGCCAGCGCCGAAGGCACCGCCGAGCGTGCGCTCGAGCAGTACCGCAGCAGCGGTTCGAGCGTGTATGTGCCACGGACCACCCTCGAGCGCTTCCGTGGCACCTCCACCGCCGACATCGTCAAGGGCGTGGTCGGCGTGACCGCCGGTGATCCGCGCACGGCCAACGCGTTGGACCTCAACATCCGTGGCATCCAGGGCCAGAGCCGCATCCCGGTGATCATCGACGGCGGGCAGTCCACTATGGACACCTACCGCGGCTATGCCGGCCAGTCGCAGCGCACCTACCTCGACCCGGATCTGATTTCCAGCCTCACCGTGACCAAGGGCCCCAGCCTGGGCGCCAATGCGTCGGGCGGCATCGGCGGCGTGGTGGAAATGGAAACGCTGAACATCGGCGACGTGCTGCGCGACGGCCAGGACGCCGGCCTGCGCGTGCGCAGCGGCATCTCCAACGGCAGCGCGCGTGACCTTCCCGCCTACAACGGCACCCCCGGTACCGACCGCAGCAGCCTCGGCGGGCAGTTCTTCAACATCGCCGGCGGCAAGCACTGGGAAAGCTTTGACCTGGTGGCGGCTTACGCCTGGCGCGATACCGGCAACTACTATTCGGGCAAGCATGGCTACGACGATTTCCCGCAGACCCGGCGCACCCTGGCACCGTTGAACCCGCCCAACACCGAAGTGTTCAACACCTCCTCCAAGTCCAACTCGGTGCTGCTCAAGGGNACCTGGCGGATCGATGACGTGCAGACGCTGGAGGCCGGCTACCGNCACTACAGCGGCCGCCAGGGTGAAATCATGGCCTCGCAGATCATCCGCGTGGACCGCGACCGCGTGCCGCAGTGGGAGCCGGGCAGCGTGGACCTGGATGCCTACAACCTGCGCTACCGCTTCAACCCGGGCAACGACATCGTCGACCTGAAGGCCAACCTCTGGTACACCCAGGCCGACAGCCTGATGTACAACGGCCTGACCGGCATCACCCCGTGGTACTTCGACCGCCGCACCGAATGGTATGACGGCCCGACCTTCAACACCGACCCCGGTTACAAGGATGCCTACCGCAACGACATGAGCCAGACGCGGTTCGGCCTGGACGTGTCCAACACCATGGTGATGACTACCGACAGCGCCGGNTTGTTCACCTTCGACTACGGGCTGTCCTTCAGCGATGAAGACGTGGGTCCCGGCGANAGCGCGCCGATCATGCACGATGACCTGGTCAACAACCGCTTCCTNCGCAATGCCACGCGCAGGGAATACAGCGCGGTGGCCTCGATNAAGTGGCAGCCGGGCGAGCGCTGGGACATCCTGGTGGGTGGCCGCTTCAACCGCGTCAGCATCCACGACCGCAACCGCCTGGCCACCCCGGAAACCGAGGAAGTGATCGGCCAGTACCGCTATACCCAGCTGCTCAACGGCAACCCGGCGCTGCCGGCGTGGCGCGCGCAGCGGATCGCCATGCTCAACTGGTACCCGGATGCGAACGGCCAGTTCACCGAGGCCTCGCTGCTGGCTTCGCCGTACAAGAAGGGCACGGTGGCCGACATCACCGGCTGGAATTTNCACGATGTCACCGCCACCGAAGACCTGGTCGTGCCCACCAGCTGGACCTGGTCGCAGCCGATCCGCCGTACCGACAACGCGTTCATGCCCACCGCCAGCGTCACCTGGCACGCCGATGAAGACACCCTGGTCTACCTCAAGTACGCCGAAGNCGTGAAGCTGCCCAGCCTGTTCGAAAGCACNCTGGGCCTGTTCACCGCGGCCAAGCCGGTGGGCGGCGAACTCAAGCCCGAGCGCGCGGGCACCTGGGAAGTGGGCGCCAGCACCGTGCGNCATGATCTGTTTGCCGAAGGCGACCAGGCCGCGTTCAAGCTGGCCTANTTCAACACCCGCATCGACGACCTGATCACGCGCGACTACCGCACGTTGTCGGCCGGCTATATCCGCAACATCGACCGCTTCAAGGTCTCCGGGCTGGAGTTCCAGTCCAGCTATGACGCCGGCAAGGTGTTCGCCGATCTGTCGGCGCATTACTACTTCGAAGCCAAGACCTGCGCCCCGGACATCGCCGCCGAGCGCCGCGCATACGGCGTGCAGCGAAAGAACGAAGAACTGGCCAAAACGCCGGACTGCGTCGACGGTGGGTTCGAGGGGTCCTACAGCAACACCCAGAATCCGCCGCGCTACACGGTCAACCTGACGCTGGGCTCACGGCTGCTGGACCAGCGGCTGAGCTTTGGCACCCGCGTGATCCACAACAGCGGTCCGATCAGCAAACTGGACAAGGAATGGAACGTGGGCCTGTCGGCGATCCAACAGCTGTACCAGCCGGCGACCATCGTGGACGTGTTCGCCAGCTGGCAGGCCAGCGAGCAGCTGGCGGTCGACTTCAACGTGGACAACCTGACCGACCGCTACTACCTCGACCCGCTCGCACTGGGCGTCATGCCGGCCCCGGGCCGGATCATGCGCCTGGCGGTCACCTGGCGGTATTGAGAAAACCCGCGAGCCGGGCTCTGCCCGGCTCGCGCGTACGCTAACGGGCGGTCGCATCCGCGTGCAGCGCCTCGTTCAACTCATCCACCACGATCGCCCAATCCGCATCTTCCTTCAGCTCTTCGCGCAGGAACTGACGCTGCGCATCGCTCCAGTAAGTGGCTTCGGCCAAGGTCACGTCGCCGGGCAGCTGGTGCGCCCGGATGAACGCCGCAATGGCCTCCGG
>Ga0055526_1002501_pt1 | contig 12392 bp, 8 predicted proteins | sample AraplaCol_mMF_r2_FD_55013 | JGI IMG/M metagenome (GOLD analysis project Ga0055526, IMG submission 55013) | Arabidopsis root microbial communities from North Carolina, USA - plate scrape MF_Col_mMF_r2 | ecosystem: Host-associated > Plants > Roots > Endosphere | place: USA: North Carolina... | reverse complement strand
GCCATCACCGAGCTGTACCAGCGCATCCGCGATGGCCAGCTGCACGTGGCCGCCGAACCGGGCAGCCTGCAGCAGCGCGACGTCAACGCCGATTACATCCAGCGCATTGCCGATGACGTGCAGCTGGACCGCCCGATCAAGGTGGTGGCCGATGCCGGCAACGGCGTGGCCGGCGAACTGGCCCAGCCGCTGCTGGAAGCCATTGGTGCCGAAGTCATTCCGCTGTACTGCGATGTGGATGGCACCTTCCCCAACCACCACCCCGACCCGAGCGACCCGGACAACCTGGAAGACCTCATCCAGACCGTGAAGCGCTTCGATGCGGATATCGGCCTGGCCTTCGATGGCGATGGCGACCGTTTGGGCGTGGTCACCCGCGAAGGCAAGATCATCTACGCCGATCGCCTGCTGATGCTGTTCGCGGCCGATGTACTGCAGCGCAATCCCGGCGCGCTGGTGATCTACGACGTGAAGTGCAGCGGCAAGCTGTCCGATTACGTGCTGCGCAACGGCGGCAGCCCGATGATGTGGAAGACCGGGCATTCGCTGATCAAGGCCAAGATGCGCGAAACCGATGCCGANCTGGCCGGTGAGATGAGCGGTCACTTCTTCTTCAAGGAGCGCTGGTTCGGCTTCGATGATGGGTTGTATGCCGCCTCGCGCCTGCTGGAAATCCTGGCCCAGCGCGAAGAAACCCCGTTGGAAGTGCTTGATGAGCTGCCTGACAGCGTATCCACGCCGGAGCTGAAGGTGCCGGTGGAATCGGGTACTCCGCACGCGCTGGTGTCGATGTTCGTATCGGCCGCGCAGGTGGAGGATTCGCCGTTCGCCGGCGCGCGCCTGTCCACCATCGATGGCCTGCGGGCGGACTTCCCGGACGGCTGGGGCCTGCTGCGCGCCTCCAATACCACCCCGGTGCTGGTGCTGCGTTTCGAAGGCAACGACGAGGCCGCGCTGGAGCGCATCAAGACCCTGTTCCGCGAACAGCTGCAGCCGCTGCTGCCGGGCGTGGAACTGGGCTTCTAGAAAAGCGTACCGACCAACGGTCGGTACCTACCCTGCAGGTCGGCAGCCAACGCCGACATCGCCGGTAGGTATCGACCGTTGGTCGATACAACGCGCACCCCGGCTACCCTTTGAACCGCAAACCCACGCCGGGCTCGGTGAACAGGTAGCGCGAGTCCAGTGCCGAATCACCCAGCTTGTGCCGCAGCTTTCCCACCAGGATGCGCAGGTAGTGCGTGTCGTGCTGGTGGGTCGGCCCCCAGATCTCGGCCAGGATCTGCGGCTGGGTCACTACCCGGCCGGCGTTGCTCAGCAGCAGCGACAGCAACGCGTACTCCTTGCGGGTCAACGCCACGGGCGCGCCGTCCAGGTGCACTTCGCGGCGCACCAGGTCGATATGCAGGTGGCCATCATCGAAATGCGGCAACACTCCATCGGCCGATACCGTGCGCGTGCGCAGCAGCGCACGCACCCGCGCCATCAGCTCCTGGGTGCCGAACGGCTTGGTCACGTAGTCGTTGGCGCCGTTGTCCAGTGCCAGCACCTTCTCGGTTTCGCTGGCGCGCACCGTCAGCATGATCACCGGCACCTGGCTCCACTGGCGCAGCTCGGCCAGCACCTGGTGGCCTTCCATGTCCGGCAGGCCGATATCCAGGATCACCAGGTCGGCGCCTTCGCCCACCAGCAGTTCCAATCCCGCCTGCCCGGTCGCGGCCTGCAGCACCCGGTAACCCTGCGCGCGCAGGCTGATGTCGAGGAAGCGGCGGATCTGCGCTTCATCGTCGATCACCAGCACGCGCGCCGGTGGCACGCCATGGGAAGGGTCAGGAATCGTCGGGGTCATCGGCAGGGTGGGGTTGCAGCAGGGGGAGCGTGATGCGGATCAGGGTACCGCGTCCGTCGCGGCCCGGCAGCGCCTGCACGCTGCCGCCATGCGCGCCGACCATGCCCTGGGTGATGGTCAGGCCCAGCCCGGTGCCATGCCGGCCGCGGTCGCCGCGCTCCACGCTGTAGAACATGTCGAAGATCCGCGCGCGTTCGTCATCGGGAATGCCGGGGCCGGCGTCGAGCACATCGATGCGCAGCTCGCCGTCCACCAGCCGCGCCTGTACCTCCACCGCCGCGCCGGGCGGGGAAAACTTGGCTGCGTTCTCCATCACGTTGAACACCGCCTGTTCCACCAGCGCCGGGTGCACCCAGATCGGCCCCAGCGTGCTGGGAATATCCAGCTGCAGGCGTACGTCGGGCTGGTAGCGCTGCAGGCGGCGCGCGGCCGAGCCGACCAGCTCGTCCACGCCGATCCAGTCGCGGTTGATCTTCAGCCCTTCGTGGCCCAGCCGGGTCATGTCCAGCAGGTTCTGGATGTAGCGGTCCAGCCGCTCGCCTTCCACCAGGATGGTATCCAGCAGTGCGCGGCGGTCGCCCGCATCCATGGCCTCGGCATAGTTGGACAGGCTGTCGGCCGAGCCGATCATCGCCGCCAGCGGCGAACGCAGGTCGTGCGAGACCGATGAAAGCAGTGCCGACCGCAGCCGCTCGGTTTCGTTGCTCACGTGGGCCTTTTCCAGATCGGCCACCAGCCGCGTGCGCAGCGCGGCCTGCGCGATGTCATCCACCATCGCTTCGGCCAGCTGGCGCTGCTCCGGGGTCAAGCGCGGCGCACTGCGCGGGAAGCGCATGCCGGCCACGCCGATGGCGCGCTCGTCGCCATCCAGCAGGGGCAGGAACCACCACTCCGCGCCGGCCAGCGTGTCGGTGAAGCGGCCGCTGGGCTGGCCGTGGCGGTGCGCCCAGTCGGCCGCGGCCAGATCGGTGTCGCCCGGCGCAGCACTGCCGCTGGTGCTGGTGTCGGCACCGATGCGCAACCAGGCGGGCGCATCCAGTGCCTGTTCCAGCGCCTCGCGTCCAGCCTGCGCCACCGCTTCGTTGTTGGGGGCACGGGTCAGCTGGCCCCCCAGTACCTGGCGCGCGTTCGCATGCCGGTTGGCCGCGCGCAGCGCCACCACCTGCATGCGCAGGCGCGAGGCCAACCGCCCGGCCACCAGCGCCGCCACCAGGAACAGGAACACGGTGATCACGCCCTGGCGCGCGCTGATCGCGAAGGTGAAGCGCGGGGCGATGAAGAAGAAGTTGTAGGCCAGGAAACACAGTGCCGCGGCCATCACCGCCGCACTGGTGCGGCTGCGCGCGGCCACCACCACCACCGCCACGATGAACACCATCGACAGGTCGTACAGCCCCACCCAGCGTTCGGCCACCAGCGCCACCAGGCAGGCCAGCGCGGTGGCCACCAGCGCCAGCACGGTGTCGCGGCCGGTGCTCAGCGTGGGCATCGACAACCCATGGCGGCGCGCACGCGCGCGCGCCTGCGGGGTGCCGATGATGGTGATTTCAAAGTGCGCGCCGCGCTGGATCAACTGCTGGGTCAGCGTGCGGTTGAGCATGCGTGCGAACGGCCGTTCGCGGGTGCGGCCCAGCACCAGNGTGGACACGCTGTTGTGCGCGGCGTGGTCGAGCAGNGCATCGGCAATGCTGGGCCCATGCAGCAGCTCGGCCTCGCCGCCCAGCCGCCGCGCCAGTGCGAAGGCCGCNTCGATCTCGCGGCGGGTGCTGTCGTCTTCGCGGCGGCGCTGCACGGTCACTACGGTCCAGGGCGCATCGCGGCGCTCGGCAATGCGCCGGCCCACGCGCACCAGGTACTCGCTCTGGCCGCCGCCATCGATCGCCACCAGCACCCGCCGGCGCAGCGGCAGGTTGCCTTCCCCGCGCGCGGCGCGGGTTTCACGCAGGCTGTTGTCGACCCGGTCGGCCGCCTCCTGCATCGCCAGCTCGCGCAGCGCGGTCAGGTTGGCGGGCGAGAAGAACGCCTGCAGCGCCTGCGCGGCTTGTTCGGGCACGTACACCTTGCCCTGCTGCAGGCGCTCGATCAGTTCGCGCGGCGGCAGGTCCACCAGCACGATATCGTGCAGGCGGTCCAGCACCGCATCGGGCACGGTCTCGCTGACCCGCACCCCGGTGATGCGCATCACCACGTCGTTGAGGCTTTCCAGGTGCTGGATGTTGAGCGTGGTCCAGACGTCGATGCCGGCGTCCAGCAGCTCCATCACATCCTGCCAGCGCCGCTCGTGGCGGCTGCCCGGCACGTTGCGGTGGGCGAGCTCATCCACCAGCACCAGCGCCGGGCGGCGGGCCAGCACCGCATCCAGGTCCATTTCCTGCAGCGCATGCTGCTGGTACTCGCGCTGCAGCAGTGGCACCTGCGGCAGGCCCTCCAGCAGCGCCGAGGTCTCGGCGCGGCCGTGGGTTTCCACCAGCCCCACCACCACGTCCACGCCGCGGCGCAGCTGCTCGTGCGCGCGGCCGAGCATGCTGTAGGTCTTGCCCACGCCGGGGGCGGCGCCCAGGAATACGGTGAGCTTGCCGCCGGCCTCGCGCTGCAGGCTTTCCACCAGTGCGTCGGCCTGTCGGGTGCGGGAGTCGGTCATGGGGGCAGAGTGTGCGCCGTTCGGTGGCAAGGCGACATCATCGCGCAGGCGTCTCCGTCGCGCCGGTTGCCGCCTGGCTGTTCTTCAACCCGTCCAAGGCAAGGTTCAACGTCATCACGTTCACCCGGGGCTGCCCGAACACGCCCCACTGCGGGCCCTGCGTATGCGCCTGCACCAGCGCCTGCACCTGCTCCACGCCCAGCCCGCGGTTGCCCGCCACCCGCTTGACCTGCACGGCTGCCGCGGCCGGCGACAGCTCCGGGTCCATGCCCGCGCCGGACTGGGTCACAAGATCACCGGGCACGTCGTCCACGGCAATGCCTTCGCGTGCTGCCACGGTCCGGGTCGCCTCGGCGACGCGTTCCTGCAGGGCAGGGTTGCTGCGCGCCAGGTTGCTGCCGGCGGCGGCCATCGGGTCGTAGTTGGCCGCCGACGGGCGCGTCTGGAAATAACCGTCGCCCACGAACGGCTGTGCCACCAGGCGCGAGCCGCGCACCTGGTGGTTGTCCAGCAGCAGGCTGCCTTCGGCCTGCACGGGGAACAACGCGGCACTGATGCCGGTGGTGGCCACGGCATACGCCAGGCCGAGCAGCAGCAGGCTGGCCACGCCCAGGCCGATGGCCGGGCGCAGCGCACCGGTGTGCTGCAATGACACCGGAGTGGCGGCGCGCGCACGCGCCGGGCGGGAAAGCGAAGCAGCAGCGGAGCGGTTCATGCGCCAAATACCGAGAAGAGGAGGAGGTCGATCAGCTTGATGGCCGCGAACGGCAGCAGCACGCCGCCCAGCCCGTACACCAGCATGTTCCGGCGCAGCAGCGCGGNGGCCGTGGCCGGGCGGAAGCGCACGCCNCGCAGGGCGAGCGGAATCAGGGCCGGAATCACCAGNGCGTTGAAGATCAGCGCCGCCAGCACCGCNTTGCGCGGGCTGGACAGGTGCATCACGTTCAACGTGGCCATGGCCGGCAGGGTGGCGGCGAACAGCGCCGGCAGGATCGCGAAGTACTTGGAGACGTCGTTGGCCAGCGAGAACGTGGTCAGCGCACCGCGCGTGATCAGCTGCTGCTTGCCCACTTCCACCACCGCCAGCAGCTTGGTCGGGTCCGAATCCAGGTCCACCATGTTGCCGGCTTCCTTGGCCGCCTGCGTGCCCGAGTTCATCGCCAGGCCGATGTCGGCCTGGGCCAGTGCGGGTGCGTCGTTGGTGCCATCGCCCACCATCGCCACCAGCCGGCCACCGGCCTGTTCGGCGCGGATGCGGGCCAGCTTGTCTTCCGGGCGCGCTTCGGCGATGTANTCGTCCACGCCGGCTTCGGCCGCAATCGCCGCGGCGGTAAGCGGGTTGTCGCCGGTGATCATCACCGTGCGGATNCCCATCGCGCGCAGCTGCGCNAACTTCTCGCGCATGCCGTGCTTGACCACGTCNCTCAGCTCGATCACGCCCAGCACGTGGCGGCCTTCGCACACCACCAGCGGGGTGGCGCCGTTGCGTGCCACCTGTTCCACCCGCCCGGCCAGCTCGGCCGGCACCGTGCCGCCCAGCTCGCGGACATATGCAGTGATCGCATCGGCCGCGCCCTTGCGGATGCGCCGGCCACCGTCCAGGTCCACGCCGGACATGCGGGTCTGCGCGCTGAAAGCGAGGTAGTCGGCGCGGTCGGGCTCAGCGGTGGTGCAGCCCTGCTCGCGTGCCAGCCGCACGACCGACTTGCCTTCCGGGGTCGGGTCGGCCAGCGAAGACAGCAGCGCCGCTTCGCGCAGCTGCGAGGCTTCAATGCCCGCCAAGGCATGGAAGTGGGTCGCCTGGCGGTCGCCGTGGGTGATGGTGCCGGTCTTGTCCAGCAGCAGCACGTCCACGTCGCCGGCCACTTCCACCGCCTTGCCCGATTTGGCCAGGATGTTGGCCGCCAGCGCACGGTTCATGCCGGCGATGCCGATGGCCGGCAGCAGCCCGCCGATGGTGGTCGGAATCAGGCACACCAGCAGCGCGATCAGCAGCAGCGGGTCCACCTTCACGCCAACGAAGGCACCAATGGCCGGCAGCGTCGCCACCACCACCAGGAAGGTCAGCGTCATCGCTGCCAGCAGCAGGGTCAGCGCCACTTCGTTCGGGGTCTTCTGCCGGTTGGCGCCTTCCACCAGCGCGATCATCCGGTCCAGGAAGCTGTGGCCCGGCTCGGCGGTGATCTTCACGATGATCTGGTCCGACAGCACCTTGGTGCCGCCGATCACGCCACTGCGGTCGGTACCGGCCTCGCGCAGCACCGGTGCCGATTCACCGGTCACCGCCGCTTCGTTGATGGTCGCAAGGCCCTGCACGATCTCGCCATCGGCCGGCACCAGCTCGCCGGCACTGACGATCACGTGGTCGCCCGGGCGCAGCTCGGCGGCCGGCACCTGGGTTTCGCTGGCCCCTGCATGGGCGGCGGCCAGCCGGCGCGCGCTGAGGTCCTGGCGGGCACGCCGCAGCGAGGCGGCCTGGCCGCGGCCGCGCGCCTCGGCCACCGCTTCGGCGAAGTTGCCGAACAGCACGGTCAACAGCAGGATCGCGGTCACCACCAGGCCGAAGCCCAGCGGCGCGTTGCCGGTCAGCGTGACCAGCAGGCTCACCAGCGTGCCCACCATCACCACCGCCATCACCGGGCTGTGCACCAGGTGGCGCGGCGACAGTTTGATCACCGCATCGCGNAANGCCCGGCGCAGGCCNGCTGCNTCGAGCAGGCGCGGGCGGCGGGAAGGAGCTGCNTTCAAGGGATAGGTACTCATGGTTTCACGTCTCAGCGCAGCGTCAGCGACAGGTGGTCGGCAACCGGGCCCAGCACCAGCGCCGGCATGAACTGCAATACGGTCAGGATGACGATCAGCGCGATCAGGGTCAGCGCGAAGGTCGGGGTTTCAATCTGCAGCGTGCCGGCCGATTCCGGCGCACGCCGCTTGGCGGCCAGCTGTGCACAGACGATCAGCGGAATCACCAGCACCGGGTAGCGGCCCAGCAGCAGCACCAGGGTGCAGCTCAGGTTCCACCACGGGGTGGCATCGCCCAGCCCTTCGAAACCCGAGCCGTTGTTGGCGAACGCCGATACGTACTCGTAGAACACCTGGCTCACCCCATGGAACGCGGGGTTGGAGGTGCCGGTGATCGAAGGAATGGCCAGGGTGATCGCGGTGAACGCCAGGATGGTGATCGGCTGCAGCAGCACCAGCAGCGCCAGCAGCTTCACCTGCGGGGTTTCCAGTTTGCGGCCCAGCAGCTCGGGCGTGCGCCCGGTCATCAGCCCGGCCAGGAACACGCCCAGCAGCAGGTACACGATGAACTGCTGCAGGCCGCAGCCGATGCCGCCCCAGATCGCGTTGATCAGCATGTTGACCATCGGCACGGCGCCGGCCAGCGGGCTCAGCGAGTCATGCATGCCGTTGACCGAGCCATTGGACACCTGGGTGGTGATCGCCGCCCACAACCCGGTGCCGTCCGCACCCAAGCGTACTTCCTTGCCTTCCATCAGCAGCGGGCTGGCGGCCGTGGCCGAATGGCCCTCCAGCCACACCGTGGCGGCGATCGACACGCTCGACATCGCCAGCATGCAGCCGAACACCAGCGCCGCCAGGCGCTTGCGACCGGTGAACGCACCCAGCATGAACACCACCGCGATCGGGATCAGCAGGATGCCGATCAGCTCCAGCGCGTTCGACAGCGGGGTCGGGTTCTCCAGCGGCATGCTGCTGTTGGGGCCGTACCAGCCACCGCCATTGGTGCCCAGCTGCTTGGCCGCCACCATCGCCGCGACCGGGCCCAGCGGCAGTTTCTGGGTTTCCATGCCCGCGGCTGCATCGATGGGCGTGGCAGTCGGGCCACCGGCCAGCGTCGAGGGCACGCCCTGGCTGGTCAGCAGCACCGCCCACAGCAGGCACAGCGGCAGCATGAAGCGCACGCACGAGCGCACCACGTCGGCGTAGTAGTTGCCCACGTCGATCCGGCGGTCGGCCGGCAGCGCGGGTTCGGCGGCATCGCCTTCCGGCGCCGTGCCGAACAGCGCACGCAGCGTGGCCACCACCAGTGCCAGCCCCATCATCGGGGTGACCACCTGCAGGCCGGTGATCGCGGTCATCTGCGAGAAGTAGGACAGCTGCGCCTGGCCGGAGTAATGCTGCTGGTTGGTGTTGGTAAGGAACGACACCATCGTGTGCAGCGCCGTATCCCAGCGCATGTTGGGAATCTGGTCGGGGTTGAACGGCAGCCAGGCCTGGGTCATGAAGACCGCCTGCACCAGCACGGCAATGACCAGGTTGCTGAGCAGGAACGCGCCCACGTAGCCACGCCAGGACATCCCGCGCGCCGGGTTGACGCCCAGCACGCGGTACAGCGGCTTTTCAATCCAGCCGAACAGCGCGTCGCCGCGCATCGGCCCACCGCGCATCACCCGGGCCAGGTACAGCCCAAGCGGAAAGGCCAGCACGATGCTGGCCAGCACAATCAACAGAATCTCGGTCATGGTCGGCTCCGGTCAGAACTTTTCGGGCGCAAGCACGACGTACAGCAGGTAGGCGGCGGCAACGAGCACCAGCACGCCGCTCACGAAGGAAAGCCAGGCAGGCACGGGGCGTTCTCAGTAGTAGGGAAGGGAGGCGGCCATCGTGTTCCCCAACGGCGTAAACGCTCCACGCCCGCCCCGTGCCCAACCCGTAAAAAGTGCATAAAAAAAGGCGGATGCCCGCGCATCCGCCTTTTCGCTGCTATCACCTCACCCGCGCGGGTCGGTAGAAACACCCTTCAACAACCGGTACCGCTGCAGGGTTTCCTCGATCTCCACATCCAGCGCCTTGCGCTGCTCCACGTAGGAGTCCTGCATGCGCTTCTGCGCCACCAGTTCGGCGTGGCGCAGGCGGATGTCCTCGGCCTGCTTGGGCGCCACCGGCTNGCCGGCCAGTTCGCGGTCGCCCGCGCTGCCGAGCAGGGTCACCAGCGCGCTGCGCAGGCTGGCCACGTTGTAGTTGGCCGTCTGCACGTTGTTGTCCAGGATCCCGGTGCGCTCCACGAACACCCGGCGCAGGTCGGCCTCGTCCTGGTAGGTGGACAGCATGGCCTGCTCGGTGCGCTGGCGGGTATCTTCGGCGGCCTGGTCGAGCTGGCGCTGCGCGGCGGCCACGGCGGCATCGGCGCGCTCCTGCTCGGTCAGGGTGCGGTCCACCCCGCCCTTGCGCAGGCCGCTGTTGACGCTGAACTCCTCACGGGCGCTGTTCACCGCGTCCTGGGGCAGGGCATCGCTGCAGATCCGCTCCTTGCCCTCGTTCCAGCAGAACAGCTTCTTCGGTTTGGCCGGCGTGTTGCTGTGTTTGCTCTGGGCCTGGGCCGTGAGCACAGGCGCGGCCAGCAACAGGCCAATGATGGTGAACGTGGCAATCCTGGACATGGGAGCCCCCTGCTCTCAACGCGTAGGACGGCTGCCGTAACGGGACCGATAGTCCTCCAGCGGCTGCCGGTACCCCACAAGTTCCGGATTTCCGGAGGCAAAATCAAGCAGGTCGGCCAGCGTGGCCACGGCCACCACCGGAATGCCGGCCTCTTCGGCCACGGCCTGGGCGGCCGAACGGCGGTCGTCTTCCGAGGCGATTTCCTGGCGGTCCAGCGCTACCACGATGCCGGCCGGGGTGCCGCCAGCCTGCTTGATGATGCCCAGCGCCTCGCGGATGGCGGTGCCGGCGGTGATCACATCGTCCACGATCAGCACGCGCTTGCCGTTCATGTCCGCGCCGATCAGGTTGCCGCCTTCACCGTGGGTCTTGGCTTCCTTGCGGTTGAAGCTCAACGGCAGGTCGCGGCCGCGCTGGGCGAATTCACAGGCGGTGGCGGTGGCCAGCGGAATGCCTTTGTAGGCTGGGCCGAACACCACGTCGAACTTCAGCCCGGTGGCTTCCACCGCGTCGGCGTAGCAAGCGGCCAGCTGGACCATGCTGGCGCCCGAATCGAAGCGGCCGGCATTGAAGAAATAGGGGCTCAGACGGCCCGACTTGAGGGTGAACTGGCCAAAACGCAGCGCATCGGCGGTCAAGGCCAGCTGCAGGAAACGGTGACGGTGGTCGCTCATCTAACGCTCTATTCAATTCTCTTGGAGCGCAGATCGTAAAGCATGACCGGCAATTCAGGCTCGCGACCGGCCGCCGCAGGCCCCTGCAATGGCCGGATCCGGCCAGCCGATGGGCCGGGCAACCCGGTATGCTTTGCCCGTTACGTACCAGACCCGGGTCAGCATGCGCATCATCAGTTTCAACGCCAATGGCATCCGTTCCGCCGCCACCAAGGGTTTCCTCGAGTGGTTCCGTGCCCAGGATGCCGACGTGCTCTGCATCCAGGAGACCAAGGCCCAGGAAGACCAGCTGACCGATCCCATGTTCCGCCCGGACGGCCACCACTGCTTCTACCGTGACGCGATCACCAAGAAGGGCTACAGCGGCGTGGCCATCTACAGCAAGCGTGAGCCCGACCAGGTCATCACCTCGCTGGGCTGGGCCCCGTTCGACGACGAAGGCCGCTACATCGANGCCCGCTACGGCAACCTCAGCGTGGTGTCCTTCTATATCCCCTCCGGCAGCTCCGGCGACCTGCGCCAGGGTTTCAAGTACGAAGTGATGGAGTGGCTGCGCCCGATCCTGGCCCAGTGGCTGGCCAGCGGCCGCGACTACGTGCTGTGCGGGGACTGGAACATCGTCCGCTCCGCGCTGGACATCAAGAACTGGAAATCCAACCAGAAGAACTCCGGNTGCCTGCCGCCCGANCGCGACTGGCTCAATGGCCAGTGCGTGGATGCCGGCCAGNCGCTGGACGTGGCCGGCGGCCAGGGCTGGACCGACGCCTACCGCCTGCTGCACCCCACCGGCGAGGATTACACCTGGTGGAGCAACCGCGGCGCGGCCCGCGCCAACAACGTCGGCTGGCGCATCGACTACCAGTTCGTCAGCCCCGGCCTGCGTGATCGCCTGCGTGGCTGCTCGATCTACCGCGATGAACGCTTCTCCGACCATGCCCCGTTCACGGTGGACTACGCCCCATGAGTGAAGCGGCCGCCAAGCCCCGTCGCCCGTGGCAGCGGGTGCTGGCCAACCTGCGCGAGCGCAAGGTGCTGGCCATGCTGCTGCTGGGTTTCAGCTCCGGCCTGCCGATCTACCTGGTGGGCAACACGCTCGGCTTCTGGATGCGCAAGGAAGGCATCGAGCTGGACACCATCGGCTTCCTGTCGTGGGTGGGCCTGGCCTATTCGATGAAGTTCCTGTGGGCGCCGATCGTGGACAAGGTCGACGCCCCGCTGCTGGGCCGCTTCGGCCGCCGCCGCGGCTGGATGCTGCTGTCCCAGGCGGTGGTGGCCGCCGCCCTGATCGGCATGGCCGTGGTCCATCCCAAGGGTGGCCAGATCCTGATTCTGGGTATCGCCTGGGAACACATGCTGGTGTTCGGGATCATGGCCACCGTGGTCGCTTTCGCCTCGGCCACCCAGGACATCGTCATCGATGCCTGGCGCATTGAAAGCGCCGACAACAGCGAACAGCTGGGCCTGCTCACCTCCACCGCCGCGCTCGGCTACCGCACCGCGCTGCTGGTAACCGATGCGCTGATCCTGCTGATCGCCGCCCGCGTCGGCTGGCAGATGTCCTACGAAATCATGGCCGGCCTGATGGCGCTGGGCGTGGTGGCGGTGGTGATGGCGCGCGAACCGGTGCGCGCGCAGATCGCCGTGCAGACCCAAGCGGCCCCGCTGTGGACCCCGCGCGGCTTGTTCGATGCACTGGTCGGGCCGTTCATTGCCTTCGTCCGCGAACACCGCAGCGGCGCCATCCTGATCCTGCTGGCCATCAGCGTGTACCGCATGGCCGATTTCATCATGGGCCCGATGGCCAACCCGTTCTACGTCGACC
>Ga0055526_1002492_pt1 | contig 12423 bp, 11 predicted proteins | sample AraplaCol_mMF_r2_FD_55013 | JGI IMG/M metagenome (GOLD analysis project Ga0055526, IMG submission 55013) | Arabidopsis root microbial communities from North Carolina, USA - plate scrape MF_Col_mMF_r2 | ecosystem: Host-associated > Plants > Roots > Endosphere | place: USA: North Carolina... | reverse complement strand
TGGCCACGCAGATGGCCGAGAAGGGCGACATCTACGTGCTCGACGAGCCCACCGCCGGCCTGCACCTGGCCGACGTGGCGCAGCTGCTGGGCCTGCTCGACAGGCTGGTGGATTCGGGCAAGTCGGTCATCGTGGTCGAGCACCACCAGGCCGTGATGGCGCATGCCGACTGGCTCATCGACCTCGGCCCCGGCGCGGGACACGAGGGCGGGCGGGTCGTGTTCGAGGGCACGCCCGCGGACCTCGTCGCCAGGCGCGCCACGCTCACCGGCAAGCACCTCGCCAGCTACGTCAAGGGAGGCTGATCCAAAACCCTCCNCCNCGTCAGNCCGCCTTCCACNCTGGCCCCGATATTGCTACACTTTTTTACTAATGTGAAAGAAGGTGTCCAATGAACACGTCACGCAGGGAATGGTTGGGCAAGGCAGGCGCGCTGATGCTGGGTAGCAGCATCGGCATGGTCCATCCCGTCATGGCGCAGACGGCGCGGACGGGGGCGGCGGCAGCCGGGGCGCGCGTCGTGCTGCTGGGGCAGTCGGTGCCGCTGACGGGCAGCGCCTCCGAGATCGGCAATGCCTTCGCCGCCGGCAGCCGCCTCGCGGTGAGCGCCTTCAACGACCGCAACGCGGCCAGCGGCCTGCAGCTCAAGCTGCTGCAGCTCGACGANGGCTACGACGCGGCGCGCGCGGCAGCCAACGCGCGNACCCTTCTGACCAACGACAAGGCCGACATGCTCTTCGGCTTCGTCGGCACGGCCAGCAGCGAGGCCGGCGCCAACGTCGCCACGCAGCAGGGCAGCCTGNTGTTCGCGCCATTCGCGGCCTCCGACACGCTGCGCGGCGCGGAGCANCAGAACGTGTTCCATGTACGCCCCGGCATGATCGACGAGGCCCTGAAGATCGTGAAGCAATGCGCCACCGTCGGGCAGACGCGCGTGGCGCTGGTGGGCGACGACGACGCCATGGGCCGCGCAGGCCTGGCGGCCGTGGAACAGGCCATCAGTGAACTCAAGCTCACGCCGCTGGTCGCGACCGCGCTGGTGCCCGCCAACGGCGACAAGCTCGACGCGGCGCTGAAGGAAGTGCAGAAGCAGTCGCCGCAGGCCATCGTGCTGGTGTCGCTCTCGGGCACCACGGCCAACGCCATTCGCAAGCTGCGCAAGAGCGGCTACGCGGGCAGCTTCATGGCCTTCTCCATCGTCGGTATCGACCCGCTCTACGCCGCGCTCGGCAAGGACATCGGCGGCATCGTGATCTCGCAGGTGGTGCCCTCGCCGCGGCCCTCGGCCATTCCGATCGTCAAGGAGTACCTCGCGGCCGTCGACAACTCCGACCAGACCGCTTCGTACGAGGGCCTGGAGGGCTTCATCGCGGCCAAGGCCGCCGGCGAGGCAGTGAAGCGAGCCGGCCGGGGCTTCAACACGGCCGCCCTCATGCGCGTGATGTCGGGCATGACCGACTACGACGTCGGTGGCTTTCGCATCAACCTGCGCCCGGGCCTGCGCGACAGCGTGCGCAACATCGACCTGATCAGCATCTCGGCCGACGGCCGGGTGCTGAGGTAGCCGGCCGCCTGCCCTCCTAGCCGGTGCTCACGAGCGCGCGCAGCGCGTCGAGCGAACGCAGTTCGATGCGCCCGTAGCCCAGCGAGAGCACACCCTCGGACGCCAGCGCGTTGAGCTCCTTCGATAGGGTCTGGCGCGTCACGCCGAGCATCATGGCCAATGCCTCCTGCGGCAGCTGCAGCTCGTGGCGCAGCTGCACCGACTGCGTGGCATCGCCGCGCGCAAGCACCAGCAGCCGGTGCGCCACGCGGGCACGCAGGCTGCGCAGAGTGGCATCCTCCGCGAGGCCGTAGAGCATGCGCACGCGCGCCGCCAGCATCGCGGCGATGGCGTTGGAGAACACCACGTCGCGCATCAGCACCGCGAAGGCCGCGGGCGGCACCACCAGCAGGTCGAGCGCCTCCAGCGCGGTGGCGTCGTGGGTGCGCGGCGAGCCGTCGATCAGCGTGATCTCGCCGAACCAGTTGCCCGGCTCCAGCACCGCGAGGATGGCCTCGCGCCCGTCCTGGCGCAGCGACGAGACCTTGATGGNGCCCGCCACCAGCCCGTAGAAGCCGCCATCCGTGGCGTGGATGGGATCGCCCTGGCGGAACACCATCGCGCCGCGNCGCACNTGNTGCAGTTCGGCCGCGCCCACCAGCGCCTCGCGTTGCGCGCGCGGCATGCTCAGGAACCACGGGTTGCCNTCCAGCGCGGCGCGGTGGGCGGCGGAAAGGCGCGGTTTCGCAGAAGCGGCCATGACGGGGGAATGACGGTGGAACGGGGGTTTACCAGAACCCTGCATTGTCAAATTCTTGACAGTTCATGGTCAAGCGCAGGCATACAGTGACCAGCTCCCCACAGGACACAAGAACGGAGACTCCGGCGATGAACGCACGCGCAAGTTTCAAGAGCATGCAGGAAAGCACGCGCGAAGACTGGCAGCTGATCGGTGGCGAATTCATGCAGTTCGCGGGCGGCCTGCCCGCACGCGTGATCAGGCACCTGCAGATCCTCGAAGGCGACTACGGCGGCTTCCCGGTCGACCGCTACACCCACTCGCTGCAGACCGCCACCCGCGCGCTGCGCGACGGCCGCGACGAGGAGTACGTGGTGTGCGCGCTGCTGCACGATATCGGCGACACGCTCGGCAGCTTCAACCACCCCGACATCGCCGCGGCCATCCTCAAGCCCTTCGTGAGCGAGGCCAACCACTGGATGGTGCAGAACCACGGCATCTTCCAGGGCCACTACTTCTTCCACCACATCGGCCTGGACCGCGACATGCGCGACAACTTCAAGGGCCATCCGCACTACGAGCGCACGGCCGAGTTCTGCGCGCTCTACGACAACCCCGCCTTCGACCCCAGGGCCGAGACGCTGCCCATCAGCGAGTTCGAACCCATGCTGCGCCGCGTGATGGCGCAGCCGAAGCAGAGCATCTACAAATCGGCGCTGCAGCCTGCTGCAGAGGCCGCCTGAAGTCGGACAGCNGAACGCAGAAGGAAGACAAAAGCTACGCAGAAGTCGCAGAGAAAACCAGAAACCATTTCCTGTTTTTCCTTCTGCGACTTCTGCGTAACCTTCGCGACCTCTGCGTTCGGCTGCCCGCTTTCTCCTCCCTCAAAAGGACACCCCAACATGAACGCCTTCGCCCAACCCGAAATCCAGAAGCTCGTCTCCGCCGAGGAGTGGCAGCTTCGCGTCGACCTCGCCGCCTGCTACCGCCTCGTGGCGCTGCACGGCTGGAGCGACCTGGTCTTCACGCACATCAGCGCGCGCATTCCCGGCCCCGAACACCACTTCCTGATCAACCCCTACGGCCTGATGTTCGACGAGATCACCGCGTCGAGCCTGGTGAAGGTCGACCAGCAGTGCAACAAGGTCATCGACTCGCCCTACCCGGTGAACCCGGCGGGCTTCGTGATCCACAGCGCGGTGCACGCGGCGCGCGAAGACATCCAGTGCGTGCTGCACACCCACACCCGCGCCGGCATCGCCGTGAGCGCGCAGAAGAACGGCGTGCTGCCCATCAGCCAGCAATCGACCTTCGTGCTGGCCTCGCTGGCCTATCATGACTACGAGGGCGTGGCCTTCCGCGACGACGAGAAGCCGCGCCTGCAGGCCGACATGGGCAGCGCCAACTTCCTCATGCTGCGCAACCACGGCCTGCTGACCTGCGGCAAGACCATTGCCGACGCCTTTCTTTCGATGTACACCTTCGAGGCCACCTGCCAGATCCAGATCGCGGCGCAATCGGGCGGCGGNGAACTCACGCACGTGGACCCGCGCATCGTGGAAGGCGTGGGCCAGGCCATGAAGGTNCAGACCGGCGGCCTGGGCGGGCAGTTCGTCTGGCCGTCGCTGATCCGCAAGCTCGACCGCATCGACGACAGCTACAAGNAATAAGAGCTTCGTCGCTCCCGGTTTCCACGGCTGCCAGCGCCTGCGCGACAGGTGCCGGNGGCCATTTTTTTGTTCATCGCTCGCACCACGACAACTACAAGAAAAGCAAGAGCCAACGAGGAGACAAACCCCATGGACAGTACCGTCATCGTCACCCGCTTCCTGTTCGGCGCGCTCGCGCTGGTNNTGTTCGGGCTCGGCCTCTCGCTTTCGCCCGCCGACTTCAAGNGGCTCTTCAAGCACCCAAAGGCCGTTGCCATAGCGCTCGCGCTGCAGGTNATCGGCCTGCCGCTGGCCTGCTACGCGATCATCGTGGGCTTCGGCCTGCCGCCGGTGTTCGCGGTCGGGCTGATGCTGCTGGCGGCCTCGCCGGGCGGCATCTCGGCCAACCTGTTCTCGCACCTGTTCGGCGGCAACGTGGCGATGAACATCTCGCTCACGGCCGTGAACACGCTGCTTTCCATCGTCACGCTGCCGCTCATCGCGAACTGGGCCATCGGCCATTTCGCGCAGGGCGGCCAGGTGGTGCCGCTGCAGACGCGCAAGCTGGTGGAGGTGATCGCCATCGTGCTGGTGCCGGTGGCGCTCGGCATGTTCGTCGCCTCGCGACGGCCCGGCTTCGCGGCGCGCATGGAAAAGCCCACCAAGATCTTCAGCGGCGTGGTGCTGGCGGTGGTGACGGTGCTGGCCATCGCCAACGAGTGGAAGACCATCACGACCACCTTCGCGCAGATCGGCGTGCCGGTGCTGCTGTTCAACCTGCTGAGCCTGCTGGCGGGCTACTACCTCAGCCGCGCCGCCGGGCTCGACAAGCCGCTGGCCACCGCCATCAGCTACGAGATCGGCATCCACAACTCCACGCTGGCGATCTTCATCGCGGTGAGCGTGCTGGGCAGCTTCCAGCTGGCGCTGCCGGCGGCCATCTACTCGGTGGTGATGTACATCACCGCCCCGCTCTTCGGATGGCTGCTGCTGCGCCGCCCGGCGCCGGCCACCGCGCCTGCGCGATGATCGGCGGATGGAACTCCGGCAACTGCGCTACTTCGTCAAGGTCTGCGAGCTTCGCAGCATGGGCCGCGCCGCGGTCGAACTGGGCGTCGTCACCTCGGCGCTGAGCCAGCAGATCAGCCGGCTCGAGGGCGAGCTGGCCACCCGGCTGCTGCNGCGCAGCTCCAGCGGCGTGGTGCCCACCGACGCNGGCGTGGCCTTCCTGCACCAGGCCCAGCTGGTGCTGCGCCATGCCGACGACGCGGTGCTCGCGGCGCAGCAGGCGCGGCTGTCGGGCCACGTGAGCGTGGGCCTCGCCCCCACCACCGCCACGGTGCTCGGCGTGCCGCTGATGCGAGCCATGCGAGAGCGCTACCCCGACGTACGCCTGCACATGGTCGAAGCGCTCTCGGGCCATCTCACCAGCATGCTGCAGGCCAGGCANCTCGACCTTGCCGTGCTGTTCCAGACCGACACGCCACGGCGCTGGAGCGTGACGCCGCTCCTGGCCGAGAAGCTCTTCGTCATCGCATCTCCCACGCTGGCGCAGCGCCCGACCGGCGCGCGCGTGCGGCTCGCGCAGCTGGCCGGGCTGCCGCTGATCCTGCCCAGCGGCAGCCACGGCCTGCGCGCCACGCTGATGGCCGCCTTCGCGCGGGCACGCATCGCGCCGAACATCGTGGCCGAGGTCGACGGTCTCGCGCTGCTGATGGACGCGGTGCGCGCGGGCCACGGCGCCACCATCCAGCCCGGCGCGGCCACCGCGCGGCACGACCGTGACGACCTTCAGCTCACCCAGATCGCCGACGCCCACGTGGGCCGCCGCAACCTGCTCGTGAGCCTGTCGGACGACGAACTCTCCCCCGCCGCGCTGGCCACGCGCGTGGTNGTGGCCGACACGGCACGCGCNCTGGTGCGCGAGGGCCGCTGGGCCGGCGCCAGTCTTCTCGAAACGTGAACACCCGTTGCCCGATCCGGCCTTTCGCGTGAAGGCCTGCGTGCCTAGAGTCTCCCGGTTCCCACGGAGACCCACGATTGACGGATGTTCTAGTTGTTGGCGGCGGCAATGCCGCGCTGTGCGCCGCGCTCATGGCACGCGAGGCTGGCGCATCGGTGCTGCTGCTCGAAGCCTCGCCCAAGGCCTGGCGCGGCGGCAATTCGCAGCACACGCGCAACCTGCGCTGCATGCACGATGCGCCGCAGGACGTGCTGGTCGATGCCTACCCTGAAGAGGAGTACTGGCAGGACCTGCTGAAGGTGACCGGCGGCCTCACCGACGAGCGCCTCGCGCGCCTGGTGATCCGCGCCTCGTCGAACTGCCGCGACTGGATGCGCAGCCACGGCGTGCACTTCCAGCCGCCTCTGTCGGGCGCGCTGCACGTGGCGCGCACCAACGCCTTCTTCATGGGTGGCGGCAAGGCGCTGGTGAACGCCTATTTCCGCAGCGCCGAAAGGCTCGGCGTGCGCATCCGCTACGACACGCCCGTGGCCTCGGTGGANCTCGACGGCGACCGCTTCGTGGCCGTGCGCACCGAAGCCGGCGANCGCATCGAAGCGAAGAGCTGCGTGCTGGCAGCCGGCGGCTTCGAATCGAACCGCGANTGGCTGCGCGAAGCGTGGGGGCAGAACGAGCGCGGCGAGTGGCCGGCCGACAACTTCCTGATCCGCGGCACNCGCTTCAACCAGGGCGTGCTGCTCAGGCACATGATCGAAGCGGGCGCCGACAGCATCGGCGATCCGTCGCAAGGCCACATGGTAGCCATCGACGCGCGCGCGCCGCTGTACGACGGCGGCATCTGTACGCGCATAGACTGCGTGTCGCTGGGCGTGGTGGTCAACCGCGAAGCCAGGCGCTTCTACGACGAGGGCGAGGACTTCTGGCCCAAGCGCTACGCCATCTGGGGCCGGCTGGTGGCGCAGCAGCCTGGGCAGATCGCCTGGTCGGTCATCGATCAGAAGGCGGTCGGGCGCTTCATGCCACCGGTGTTTCCCGGCACGCAGGCCGCCACGCTCGGCGAGCTGGCGCGCAAGATCGGCCTGGACGAAACCACCTTCGTGCGCACCGTGGAGGACTACAACGCCGCCTGCCGCGTCGGCCGCTTCGACCACACCGCACTGGACGACTGCCACACCGAAGGCCTGGCCCCAGCCAAGACGCACTGGGCGCGCCCTATCGACACGGCACCCTTTCATGCCTATCCGCTGCGACCCGGCATCACCTTCACCTACCTGGGCCTGAAGGTGGACGAAACCGCGGCTGTCCGCTTCGGCGGCAGGCCCAGCCCCAACCTCTTCGTGGCCGGCGAGATGATGGCCGGCAACGTGCTCGGCAAAGGCTACACGGCGGGCGTCGGCATGAGCATCGGAACGGCCTTCGGCCGCATCGCGGGCACGCAGGCGGCGAAAGCCGCGCGGGCCTCCACGAAGAACGACAAGGAGGCCGCGCTTGCAGCAGCTCACTGACCTCGTCGCGCGCGCACGGGCCGATGCCGAGGGCACGCCCGCGCACCGCGTGATCCCCATCGCCCCCGCGCTGCCGCTGACCGCGGNCGAAGGCGAAGTCGCGCGCATCCTGCAGATCTGCAACGCCTGCCGCTATTGCGAAGGCTTCTGCGCCGTGTTCCCGGCCATGACGCGCCGGCTCGACTTCGGCAACAAGGCCGACACGCACTACCTCGCCAACCTCTGCCACAACTGCGGCGCCTGTCTGCATGCCTGCCAGTACGCGCCACCGCACGAGTTCGCGGTGAACGTGCCGCGGGCCATGGCGCAGGTCCGCATGCAAACGTACAGCGACTACGCCTGGCCGCGCGCCATGGGCATGCTGTACCGCAGGGCGGGCCTCACGGTAGCGCTCGCGCTGGCCGGCGGGCTGGCGCTCTTCCTGGTGTTGGCGGTGGCGCTCTCGGGCTCGCTGCTGCACGAGCCGATGGCGGGCGACTTCTACGCGATCTTTCCGCACAACCTGCTCGCGCTGGTGTTCGGGGCGGTGTTCCTCTTCGTGATGCTCGCGCTGGCCATGGGCGTGCGGCGCTTCTGGCGCGAGGTGTCGCCGGCGAACGACTCGCAGAACACGCCGGACCTGCCCGGCGTGCGCGGCCCCGCCGGCGCCGAAGCAGCGCGCGACGCGTTGCGCCTGAAGTATCTCGACGGCGGCCACGGCGAAGGTTGCAACAACGAGAGCGACCGCTTCACCCTGTGGCGCAGGCGCTTCCATCACTTCACCTTCTACGGCTTCATGCTGTGCTTCGCATCGACCTGCGTGGCGACGCTCTATCACTACCTGCTCGGCCTGCATGCGCCCTATGCGCTCACCAGCCTGCCGGTGCTGCTGGGCACGGCCGGCGGCATCGGCCTGCTGATCGGGCCGGCCGGCCTGCTGTGGCTGAACCTGCGGCGCGACCCGGCGCATGGCGACACCGCGCAGCGCCCGATGGACCGGGGCTTCATCGCCCTGCTGCTGCTCACCAGCCTCACCGGCCTCGCGCTGCTGGCCTGGCGCGACACCCGCTTCATGGCGCTGCTGCTGGCGGTGCACCTGGGCGTGGTGATGGCGCTGTTCCTCACGCTGCCCTACGGCAAGTTCGCGCACGGCGTCTTCCGCTGCGCCGCCCTGCTGAAGTTCGCCATCGAGAAACGACTGCCCGGCCGCCTGCGCCTGGGCGCCGACTGAACACCCACCCGCGAAGGAAAAGACCCATGACACAACAACCCGGCGTGCTCCGGATTCCATCGATGAAGGAGCGCTGCTCCGAAGCCGAATGGCAGGCCCGCGTCGACCTCGCCGCCTGCTACCGGCTGGTGGACCTCTACGGCATGTCCGACATGATGGCCAACCACATCTCCTCGCACGTGCCGGGCGAGAAAGGCGCCTTCCTCATCAACCCCTACGGGATGATGTACGAGGAGATCACCGCCTCCTGCCTCATCAAGGTCGACCAGGACGGCAACATCCTGTCGAAGCCCGACTTCGGCGAACTGGACTACGGCATCAACAAGGCCGGCTACGTGATCCACAGCGCGGTGCACGCCGCGCGGCCCGACGTGGCCTGCGTGATCCACACGCACAGCTGGGCGTCGATGGCGGTCTCGTCGCTCGAATGCGGCCTGCTGCCGCTCACGCAGACCGCCATGCGCTTCCTGAAGATCGGCTACCACGACTACCAGGGCGTGGTGCTGAACACCGAGGAGCAGGCCTCGCTGCTGGCCGACCTGGGCGAGAGCGAGGCGGTGATCTTCCGCAACCACGGCGCGCTGGTGGTGGGCCGCAGCGTGGGCGAGGCCTTCAACTGGATGCACCGGCTGGAGCTGGCCTGCCGCGCGCAGATCGGCGCGATGTCGTGCAACACGCCGCTAAAGGCGGTGCCGCAGAACATCCTGGAAGAGACCTGGAACAACTATCAGCCCGGCACGCGCCGGCCCTACGGGCTCATGGAATGGCCTGCGCTGCTGCGCAAGCTCGATCGCATGGACCCGGGCTTCCGCGACTGAGCCGCCACCGCTTCGCCCACTCCCACGAGGACACACAAGAATGACACGAGACAAGCCCCTTTCCTTCCTTTCCCGCAGGGCCGCCTTCGGCGCCGCCGCGCTGCTGTGCGCCGGCATCGGCATGCAGGCCGCCGCGCAATCGCCCTACCCCAGCAAGCCCGTGCGCGTGGTCGTCGCCTTCACGGCCGGCGGCACCACCGACATCCTCGCGCGCGCCGTGACGCAGCAGCTCTCGGAAAAGCTCGGCCAGCCTTTCGTCATCGACAACAAGCCCGGTGGCGGCGGCAACATCGGCACCGAGTTCGTGGTGCGCGCNCCTGCCGACGGCTANACGCTGATCGTCAANTCGGTCGGCCCGATGGCCGTCAACCAGACGCTCTACAAGAACCTGCCCTACGACCCGCTCGCCGACCTCGTGCCGGTGGTGCAGATCGCCGACGTGCCCAACGTGCTGGTGGTCAACCCGGCGGTGCCCGCCAGGACGCTGGAGGAATTCATCGCCTACGCCAAGGCCAACCCGGGCAAGCTCAACTACGGCTCGACCGGCATCGGCACCTCCTCTCACCTGTCGAGCTACATGCTCGGCAAGCGCGTGGGCGCCGACATGCTGCATGTGCCCTACAAGGGCGCGAACGCGCTCAACGACCTGCTGGCGGGCCGGGTGCAGTTCATGTTCGCAACCATTCCCTCGGTCATCTCGCACATCAAGGCGGGCAAGCTGCGCGCCATCGCGGTGAGCAGCCAGAAGCGCTCGCGCTCGCTGCCCGACGTGCCGACCGTGGCCGAGAAGGGCTTCGCCGATTTCTCCGCCGGCTCGTGGTTCGGCTTCTTCGCGCCCAAGGGCACACCGGCCCNGGTGATCGCGCTGCTCAACAANTCGGTGAACGACNCACTGCCNCCGCTGGAGGCGCAGATGATCCGCGAAGGCGCCGACCCGGTGGGCGGCACGCCCGAGCAGTTCGGCAAGTTCACGCGGCAGGAGTACGAGAAATGGAAGGCCATCGTGCGCGAATCGGGCGCGACCGCGGAATAGGCACCGGATGACGAACACCCCGCCACTGCGGATCCTGATGAGCCCGCAAGCCGCGGCGCAGACCGCACCCGGCCTGCAGGCCGCGCTCGACGGGCGCGCGCATCTGCTGGTGAGCCCCGGCGGCGATGCCGACGTCGCCTTCGTCTCGCGCGACGTCACCGGACTTTCGACCAAGCACGAGCTGCTGCCGCACACGCAGGCCTTTCACGACGCACTGCGCAATGCGCCATCGCTGCGCTGGGTGCATGCGCATTCGGCGGGCGCGGACCGGCCTGTGTACGGCGAGTTGCGAGCGCGCGGCGTGGAAGTAACGACCTCCTCCGGCGCCAACGCGAGCGTGGTGGTGCAGACCGCGCTGGCCGGCGTGCTGATGCTGGCGCGGCAGTTTCCGCAGCTGCTGGCCGCGCAGCGCGTGCATGCGTGGTCGCCGCTCCTGGGCAGCGGCCTGCCACGCGATCTTGCGGGGCAGACGGCGGTCATCGTCGGCTGGGGGCCCATCGGGCAAGGGCTGGGCGCGCTGCTTGCGGCGCTGGGCCTGCGCATCGTGTGCGTGCGCGGCAGCGAGGCGCCGGCGGCCGCTCCCGCGCACGAGAGCCTGAGCTACGAGCGGCTGCACACGGTGCTGCCGCGCGCCGATTGGCTGCTGCTCGCATGCCCGCTGAGCGAGCGCACGCGCGGCCTCGTCGGCGCGGCGGCGCTCGCACGCATGCATGCCGGCGCGCGGCTGGTGAATATGTCGCGCGGCGAGGTGGTCGACGAGCCGGCGCTGATCGATGCCTTGCGCGGCGGCGCGCTGTCTGGCGCGTATCTCGACGTGTTCGCGCACGAGCCGCTGTCGGCCGACTCGCCCTTGTGGGATTTGCCGAACGTCATCGTCACGCCCCACACCGCCGGCCATTCGGACGGCAACGAGGCGCGCGTGGCGGGCATCTTCCTCGACAACCTGCAGCGCTGGATGCGCGGCGAGCCGCTGCTCAACCGCGTGGCCTGAAACGGCCGCGATCTACTCCTCCCGGCATTCTGCCGAAGGAGAACCGACGCTCCCGCTCCTTTAGCCGACAGTGCCAAAACCCGCCATGGAAGGGCGGCTACTGTTATCTGCAGAATAGGAGCCCATGCACGTCCGATTCCCGCGCCATCCGGCGCGCTCTCTCGCCCCCGCCTGCGCCCTCCTCTCCCTCGCGCTCCTCCTGCCCTCCGCATCGGCCGCCCCCGATGCGTCAACGGCTGCCACGCCGCAGCCACAACAACAGGAGCAACCGCAGCAAGACGCCGAAGCCCGCATCGAAGTCCTGATCTCCCGCATGACGGTGCAGGAGAAAGCCGGCCAGCTCAGCCTGTACGGCCCGGCGGACATCGACACACCCAACAACCCGCAGGCCGGCTGGCGCAATGCGCAGCAGGAAACGGCAGACGTGCGCGCCGGCCGGCTCACGGGCCTGTTCAACAACGCGGGCCTCGAGGGCAAGCGGCGACTGCAGCAGATCGCGATCAAGGAGTCGCGGCTGGGCATTCCGCTGATCTTCGGCGCCGACGTGATCCACGGCTTTCGCACGATGTTCCCGATGCCGCTGGCCGAGGCTTCGAGCTGGGAGCCCGCGCTGGCCGAGCGCACGGCGCGCGCGGCGGCGGTGGAGGCCACTGCCGACGGCTTCCGCTGGACCTTCGCGCCGATGGTCGACATCGCACGCGATGCGCGCTGGGGCCGCGGCCTCGAAGGCGTGGGCGAGGACGTCTTCCTCGCGAAGCAGTTCGCGGCCGCTCGGGTTCGAGGCTTCCAGGGCACGGATCTTTCCCGGCCCGACTCGATGCTGGCCACGCCCAAGCACTTCGCGGCCTACGGCGCGGCCGAGGGCGGCCTGGACTACAACGTGAGCGACATCTCCGAGCGCACGCTGCGCGAGGTGTACCTGCCGCCGTTCCGCGCGGCGCTGGACGCGGGCGCGCTGTCGGTGATGAGCGC
>Ga0055526_1002472_pt1 | contig 12489 bp, 10 predicted proteins | sample AraplaCol_mMF_r2_FD_55013 | JGI IMG/M metagenome (GOLD analysis project Ga0055526, IMG submission 55013) | Arabidopsis root microbial communities from North Carolina, USA - plate scrape MF_Col_mMF_r2 | ecosystem: Host-associated > Plants > Roots > Endosphere | place: USA: North Carolina... | reverse complement strand
TGGACGTTCGGGCCGTTGCTCGGCGGCGCATCCGAATATTGGTAGAGGAACACCCCGAACACCGCATTGGGATCGAGGTCCGAGAAGGACCCGCCATCGGCGCGCGCGGTGATCAGGTATTTGCCATAGCCGAGCTTGTCCATCAGCACGANCTCGGAGGTCCGCCACGCCTTCGTCGGATCCGCNTTGGGCAGGATCTGCAGCTGGATGCCGTCCGCGCCGTTCTGGATGATCGTCGGATCGAAGATCGACTGGAACGGCTCCCAGACATAGGTGCCCTGGTTCTGCGTCCAGTGATAGTTGATCCACCACTGCCTGCCGGCAAAAGTGATGAACGGATTGTCATTGGGACAATATGTCACCGCTTCCGGATTGTTGGTGTTCGCCGGCTGGAAATACGAATCGTCATCGTAATTGGACATGCCCCACCCTCCGCTGCGAAATTGGGAAATCGCCTGGCTTTCCTACTTGGGACACCCCGGCATTGGCTATCCGAGTTGCCACCGAAAGGGATGCGACGCGCCGTCGCGGGACCCGCGCGATACCGGCGCCCTTCCTCTCCCGAGGTACGAATTTTTGGGGGTAGCTGCGCCAATCCGCCCGGCCTAGGCCCGGATGGCCATGAGCACGCGCGCGAACCCAGGCCTTTGGTCGCTGACCGAGAAGGAGAAGCAGACCCTTCGGCTGATCGTCCGCGGCCATGACGCGAAATCGACCGCACGCAGCCTCGGCCTGTCGGTCCACACGATCAACGAACGGCTGCGCGACGCGCGGCGCAAAATGGCGGTGTCGAGCAGCCGCGAGGCCGCACGCCTGCTGCTCGAAGCCGAAGCCGGCACCCCGGCTTCCCCGCACCCCCAATCGCTTGGGGACACGGGAATCGGGGAAGACCCGCGGCACTCCGGGATGGATCAGGAAACCGCGCCGATCAACGGCGCGGGGCGGGCCCGGCGCCTGCCCCGGATTCTCATCGGAGTGCTTCTCATGACCTTCGCCCTCGCCCTGCTGGCGCTCACCGCGCTGCCGCACTTCGCCGCGACCCCGGCAGCAACACCCACCGCCACTCGCGTCGCCCCCGATCCGCAGGTGGTCGACGCGGCACGCCAGTGGCTCGCGCTGATCGACCAGGGTCGCTGGGACGAAAGCTACCAGACGACCGGCACCGCCTTCCGCAAACTCAACACCGCCGAGACCTGGCGCACCGTGTCCGAGAAGGTGCGCGCCCCGCTCGGCGCACTGGTCTCGCGCACCCTGCTGGGCCAGGAAAATCTCCCCGCCCCGCCGCACGGCTATGAAGTGGTCAAGTTCCGCACCCGCTACGCCAACAGGACCGAGGCAGTGGAAACGGTCACGCTCGAGCTCGAGGACGGCAACTGGCGCGTCGTCGGCGCGACGATCGAGTGAGCGTCGCCGGGCGGGCGGCCAGCGTCTCCGGCCGCCTGCCCGGCCAATGCATGATTAGTCCTTGAACCCATATTCCCAGCGATACGGCACGCCCGTCTCGCCCAATGCTGCCTTCACCAGCTTGGGGAAGGCCTTCTCGATCCGCACGTCATTGCCCAGGATCAGCACGCAGCGCTGGCCCTTCTCCAGGCAGACGAGCGTGTTCGCGGTCACTTCGTTGTGCCCGCCCTTCAGCCAGCCCGCGCCCTGCGGCCCGTTGAAGGCGATCACCCCCAGCGCTGCCTTGGCATCGGTGCCCTCGCCCGGACCGGCCGGGTTGTTCAGCGTCGGGAACTGCGTCCGGCTCGGGATCTTCTGGGTGCCGCGGGCATATTCGACCCGCCACTGCTTCGGCAGGCCCTGGCCGCGCACCATCGCCGCCGCCATGATCGCCAGGTCGTGGATCGTGGTGTCCATCGATCCCGCCGCGCGCACCCGGCTGCGGTCGTCATGCGGCTCGGTCTTGCCATTCTCGTCCCAGCCGTCCGCCAGGTTGGTGCCGAAGCTGTCCTGCCAGATCAGGCTGGTCCGGGTCATGCCGAGNGGCTGGAAGAAGCGGCGCTGCAGCTCNGCCTCGACGCTCAGCCCCANCCCCTTCTCGACNCCGAACTGGAGGAGCGAGATGCCCTCGCCCGAATAGCCGTAGTTGCTGCCCGGATCGAAGTGGAAGCGCAGCTTGCCGTCGGGCTCCAGCACCGCGAAATTGGCGAAGCCGGTGGCGTGGTTGAGAACATGGCGAGGCGTCACCTTGCGCCAGCGCTCGTCGCCGGCCAGATCTCCCCAATGGCCATAGGCATCGAGATTGCCGTAGCTGGGGATCGGCTGGGGCAGCATCGCCGCGATCGGCGCGTCGAGGTCGAGCTTCTTCTCGGCCGCCAGCTGGGTGATCAGATAGCCGAACACCGCCTTGGTCAGCGATGCGCCGTACAGGATCGTGTCGGCGGTGAGCGGCTCGCCCTTGGCGTTGCGCGCGCCGTACGTCTTGACCGAGACGACCTTGCCCTTGTCGATCAGCGCGACCGCCACGCCCTTCGCGCCGGTCTCGGCCATCGCCGCCTTGACCGCGGCATCCATGTCCGGTCCCTTGGCCGCGGCCGGCGCGGCGGCTCCCAATGCAAGCAGCCCCACCAGTCCAAAACGCATCGCTCGACGCATGAAACGCTCTCCCCCTCTTTCGGGCCGCATCCTGCATGTTCACGGTGCTGCAGCAACAAAAACCGACGCTTGCGCGCGATTGCTTGCAACTTCGGTTCCCCGGCAAAGGCCAGCCCGGGTTTCGTCGCCCTGTCGATGGCGCCGAAACCGACGACGCCGACCCGAGCGTTGCGGATTGTTGCCATTTGGCAACGCAACATGGCCAACCGCCACCGCGTCATCAAACTGTCGCGCCTCCGTAACGGTACCGTCCCCAACCCTGCCTAGCCGCCCGGTCGAGGGCGGCCAGCCGGTCGCCGGGATGGGAAAGATCACATGACCGAATTTTCGCGCCGCCGGCTGCGCCACGCCCACGCCTATGCGTTCCTGATGGCCTCCGCCGCGCTGGCGTCGCTCGCACCCGCCGCGCACGCCCAGACCGCCGACAGCGCCAGCGCCGTCGCCGAGGATGACGGCGGCAGCGACGCCACCATCGTCGTGGTCGGCAGCGGCCAGACCCGCTCGGTCTCGACCCTGCTGCCGTCGAACCTCGACACGCTGCCGCCGGGCACCAGCGTGCAGAAGGCGCTCAACTTCCTGCCGGGCGTGATGGCCCAGTCGATCGACGCGCTCGGCGTCAACGAGCAGTCGCTCTCGCTCCAGGTGCGCGGCTTCAACACCACCCATCTCGGCTATTCGCTGGACGGCATGCCGCTCGGCGACGGTGCCTACAACAACTACAACGGCCTCACGATCAGCCGGGCGCTGATCTCGGAGAATCTCGGCCGCGCCGATCTGGCCACCGGCATCGCCGGCCTCGCCATCCCCTCGACCAGCAACCTGGGCGGCGCGCTCACCTATGTCAGCCGCGACCCCAGCAAGGACGCGGCGCTGGCGGTGAGCCAGACTTTGGGCAGCGAGAGCAGCCTGCGCACCTTCGTCCGCCTCGACACCGGCGAGCATGGCGGCTTCTCCGCCTATGTCTCGGGCCAGTATGTCGAGCAGGACCTGTTCGTGAACCAGCCGGCGTACAACAAGTCGACCGGCAAGCAGCTCAACGCCAAGGTCCAGTACAAGGCCGACGGCATCAAGATCACTGCCTTCGCCGATCTCTCGCGCACCAACCAGGCCGACGACGCCTATCTGTCGAAGGACATGCTGAACCGGCTGGGCTGGGACTGGGGCGGCTATGCGCCGAACTGGCAGGCCTATGTCGGCGTCGCCGCCTGCACGGTGACCACCACGCCGTTCAAGTGCGCCGCCGCGCCCGCGCCGCAGAAGAATGCCGACGTCACCTTCACCAACGGCCAGATCCTCCGCAACGACAACCTCTTCTACCTGTCGGGCGATTTCGAGCTGGCCAGGGGCCTCAGCGTCCACACCCAGGTCTATCATCACAACGACAAGGGCGCCGGCAACAACTTCATCACCGGCCTGTCGAACCAGGGCACCTCGACCACCGCGGACGACGTGCCGGTCCAGATCCGCGACACCCGCTACACGATCGACCGCACCGGCGTGCTCGCCAGCCTGAACTGGCAGATCGGCTTCAACGAGCTCCAGGCCGGCCTGTGGGTCGAGGACAATACCAGCAGCGCCGCGCGCTACATCTGGACCAACGTCACCGGCCCGTTCAGCCTCGCCCAGTATCTGAAGGGCCAGCCCAACACCGCGCAATGGGTGCAGGAGACCCATTGGAAGACCCAGCAGTTCTTCGTCCAGGACACGGTGCGCCTGTTCGACGANGCGCTGAGCGTCGATTTCGGCTTCAAGAGCACCTATTCCANGTCGGACGCCCGGGCGATCCGCGGCNTCGCCGCCTCGGCCCCGCCGGCCTCGAGCCAGTTCGCCAGCGGCGTGCTGGTCGCCAAGGACAATTTCCTCCCCGAGGTCGGCGTCCACTGGAACGTCGCGCCGGGCCATGAGCTGTTCGCCAGCTATGCCGAGAACATGGCGATGTTCCAGGGCGGCTTCAAACTCGGGCCGCAGTCGGTGTCGCAGGCGGTGTGGGACGCGCAGGGCAAGTATCTGAAGCCCGAGACCTCGAAGAGCGTCGAGGGCGGCTATCGCTATGTCAGCGGCCCGCTCCAGGTCGCGCTGTCGGGCTATTACGTGAAGTTCGACAACCGCCTGCTCCAGTACAATCCCTGCCCGACCAACCAGCAGCAGAACCCGGGCTGCGGCAACAGCTTCCACAATGCCGGCAGCGTCACCAGCAAGGGCGCCGAGCTCGGCGTGCTGTGGAAGGCGTCGCCCTGGCTCAACTGGTACAATTCGGCCTCGTTCAACAAGTCGACCTATGACGAGAATCTCAACTGGTGCACCACGACTTGCGTGGTCAAGCTGACCGCCGGCAAGCAGCAGGTGGACACGCCCAAGACGATGCTCGCCAGCGTGCTGACCGTGAACAAGAGCGGCTTCTCGGCCTCGCTCCAGGGCAAGTATACCGGCCGCCGCTACTATACCTACACCAACGACCAGAGCTTCGGCGCCGTCACCACCTTCGATCTCGGCCTCAGCTATGATTACGGCTCCTTCGCCTATGTGCAGGACCTCAAGCTGTCGCTGAACATCACCAACCTCACCAACAAGCGCTACGCGTCGAACTTCGACAGCAGCGTTTTCGCGCCGGACGATGCGGCGGGCACCGTGCTGGTGTTCCACTCCTCGGCCCCGCGCCAGGCGTTCGTCACGCTCAGCGCCGGCTTCTGAAGCCTCCGCGCTGCGCAAAAGGAAAGGCCGGGGTTCGCGCCCCGGCCTTTTTGCGTTCTTCCCCTATTGCCAGCCGCTGCGCCCGCTGGAAGCATCGCCGCATGCCCAGGCGCTACCAGATGCTCAGACAGACGGTCGCCCGCCTCGCCGAAGGGGCCGATGCCCAGCACGCCTATCTCGAATCGATCCTTCGCCACCTGACGCCCGACGGCGACGCATCGCGCTACGGCAATGACGAGCTCGCGCTCGAGCTCGACGATATCTACTGCGCCGCCGGCCACATGCACGAATGGGGTGAGATCACCCCCGAAGAGATCGAGGCGGTCCGCCCGCTCGACGCGATGCTGCTCGCGCTGAGCGGAGAGACCCATGCCGATTTCTGGCGCCGCGAAGCGCTCTGGTCGGATCCGCGCTGGGACGAAGTCCGCGCGCTCGCCCGACGGGCACTCACCCAGCTGCCCGACGAGGAACGCACGAGCAGCTGGGAAGCCGGCGCGGACTGACCCGCCCTCACAGGATCGCCTTCTCCGCCGGCTCCTGCCACCAGGCATCGTGCAGCCCGTCGCCATAATTGACCGGTGCCGCCTCCAGCTCCTCCAGCGGCACGTCGTCGAGGCACAGCACCTGCACCGACACGAACGCCCCGCCGATCGCCTCGACATAGCCGTCGCCGAACGGCGCGATGCCGCACTTGCTGCAGAAACGGTGATGCCCGCTCTTCGTGCCGAACTGATATTCGCTCAGCGCTTCCTCGCCCGAGAGCAGCCGGAACTGCTCGGGCTTGAGCAGCGCGCCCCAGTTACGGCGCTTGCGGCAATAGGTGCAATTGCACTTGCCGGTGCCGGCGGCGAGATCGATGTCCGCCTCGAAGGTCACCGCACCGCAGTGGCAGCTGCCATGATAGGTCTTGGTCGTCATTTCCTGGCTCCCGTTTGATCTGACGGGACTCGACCTACTGCCATGCTGCTGCCAGCATGGTGTCAGCAGCATGGCAGTAGGAGTTGCGGTGCCGGGCGACGGGCCGGTGCCGCCAAGGATAAAGCAATGCGGAAAGCAGACCGCCTCTTCCAGATCGTCCAGATCCTGCGCCGGAACACGCGCCCGATCACCGCCGACGCGATCGCCGCCGAGCTCGAGACCTCGAAGCGCTCGGTCTATCGCGACATCGCCGCGCTGATCGGCCAGCGCGTGCCGATCCGCGGCGAGGCGGGGGTGGGCTATGTCCTCGAAAGCGGCTTCGACCTGCCGCCGCTGATGCTCACCGCCGACGAGATCGACGCAGTCGCGCTCGGCGCCACCTGGGTCGCCGGCCATGCCGATGAGGGCCTCGGCCGCGCCGCCACCGACCTGCTCGCCAAGATCGCCGCGGTGCTGCCCGAGGAGATGCGCCCCTTCCTCGGCAATCCCGCCGCCCGCGCCGTGCCCGCCTGGGACCGGCCGGTCGACGGCATCGACGCCGCCCAGCTGCGCGCCTGGATCCGCGCCGGCCGCAAGCTGCGCCTCGACTATGCCGATGGCGAGGGCCGCGCGACCCAGCGCACCGTCTGGCCGCTGATGATCGGCTATGCCGACACCACCCGCGTCGTCGTCGCCTGGTGCGAGCTGCGCACCGGCTTCCGCACCTTCCGCCTCGACCGCATCGCCGCGGCGGCCTTCCTCGACGACATGATCCCCGGCAGCACCGCCCAGCTGCGCGCACGCTGGCTCAAGGAAGTGCGGGAGCGGGGCCAGGACTGACCCTCTCATATCCATCACCGTCATCCCCGCGAAGGCGGGGATCCAGGGTAGCTCGGGTAGAAGCTGGAATCATACCGATGGCTGCCGGAAATGTTCGGGACCCGCCTTACCCTTGCCGCCCTTGGCTCTGGATCCCCGCCTTCGCGGGGATGACGATCTTAAAACCTTCCTCGGGGCATCCCCCTAAAACGTCACCACCACGCTATCCGCCGAAATCTCCGCCGGCCCATGATACACCGCCTCGATATTATTCCCGTCGGGATCGATCAGGAACGCGCCGTAATAGCCCGGATGATAGGGCCGCTCGCCCGGCGCGCCGTTGTCCGTGCCGCCCGCCGCCAGCCCTTCGGCATGGAAGCGGTCCACCATCGCCCGGTCCTTCGCCTGGAAGGCGATGTGATGCCTGCCGGTAAGCTTGCCCGCCGCCGCCGCGCTGTCCGCGGTCGAGATGAACAGCTCGTCCGCCCAGAAATAGTCGTCGCCCTCGCCGGCGATCGGCACCCCGATCACTTCGAACACTTTGCCATAGAAGCGCCGGCTCGCCGCCAGGTCGCGCACGACGAGCTGGATATGGTCGATCAAACGTCCGCGATGCAGTTCCATGGCAAGCGCTCCTCTTTGCCGAAGGCAACCGGCAGCGCGCGCGAGAGGTTCCCTGCACTTGCATGCAGGTCCGCCCTGCGCTAACACTGAACCATATGGTTCACTATTCCGCCGCCACGCGCCTCGACGCTTCCTTCGCCGCCCTGTCGGACGCCACGCGGCGCGGCGTGCTGGAGCAGCTCGCCTGGGCCGAGGCGTCGATCACCGACCTTGCCGAGCGTTTCCACATGACCCTCACCGGCATGAAGAAGCATGTCGGGGTGCTCGAGCGCGCCGGGCTGGTCGTCACCGAGAAGGTCGGCCGCGTGCGCACCTGCCGGCTCGGCACCCAGGGTCTTGCCGAGGAAGCGGGCTGGATCGCCAATTACCACCAGCGCTGGCACGCCCGCTTCGATGCGCTGGACGATGTGATCGCCGAACTCAAAGCCATGGAGAACAAGGATGAGCCTGAACGCCACTGACCTCGGCGCCACCAGGGTGGAGCGCCTGTCGGACACCGAAGTGTCGGCATCCCGCCTCTTCGACGCCCCGCCGCACATCGTCTGGCGCGCCTGGACCACGCCCGAGCTGTTCCAGCGCTGGTGGGCACCCCGCTCGATGGGCGTGCCGATGCACGTCCGCGAGCTCGATGTCCGGGTCGGCGGCGGCTACCGGATCGAGTTCGACGGCGAAGGCGGCCAAGTCTGGGCGTTCTTCGGCAAATATCTCGAAGTCGAGCCGAACGCCCGCATCGTCTGGACCAACGAGGAAGGCGGCGACACCGGCCCGATCTCCTCGGTCACCTTCGAGGAACGGGACGGCAAGACCCTGGTGACCTTCCAGGAACGCTATCCGTCGAAGGAAGCCCTGGACGAAGGCATCGGCGCCGCGGAAGGCCTGCCCGAGCAGTTCGCCCAGCTGGCGGAGTTGCTGGGGGAGATGGGGGCGTAGGCGCCCGCCAAATACCCTACACTGATCCCCGGCGAAAGCCGGGGCCCAGCTGCAATGTCGTTCGTGAGGTTCCTGCGCCATCAATAATGCGCCGAACCCGGGCGCCGGCCTTCGCGGCGGAAGCTTAAAATGCAACGCAAGCAGGGACACCCGATGCTCGGACACCAGCGGCGTACCCAAACAAACGGCTGGAATGGGGCCGATTTCTGACTGGCGGCTGCAACGGATTGTTCGGATAACCAGACTCTCCGCTTACCCCTGCGCGAGCGCACCGCGCTCGAACAAGTTTTCTGGAGCCGCTCGTCGGCGGGTTCTGGTCGTCTTTCCGGGGTACAATGACCGGCACATGGCCGATCAAATCAGGATGTCCGACAGGTCGAGGCCGACCACGTCCATCACCTTGATGAAACCCCCGTTGAAATACAGTTCGGCATTGCCCTCGACATAATAGATCTGGAGGCCGCCATTGTCGGGATTACCGGCCTCCGTTCCGCGCAGATCGATCACGTCGTTGTCGCCCGCCTCCTGCCCGAAATCCCAGATGATGTCCGAACCTGAAAGACCGTTGAACACGAAGCGATCATCGCCGCCCCCGCCCCAGAACTCGTCATTCCCCGCACCCCCGTCGAGTGAGTCGCTGCCGCCTGCAGCCACGCCGTCCCCCAATGCACCATCGCCATAAAGCTTGTCGTTGCCGCGGCCGCCTTTGAGCACGTCGTTTCCGCCGTGCCCGCCAAAGGCGATCACCGCGGCATCGCCGTAAAGCGTGTCGTCGCCGTCGCCGCCGGAGAGGCGGTCATTGGCGCCACGGCTGCCGGCGCCTATGGCGCTGACATCGCCATAGAGCGTGTCATTGCCGAGCTCACCGTAAAGCGCATCGCTCTGCCAGCCGCCGAAGATCGCGTCGTCACCGGCGCCGCCATAGAGCGAATCCTCCCCCTTGTCGCCGAGCACCAGATCCGCGCCAAAGCCGGCGAAGATCGCGTCCGCCCCCTTGCCGCCGCTGATCTGATCGTCCCCGAAGCCGCCGGTGAGTCGGTCATTGCCGCCGGTGCCGGCGATTGTGTCCGACGGCGGCGGGCCATCCACTGCGAAAAGTTGCACCTTGATCCCGCCGTCCGATCCGATAGCGCCCTCGTCGCCCGTCCATGCAACCGCGAAGCGATCGCCACCCAGGCTGGTGACGCTNGGCCCCTCCGCGTTGATGGAAGAAGGCGCGTTGACCTGGAATTCTTCGTCCAGGCGCGCACCCTCCGTNTCGAACACCTGCGCGCGGATCGTCGCAGTTGGCGCGGGAACGCCAGGCGATTCCGCGCCGTCCTGCCAGACCACAACAAAGCGCCCGTCGGAGAGTGCGGCGACATCAGGGTTATANTGGTCGGCCGCAATCTCGCTGTTCACNGTGAAGGNGTCACCGATTGGCTGGCCGTTGGGATCGAAGATACGTGCCCTGACCTCGGAGCCAGGGTCGTTCACCGGATCGCTACCGAACTCCCCATCNCGCCAGACCACGACGAAATTGCCGTTGGACAGCAGTGCGATCGAAGGATCCGGCCTTCCGCCTGCNGCCTCGCCAATTTCGAACGGAGTGACGCCCTGTCCGTCGCGCTGGCGGATCTGGCCGTAAAAGACGGTCTCGCCGCCCTCCATNGCGTGCTCTTCGTCCCTGTAACCGTACCAGGTNACGACGAAACTTGTGTTGGACAGGGTGGCGACCGCCTTGGTGTCGACNCTGCTGTCCCAGCCATATGAAAAGTTGGACCACACTGCGCCCGTGGGCGACCGCACTTCGCCCTCGCCATTATTTTCGCCGCTCCACACCGTCACGACGCCGCCATCGGGGAAGGAGGCGACTTGCGGGTTGCGATGATAATAGTCGTAATCAGTCAGATACTCAGGTCCTGCCGGTACACCATTCACGTCAAGATACTGCGTATTCACCGATGTACCCGGCAGGCTGTTTTCCTCGCCACTGCTATAGGCGACTACGAAGCTGCCATCGGGCCGCGCCATCACGGTCGGACTGAACTGTGCATCGGTGGTGATCGTGTTGACACGAAATTCCTCGGCGATCGCGTGTCCCGGCAACAGGGCTCGCGCCTGGATCTCGAAATCAAGATCATTCGTATCATCGGGCCGGAATTCGCTGCGCCAGACAATGGTGAAGCCGCCATCGGCAGTACCCGCGATGTCGGCTGAATTTTGTGTTCCGTAGGTGTTGCCGGTATTGACGAGGAACTCGCTGCCAATCCTGAATGGCATAACCCTCACTCCTGTTTCCGCCGGTCGCCAGTGCGCGGCCCGGCACCGCGCCCCCGGATCAGAACAGTGCCCAGCCTTCTTATCGGGTTCGTGCGCGCTTTGGCAGAAGCGTCGGCCATGAATGAGCCACACCGCCCGCTTTTCGGGATCGGTCAAGCATTAGGTAGCGGATACAGAACTAGTGCGTTTCTCTCGCCCCGCAGCTCTCCTTGCCTCCTGACGATCCGATCGGCGACTGGTCCTCGGACTTCGCGGCCCCGCAACAGGAACTATATGGCCGCTGTTTCTACAGCTTGCTTTCAATTTGGAGATACGGTCGCTCCAATTGAGCCGGCGCTCCGAATGGCGGCTTATGGGGCGCATACCGGCCATGTCCGCATTCCAATAGAAGCCCCCTAATCCCCCGCAAACCCGAACGGCGTGACCCCGCTCTCGCGCTCGTTCGCCAGCGCCGCGCGCCCGGCAGGCGGGGCCGAGCGTTGCGGGCAGTCCGGCCGGGTACAGGCCCGGCAGCCCAGCCCCACCGGCACCGCCTCGCCCGCGAGGTCGACGCCTCGCGCCGCCGACAGTGCCCGCGCCTCGGCTGCCGCCAGCCCGATGCCCAGGGCGAAGCGCGCCTTCACCCCCTGGGCGCCCTGCGGCGTCCGCGCTCGGGAGAGGGTGAACCAGCGCCCGCCCTCCTCGGTCTCGACCAGCTGGGCCAGCGTCTCGTCCGCCCGCCCGAACGCCTCGGTCAGATTCCATAACGGGCACAGCCCCGGCCCCTCGACCAGAGGCGAACCGCTCGCCCCGGCGAAGCGCTTCGAGACCTGCCCTGCCCGATCGATCCGGATCAGGAAGAAGGGCAGTCCCCGCGCGCCCACCCGCTGCAGCGTGGTCAGCCGGTGCGCCACCTGCTCGAAGCTCGCCCCGAAGCGGCGCTGGAGCAGCTCCAGATCATAGCCGCTCGCCTCGCACGCGCGCAGGAACCGGCCATAGGGCATCACCAGCGCCGCAGCGAAATAGCCGACCAGGTGCCGCGCGTAGAGCCGCTCCCCCGCGCGATCGAGCCCCGCGCCGCGCACCAGCGCATCGATCTCGCCCCGCGCCTCCTGCGACAGCCGCTCGGCCAGCGCGAAAGTGCGCCCCGGCACATCGAGCAGCTCGGACAGCTGGATCTGGCGCGCATGCAGGTCGAGCCGCTTGAGCAGTCCCGGCATCACGTCCGCCGGCAGGATGCGCACCGACAATTGATGCTTCACCCGCAACCGCTCGGCCATCGCGCCATAGGGATCGCCGGCCGTCTGGCGCAGTTCGTCGGCCAGTGCCTCGGCCACCGCGTCGAGATCGGCGAAATGGTTGCGCCAGCGCTCGATCTCGCGGCGGACCTGCCGGCCCGGATCGCCCGCGCCCGTCTCCGCCACCGGCCCGCCGGCGCCGATCCGGTCATAGGCCCGCGCGAACGCCTCCGCCCCGCCCGGCGCGCCCGCCAGCCATTCCTCCATCTGCTGCCGGTCGATCTCGAGATCGGCGAACAACGGATCGGCCAGCCGCCGCCGCAGCGCCTCCATCCCGCCGCCCGGCTCGGCCGCGGCGAGCTTGCGCGGATCGAAGTCGTACACTTCCGACAGCCGCAGCATCAGCATCGCCGAGACCGGCCGCTGGTTGCGCTCGACCAGGTTGAGATAG
>Ga0055526_1002470_pt1 | contig 12493 bp, 8 predicted proteins | sample AraplaCol_mMF_r2_FD_55013 | JGI IMG/M metagenome (GOLD analysis project Ga0055526, IMG submission 55013) | Arabidopsis root microbial communities from North Carolina, USA - plate scrape MF_Col_mMF_r2 | ecosystem: Host-associated > Plants > Roots > Endosphere | place: USA: North Carolina... | reverse complement strand
AGGCGAAGACAGGCACGAGCGGGCCGCCCAGTTTTTTCGGTGGATTGAAAACTGGCGGCCGAGCTGGAGATTCCGGATGGCGGTTCGGCCAACTGGGGGGGGCAGAAGTTCGCTGGGCTGCCTGTGCATTCACACTGCAGGGGTCACAAGTTCGAAACTTGTACTTCCCACCAAGATTCACCAATCAAATCAAAGGCTTGCGAATTCACGTCGCAGGCCTTTTTTGTTTGGTGTGGAAAAAGTGTGGAAAAATGAATCTGAGCGTCTTTTTGCATTGCGCAAGCAGCGTTTGCTAACGCTGCCACTGAACCTCTAAGGGCCCGCTACTTTAAGATATTTCTGCCGACGTTGCATTAACCCTCGGAAACGCCTGAGTGCACAGAGTTTGGCTCGGCGATAGAGGCGCTTCCGCAACCAATGCGGATACCAAAATGGGCATGTGAAGCCGATATACTCGTCGAGTGCCCAAGCCGCGATTTTGAAGCCGATGATTCTGGGCCGGCAAAGGTCGGAGTCGACGGGAATGAAGCAGCGCCAGGGCATAGAGTCATGCAGGATATTCGGCGCCAATGGCAGGCGAGGGCTTGCTCCGGCACGGCGTACTGGCCCTTCCCAGATCAGCTTGAGGGCCGCACCGGAACCTTCGAAACGCTGGCCCAGGTTGCCTGGTTGACCGAGAAGGAAACAGTTGAGGCCGGAATCACCATTGAGCGGGTGCCCGCTAAATGCGTGGAACACTCCTGATGCCAAAATGGATTCCAGTGCCCATGGGCTGGTCACGTGAATAAGCTTTATCGCGTTCATTTCCATTTGGTTCCGACAAGCCATGAGGCGAGTCGCTCGAGGAGTCCTTGTTTGCCATCGGCGCAGGACACCGCGGCTCCGTTGAAGTATTCTTCTTTCGCCCTCTTGTCCAGGCGGCGGCCGCGCTGAATCTGAGCCTGAGACATATCCCCCGCCCAAATGACACGGTTATTCCTGATGAAATAGTGCGAACGGCAGGGAAAACCCCAATTGCCTATCGATGGATGAAGGGTCACGCCCGCAGAGGACTTCGAGAGTGTCCATTCGGTGGGGCGCAAGGGTGTGACTACCTTTCGGCCACACCCGCAGCAGCATCTGTGCGCCGCAGTCATGTACTTCTCAGAAATGTAGAGAACGCCGTCCTCAAGCACCTTTGGCATGAGCTCGACGTACTCTGGTCGCATCTTATTGGCCTTCAAGTCGTTCGTCCTTTGTAAGCATGTGAGCGTTAATGGCATAGACGGATTCATGTTCTTGAATCTGGTCATCATAAATACCGTAGTACTTCTTCCAACGCAGCACTGCGTGCACGGCGTTCAGAGCGTTGAGCTCATTAACCTGGATATTGAGGCCATAATCGTTTTGCGCAGGGGGCGACTCTACCGGTACCCTTCGAGCGAAGTGATCGTGTTTCTCTGGCGAGAAAAACGAAGTACGTACCTGGCCAACCAGTTTTTGCGTATCCTTTGTCATTTGAACATGCATCCCGACATCGATAAAGGGTATCGCCGCTTGCATGAGCTCCTTGGCAATAAGTTCCCGCGCGGCGCCCTTATCAACGCAAATGAATACAAAATCGAATGCCTTCAGCTCGCTGACGTTCTCGTCGGTGACATACCCAGGATGCGCTTCGATGCCTCGTCGCATTGCACCGTATATACGGGCATAGCGTGCTGTTTTGAGCTCGGGGGCCTGGAGATCGTCGACCGACGTGGCACTCGGTGCTCGAAACGCGTTATGCGAATAATAGGCGTCACCGTCAAAAAGATGAATTTCTCGCACGTGTGTCTTGGAGACTAAGTCCAGCACGTAGGCGCCGGTGCCACCCAAGCCAACGATTGCGATTCTCTGCGACGCCACCTTTCCCGCAATGGCCCCGATGCCCGCACGGGTTGACGCTGTATCGGCATAATGAAAAACTGAATCGTCTGTGGTTTGAAGGGGCTTATAAAGTCGTGCGGTCATGGACGGGTCTGAGTGCCGGGCTGGAGCCGAAATGACATCAACATAATGCGTCATCTTCGCGTGGTAATCCGTATAGAAACCTGCCCGGGGTTTTGTGGAGAACCCGTGGTCTACAACGATACCGTCACCCAAATCGGTGCGAGCACTGGAATGAACGATCCCATTGATGGGAATTCCCTCGATTGAGCAGGGGTGCTCTCCGATAAACCAAGCCTGGTGATTTGCAGCGGCGTTGGTCCTGTTATCTTCGAGTAGATAGATGGGGCAAACGAGGGTGCCCCGCTTCAGGTCGCCACCTGAATTTCGGTACGGGACGTCGTGGACCAAGAGGTGCAATCCAGTCTGCCGACGTATTTCAACGCTGTAGCCCTCATGCTGAAGGCGCTGCAGGTCCTGGTTACGACTTATCAGATCGGCCAACATTGAACACCATACCTTTCTTGATCTTGATGGGAGGGGCATTGTCCACCAGCGAGCCTTCAGGCCCGTGCGGATCTGCGTAAGTCACGGTCCATGCCCAGTTGTCGCCGAAAACTGCATCGGGGTAGGCGAGAAGGCAGAGTTCGCGGAACGATAGCTCTTTTTGCAGAACTTCAAACTTTTCTGCGTTGATGATGATCTCGAACGGCTGCCCGTGGTCGCCACTTTTATTACTTGGGTCTCGCTGGTTGTTCATGTTGGTCCTTCGTTGAACGGTTGAGGGAGGAAGCTCCCATGGATCAGACTATAGCGAAATAAAAACGATGTGGCAATAAAAATTATCATGTAATAATTTCTTTGCTGTTTATATTGCTTCACCGTATAATCGCGCGGAGACTAAGGAGGGTCGCATGGAAGCACAGCGAGACACCCAGAGGGAACGGCTGTTTTATATTGATTTTTTGGCATTTTTTTGTGGCCAGGTAGCACGCAAAGATCTGGTCGTCCGATTCGGGATAAGCGAACCGGCAGCCACCAAAGATCTTTCGCTTTATGCCGAAACCGCCCCCGCCATGCTTGAGTATGATCTGCGACAGCGCTGCTATCGTTACGCCGGTGGTACGCCTCACTTTGAACACGACGTGGACCAGGCCTTGTTTTCCCTGTCGGGAGAGCGCGCGATCGCATTAGATTCGGAGCACGCTAGGCGCCTGCCGAGTTCGACACAGTTTTCAATCAAGCGTCGCGTCCCGGCGAGCTTGGTAGCGTCGTTGACTCGGGCGATCTATCAACAACGGGAGGTTTTGGCAAAGTACTTATCGCTAAACCGCGGCGCGGAGGAGCGCAGGCTTTCGCCGACCGCTCTCGTCCACGACGGCCTTCGATGGCACGTCCGGTGTTTCGATCACAATCAGGAGCGCTTTAAGGACTACAACCTTGCGCGGTTCCAGGAGGTGGCTGATAAGGCAGCGTCGCCAGTTAACGCCAAGAACGATTCGGAATGGGATGCGGAAATCGACATTCATCTGAACGCGCACCCGCGCGCCGCGCATCCTGAGACGATTCTTTGGGATTACGACATGGCGCAGAGCGGCAAGGTTGTACGCCTTCGCCAATGCCTTGTCCCATACTTTCTGCGTCATTGGCACATCGACACGACGCCGAGCGCGACGAAGGATCCAAAGGAATCGCAGCTGTATCTTGTGAACAGAGAGGACCTTCTACAAAGAGGGGTGTCTGCCTGGGTATTCGACGTCGACGTAGGGCCCGCACAGGCTATGGAACGCGACGAAAAATGACGACTGGCGCTAACGGCCTGCACAGCAAGGCGAACGCTCAGCAACTCGAAGCGATCCTCGCTATCGACGGACCGGTCCTCATCATTGCTGGGCCCGGATCGGGTAAGACCTTTACGCTCGTCGAGCGCATCGTCTACCTCATCACGCAAAAGGGTGTCGCGCCGGATTCATTGTTTGTGGTGACGTTTACCGACAAGGCCGCGCGTGAGCTGACCACAAGGATTTCGAACAGGCTGGCAGAAGTTGGGGTCAGGTTCAACCTGAACGAGATGTACCTCGGCACATTCCATTCGATTTGCCTGCGACTGCTTGAAGACTTCCGTGAATTTACGCGGCTCCGGCGGAGTTTCACACTGTTCGACCAGTTCGATCAGCAATACTTTCTCTACCAGCACATCAAAGAGTTCAGAGAGCTCCTAGATGCGCAACTGGTCATGGGAGACGATCATGTCGGGCGCTGGTCGCAGTCCGAGAATCTGCTCAAATGGTTAAACAAAGTCAGCGAGGAGGCACTCGATGTGGCCGCTCTAGCGGCAGCAACCGAGCCGGAGATCCGAGCCCTCGCAACCTGCTTTGCCAAATACCAGAAACTGCTGCTCGAATATAACTCGCTGGATTTTTCGGGCATCCAGTACGAGGCACTCCAGCTGCTGGAAAAGCGCCCTGAGGTGCTGGCGCAACTTCGTGAAAAGCTCACGCACCTGATGGTGGATGAATATCAGGATACGAACACCATTCAGGAACGTATCCTGTTGCTGTTGGCAGGCGACCGCCGCAATTTGTGCGTGGTGGGTGACGATGACCAGGGTTTGTACCGTTTTCGCGGCGCTACGATCCGCAACATTCTGGAATTCCCTGCTTTGTTCGACGGCGGCCAGTGCAAGCAGGTCAAGCTCACCGTCAATTATCGCTCCCACCCGGACATTATCCGTTTCTACAACGAGTGGATGCGGGAACAAGTTTGGGACGACGGCACGCGAGTGTTCCGCTTTGCCAAGCAGATCGTGCCGCGCGAGGACGACTTCCCAGACTTGCCCACCGCAGTGCGGCTGGCAGCGAGCGACGATGACGACCACAGCGCAAACTGGCACGCCGAGGTTCTGGCCTTCCTTAACGGGCTTAAGGCTTCCGGTCAACTCTCCGACTGGAACCAGGTGGCGTTTCTGTTCCGCTCGGTNAAGAACGACANGGTGGTCGCGCTAGCCCGCTATCTNGAAACACAGGGTGTGCCCGTGTTCTCTCCCCGTTCGAATATGTTTTTCGAGCGGGAGGAGATCNGCCTGATGATCGGTGCGCTGATCTTTTTGTTTCCACAGTTTCCCAAAGTGCGAGCATGGGCGGAAGGCGTTACGCTACCCATTTGGGACTACTACGACNACCATTGCTTCAAGCCATTCGCCGACGAGCTGCGNAAGCCGGAAAACAAGCCGCTACTGGACTGGGCGCGACCGCTCGCGAAGCGCCACGTGGTGCTGGCGCAGAACACCGATTACACATTCTCCAGCCTGTTCTACCAACTGCTGCAATTTCCGCTTTTCTCGCGCTTCCTCACTGAGGAGGCCGTGCAAGGCGTGGACAAAGGGCGCGCTGCGCGCAACCTCGGTACTTTCTCGAAGCTGCTAACGAAGTTCGAATACTTGCATTATGTCAGCGTGCTCAACCCCGAGTGGCTGGAAAAGAACCTGCGCGACCTGTTTAACCAGTTCATGCGCTTCCTCGTCGATGGCGGCATCGGCGAATACGAGGATGAATCCGAGTACGCTCCGAGGGGGTGCGTTTCGTTCTTGACTATCCACCAGTCTAAAGGGCTGGAGTTTCCGGTAGTGGTGTGCGGCTCTCTGGAGGCAGTGCCGCGTAAGCAGTACAGCGCATTGGACGTGCTGCTCGAGGACGGCGGCTATCTTTCTAAAGAGCGATTCGAGCCGCTAGACCATATTAAGAACTTTGATTTCTGGCGACTGTTCTACACCGCATTCTCGCGCGCCCAGAACCTCCTGGTTCTCGCCGCGCAGGAGAAGCAGGGGCGGGGCAGGTCGCCATCCAAATACTTTGAGCGCCTGTTTTACGAACTGCCCAACTGGCGCGACCTTGATCTCTCGGTACTGAATTTCGAGGTTGTTAAACAGATCAACCTCAAGCGCGAATATTCGTTCACTTCGCACATTACAGTGTTCGAGAACTGTGCCGAGCAGTATCGCTTCTTCAAAGACCTTGAATTTGCGCCCATCCGAGAAAGCCCGATGCTTTTTGGTACGCTGGTTCATCAGACCATCGAGGATATCCATAAGNCCGTATTGCGCGGCGAGGAGGGGGCTTTAANCCGCGAAGCGATCGAAGGTTGGTTCTCNACCAACTACTCCCTGCTGTCCAAAAAGGAGCGCGTGTACTTGGCACCTTCGTCTCAGCAGGCCGCTCTTTCGCATGTGCTGCGCTACTACGAGCGCGAGAACGGCCACTGGGATCGCATCAAGGAGGCGGAAGTCGAGATCTCGCTTGTGAANGATCAATACATCCTTAAGGGCAGTGTCGACCTCATCCGCGGAGAGCAGAACACGGTCGAGATCATCGACTTCAAGTCGGAGAAGAAGCCCGACATGGAGAAGGATCGCGATCGTCTCCGGCAGTATCAGCACCAGTTAGAGGTATACGCCCACCTGGTCGAGGAGCGAACCGGCCAGAAGGTGAGTCGGATGCATCTGTATTACACCGGTGAGGACGGCGGAAACCCTTACGTCTCCTTTAACAAAGACGACCGCGCCATCGGCAAGACGATCGCACGCTTTGACAACATCGTGGCGCGTATCGAAAAGCAGGATTACCTAATCGTTGCACGCCCGAGCAAGCTGTGCCAGAGCTGCGATATGCGCGCCTATTGCGACAATAAGAACTGGAAGTTTAGGAAAAACGACTAATGAGCAAGAACACACCCGCGCAGGAAAGTCTGCAACTGACCACGCCTGACGGCGGCACCGTAAACGTCGAGAAGTACGAGTTCGAACCGATCAAGGGCTACCCAATGCTCAATTGGCGCGGCAAGCGCTCATTCACCTCGACGCAGTTTTACCCGGCGCAGTTGAAGGAAGTTCACGGCGAAGAAGTGGACGGCTGGCGCAACAAGATTTTTTGGGGCGACAACCTTCAGGTGATGAGCCACCTGCTGAAGGAGTTCAGGGGCAAGGTCGATTTGATCTACATTGACCCCCCATTTGACTCGAAGGCCGATTACAAAAGACTTATCGAGCTCAAGAGTGGCAAGGCGAGTAGCGATATGGGAGCGTTTGAGGAGAAGCAATACACCGACATTTGGAACAACGATGAATATCTCCAATTTATGTATGAGCGCCTCGTCATGCTTCGCGAGCTGCTCAACGATCAAGGGCTATTATTTTTGCACTGCGACTGGCACAAAAGCCACTATTTGCGCTGTATTCTTGAGGAGATTTTTGGCTCGGAAAATTTCGTCAACGAAGTGATCTGGCAGAAATGCAATTCGAAGAATTTCACTAGCTCCTCGTTGAGCAATGTCCATGACAACATCTTCCTTTATTCAAAGAAGCGCGAATACGTATTCAATGAGATCTTCGAGGAGCTCAGGGAAGAATATGTCGAAGGTGCATACCGCTATCAAGATAGTGATGGCAGGAAATATCGCTTACTCCCGTTGCACGCTCCAGGTGAGAGAAATGGTTCCACGGGGGAACCGTGGCAAGGTGTTCGCCCACCTGCGGGCGCGCACTGGAGGTTCGTTCCGAGCACGCTTGATGATATGCACGAGAAGGGGCTAATTGAGAAAAGCGAAAACGGCGTTCTCGCTTACAAAAAATTTCTTGAGGATTCGCTGGGCGCTCGCATTGGCACTATCTGGCTCGATGCAAAACAGCTTCCCGGAACAGAGAAAACCGGATATCCGACCCAAAAACCGGAATCCATTGTCGAAAAAATTGTCCAGATCGGCAGCCAGCGTGGCGGGCTTGTCTTTGATTGTTTTATGGGATCCGGCACGACACAGGCGGTAGCAATGAGGCTTGGCCGCCGGTTTATCGGTGCAGATATTAACCTCGGTGCTATCCAGACGACTACCAAGCGGTTAACAAGAGTTGCTGACGATTTGCGCCAACAGTCGCTTGATAGCGAGGCAAAGCACTACACCGGGTTCGAGCTTTACAACGTCAACCATTATGACATCTTCCGTAACCCTATCCAGGCCAAAGATCTATTGATGGAGGCGTTGGAAGTACAAAAGCTTGAGTTCAGCACGGTGTTCGACGGCGAAAAGGACGGGCGCATGGTCAAGATCATGCCCGTCAACCGCATCGCCACGCGCGCCGACCTGAACGAACTGATCGCGGGCTTCGACTACAAGGTTTGGGAGCGCAAGCAGAACGAAAGCCCGAACCGCCCGGTCGAGAAAATCAGTCTCGTCTGTATGGGACACGAGCCGGACTTGGCCGCCCAACTGGAGTTGGCGGCCAAGCCCTTCAAGGTTAACGTCGAGGTGGTCGATATCCTGCGCGACAAGGCAGATCTGGAGTTCAAGCGCGACTCGCAGGCCAAGGTCTCCATTAAGAACAGCGAACTGTTCATCGAGAAGTTTTATCCGATGAACCTGCTACAAAAGCTCTCGCTGCAGAAGGAATCAGTCGAGGACTGGAAGGAAATGGTCGAGTCGGTGCTAATAGACTGGAACTACGACGGCGCGGTGCTGCAACCGGCAGTGGTGGACATCCCAGGTAAGAACGAGGTCGTTAAGGGCGCGTACCAGGTGCCAGGTGACGCGGGCACCATCCGCGTGAAGATCACCGACCTTCTGTCGGAGTCGTGGGAAGGGAGCGTCAGCAATGGCGACTAAGCGCGTAGCCAATGCGGTGAGTGCGTCGCTCGACTTTGCCTTCTTCCAATTCCTCTGGCAGTTCTATCAGGCGAACCGGGGCACAATCCGAGCGCACTACAAGGAGCTGACGCGCAAGTTCCTCGACTTCAACAATCCGGATAGGAACCCCAAAGCCTTCCTGCGCCAGCCGCAGTTCGAGGCGTTGGAAACCTACGTTTTTCTCAAGGAGTTCCTTGGCAACGCCAAGGTTGAGGAAGTCTTTCAGCAGTGGTTCGAGAAGCAAGGCCGATTTGCAGGGCGTGCCGAGGGCGGCGTGGTGTCGGGCAGTGCGGGGCAAGTTGGACTGTTCGACAAGATCACGCAGGATCAGTACAAGGCCGTGTTCGCGGCGATGCGAAAGAACTCGCGCGCCTACCCAAACTACATCTTCGCGCTGACGATGGGTACGGGCAAAACCATCCTGATGGCAACCTGCATCTTTTACGAGTTCTTGTTGGGCAACAAATTCGAGAAGGACGCGCGCTACTGCCACAATGCGCTGGTGTTTGCGCCGGACAAGACTGTGCTGCAGTCGCTGAAGGAAATTGAGGCCTTCGATCTGACCCGAGTCGTGCCGCCGGAGTACGTCAACTTCCTGACCACGCATCTGCGCTTCCACTACCTCGAAGAAGCGGGTACCTCGCTCGACACTCTCGATCGCTCGCGCTTCAACATCATCGTCTCCAACACGCAGAAGATCATCCTCAAGCGGCAGCACAAGGAGAAGAAACCTGTCGACAAGCTGTTCGGCGCGACCGGCGAAACCGTCGCCGCCAACGGCGTCTATGCTGACGCCGCTGACCTCTACAACTTCGACCAGCCCGAAGAAGAAGGCGAGCTGACCACCAACCAGCGCTTCGAGAAGCTTCGCCGTCTGGAGCAGCTGGGTATTTACGTGGACGAGGCCCACCACGCCTTCGGCAAGGCGCTGGCCAAGGACATGGGGGTTGGGGCCAAGGAAACCGACACCAGCCTGCGTACAACCATCGATATTCTGGCCGCCAGTCTGAACGCGGCGGGCACGCGCGTTGTGGCCTGCTACAACTACACCGGCACCCCTTATGTGGGGCGCGACGTGTTGCCAGAGGTGGTCTACGCCTATGGCCTAAGGGAGGCCATCGACAAGGGCTTCCTCAAGAAGGTTATGCTTCACGGCTATGCCAACACCCGCACTGACGAGTTTGTCGACATTGCCATCGAGAACTTCTTGAAGGAATCTGGTGAGTTGCGCCCGGAGGGCATGCTGCCTAAGCTGGCCTTCTTCGCTGCCACCATCGACGAGCTGACCGGTGAATTGCGACCCGCAGTGGAGCGTGCTCTGCTCAAGCACGGCATCCCGATCTCGCGCATCTTGGTTAACGTGGGCGACGAAAAGCTCACCACCAATGACGACATCCGCGAATTCAACCGTCTAGACACCGAAGGCTCGGAAAAGCAGTTCATCCTGCTGGTCAATAAGGGCCGTGAAGGCTGGAATTGCCGCTCACTGTTCGGCGTGGGCCTATTCCGCGAGCCCAAGTCCAAGGTATTTGTCTTGCAAGCGACGATGCGGTGCCTGCGCGCGATTGGAGGGGCCCAACACACCGGCCACGTCTTCCTTTCGGACGACAACTTGAACACTCTGAACGACGAATTGCAGCAGAACTTCCACATCAGCATCGACGAGTTGCAAAAAACCGCCAAGGATAAGGACCCGGTACAAATCCGAGTCGTGGCGCCACCGGTAAAGATCAAGTTGGTGCGTGTGCGCAAGGAGTATCAAGTGCGGGAGAAGGTGCTTGTTCCCGGTCAGTCATTGGGCCTCGATCGCTCCGATAAGGAAAGTTGGAATGTGCTGGTTGAGAAGTACCGGCTGATCGAAACGCAGCAGGACGGCCTGACCATCGCTGACGCTGCGCTTGCCTCCCGCAGCCGCACTTTTGACCTGACCGCACGTCGCGCAAAGTGTGCATTTTCACGGCTGTCGCTGGTGGCCGAGGTTTCCCGTTACCTGAACCGAAGCCCTCTGGAGATTGAAGATCTATTGGCCTCAACGAAGGAAGGCCTCGACGAACTGGTGGCAATGGCCAACGAGTTCAATGAGCTGCTCTACGACGAGATCATCCCGCGCCTGTTCAGCCAGCTCTATGACCTGGACGAATCACAACAGACCGAGGAGCACGAGGTCGATCTCATCAAGATGCCTCCAAACGGCTACTATGAGATGTCGGCAGCCAAGGACAAGATCGTCCGGATGGGCGACGCTCAAATCAAAGACGGGGAACGCGCCAAGAGCTTCCACCTCGATACCTACTGCTTTGATTCAGGATCGGAGAAGTGGCTGTTCTGGGACCTGCTGCGCGAACAGCGGGTGAGGAAGATTTACTTCACTGGGATGCTGACACACGGGCAATCGGATTTCTTCATCCAGTACATCGATCCAGACTCGCGCACTGTGCGAAGTTACTATCCAGACTTTATCTTCCAACGCGAAGAACTGGACGGCACTTTGAAGTACGTCATTGTTGAAGTTAAGGCCGATAATCAAATTGAGGACGCTGTAGTGCAAGCGAAGAAGGATTTCGCTAAACAGATCGCGGTGGCCAGCGGGATGGACTACCAGATCATCAAGTCGTCAGATGCGGACAAGAGAAACTTTAGGATCTTGCTCTAATCGCCCGCTATATGCTAGAAAGTGCGAGGCAGAAATACTACTAATTATGGCGAAAATCAATCTCAGGAAATTCATTGCCGAGCATTACAAGGGAGGCGTGAGCGCAAGGGATGTCATACGCGAAGCGATCACAAACTCAATCCACGCGGGCAGTAAGAAACTAGCGGTGGACTTGGTGTTCTCTGACCCCAATCAGGATATGTTTGCAGGAACGGAGGAACGGCGGTTCTTGGAGCAGATCTCGATTACGGATGACGGGGAGGGCTTCACGCGTGAAAACCTCCAGTATTTCGACGAGATCTGCACTGGCCATAAGGACAGTATTGGTGGAAAGGGAGTTGGCCGGCTCTCGTTCCTGAAATACGCGAACAAGGTTGTGATCGAGAGTCAGCTGCCGACAGAGTTTGTCAGCTTTGCTTATACGCCCGAGTTTTCGCCGGAAGATGTAAAGCGGGAGGTAAGGCCAGGAGTAAATCGGACGACCATCGTGCTGAGCGAACCGAAAGAACAAATCAATACGCAGGTCACCAAACTAGTGAATTCCATCTGCGACGACTTGCGCCTCCTGTTATTCCTTAAGTTCCAACAGGGCCGTACCATCGAGCTGGTTTTCACACATAACTCGCGGCAACCGTTTGACGATAGCTTCCGGTTCAGTGGCGATGGAATCAAGGCCCTCGCACAACGCAAGTTCGAATTGCAAGGCGAGATGTTTGATTGCTATTTGTTCCGCGACGAGCCTCCGAGAAAAGGCATCGTCGCGATGCTGTGCGCGGACGAATTGTGCGTTGAAGAAGTCGCGATCAGCAGGCGCTTCGACATTTGTCGCCACCTGATTTTCGTCACGTCGGACTATTTCAACAGCCGCTCCAACATCGAACGGCAGCGGCTGGAAATCCCACGCACGGAGAGCGATGCGGATATGGCCTCGCCGATCAGCAGGGATAAACTGATTCCCAAGCTGCACGACGAATGCTTGGTGATGATCCAAGGTTTGGACGAAGACGACATTGAAAAGTTCAAGACCAACAACGTTGAGAAATTGAGGAAGTACTACCCCTTTATCAACGTCAGCTCGTTATATGGTGATGCGGCGCTACTAGACGCCGATGAGATCGTCAAGTCCTATCGCGCGCAACAAGCCCGACGCGAAGATCAGCTCATAGACGACCTCGCAAGCGGGCGACAGGTTTCTTTGGACGACATCTCGCATTTGGCTGGCGATGATTTGGCGAGGTTTATTGTTCATCGCGCTCTCGTTAT
>Ga0055526_1002464_pt1 | contig 12514 bp, 9 predicted proteins | sample AraplaCol_mMF_r2_FD_55013 | JGI IMG/M metagenome (GOLD analysis project Ga0055526, IMG submission 55013) | Arabidopsis root microbial communities from North Carolina, USA - plate scrape MF_Col_mMF_r2 | ecosystem: Host-associated > Plants > Roots > Endosphere | place: USA: North Carolina... | reverse complement strand
TCCTCGATATGTTGCCGCTGGCCGAGCCAGCACTATCTGACAGATGCGGTTATGCAGGCGTGTTTCAAGGGGGGATGAGAACGCATTCAGGCCCCGGACGACGTGGCAGCGACATCCCCATCACGCCTGCTTGGCAGTCCAGGCGGGACGCTGGGCGCTCCTTTCGCGGAGCGTGCGCATGCATTACGAGCTGTACTACTGGACCGGCATCCAGGGCCGGGGCGAGTTCATCCGGCTGGCGCTGGAAGATGCTGGCGCCTCCTATACGGACATGGCGCGGGTGCACGGCGACGAGGTGATGCAGCCGTTCCTGGACGGCAAGGCCGAGGGGTTGCGCCCGTTCGCGCCGCCGTTCCTTGTGACCGGGCGACAGGTGATCGCGCAGGTGGGCGCGATTCTCAGCCATCTGGGCCCAGAGCTGGGGCTGGTGCCAGACGCGGCGTCGCGGCGCGCGCAGGCGTTGCAGCTGCAGCTGACCATCGCCGACCTGGTCGCGGAGATCCACGACACCCACCACCCGATTGCGGCCTCGCAGTATTACGAGGACCAGAAAAAGGAAGCGAAGGCCCGCGCGGCGTCGATGCGCGGCGAGCGGCTGCCGAAGTTCCTGGGCTGGTTCGAAAGCGTACTGGAAGCCAACGGTGGCCTGCATCCGCTGCGCGAGCATTCCTACGTGGACCTGTCGCTGTTCCAGCTGCTGAGCGGGCTGGACTACATGTTTCCGCGCCGCATGAAGGCACTGCGGCCGTCGCTGCCGCTGCTGCATGCATTGAAGGACCGGGTGGAACGGCGACCGAACATCGCCGCGTACCTGGCGTCGGAACGCCGGTTGGCGTTCAACACCAACGGGATCTTTCGCCACTACCCCGAATTGGACGCGGACGCGTGACGCATCCCTTGGGCCGACCAACGGTCGGCGCTACCGAGCGCCTCGGACAGTGGCCTGTCCCGGTAGCGCCGACCGTTGGTCGGCCCAGGCGGTCTACGCCGCGTCCTTTTCCCGTGCGGGCACCGGAATAACCGACAATAGGGCCAACAGCACCGCCAGCGCCACATACGCGCCCGCGAACTGCCACATGATCTGCTCCGGCAAGCCTTCCAGTGTCCACGGCAGGTAGATCCCACCGCGCGGATCGACCGAGTGGATCAGCCCGAACAGGGTAAGCGCCGCAGCCACCAGCAGGATCCCGGAAGAGCGCAGCAGCCTGCCGTCGATCATCGCCACCACCGCGGCAATCCACAGCATCGAGGTGATGATGAAGCCATTGCCCAAGGTGAAGATCACCGCCAGCTCCGGCAGCCCATGCCCATCGAGCGTGGTGGTCATCGCCGCCAGCTGTTCGGGCGGGATCCAGCCCGGCGCCTTGATCGCCAGCAGGTAGGCCACCGAAGGAAGGAACCCCAGCACCATCGCACCGGCATGCTCGCGCGGCGTTGCCTGGAACGCCTGGGTGGTGATGTCGATGGCCACGTACACGATGATCGGCGCCAGCACCGCCAGCGGCAGCCACTGCACCAGCCCGGAAATCACCCCCAGCATGCCGCCGATGCCCACGAACAGCCCGGTCAGCAGCGTGTAGCCGCTGCGCGCGCCCATGTGCTTGTACGCCGGCTGGCCGATGTACGGCGTAGTCTGCGCCACGCCACCGCACAGGCCGGCCACCAGCGTGGCCACCGCCTCCACCAGCAGGATGTCGCGGGTGCGGTAGTCATCCCCGGCCGCGCGTGCGCTTTCGGAGACGTTGATGCCGCCCACCACCATCAGCAGGCCGAACGGCAGCAGCAGCGGCAGGTAGGTGATCGCCGTGGGCAGGCCATCGATGAAGCCCAGCGTCGGCCACGGCAGCACCATCTGCAGCGGGGTCCACTCGGGCACCTTGAAGCCCGGTGCACCCAGCCCGGCCAGGCCGAGCCCGTAATACAGCACCGTGCCGAACACGAACGCCACCAGCACGCCCGGCGCGCGGATCGGCAGCTTGCGCTTGGCCACCAGCACGTGCAGCAGCAGGCCCAGCGTGACGAAGCCGACCACCGGCGAGCGCAGGGTTTCCAGCAGCGGCAGGAAGCCCATCAGCACGATCGCGATGCCGGCGATGGAGCCCAGCAGCGAAGCGCGTGGCAGCGCGCGGGTTACCGCCTCGCCGAAGAAGGACAGCACGGTCTTGAGCACGCCCATGATCACCAGTGAGGCCATGCCCAGCTGCCAGGTGGCAATGGCCGCATCGTGCGGAGCCAGCCCCTGCGCCTTGAAGGCCAGGAACGCCGGGCCCAGCACCAGCAGCGCCATGCCGATGCTGGTCGGCGCATCCAGGCCGAGCGGCATCGCGGTGACGTCATCGCGCCCGGTGCGCGCGGCCAGCCGCCGTGCCATCCAGGTGTAGAGCACGTTGCCGACCAGCACGCCGAAGGCGGTGCCGGGGAACATGCGCCCGAACACCACGTCGGCGGGGAACTGGAAGATGCCGACCAGCGCCATCGCGATGAAGCCCAGGATCGACAGGTTGTCGACCACCAGGCCGAAAAAGCCGTTGAGATCGCCGGCGACGAACCAGCGGGGGCGACCGGAGACAGGAGCGGATGCAGGCATGCGAGGGGGCACGGGGTGGGGGGTACCCGATGGTAGGCGTTCATTGCGCCCGGCGACAGACGCATGCGTGGAACACCGGGGCACGCCCCGTACCGACCAACGGTCGGTACCTACCGGCGCGTCAGGTCACGACCGTTGGTCGTGACGCCCTACGGCTTGTTGAGGAAATTGTTCGCCAACAGGTCCCGCACGTCCCCCACCCGCCCGTGCAGCAGCGCCTTGGCCGCATACAGGGCGGTGCCGGCCACCTGCTTGGCCTCCACCTGCGGCGGCATCACCAGCTCGGTGGGGCTGGTATGCACGTCCAGCAGCGCCGGGCCGGGGTGGGCCAGCACGTCCTGCACCGCCTGCTCCAGGTCTTCGCTGCGGGTCACGGTGCGACCGTAGAAGCCGATCACCTCGGCCAGGCGGCCGAAGTCGGGGTTTTTCAGATCGGTGTAGTTGTCCAGCAGGCCCTGCACCTTCTGCTCCAGCTCCACGAAGTTCAGCGAGCTGTTGTTGTAGACCACCACCTTGATCGGCAGGTTCTCCTGCACGGCGGTGAGCAGCTCGCCGAGAAGCATCGCGATGCCGCCATCGCCGCACATCGCGATCACCTGCCGGCCCGGGAACGCCTTCTGCAGGCCCAGCGCCTGCGGCAGGGCATTGGCCATCGTGCCGTGCAGCAGGCTGGTCAGCGTGCGGCGGCGACCATTGGTGCGGATATGGCGCAGGATCCACACCATCGGCGAACCGCAGTCGGCGGTAAACAGCGCATCGTCATCGCCATGCCGGTCGAGCAGCGCGGTGAGATGCTGCGGATGGATCAGCTCGCCCTCGCCCGGGTGCTCCTCCTTCGCGCGGGTCTCCAGCGCCTTCTCGCGGTGGCCGATGCACTCGTCCAGAAAGCTGCGGTCCTCGCGTTCCAGCAGCAGCGGCAGCAGCGCCTCCAGGGTCGGGCCGATGTCGCCCACCACGCCCAGCTGCACCGGGTGGCGCCGGCCCAGGTGGCTGCCATCGCGGTCGACCTGGATCAACGTCGCCTTGTCCGGATAGTACTGGCCCCAGGCGAAATCCGCACCGAGCAGCAGCAGCGTGTCGCACGCCATCAGCGTGTGGTAGCCCGACTCAATGCCGAAAATACCGGTCATGCCCATGTTGTACGGGTTGTCATGCTCCACGAAATCCTTGGCCCGCGAAGTGTGCGCGATCGGCGCCTTGAGGTGCGCGGCCAGCGCGACAAGTTGATCGTGCGCGTGCTCGCAGCCGGCACCGGCATAAATGCCGATGCGCTTGCCCGCGCCGATCAGCGCCGCGATGCGCTGCAGTTCGTCGTCGTTGGGGCGCAGCACTGGCTGGGTGTAGTGTACGGAAAACGGCTGATCGTCCTTGACCTCGGCTTCAGCAATGTCGGCCGGCAGGATCAGCACCGCCACGCCGCGCCGGCTGATCGCCGCCTGGCATGCCAAGGTCGCCATCCGCCGCGCCTGCGCTGGGGTGTACACCTGCTCGCAGAACACGCTGCAGCTGGCGTACACCGCCTTGAAGTCGACTTCCTGCGGGAACTCCATGCCCAGCTCGGTGGTGACCACTTGGCTGGCGATCAGCACCAGCGGCGTGCGGTTGCGGTTGGCCTCGAAGATGCCGTTGATGAAATGCAGCCCACCGGGGCCACACGAGCCAGCGCAGGCCGCCAGGCGCCCGCTGATCAGCGAATCGGCCCCTGCCGCGAACGCCGCGGCTTCTTCATGGCGCACGTGCACCCAGTCGATGTCACTGCGATGGATCGCGTCGGTGACATGGTTGAGGGTGTCGCCGACGATGCCGTAACAGTGCCGCACACCGGCGGCCTGCAGGGTATCGACGACGATTTCGGCAACGCGCTTGCTCATGGCGGCACTTCCACGTTCGGGGGAAATACCAGCCTAGACCTGCGAAGGTGACACCGGCGTGCGAATCAGCGCGTACCCGGGTCATACGTTGGTGTTATTCCCGTTCGGCTGCCTTTGCCTGGGCGAGCAGCCGGGGGAAGGCGTCCAACGCGTCGGAATTGCGTCGAATCTGGGCAAGCAGCATGCCTACCTGCTGAGGGGTGCCGGATTGCATGTAAACCTCCGCCTGGATCTCCCTTGGCATGTACCCCTCAGACACCATCAGTTCCATGAAAGTGCGGAAAGCCCGCGGAGAAGACCGTTCCAGTGCCACACCGACAGGGTCCTGGGGGGCAGGACACGGCGGAGCAGCGGCTGCGGCTTCCGCCGGGCGGTTGCTGATTTCAGCGACGGACAGCGTCTGCGTGCCGATCGTTGCCTGCTGCTTGTCGTTGGTCTGCGACGCGACCGCTTGCCGCGCGACCGACGCCTGCGAGGAACTGGAACCTACGGAATGCACGGCAACTCCCTGGAATCGATGGTTCCCCATTTTTCGCCATGCCCATTGCATGTGCTTCCAGAAAAACATCGCTCCAGGCGTCGCAAAACGACTTCACCTGCTGCGATCAAAACGACACTTCCACCGCCTGCTGTGACCACAGCACCGACTGGTGCTTCGTCGCCTGCTTCCATGCCAGACGGATCGCCTCGATATCCGCGCGCCGCTGCGGGGTGTTTTCGTGCAGCACCACCAGCACCTTGGTGCGCAGGCGATTGGGCTCCTTGGCGCCGCGGAACAGCCACTGGCCGTAGGCATCGAACACGGTCAGGCCATCCGGGAAGCGCGGGGTGACCTGCTTGTCCAGGAAGTCGCGCCACTGCGCCTCGCTGATCGCATCGGTCTGCTCGCGATCAGAGGCACCGCTTTCCTCGCCCACGCCGAAGTACAGCTCGCTGCGCACCCAGTTGGTCGCCGCATCCGGACGGGCGGCATCGCCCTGGAGGGTGGCGGTGGCCGATTCGGGGGCGCGCGGGGAGGAGGTTGTGGTGGTGGCGCAGCCGCCGAGGGCGAGGAAGGCGGCCAGCAGGAGGGGGGAAAGCTTCATGGTGCAAGGGGCTCCGGGTGCTGCGGGGGTTCCGTGGACACGCATGGCGTGTCGCTACGCGGTGGACAGGGTGACGGATTCCGTGATCTGCGCAGATCACGTCCGGTTATGAGCTGATAACCGTCGGTACTGGGACTTGCATCACAGGTAGGGTTCACGCCAAGATAATATATCGCTTCATCCGGATGGAACAATAGTTTCGTCTGAGACCAGCCGGGCAGCGCCCGGCACCACCCTCCCCCTCGTTTTGCTGCTGGAGCCCGCATGTCCCGTCCGTCCGCGTCGCGCCTTGGCCTCGCCATTGCCCTGGTCCTGTCCTCTCCCCTGCTGGCCCAGGACCTCCATGCGCAGGACGCGCCCGCCTCCGCCACCACGCTGGACACGGTGATCGTCACCGGCACCCGCGCCATCGACCGCACCGTGCTCGAATCGACCTCGCCGGTGGATGTGCTCACCGCCGAGGACATCCGCCGCGCCGGCGTGGTCAATGGCGAGCTGGGCAGCGCGCTGCAGGCGCTGCTGCCTTCGTTCAACTTCCCGCGCCAGTCCAACTCCGGCGGTGCCGACCACGTGCGCGCCGCCCAGCTGCGCGGGCTGTCGCCCGACCAGGTGCTGGTGCTGGTGAACGGCAAGCGCCGCCACACGAGCGCGCTGGTGAACACCGACAGCAAGATCGGCAAGGGCACCACCCCGGTGGACTTCAACTCCATCCCGGTCAGCGCCATCAAGCGCATCGAAGTGCTGCGCGACGGCGCCGGTGCGCTCTACGGCTCGGATGCGGTGGCCGGCGTGATCAACGTGATCCTGGATGACGCCCCGGAAGGCGGCGCCATCGAAGCCAGCTTCGGTGCCAACCACACCGACCTCAAGCCGATCGACCGCACGCTCACCGATGGCCAGACCAGCTTCGCCAGTGCCAAGGTCGGCACCGCGCTGGGCGAAGACGGCGGCTTCCTGCGCGTGGGCCTGGAGCTGAAGAACCGCGAAGGCACCAACCGCGCCGGCTTCGACCAGATTCCGCCGTGGGACCAGACCGATNCGAACCTGGCCCTGCAGGGCCAGCGCAACTACGTGCTCGGNGATGGCAAGACCAAGGACCTCAACGCCTGGATCAACACCGAACTGCCNTTCGGTGAAACCTCGAAGTTCTANTTCTTCAGCACCTTCAACCAGCGCGANAGCGAAGGCGCCAACTACTTCCGTTACCCCGACAGCGACGCCAACTGGACCGAGCTGTACCCCAACGGNTACCGCCCAATTTCCGAAGGCGAGAACCGCGACGTGCAGGCCGTGGCCGGNGCCAAGGGCCAGTGGGGCGAGTGGAACTACGACGCTAGCCTGGATTACGGCTTCAACGACTTCACCTACCGCCTGCGCAACTCGCTCAATGCCTCGCTGGGCCCGGGCAGCCCGACCCGGTTCAAGACTGGCGATTACCGCAATGAACTGACCGTGGGCAATTTCGACCTCGGCCGGGTGTTCACCCAGGGCGAAAACACCCACAGCCTCGGCCTGGGCCTGGAAGCGCGCCGCGACCACTTCCAGACCCGCCCCGGTGACCCCGCCAGCTACGCCGCCGGCCCCTACACCGACCGCCCGACTGGATCGCAGGCCGGTGGTGGGCTGACCCCGCAGGACGCCACCTCGCTCAGCCGCGACGTGACCAGTGCGTATGCCAGCCTGTCCAGCCAGTTCGGCGAACACTTCTCCAGCGACCTGGCCGCACGCTACGAGCACAGCGACGATTACGGCGGCGAGCTCACCGGCAAGCTGGGCCTGCGCTATGAGTTCACCCCGGCCTTCGCACTGCGTGGCGCGATCTCCAACAACTTCCGCGCGCCGTCGCTGGCGCAGATCGGCTATGAATCCACCTCCACCGGTTACAACGCCGCCGGCCAGCTGGTGCAGGGCCGCACGCTGTCGGTGAACAACCCGATCGCGCGCGGCCTGGGCGCTACCGACCTGAAGCCGGAAAAGTCGGTCAACACCAGCCTGGGCTTCACCAGCCGCATCGGCGACCACTTCGACCTGTCGCTGGACTTCTACCAGATCGATATCGATGACCGCATCGCGCTGTCGGAGAGCATCACCGGCGATGCGCTCACCGATTACGTGCAGCAGCAGTTCGGCGTGGCCGGACTGCAGAGCGCCAATTTCTTCGTCAACGCCGCTGATACCCGCACGCGCGGCGCCGAGCTGGTGACCAACTGGCGGCAAGGGCTGGGCGATGGGCAACTGGTGCTGACCGGCACCTACGCCTACAACAAGACCACGTTGAAGAACGTGCTGGCCACGCCGGCGAGCCTGTTGGCGCTGGACCCGGACTACGTGCTGTTCGGCCTGGAAGAGACCAACACCCTGACCGATGCCACGCCCCGCACGCGGGCGCAGCTGGCGGCGACCTGGGCCAATGACCGCTGGACGTTGAGCAGCCGCCTGAGTCGTTACGGCAGCGTGACCCGGGTGTTCAACTTCGGCGATGGGTATGTGCCGCGGCAGACCTACGGGGCCGAGTGGCAGCTGGATGCCGAGGTGGAGTACCGGATCACGCCGCAGTGGAGCGTGGCGCTGGGTGGGCAGAACCTGACCGACAATTATTCGGATCTGTCCAACGAGGACATCTATTACTTCGGCAACCTGCCGTATGACGTGCTGTCGCCGATTGGCAGCAATGGTGCCTATTATTACGGGCGCGTTCGTTACACGTTCTGATGATTGGTACCGCCAGGCAGGGCCTGGCGCTACCGGGCGCGTTTGAATGGAAGCGTGATCGTCTACTGGACGATCACGCTTCCGGTGGCATGTTGGCAGCATGGCCAACGACTACCCCCTCCGTCCGCCGCCACCACTGCTGGACAATGCGTGCGCGCTGTTCCTGGACGTGGATGGCACCCTCATTGAATTTGCCGACGACCCCGAGGCCGTCACCCTGCTGCCCGAGGTGCGCGAGGCCATCGGCCGCATCAGCGACCGGCTCGACGGTGCGGTTGCCCTGATCAGCGGGCGACCGCTGGCCCAGCTGGACCGCCTGTTCGCGCCACTGTACCTGCCCGCCGCTGGCCTGCACGGCCACCAGGTGCGTGGCATGGGCGGTGACACCCACGCCGTAGACGGCCGCACCGCCACTGACAGCGACACCAGCGAATGGCTGCACGCCGTGCACCAGCAGGCCATGCGGTTCGCGCATGGCCATCCCGGCGTGCTGGTCGAAGACAAGGGCCGCAGCCTGGCCCTGCATTGGCGTGGCGCGCCGCATGCCGCCAACGAAGTGCGTGCGTTCGCCGAACGCCACATCGGCGGCAACACCGGGTACCGGCTGCAGCCCGGCGACCACGTGGTGGAATTCATTCCCGAAGGCAGCGACAAGGGCCGCGCGATCCGCCAGCTCATGCAGCANCTGCCTTTCCGCGGCCGCATTCCCGTNTTCCTGGGCGACGACCTGACCGACGAGTACGGCTTCGATGCCGCCAACACCCTGCATGGCTGGAGCGTGCTGGTGGGCGAACGCGAGCCCAGTGCCGCGGTCTTCGCCCTGCCGCGTGTGCGCGACGTACACGGCTGGCTGCAGGAAAACGCTTACTGATGTACCCAGAGACCCCCACCCCATGACTGATTCCAACCTGGACCTTGGCGTGGTCGGCAACGGCAGCTTCGGCGCGTTGATCGACCGCCACGCCCGCGTCGTGTGGAGCTGCCTGCCCACCTTCGACGGCGACCCCACCTTCTGCGCACTGCTGCAGCCCAACCAGCAGGTCGGTGGCGATTTCGCCATTGAACTGGAAGACATGGTCAGCAGCGAACAGAGCTACCTGACCAACACCGCCATCCTGCGCACCGTACTGCACGACAAGCACGGCGGCTCGCTGGAAATCATCGATTTCGCCCCGCGCTGGCGCCAGAACGATCGTTTCTACCGGCCGGTCAGCCTGATCCGCCAGGTGCGCCCGCTGGGCGGCAACCCGCGCATCATCGTGCGCGCCCGCCCGCTGGCGGACTGGGGCGCGCGCGTGCCCGAGGCCACCTGGGGCAGCAACCACATCCGCTGGGTGCTGCCCGACCACGTGCTGCGCCTGACCACCGACGTGCCGCTGCGCTTCGTGCGCGATGAACTGCCGTTCGTGCTCAGCCACCCGGTGCACCTGGTGCTGGGCGTGGACGAATCGCTGAACCGTTCGCTCAGCGGCTATGTGCAGGAATCCTTCCAGCGCACCCGCGATTACTGGCGCGAATGGGTGCGCTACCTGTCAATTCCGCTGGAATGGCAGGACGCGGTGATCCGCAGTGCCATCACCCTCAAGCTGTGCCAGTACGAAGACAGTGGCGCCATCATCGCCGCCATGACCACCTCCATCCCCGAGGCGCCAGGCAGTATCCGCAACTGGGATTACCGCTACTGCTGGCTGCGCGATGCCGCCTTCGTGGTGCGCGCGCTCAACCGCCTGGGTGCTACCCGCACCATGGAACAGTTCCTGGGCTACATCTTCAATCTCGCCACCGGCGATGGCAGCCTGCAGCCGCTGTACGGCATCGGCTTCGAGGCCAAGCTGGAAGAAAGCGAAGTGGCCTCCCTCGATGGCTACCGTGGCATGGGCCCGGTGCGGCGCGGCAACCTGGCCTGGGTGCAGCGCCAGCACGATGTGTACGGCAGCGTGGTCCTCGCCTCCACCCAGCTGTTCTTCGACCGCCGCCTGCAGGACCCCGGCGACGCCCACACCTTCGCGCGGCTGGAGCCACTGGGCGAACAGGCCTTCGCCCTGCACGACGTGCCCGACGCCGGCCTGTGGGAATTCCGCGGCCGCACCGAAGTGCATACCTACACCAGCGCGATGTGCTGGGCCGCCTGCGACCGCCTGTGCAAGATCGCCGTGCGCCTGAAGCTGGACCACCGCGCCGAGTACTGGCGCGACCGCGCCAACACCATCCACGCGCGCATCCTGCGCGAGTCCTGGAGNGACGAGCTGGGCCACTTCACCGACACCTANGGCGGCCACCGCCTGGATGCCTCGCTGCTGCTGCTGGCCGACATCGGCTTCATNGCCGCCGACGATGCGCGTTTCGTCGCCACCGTCGAGGCCATCGGCCGTGACCTCAAGCACGGCAACGCGCTGTACCGCTACGTGGCNCCGGATGATTTCGGCGAGCCGGAAACCAGCTTCACCATCTGCACGTTCTGGTACATCGACGCATTGGCCGCCATCGGCCGCCTNGACGAAGCGCGCGAGATGTTNGAAATGCTGCTCGAGCGCCGCAACCACCTGGGCCTGCTCTCCGAAGACCTGGCCTTCGACAATGGCGAGGCCTGGGGCAACTTCCCGCAGACCTATTCGCACGTGGGCCTGGTCACCGCCGCCATGCGACTCTCGCGCAGCTGGCAGGAGGCCTCATGAGCCGCCTTGTCGTGGTCTCCAACCGCGTGGCCGCGCCCGGCGTGGCCGCCCCGGGTGGGCTGGCAGTGGGACTGCTGGCCGCGTTGAAGGAACGCGGTGGGCTGTGGTTCGGCTGGAGCGGCAAATCCGTGCGCGATGACAGCGGCGAGCTGCACGAGCAGACCGAGGGTGACATCCGCTACGTCACCATGGACCTGAACAAGCGCGACGTCGACGGCTACTACAACGGCTTCGCCAACCGCACCCTGTGGCCGCTGCTGCACTTCCGGCTGGACCTGGTGGACTATGACCGCGCCACCCGCGAAACCTACCGCCGGGTCAACGCGCTGTTCGCCGAAAAGCTGGCGCCGCTGCTGCGCGAAGACGACATCGTGTGGATCCATGATTACCACCTGATCCCGCTGGCCTCGCTGCTGCGCGAACGGGGTATCGGCTGCCGCATCGGCTTCTTCCTGCACGTGCCGATGCCCTCGGCCGACCTGCTGCAGGCCATGCCCGACCACCTGCGGCTGTTCTCCAGCCTGTACGCGTACGACCTGGTCGGCTTCCAGACCCAGCGCGACGCCGATCGCTTCCAGTCCTACGTGCGCCTGTTCGCCGGCGGCAAGGTGCTGCCCGATGGCATGCTGGAAGCCCCCGGGGGGCGCCGTTTCCGCGCCGCCGCGTTCCCGATCGGCATCGATACCGCGCACATCGAACGCCAGGCCAAGGCCGGTGCCAACAAGCCGGCCGTGCGCGACCTGCGCAACAGCCTGCGCGACCGCCAGCTGGCGATCGGCGTGGACCGGCTGGACTACTCCAAGGGCCTGCCCGAACGCTTCCAGGGTTTCGAGCGCTACCTGCAGCGCCACCCCGACCAGCGTGGCAGCCTCACCTACCTGCAGATCGCCCCGGTATCGCGCGGCGATGTCACCGAGTACCGGCAGCTGCGCAGCCAGCTGGAACAGATCGCCGGCCACATCAACGGCGGCTTTGCCGAACCGGACTGGACCCCGCTGCGCTACGTGAACCAGAACTTCGCGCATGCCACCCTCACCGGCTTCTACCGCGCCGCCGCCGTCGGCCTGGTCACTCCGCTGCGCGATGGAATGAACCTGGTGGCCAAGGAATACGTGGCCTCGCAGGACCCGGAAAACCCCGGTGTGCTGGTGCTGTCGCTGCTGGCCGGCGCGGCCGACGAAATGAAGCAGGCGTTGCTGGTGAATCCGCACGACCTGGATGGCGTGGCCGATGCCATCGCCACCGCCGCCACCATGCCGCTGCGCAAACGCATGGAGCGCTGGCAGGCGATGATGGATCACCTGCGCACCCATGACATCAACCACTGGCGCCAGAGCTATCTGGAGGCACTGGAAAACGGCTGATTACGACATGTTGTCGGGCCAGAAAGCTGTCGCTTCTGGCCTGAACTCGCCCCCGCCATGCGCATCATCCGCTGTGATGCGCTCGTTTTAGGAGTGTGTCGCTTTCTGCACTCCCCGCCGTGGCAATCCCGATAGCCGCAGCGTGCCATTTCGATAGGCCTCCTAAATCGTCGGAAACTACGACCGATTCGCAACCTGGAACCCGCGCAACTTTCATTTT
>Ga0055526_1002454_pt1 | contig 12538 bp, 12 predicted proteins | sample AraplaCol_mMF_r2_FD_55013 | JGI IMG/M metagenome (GOLD analysis project Ga0055526, IMG submission 55013) | Arabidopsis root microbial communities from North Carolina, USA - plate scrape MF_Col_mMF_r2 | ecosystem: Host-associated > Plants > Roots > Endosphere | place: USA: North Carolina... | reverse complement strand
CTGATCCGCCTGTTCGCCGCGTGGCTGGTTATCTACGGGCATTCGTACGCAGTCGCCGCGTCGAGCGAACAGGACCTCGTCACGCGCCTGGTGCAGATCCGCTTCTCCGGATCCATCGCGGTCGACATGTTCTTCGTGATCAGCGGCTTCCTGATCGCGGCCAGCTTCGAACGCCACCGCCTGCGCGACTACCTCGCCGCACGTGTATTGCGGATCTTCCCGGCGCTGGTCGTGTGCGTTTCGTTGAGCGTGTTCGTCATGGGCGCGCTGCTGACGACGTCGCCGGAGTACTGGCACTCCTCGCAGACGTGGAAGTACCTCATCCGCAACATCACGCTGGACAAGGCGCAGTACTACCTGCCCGGCGTCTTCGAGGATCTTCCAAACAAGGCGGTCAACGGTTCGATCTGGTCGCTGCCGGTGGAATTCCGCCTGTACCTGCTGCTGGCCGCGCTGGGACTGGCGCGGCTGCTGCGCGGCTGGCGTTACAACACGCTCTTCGCGATCGGCCTCGTCGCCGGCTTCACGATGGTGGACACCAGCACGATGTCGCTGTGGCGCGTGGCGAACCTGTGGTGCCAGGCGTTCTTCGCCACNGGCATCTTCGCGTGGGTGAACCGNGCGCGNATTCCGCTTGCATGGCCNCTGCTGATCGCGGTACTCGTCGTCGCGGCCATGACGTACGGGATGAAGTACGACTACGTCGCCTACTTCATCGCACTGGCGTACACGACGTTCTTCGTCGCGTACGTGCCGAAGCTGCCGCAGATCCGGCACTACGACCTTTCCTACGGCCTGTACCTCTACGGCTGGCCGTCGCAGCAGCTGGTCCTGCACTTCGCGCCGGGCAGCAGTCCGGTAGCCGTGACGTTCTGGGCGACGCTGATGGCCGGCTCGCTGGCGGCTCTGTCGTGGCGTTTCGTCGAGCGTCCGGCGCTGGGCTTCAAGCGCCGGCTCGATCGCAAGCCGCCGGCCGTGGCGCCCGGCATCGAGCCCGCGCCCGGTTCGACGCCCGAACCGACGCCGCCGGAACCGGTCGCGCCAAACGCTATTCGCGATCCAGCGTGATGCGCACGCCGCTGACGGACTGCTGCGTGATCGTCAGGTCGAAGTCGGCGCCGCCGGTGCGCTTCTTCACCAGCACGTCCTCGCCGTCGTCCACTTCGACCTTGTAACGGTCGCCGAGCTTCGCGCGCAGGGTGTCGCGGATCAGGCGCGCGATGTGGTTCTCGCCGGCATTCTTGGGCACCTGCACGGTGACGTCGACCGGCGCCGCGTTGGCCGGTGCGATGCGGAAGGCGACGACGCCGTCGCTGTCGGCATCGCTGCTGACCTGGATGCGCCACTTGTTCGACGGCGCGGCCAGCGCGAGGGCGGGAAGCATGAGCAGCACGAAGGCGAAGCGGATGAGCGATCGCATGACCAATCCCCTTGGAATGACGGCACCGCGGCCGCCCGTGGCGCGAGTCTAGGCACGCACGGCGTCACGCCGGCGTCGCGACCGCGTCACGGTCCGCGTCAGTCCTGCGAACGTTTCGTCGGCGTCTTCGCGGCCACGGCGAAGTCTGCGATCCGCCACAGGTACAGGCTGGCGTAAGTGCGATACGGCCCCCAACGCTCACCGGCTTCGGCCAGCGCCTTCGGGGTGGGCATGTCCTCCAGCGCGTCCACCCGCTGGGCGCCCTTGCGGATGCCCAGGTCGTCGGTGGGCAGCACGTCGGGGCGGCCGAGCCGGAACATCAACATCATCTCGACCGTCCAGCGCCCGATGCCGCGCACCGGCACCAGCGCCTGCACGATCGCATCGTTGTCCATCACGCTCATGCGGCGCAGGTCCGGAATCTCGCCCCGTGCCTCGCGCGCCGCGAGGTCGCGCAGCGCCAGCGTCTTGTTGCCGGATACGCCACAGCCGCGGAGGCCCGCATCGTCGATGCGCGCGAGCGTGTCGGCGTGGAATCGCGTCGCGCCGATCGCCGTTTCCACGCGCCCCACTATCGTCGCCGCCGCCTTGCCGCTGAGCTGCTGGTAGAGGATCGCGCGCGCCAGCGCATCGACCGGATCGAAGGCCTTGCGCCAGCGCCGATCGGGCTCGATCGGGCCGATCTTCTTCATCCAGCGCGCAAGCTTCTTGTCTCGCTTCACCAGATGCGCGTACGCCGCCTCGGTGTCGAATCCGCGCGAGAAACGGGGCATGTCAGCGCCTCAGCGCATCGATGGCGTAGAGCACCCAGGCCAGGATCATCATGCTGCCGCCGATGGGCGCGAAACGCGTGGTCATCCCCGATAACACCGCGCCGGCCAGGCTGCCGGAAAACACCAGCGTTCCCAGCAGGAGCAGCACCAGCGCCATCGTGCGAAAGAATCGCGGGCGCCGCGGCACGAGCGCGCTCAGTGCGATGCCATGACCGAAGGCGAACAACGCCGCGCTGTGCAGCCGCTGCGCGTCCTCGGCCTGCGCGGCGTGCGCGGCATAGGCCGACAACGCGACCGCCGCCGCGGCCAGCAACGCGCCGGCGAAGGCGAGCAGGCGCGCAGGCAGCGGCAGGTTGTGCGTGCTCGGGTAGAGGCTCATGAGGATCTTCCGGTTGCGCCAATGGAAGCGCGCGAATGAGGCACCTTAGCGCCTGATCGCGGGGGCGCCAAATTCGGGCGCCGTTCCGGACCGCATCGAAAAGTTTCTTCGGGCACAAAAAAACGCGCCGCGGAATCCGCGGCGCGTTCGATGTTGCGTATCGGCGTGAGCCGGGGCGTCTTACTTGACCGCCCAGAACACGTCGAAGGTGCCTTCTTCGGTGAAGCCGGCCTGCACGCCGCCGGTCCACGCTTCGTACGGACGGTCGACCGACTCGTAACCGTGCGTCAGCGCCCAGCCACGCAGTGCGTCGCGGACCTTCGGCAGGTTGGCCATGTGGCCCTTGAAGCCCGGCACCATCGCGACGCGGGCCGGCTCGTTGAACACGGCCGTGACCGGACCTTCGAGCTTGATGTCGAGCTTTTCGGTGCCGTCGGCGGCGCCGATCTTCTTGACCGGCTGGGCGACGTCGAACGAATACATTTCCGAACCGAACTCGTTGGTCACGATGCGGACCGGACCGGCCGGCTCCAGACCGTTGGCGGCCATGACCTTCTTGATCCACTCCATGTTGGAGTTGATCTGGCCCAGGACCTTGTCGTTGGTGCGCTCGACGGCGGCGGTCACGACCAGCAGGTTCTCGGCCGGACGCTCGACGATCTTCGGCGCCTTGGACGGGTCGGCCTTGCTCAGCTCGGCGTAGTCGTAGTTCGGCACGGCGGCGAGCATGTTGGTCAGACGGCCCAGGCCCATCTTCATGTCTTCGCCGACGTTGCTGCTGACATACAGACCGGCGTAACGGCCGATCAGGTTCCAGCCGTAGTCGACGTCGTAGGTCTGGGTGATCTGCACGTTACGACCACCGCGGCCGGTCGGCTGCAGGGTGAATTCGGTGCGCTTGTTGCGACCCGGCTCGATGTCGGTCAGCGCATAGGCCACGCGCTTGCCCGGCTCGCTGGCCGTGATCTCCCAGCTGCCCTGGCGCAGGCCCTTTTCCTTGGAGTCGTAGTCCAGGCGTGCACCCACGCCGGATTCCGGACCGGAAAGCTTCAGCTGGATCTTCGGATCGCGCAGGACGAGCGGGTTCCAGTCCTTGAATCGCTTCAGGCTGTTGAGGCTGTCGTACACGATGGTGAGCTTGCGGTTGGTTTCAACCGAATGCTCCAGGTGACGGCTCGACGGCAGCGCGATGCCTACGACGAGGAACAGCGCGGCCACGATGGCCAGGGAAATCAAAATCTCGATCAGACGGGTCATTCAGGTTTCTCCGAGGGCCGGTACCCGGTCGACCGGGACACAGACCCGCAATCGTATCAAGGAAGCCGCGGGCGGGGCAGCTGTCCTGGCAAGAAAAGTAAGGTGGGAAGGGCCCCGACGCGGGGCTCCGGGGCGTTCCTGCACGTCGGCAGGCATACCGGTGGGATGTACCGGCAAGGTCGGCAATGTGGGGGCGGGACTGTCGTTCGTGGCCTCTACCGTTTCGGGGCCCGTTCCCGCGCATGGTCGACGCGCGGAAGGGGCCCTGGACTGGGGAACGGTGGGCAGGCTCGCGGTCCGCTCAGACCAGCTGCAACTCGAACGCCTTCAACACCGCACGCGTGCGATCGCGCACACCCAGCTTGGACAAGATATTCGAGACATGGTTCTTGATGGTTCCCTCGGCGACGCCGAGCGAATTGGCTATTTCCTTGTTGGAGAAGCCTCCGGCCATCAGGCGCAGGATTTCCGTTTCGCGTTCGGTCAGCGGATCGGGGCGATCCAGGCTGACGAAGTCGTTGCGCATGTGCTCCAGGCCCGAAAGCAGGCGCTGGGTGACCGCCGGCTGCACGAGCGAACCGCCGTCGGCGACGGCCTGGATCGCGCTGACCAGCTGTTCCAGCGAGACGTCCTTCAGCAGGTAGCCCTTCGCGCCCGCCTTCAGGCCGGCCAGCACCAGCTGGTCGTCGTCGAAGGTGGTCAGGATGATCGTCGGCGGCAGCGTGTTGTTGCGCGCCATGTGCTGCAGCGCCTCCAGGCCCGACATCACCGGCATGCGCATGTCCATCAGGACCACGTCGGGATTGAGCTGCGGAATCAGGTCCACCGCCTGGCGGCCGTCGCCGGCTTCGCCAATTACCTCGATGCCTTCGGCCAGCGCCAGCAGGGAACGTACGCCCTGCCGGACCAGCGTCTGGTCGTCGACTATCAACACTCGGATCATGCGATGGCTCCTTCGCAGGCGGCGGCAGCGGCCGCCGAGGCCGGCAATGTCAGGTGTAGGCAGAAGCCCGCACCCAGCCGGGTTTCAATCTTGAGGTCCCCGCCGTGCGCCAGCAGGCGCTCGCGCATGCCGCGCAGGCCGTTGCCGGCGACGAGGTTGTCGCTACCGTGGCCGTCGTCGCGCGCGCTCATGACGATGCAGTCGGCGCGCCGTCCGGCGTTGATCCACAGGTTGCGCGCGCCGGCATGGCGCACGGCGTTGGTGATGATTTCCTGCGTGCAGCGCAGCAGCACGTGCGCACGCTCGGGGTCGTCCAGCGTCAGCGGCGCCTGGATGTCCATGTGGATGTCCAGCGCTGGCACGTTCTCGGCCAGCGGCAGCAGCGCGGCCGACAGGTCGATCGCCCCGCCCTCGCGCAGCTGGCTCACGGCTTCGCGCACGTCCGTCAGGAGCAGGCGCGCGAGCGTGTGCGCCTGCTGCACGTGTTCCTTCACCCGGCCCTCGGACAGGTGCCCGGCGACTTCCAGGTTGAGGCTCAACGCGGTGAGGTGGTGGCCCAGCAGGTCGTGCAGTTCGCGCGAGATGCGCGTGCGTTCGTTCACCCGCACGCTTTCGCCCAGCAACGCACGGGTGGCGCGCAGTTCGGCATTGAGGCGGCGTTGTTCCTCGCGGGCTTCGGCCTGCTGGCGCGCGACCAGCGCGGTGACGAAGACCAGGCTGGAGAAGCCCATGTAGGTCACCGACTGCAGCACGGCGACCATCGGCGGGAAATCCAGCGCTTCCACGAACAGCGGAATGATGGCGACGTTGCCGCCCACCAGCAGCGCCAGGCCCCAGCGCACCGGCATCAGCCAGGGCAGCAGGCCGGCGACGACCATCAGCAGGATGCTGCCAAGGCCCGTGCGGGAGAAGTAACCCACCCCGATCGCGCAGCCGGTCAGCACCAGCAGCAGGACCTTGTCCAGCGCCCCGCTGGGCCGGCCGAGCTGGCGGCTGATCCACCAGTAGATCAGCCCGAACGCGAGGTAAACCACCAGCCAGCGCAGGATCTGCAGCGCCGGCGGGCCTTCGGTATCCGGGCTGAGGATGGTCGGATCGAACCAGACGCTGAGCAGCCACAGGCCGACGGCGCCCCAGGTGAACAGGCCGGCGTAGCGCAGCAGTCGTGTGTGATTGAGGCGGGCCAGCATGGCGGCATGCTAAACGCATCAAGGGCCTGGGGAGCCGTCCGAAAGTCATGTCTGAGCGGCTATCGCCATCTTCCCATCGTTCCCGCACCCCCGCCGTGACGGGTCGCCCGGGCCGGTAGGCCATGCGATAATCGCGACGCCGGACGCGTTTTGCGCCCGGTCCGAAACACAGCTGGAGCCTGGAATGTCGATCGTCGTCCGCGACGTGCGTGAGCACGAGCTGGATTCCGTCCTTGCCCTCAACAACGCCGCCGGCCCTGCGATCCTGCCGCTGGATGCGGCGAGACTGCGTCACTTCTTCGATACCGCCGAATACTTCCGCGTCGCCGAGCGCGACGGGGCCATCGCCGGCTTCCTGATCGGCGTGGGCAGTCACACGAACCACGACAGCAGTAATTTCCGCTGGTTCTGCGAGCGTTATCCGGACTTCTTCTATATCGACCGCATCGTGGTCGCCAGCCGCCGTCGCGGCGGCGGCGTCGGCCGTGCGTTCTATGCCGACGCCCAGAGCTACGCCGAGCTGCGCTATCCGCAGATGGCGTGCGAGGTTTTCCTGGAAGGCACCAACGACCCCGCCCTGCTCTTCCACGGCAGCTTCGGTTTCCACGAGGTCGGCCAGCACGTCATGGACGAAGCCGACGTGCGCGCGGCCATGCTCATGAAGCCGCTGTGCAGCTTCGGCTGGGTCCGCGAAACCTACGGCGATGCATTGCCGCAGGTACCGTGGATCACCCGTCCGCGCAGTGCCATCGCCGCCCAGCGCCCGACCGGTACCGCCCTGTGAGCGCCGCCATGGACTTCGAACTGGCCGGCGAACTGAAGATCGGCCAGGTCGGCATCGCGAACCTGCGCATCCGCACCCTCGACGTCGCCAAGCTCACCGAAGAGATGCGCGGCCGCGTGCAGCGNGCGCCGAAGCTGTTCGCGCGCGCCGCGGTGGTGATCGATTTCGGCGGCCTCACGCGCACGCCCGACGAGGCGACCGCGCGCGCACTGATCGACGGCCTGCGCCAGGCGGGCGTGCTGCCGGTAGCGCTGGCCTATGGCACCACCGAGATCGAGAAGCTTTCCGAAGCCCTCGGCCTGCCGCTGCTGGCGAAGTTCCGCGCGTCGTACGAGCGCGACGAACAGACGCCCACGCCCGCGCCCGCGCCGTCGATCCGCGAGCCAGAGCCGGCGACCGTCCCCGCACCGAAGGTGGCCAAGGCCGCGCCGGCTGCGACAGCGGCGCCTGCCGCGTCGAACGTCGCCCCTGGCATGATCCAGTCGGCGCCGGTGCGTTCCGGGCAGCAGATCTACGCCGAGAACCGCGACCTGACCGTTCTGACAACGGTGGGCGCCGGTGCGGAGGTCATCTCCGACGGCTCGGTGCATATTTACGGACCGTTGCGCGGTCGCGCCCTCGCAGGCGCGAAAGGCAACGAGCAGGCCCGCATCTTCTGCCGCGAGTTCCATGCCGAACTCGTCGCGATCGCGGGCCACTACAAAGTTATGGAAGAAATTCCAAAGGAGCTGCGCGGCAAGGCCGTGCAGATCTGGCTTGAAGACCAACAACTGAAAATCGCGGCTCTTGATTGAGACCGCATCACCGGAGGATTCGTTAGTGGCCGAAATCATCGTAGTCACCTCGGGCAAGGGCGGCGTCGGAAAGACCACGACCAGCGCCAGCCTTGCGTGCGGTCTCGCCCGCCGTGGCCACAAGGTCGCCGTCATCGACTTCGACGTCGGCCTGCGCAACCTCGACCTCATCATGGGCTGCGAGCGTCGCGTCGTGTACGACTTCGTCAACGTCGTCAACGGCGAGGCGAACCTGAAGCAGGCGCTGATCAAGGACAAGCGTTTCGAGAACCTGTACGTGCTCGCCGCCTCGCAGACGCGCGACAAGGACGCGCTGACGAAGGAAGGCGTGCAGAAGGTGCTCGACGACCTCGCCACCGAGGGCTTCGACTACATCGTGTGCGATTCGCCGGCCGGCATCGAGAAGGGCGCGTACCTGGCGATGTATTTCGCCGACCAGGCCCTCGTCGTGGTGAACCCGGAAGTCTCGTCCGTGCGCGACTCCGACCGCATCCTCGGCCTGCTGGCGTCCAAGACGCGCCGCGCCGAGAACGGCGAACGCATCAAGGAACACCTGCTGCTCACCCGCTACAGCCCCAACCGCGTGGAAACGGGCGAGATGCTGTCGGTCGGCGACGTCGAGGAAATCCTCGGCCTCAAGACGATCGGCGTGATCCCCGAGTCGCCCGACGTGCTCAACGCGTCGAACAAGGGCGAGCCGGTCATCCTGGAAACCGAATCCAACGCGGCCCAGGCCTATGACGACGCCGTCGCGCGCCTGCTGGGCGACACCCGGCCGATGCGCTTCATCACTGCAGAGAAGAAGGGTTTCTTCAGCAAGATCTTCGGAGGTTGAGGATGGGCTTGTTCGATTTCCTGCTCGCCAAGAAGCAGACCGCCACCATCGCCAAGGATCGCCTGCGCATCATCGTCGCGCATGAGCGCGCCGGTCGCGGCAGCAACAGCCCCGACTATCTGCCGATGCTGCANCGCGAACTGCTGGAAGTGATCCGCAAGTACATCAACGTCGACGCCGAAGCGGTGAAGGTCGATCTGATCGGCGACGGCGAGAGCAAGGTGTTGGACATTTCCGTCGCTTTGCCCGAGAACCCGGCGCAGGCCTGATCGCCTGGTTTTTCCCTTCTCCCGCTCGCGGGAGAAGGTGGCCGGAGGCCGGATGAGGGCGACTACCGACGGCCGCTCCGTTTCGCCCTCACCCTGCCCTCTCCCGCACGCGCGGGAAAAGGCCAAGCTGCAAGCAATGCTCACCCTCGCCGAAATCGACTTCGAAACCACCGCCACGCTCCTCGCCCGCTACGGACTGGCGCTGCATCGCATCGCCGATGGCGAGACGATTCCCGGCAGTTACTGGGGCGAATGCGAGGCCGGATTGATCGGCCACAACGTCTACGCACGTGGTGACACGCCAGTGCATTCGCTGCTGCACGAAGCCGCGCACCTGATCGTCCTGCCGCCCGAACGCCGCGCGCAGGTGCACACAGACGCCACCGATTCCATCGAGGAAGAAGACGCCGTGTGCGTCCTGCAGGCGTTGCTCGGCGACGCGCTGCCGGGCGTCGGCCGCGACCGCGTGCTCGCCGACATGGACGGCTGGGGCTANACCTTCCGGCTGGGCTCGGCGAAGGCGTATTTCGAACGCGANTCNGACAGCGCGTGGAACTGGCTGCACGTTCGTGGCCTGGCGGACTCGGCGACGCGATCGCTGGCGCTGCCCTGAATTCGCCCACGGTGTCGTAGCCCGGGTAAGCGAAGCGCACCCGGGGCTGGTCGCGTCCGCCGGTGCGCTTCGCTTACCCGGACTACAAGAGCCAAGCGGACCCAATCGGCGCTGCACCGCACCAAAACCTTCTTCCCTTGCGCGCATCCCGCGCCCCCTCTAGCCTTCCGGGGCCGCCGTCGATCCGTGGTGGCGCGCAGTTCATACCGGAGAGAGCCACCATGAAACACGTACGCGCGTTGCTCGCGCTCAGCATCACCGCGGCCGTGCTCGGCCTGGGCGGTTGCAAGAAGGAACCGACCCCGACCCCCACGACCACCGGTGCGCCCTCCGCCGCGCCGGCCGGCGAAACCGCCGACCAGTTCATCGCCCGGGTGAACGACGAGTACCGGAAGATGTATCCGGAGATGACCGCCGCGCAGTGGCTGTCGTCCACCTATATCAACGACGACAGCCAGCTGCTGTCGGCCAAGGCCAACGAACGCTACCTCGCCCAGCTCAACACCTGGATCGAACAGGCCAAGCGTTTCGAAGGCCAGCAGATGTCGCCCGACACGGCGCGCGCGATCCAGTTGCTCAAGCTCGGCACCGCGATGCCTCCGCCGAAGGATCCGGCCAAGCTCGAAGAGCTGACCAAGATCGCCACGCGCCTGGAAGGCATGTACGGCGCCGGCACCTACTGCACCGGCGAAGGCGACGCGAAGCAGTGCCGCCAGCTCGGCGACCTGGAAGACGTGCTGCGCACCAGCCGCGATTACGACCAGCAGCTGGAAGCGTGGCAGGGCTGGCACACCATCTCCAAGCCGATGCGCCCGGATTACGAGCGCTTCGTCGAACTGGTCAACATCGGCGCGCGCGACATGGGTTTCGCCGATACCGGCGAGATGTGGCGTTCCGGCTACGACATGACGCCGGCCGAAATGGCCACCGAAACCGACCGCCTCTGGGGCCAGGTCAAGCCGCTGTACGAACAGCTGCACTGCTACGCGCGCACGCGNCTTGAAGCCAAGTACGGCAACGATCGCGGCCACGTCGCCGGCAACATGCTGCCCGCGCACCTGATGGGCAACATGTGGCAGCAGGACTGGGGCAACCTGTGGGACATCCTGGCGCCGTATCCGAACGCCAGCGTTCCGGAAATCACCAGCGCGCTGGAATCGCAGTACAACGCCACGCACAACGCGATGCTCGCCAAGCATCCGGGCAAGAATGCGCCGGCGGATCTGGCGCAGATCGAACAGGATGCGCGCCTGGCTTCGGCCAAGCTGATGACCGANCGNGCGCAGGACTTCTANACCTCGCTGGGCATGCAGAAGCTGCCGGAGAGCTACTGGAGCCGCACGCAGTTCNTCAAGCCGCGCGATCGCGACGTGGTCTGCCACGCCAGCGCGTGGGACATGAACATGGCCGGCGACGTGCGCACCAAGATGTGCATCAAGCCGAACGAGGAAGATTTCACGACGATCTACCACGAGCTCGGCCACGTCTATTACTACCTGGCGTACAACAAGCTGCCGCCGCTGTTCCAGCAGGGCGCGCACGATGGTTTCCATGAAGCCATCGGCGACACNATCGTGCTGTCGATGACNCCGAAGTACCTGCAGTCGATCGGNCTGGCCGGCGAGCAGCAGGTCAGCAACGAAGCGGTGGTCAACGCGCAGATGCGCATGGCGCTGGCGAAGGTCGCGTTCCTGCCGTTCGGCCTGATGATCGACCGCTGGCGCTGGGGCGTGTTCGACGGCTCCATCAAGCCGGCCGACTACAACAAGGCGTGGTGGGAACTGAAGGCGAAGTACCAGGGCGTCGCCCCGGCCACCGCGCGTGGCGANGAGTTCTTCGATCCGGGTGCGAAGTACCACGTGCCGGGNAACACGCCGTACACGCGTTACTTCTTCTCGCACGTGCTGCAGTTCCAGTTCTACAAGGCGCTGTGCGANGCGTCNGGCTTCAAGGGCCCGCTGTACGAGTGCAGCTTCTACGGCAACAAGGAAGCCGGCGCGCGCTTCCAGGCGATGCTCAGCAAGGGCGCGAGCCAGCCTTGGCAGAAGACGCTGAAGGAACTCACCGGCGGCGAGCAGATGGACGCCTCGGCGGTGCTGGAATACTTCGCGCCGCTGCAGACGTGGCTGAAACAGCAGAACGAAGGCAAGACCTGCGGCTGGCAGGCCGATGCGTCGGCGGCTCCGGCTCCGGCCGCTCCGGCGACCACGCCCGCCGCTCCGGCGAAACAGGACACGCCTGAGAAGACCGCGCCCAAGCAGGGCTGAGTCCGAACCTGACTGCGCGAAGGAAACGGCCGGCATCCCCGGCCGTTTCCTTTTTTTTGCGACATCGCACGGCTTTCCCGCCAANACGCGTAGCGCAGGCACCACGCAGGCGCGGGTATCGTGGCGGGATGAACAAGCGCCTTGCTTCACTCGCCCTCNCCCCCCTCGCCATCGCCGCCGCGCTGCCGTTCGCCGCNAGCGCCGCCGAGCGCGTCGANCTGCTCATCCGCGACGCCACCGTCGTCGACGTCGTGTCCGGCAAGCTGCAATCGCATCGCACCATCGCCGTTCGCGATGGGCACATCCTCGCCATCGCCGATGCGAAGCAGGCGAAGAAGTACGAAGCCGCGAACGTGCTCGACGCGAACGGCAAGTTCGCCATTCCCGGCCTGTGGGACATGCACGTCCACTTCGGCGGCGGCGATGCGCTGATCGGGGAAAACCGCAACCTGCTGCCGCTTTACCTCGCGCACGGCATCACCGCGGTGCGCGACTGCGCCGGCGACCTGAGCCCGAGCGTGCTGCAGTGGCGCGACCAGATCGCGAAAGGCGAACTCGCCGGCCCGCGCATCTTCACCTCGGGGCCGAAGATCGAAGGCTACAAGTCGATCTGGCCTGGCGACATCGAAATCGGCACCACCGACGAACTCAACGCCGCGCTCGACCAGCTGCAGGGCTGGAAGGTCGACTTCGTCAAGATCACCGACAACACGCTGTCGCCGGAACTGTTCATGGCAGCGGTGAAGGAAGCAGATCGCCGCGGCCTGAAAACCTCGGCGCACGTTCCCTATTCGCTCACGCTCGAAGAAGTGAGCGCGGCGGGCCTGGATTCGATCGAACACTTCGACTACGCGTACAAGGCCGGTTCGCCGCTGGAGAAGTCGCTGGGCGAGAAGATCGCGCGCGGCGAGATCAACAGCCGCGACGCCTGGACGCAGTGGAACGCGACCTTCGATCCCGCACGCGCCATGGCCGCCTACCGCAACCTCGCGCGCCACGGCACGGCGATCACGC